>Ga0247836_1001134_pt1 | contig 44841 bp, 36 predicted proteins | sample LaCruzMarch2015__4_FD_187116 | JGI IMG/M metagenome (GOLD analysis project Ga0247836, IMG submission 187116) | Freshwater microbial communities from meromictic Lake La Cruz, Castile-La Mancha, Spain - LaCruzMarch2015_14m | ecosystem: Environmental > Aquatic > Freshwater > Lake | place: Spain... | reverse complement strand
CATGCCCGGCCTGAGCAAACAGATGCCTGGTGTGGGCGATACCGAGACCGAATGTGAGCAGGCCGGGCATGCCTATCGGGTCAAGCTGGTGGTGCGGCCCACCCCGAACAGCAATTTCCGACGGGTCGACGCCCGGGTGCTGGACGGCGACACCCCGATCGTGAGCCTGTCCACGGTAGTGGGGCGCAACTGATGCGTGGCCGGTCAGCGTCGGGCTTTACCCTCATTGAACTGTTGGTGGCCATCAGCCTGATGGGCCTGATGGCTGCGCTGGCCTGGCGTGGGTTGGACGGCATGACGCGGGCTCAAAACCAGATGCGCCAGCAAGCCGATGATGTGCTTGCGCTGCAGGCCGGGCTGGTGCAGTGGGGCGCTGACCTGGATGCCCTGGCGGTTCAGCCCAACACCAGCAGCCTGGACTGGGACGGCCGGGCGCTGCGCCTGTTGCGGCACGACGCTGCCGGCGCTGCCCAAGGCTTGCGAGTGGTGGCCTGGACCCGGCGTGGCGCCGCCGGTGACGGGGTCTGGCTGCGCTGGCAGTCGCCGCCGCTGAGCACCCATGGCGCGTTACAGTTGGCCTGGCAAAAGGCGGCGCTGTGGGCCCAAAATCCCAGTGACGAGGATCGCCAACGTGAGGTGAAAATTGTGCCGCTGGCGCGCTGGCAGATTTTTTTCTACCGCGGCGACGCGTGGACCAACCCTTTGTCGAGCGAAGGCAGCGCCACCGGCGGCAACCGCCTAGCCCCAACGACCGCTTCACCTGCTAGCCCCAATACCGCACCGGCGCTGCCGGATGGCGTGCGTCTGGTGCTGGCGCTGGGCCCTGGGCAGACCATCAGCGGCACGCTCACCCGAGACTGGATGCGCGCTGACCTGGGAAGTAGCAAATGAGGCGCAAGGTCCGCACGGCAGCTTCGCACCGTCAGGCAGGCGCCGCCATTCTGACCGCCATGCTGACGGTGGTGCTGGTGACAACCTTGGCTGCCACGGCCCTGTGGCAGCAATGGCGCGGGATAGAGATCGAGGCGGCGCAGCGCACCCGTGTGCAGTCGGCCTGGGTGCTGACCGGTGCGCTCGACTGGGCCCGTCTGATACTGCGCGAGGACGCCCGCAAGGGCGGCGCCGATCATCTGGCCGAGCCCTGGGCCGTGCCTCTCGAGGAGGCTCGTTTGTCTACCTTTCTCGCAACCGACCGGAGCGATGCCTTGGCTGCCGAAGCGTCGCAGGAGGCGTTTTTGTCTGGCCGCATTATCGACCTGCAATCGCGGCTCAATGTGAGTAACCTGCTGCTTGACGGCAAGGTGCACGCTCCCAGCCTGCTGGCGTTTCGCCGGCTGTTTGAGCTGCTCGGGCTATCTGATCGTGAGTTGGCGGCCTTGGTCAGCAACCTGAAGTTGGCGCAGGGCGACGCTGTTGCTCGCGGGCCCGCCATCGCCGCTTCGGCAGCGCCTGCCAATGAGCCGGTCTTTGCGACGAATGCCCCTCTCTTGCCGCAGGATCTGGCGCAGTTGACCTGGCTGGGTCTTTCGCCGCGCAGCCTGGCTTTGCTGCAGCCCTTTGTCACCGTGCTGCCGGTGCGCACACCGGTGAACCTGAACACCGCGCCGGTGGAGGTCGTGTACGCCTGCATTGAGGCCTTTGAACTGGCTGACGCGCACAGACTGGTGACAGCGCGCACTGTGACCCATCTGACGACTCTGGACGATGCCGCCAAGGTCGGTGGCAATCCGGCGGCCTTATTCGACGCTGCTCAGCACAGCGTCGGCACCCGATTCTTTGAAATCCTCGGCCGCCTGCAGGTCGCGCAGGACGTGGTCGTGGAGCGGACACTGGTACAGCGTGAGGGTCTTGAGGTGCGCGTCCTGTGGCGCCGGCGGGGCAATCCACCGGTGGGCGCCAACCTACAATGACCGCGACCGATTCACCATGAGCACCCTGATCCTGACCCTGCCCAATGCAACCGCTGATGCGGCAGACGGTTACCACTATGTTTTGACGCCGGACGGGCTGAGCGTGGGCGACAGCGGCCTCGCAGCGCTGGCCCTGCTGCCTGCGGCCAGTGAGTTGGTGGCGCTGGTGCCAGTGCATAAGTTGTCCTGGCATCAGGTTAAATTGCCAAAGGGTAGCCTGGGCCGAGGCATCTTCCGTGACGGCGGGCCAGCGCGACTGCGCGCGGTGCTGGATGGGGTGCTGGAAGACCGGGTGCTCGACGACACCGCCGAACTGCATTTCGCACTGGAGCCAGCAACCAGTGATGATGCGCCGGTCTGGGTGGCGGTCTGTGACCGGGGCTGGCTGAAAACCGCCGTTGAGACATTGGAGCGGTCTGGCCGCCCGGTCAACCGCATCGTGCCTGAGTTTGCCCCTGATGCCAGCCGCGACCTGCTGTATGTGCTAGGCACGCCGGGCGAGGCTCATTGTGTGGCCGTTAAATCAACTGGCGTGGAGGTGTGGCCGCTGTCGGCCGTCGGGCTGGCGCTGCTCGATTGGCCCGAGTACCAGCCCGTGGTGGCCGAGCCCGCCGTGGTGGCCCAGGCTGAGGCGTTGCTGCAGCACGCCGTCACCGTGCAATCGGTCGCGCTTCGCCGCGTGCAGTCCGCGCAATCGGCCTGGGATCTGGCGCAGTTCGAGTTGCTCAATTCAAGTGGCGCCAGAAGCTGGAAACGCGTGGCAGACGCTGCATTGCGGCTTGCCTGGTCGCCGCGCTGGCGCGCTGTGCGCCTGGCTCTCTTGGCACTGGTTGTGATCAACCTGGCGGGTCTGAATGCCTGGGCCTGGCGCGAGCAGACTGCCCTGCAGACGCAGCGCCAGAATATTCGTGACATCCTCACCGGCACCTTCCCTCAGGTCCAGGTGGTGGTCGATGCGCCCTTGCAAATGGGCCGTGAGCTGGCGGCACTGCAACGCGCCAGCGGCCAAGCCTCCGGGCGTGACCTGGAGGCCATGCTGAGTGCCTTTGGTGCCCAGGCCCCGGCCAATGCTGTGCCCGATGCCTTAGATTTTGCTGCCGGTGAGCTGCGGCTAAAAGGCCTCAAGCTGACGACCGACGAGGTGTCAGCCCTGTCCTTGCGTCTTAAGCCGCAGGCCTATGTTGCTGCTGCTGAAAGTGGCGCGGTAGTGATGCGGTCAGGCGGTGAGCGATGAGCTGGCACGCACCCCTACGCGCCCGTTGGCAGCAGGCCAGCCGGCGCGAGCAGCTGGCTCTGCTGGGCGGTGCGACGCTGCTGATGCTGGCGATGCTGTGGCTTCTGGCGGTGGCGCCGGCGCTCGCCATCTTGCGCAGCGCTGAGCCTCAGCGCCGCGACCTGGAAGCGCAATTGCAGCAGATGCAGGGCCTGCAGTCTCAGGCCAAGGCGCTGCAGGCTCAACCCCGCTTGGCGCCGGATGAAGCGCGGCGCCTGTTGGAGGCATCGGTCAAGCCCCTGGCGGCCAGCCTGCAAATTGCCATGGCGGGCGACCGTGCCACCGTCACCTTGAAGGGCATGACGGCCGATGCGTTGACGCAATGGCTGGCGCAGGTTCGATTGAACGTGCGCGTGCTGCCCGCCGAGGCTCGGCTGCGCCGAAACGCTGCGGGCACTTGGGACGGCACCATGGTGCTGAACCTGGGCGCACCTTGAGCCGACACGCTTCGCCACTCACGACTGCCCCCTGGGGCTGGGCGCTTTGGGGCGGCTTGGCAGGCCTGCTCGCGGCGCTGCTGCTGGGCGCGCCAGCACGCTGGCTGACGGCCGCGGTGCAACAGGCAGCGCAGGGTCGACTGCAGTTTCAAGAAGTGCGGGGCAGCATCTGGCAAGGCTCTGCGCAGCTGGCCTTGGCCGGAGGCGGTAGCAGCCAGGACTCAGCCCGTTTGCCGGGTCGTCTGGCTTGGAGACTGAGCCTGAGCGGCTGGGCCCTGCATGCAGAGCTGCTGGCCGATTGTTGTATGCAGCAGCCCTGGCGTGTCACTGTGTCGCCCGGCTGGGGTAGCGTGCGCGTGGCGGTTGCCGACGGCAGCGGCCAATGGCCGGCGGAGGTGCTCAGCGGCCTTGGCACACCCTGGAATACGGTGCAACCGCAGGGTCAGCTGGCGCTGTCAACCCAGGGTCTGGTTGCGGTTTGGGCGGCGGGGCGGCTGAGCCTGAGTGGTCGTGCCAAGGTCGACGCCCTGCATATGTCGTCGCGGCTGTCTACGCTCAAGCCGATGGGCAGTTATCGGCTGTCTGTGCAGGGCGGGTCAGGCGTGGCTTTTACCCTGGAAACGCTGGAAGGCAGCCTACAATTAACTGGCACTGGTCAGTGGGTGGGCGACCGGTTGCGCTTTGAGGGCGTGGCCAGCGCCCCCCTCGAGCGGCTCGACGCACTGGCAAACCTTTTGAACATCCTTGGCCAACGCGATGGCGCACGCTCTATCATCAAATTGGGTTGAATCTGCATGACACCATCCGCTTTTCGGTCACCCCTCTTTGCTATTTTTTCAATAGCTATAAGTGCTTTGCTGGCGGGGGCTACAGGTCTTTTTTCCTTAGATGTTCAGGCCCAGTCAGCCAAGGCGCCGGTCGCCCGCGTCGCGCCGATCACGCTGAATTTTGTGAACGCCGAGATCGAGGCCGTGGCGCGAACCATGGCCACCATCATGCGCGTCAACCTGGTGGTAGACCCACGGGTCAAGGGCACCATGACCCTGTTTACCGAGAAGCCGGTCAGCCGGGCCGTGGCCACCAACCAGTTCCTGGCGGCTTTGCGTTTACAAGGTTTCACCATGGTCGAGTCGGGGAACCTGTACCGCGTGGTGCCGGAGGCAGATGCCAAGTTGCAGAGTGGTACGGTGGCGGTGGGTGAGGTCGCACCGGCCGAAGCAGTGGTCAACCAAGTGATTACCCAGATTTTTCGCCTTAACTTCGAGTCAGCCAACAATCTGGTGCCGGTATTGCGCCCCTTGATCAGCCCCAACAACACCATCAATGTCAACCCCGGCAACAACTCGCTGGTGATCACCGACTACGCTGACAACCTGCGCCGCATTGCCCTCATCATCGCCACGATGGACGTTGCCAATGCGACCGACGTGGAGGTGCTGCCGCTCAAGCATGCCATTGCATCGGACCTGGCGCCACTGGTGCTGCGCCTGATTGAATCGACGGGAGCACCGGCGGCGGCCGGGCAGGCCGATACCTCGTTCAAGACCATGCTGGTCGCAGAGCCGCGCAGCAATTCGCTGATCCTGCGCGCTGCCAACGGCGCCCGCCTGGCTTTGGTCAAGTCGCTGGTGAGCAAGCTGGATCAGCCCGATGCCGGTTCCAGTGGCGACCCGGCTGGCAATATCCGCGTGGTCTACCTGAAAAATGCCGATGCCACCAAGCTCGCCGCGACCTTGCGTGCGGCCATCAGTGGTGAGGCGCGCGCCGCCACACCACAGGCGGCGCCGGGCGGCGCCTCATCTTCCAGCAGCACGCCGGCTGTAACCTCTGGCGGCCAGGTGCAGGCCGACACTGCCACCAACTCTCTCATCATCACCGCGCCTGAGCCCCAATACCGCCAATTGCGTGCTGTGATCGACCGTTTGGATGCCCGGCGGGCCCAGGTCTTTGTGGAAAGCCTGATTGCCGAGGTCAGCGCCGACCGTGCGGCCGAGTTTGGCATTCAATGGCAAGGCGCCTTGGGCGGCGCAGGCAGTCCCAATATCGGCTTGCTGGGCACCAACTTTGGCGCTGGCATCAGCAACATCATCAACCTGTCGACCGCCGCGGCCAGTGGCGTGCCGGGGGTGGCGCGCGGCGCCAATATTGGTCTGGCGAATCAGACCAATGGCATTTATGTGCTGGGCTTTCTGGGCCGCTTCCTGGAAGAGTCGGGCAGTGGCAATGTGCTCTCCACACCCAACCTGCTGACCCTTGACAACGAAGAGGCCAAGATCGTGATTGGTCAAAACGTGCCTTTCGTCACCGGCCAGTTCACCAACACCGGCAACAGCAACACGGTGAACCCGTTCCAGACGATTGAGCGCAAGGATGTTGGGCTGACGCTCAAGGTCAAGCCGCAGATCAGCGAGAACGGCACCGTCAAGCTGGCGATCTACCAGGAGGTGTCGAGCGTGCTGGCCTCCACCGTCAACGCCACCAATGGCCCGACCACCAACAAGCGCACGATTGAATCCAACGTGCTGGTGGAAGACGGCGCAGTGGTGGTGCTGGGGGGCCTGCTGCAGGACGAGTACTCGGGTAACCAGGAAAAGGTGCCTGGTCTGGGTGACCTGTCTTTTTTCGGTAACCTGTTCAAGAGTGAAACCCGAGCCCGCAAGAAAACCAACCTTATGGTGTTTCTGCGCCCGGTGGTGGTGCGCGATGCGGCGGCTACAGAGCGGCTGTCACTGGACCGGTACGATGTCATGCGCTCGGGCCTGAAAGAGGCACAACCGGTACCCAGCGCGGTGCTGCCCATCAATGACGCGGTGCAATTGCCGGCCTTGCCGGCGCGCGCGACCCCTGTCCCAGCCAAGCCCTGACTCTGGTCTGGCTAGCCGCTGCCATGCGTTACCCCCTACCGTACGCCTTTGCCCGCACCCAGCAAGTGCTGCTGGAGGAGCAGTCGGGTGAGTTCACGCTGTGCGTGCACCCGGCCTCGCTGCCCGGTGGTGTCAGTGAAGTGATGCGCAAGTACCCGGTGCGTCAGGTGGAGTCGCAGGCGGCCGAAGTGCTGGTGCAACGCATCAGCGCCGCCTATGCCCAGGGTGAGTCGAGTGCGGCGGCGGTGGTGAGCGAGGTCGAAAGCGACGCCGACCTGTCGCGCATGATGCAAGACCTGCCCGCCATTGAGGACTTGCTGGAGACCTCGGACGATGCACCCATCATCCGCATGCTCAACGCTTTGTTGACCCAGGCGGCGCGCGACGGCGCCAGCGACATCCACATCGAGCCCTATGAGCGCCATTCCAGCGTGCGCTTTCGGGTTGACGGCACGCTGCGCGAGGTGGTGCAGCCCAACCGGGCCCTGCACGCGGCGCTGATCTCACGGCTGAAGATCATGGCCGAGCTTGATATTGCCGAGCGGCGCATGCCGCAGGACGGTCGCATCTCCCTGCGCATCGGAACCCGCGCCGTTGATGTGCGGGTCAGTACCTTGCCCAGCGCCCATGGCGAGCGCGCAGTACTGCGTCTGCTGGATAAGTCCGAGGGGCGTTTAAGCCTGGAGGCGCTGGGCATGCAGGGCGACGTTCTGTCACGCTTCACACGTCTGGTAGCCCAACCCCATGGCATTATTTTGGTCACCGGGCCGACCGGCTCAGGTAAAACCACCACCCTGTACGCAGGTCTGAGCCGGCTCGATGCGGCACACAGCAACATCATGACGGTGGAAGACCCTATCGAGTATGAGCTGCCCGGGGTGGGGCAAACCCAGGTTAATGCCCGCATCGACCTGACCTTTGCCAAGGCCCTTCGCGCTATCCTGCGGCAAGACCCGGATGTGATCATGATTGGCGAGATTCGTGATTTTGAGACCGCCCAGATCGCGATCCAGGCCTCGCTCACCGGCCATTTGGTGCTGGCCACCTTGCACACCAACGACGCCACCAGCGCCGTCACCCGCCTGACGGACATGGGGGTGGAGCCCTTTCTGCTGAGCTCATCACTGCTGGGTGTGCTGGCGCAGCGCTTGGTCCGCAAGTTGTGCCGGTCCTGCCAGGGTGCCGGCTGCGCCAGTTGCGGCCAGACCGGCTATGCCGGGCGCAGCGGCGTGTTTGAGCTGCTGGTGACCGACGAAGCCATTCGCGCCCAGATCCACAGCCGGGCCTCTGAGGCCGACATCCGTACTGCTGCGTTGGCGGGGGGCATGTGCCTGATGCGCGACGATGGCGAGCGACTGGTCACGGCCGGACTGACCTCGCGTGAAGAGCTGCTGCGCGTGACGCGTGACTAAGCCGGTCAACCCCCGCGAAAAAGTAACGCCATGCCGGTTTACTCATTTGAAGCGCTGAGCGCTGACGGCCAGTCCCGCAAAGGGGTGATCGAAGCCGACTCGGCGCGGTCGGCACGCGCCCAGTTACGCGGGCAGGCGCTGGTGCCGCTCAAGGTGGATCTGGCTGGTGCGTCTAGCGCCGATTCGGCGGCTCAAGGCACCGCCCGTGGGTCGGTTCGGGCCAGGCGGGTGTTCAAGCCGCTCGGTTTGATGATCTGGACCCGCCAAATTGCTGGTCTGGTGTCGTCGGGCCTGCCCTTGGAGCGGGCGCTCACCTCGCTGGCGGACGAGGCTGAACAGGATGCACAGCGCTACCTCGTGGCCAATTTGCGGGCCGAGGTCAACGGCGGCGCCACCTTTGCCCGCGCCTTGGCGCTGCACCCTCGCGAGTTCTCCGCCATTTATGTGGCCGTGATCGACGCTGGCGAGCAAAGCGGAAATCTGGGCTTGGTTCTGGAGCGTCTGGCGGATGACCTCGAGGAACAGCAGGCGCTCAAGGCCAAGCTGATCGGCGCGGCACTTTACCCGGCGATCGTGACCTTGGTGGCCATCTTCATCGTGCTGTTCCTGGTGACCTACGTGGTGCCGCAGGTGGCCCAGGTATTTGCGGGCAGCAAGCGAGCCCTGCCACTGCTGACCGTGCTGATGATCGGCCTCAGCGACCTGGCCAGACAGCACGGCTGGATCCTGCTGCTGGCCTTATTTTTAGGTGCAATTGGCGCCAGAATAGCGCTGGCTAACGCTGGCATTCGTGAAAAATTTGACGCCTTCTGGCTGACTCTGCCGGTGCTGGGTCGACTGGCGCTGGGTTACAACGCGGCGCGCTTTGCCAATACCCTGGCAATGCTTGCCGGTGCGGGCGTGCCTATTCTCAAAGCCCTGCAGGCCGCAGCGGAGACTCTGTCCAACCGCGCCATGCGGCGCGATGCGCTGGAAGCGCTAGTGCTGGTGCGTGAGGGGGCGCCATTGGCGTCTGCATTGGCGCAAAAAAAACGCTTCCCTGGCCTGCTGGCCATGTTTGCCCGCTTGGGGGAGCAAACCGGGCAATTGCCGCTGATGCTGCAGCGGGCAGCCAAGCAGCTCAGTGCCGAAGTACAGCGCCGCGCCATGCAGTTGGCCACTTTGCTGGAGCCACTGCTGATCGTGGCCATGGGCGTGGTGGTGATGCTGATTGTGCTGGCGGTGCTGCTGCCCATCATCCAGCTCAATCAACTGGTCAAGTAGCGCTGGTTTAAAACGATTCCCAGTCGCCGTCGTCGCTGCCTTTAGCCGCGACGGGTTCCTTGGCCTTGGCCAGGCGCTGCGGCGGCAACTTGGCTGGGGCGGCAGTTGCTGTGGTCGAGCGGGCTGCCGCACCCAGCGGCGTGCTGCTGGCTCGCCGCTCGCCGCCCTTGTAATGGCTCGCCTTGGGCAAGCTAGAGCGGACCGGCGCAGGTAGCGTCCGGGCGCCGCGTTGGCCGTCTTGCCCAGTCAGTTTGAACACAGCCACCATCTGTACGAGTTCCTGGGCCTGCGACTTCAAACTGCTGGCCGCCGCCGCCATTTGCTCCACCAGCGCTGCGTTTTGCTGGGTCGCCTGGTCCATCAGCGTCACGGCTTGGCCGACCTGTGCCACACCCAGGCTCTGTTCGTTACTGGCGGCGCTGATTTCACCCATGATGTCGGTGACCCGCCGGATCGAGCTCACCACCTCGGTCATCGTCACCCCCGCCTGGTCGACCAGTGCCGTGCCATGAGCCACACGTTCGACGCTGGCATTGATCAGGGCCTTGATTTCCTTGGCAGCCTCAGCCGAGCGGCCGGCCAGGGACCGCACTTCACTGGCCACCACTGCAAAGCCGCGCCCCTGCTCCCCGGCGCGGGCGGCTTCCACCGCCGCATTGAGCGCCAGGATATTGGTCTGGAAGGCAATGCCGTCAATGACCTGGATGATGTCGGAGATTTTGCGTGACGACTCGTTAATGCCTTTCATGGTGTCCACCACCTGGCTCACCACCTCGCCCCCTTTGATGGCCACTTCAGAGGCACTGCGTGCAAGCTGATTGGCTTGGGCCGCGCTGCTGGCGTTTTGGCTCACCTTGGAGCCCAGCTCTTCCATCGACGCCGCAGTTTGCTGTAGTGAGCTGGCCTGCTGCTCAGTCCGCATCGACAGGTCTTGGTTGCCCTGCGCAATCTCGGCACTGGCCAGCGCCACGCTTTCCGCGTTGGTCTTGACACCCCGCACGATGCCGGCAAAGCTGCTCTGCATGCGGCCCATGGCTGCCAGCAGTTTGATGGTTTCCTCATTGCCGGAGGGGGTGACTGTGCCGGCCAGATTGCCCTGCGCCAGTTGGTCGGCGATGTTGACTGCGTCGTTCATGGGTGCAGTCAGATGCCGGGCCAGCCAAATCGCGGCCAACAGCAACACGAGGGTGGCGGCCAGCAAGGTGACGCCAATCTGCAAACGCGAGCCGTCAGCTTCGGCGATCGCCTCTGCGTTGACTTCCTTCACATGCTTGCCAATGAGGTCGCCTTGCGCGGCCATCTGCTGCTCAAGTTCACCGAACACTTTTTGAAACTCCGGAGCTGCCGCCTGTGCGGCAACGGCGTCGCTGGCGGCCAGCTTTAGCATCTCGGCCGCGCTCGCGGTGTACTTGGCAACCAGTGGCAGTGAGGTGGCGATGGCATTCTTGAGTTCGGCTGAATCCGCCAGTCGCTGCAGCTCTACCATGGCCTTGTTGAAGATGCCCGTGTGTTCGGCTAGGCCCTTCTCGGCCTCGCCCAGTTGGGCCGCATCCTTGTTCAGCCCGCCCAGCAGCGCCAGCAGTACGTCGCCCCGGATCGCGTCATGCATCATGTCGGCTTCCAGGCTGTGCTCCAGAGCTTCCCCCATGCGCTGCGAGTTGTCGATGGCCACCGTTAGGCGTTGGGTGTTGAACAGGCTGATGCCACCCACCAAGCAGGCCATGAGCAGCCCCAACAGGCCCAAAAACAAAATCTGGTTGCGAAACTTCATGGCTTACCCTTGGCTGATGTCGATTGTGAGCGTGGTCCCTGGCGGTAGCGCCGCGCGGGTTGACCATCTTATCGGATAGTTGAGGTCATTCCCGGCCCATCCGCAGGCCTGTTTCGGGTTCGCGGTTTGCTACACTGAGTCTATGTTCATTCATCGCATCAGCGTTACAGGTCTCAGCGACCGGGGAGCCTGGCCCTGGCGGTCACTGCCCACCGCATCAGCATTCGCCTGATTCAACCCTGTCCGATTGAACCGCAGCAGCACATGCTGCCCGCCTGAGTTGAGCCTTGTCGCATGACAAGCGCGTCGTCAGGCCTGACCTGAAAGAGACCTGTCCTTGATTTCCGAACTCGAATTCAAAAGCCTGAGCGCACAAGGCTACAACCGCATTCCACTGCTGGCAGAAGCCTTTGCCGACCTCGAAACCCCGCTCTCGCTTTACCTCAAGTTAGCGCACTCGCGCGATGGCGGCAAATACAGTTTCTTGCTGGAATCGGTGGTGGGCGGCGAGCGTTTCGGCCGCTACAGCTTCATCGGCCTGCCAGCGCGCACCCTGTTGCGTGCCAGCGGCTTTGGTACCGAGGCCGTGACCGAGGTGGTGACCGACGGCGTGGTGGTGGAGCGTGTCAACGGCAACCCGCTGGACGTCATCAGCGCTTACCAACAGCGCTTCAAGGTCGCGCTGCGGCCCGGTCTGCCGCGTTTTTGTGGCGGCCTGGCCGGCTATTTCGGCTACGACACGGTGCGTCATATCGAGAAAAAGCTGGTGGCGTCCTGCCCGCCCGACACGCTGGGCTGCCCCGACATCGTGCTGCTGCAGTGCGAGGAACTGGCCGTGATCGACAACCTGTCGGGCAAGCTTTACCTGATTGTTTACGCCGACCCGACACAGCCTGAGGCCTACCCCAACGCCAAGCGGCGCTTGCGTGAACTCAAAGAGCAGCTCAAGTACTCGGTCAGCGCGCCGCTGGTCAAACCGAGCCAGAGTTACCCGGTGGAGCGCGAGTTTGCCAAAGCCGACTACCTGGCGGCGGTGACGCGCGCCAAGGGCCTGATCGAGGGCGGTGACTTCATGCAGGTACAGGTCGGCCAGCGCCTGAAAAAGCGCTACACCGAGTCACCGCTGAGCCTTTACCGGGCGCTGCGCTCTCTGAACCCCAGCCCCTATATGTATTACTACCATCTGGGGGATTTCCATGTGGTGGGCGCCAGCCCTGAGATTCTGGTGCGCCAGGAAACCGTGACCGCCGGGGCCGAGACCGAGCAAAAAATCACCATTCGGCCGCTGGCCGGCACCCGGCCGCGCGGCGCCAGCCTGGCGCAGGACCGGGCGGCTGAGGTCGAACTCATCAACGACCCTAAGGAACGTGCCGAGCATGTGATGCTGATCGACCTGGCGCGCAACGACATCGGCCGCATTGCCAAAACAGGCAGCGTCAAGGTGACCGAGGCCTTCAGCGTCGAGCGCTACAGCCACGTGATGCACATCGTCAGCAACGTCGAGGGCACGCTGCAGGACGGCATGACCGGGATGGATGTGCTGCGTGCCACTTTCCCGGCCGGCACACTGACTGGTGCCCCCAAAGTGCATGCCATGGAGCTGATTGACCAGCTTGAACCCAGCAAGCGCGGCCTGTACGGCGGCGCCTGCGGTTACCTGAGCTATGCCGGCGACATGGACGTGGCCATCGCCATCCGCACTGGCATCATCAAGGACCAGATGTTGTACGTGCAGGCCGCCGCCGGCGTGGTGGCCGATTCTGTGCCCGAGCTGGAATGGCGTGAGACCGAGGCCAAGGCGCGCGCCCTGCTGCGCGCGGCGGAGCTGGTTGAGGAGGGCCTGGAATGAAGCTGCTGATGATCGACAACTACGACTCCTTCACCTACAACATCGTGCAGTACCTGGGAGAACTCGGGGCCGAGGTGACGGTGGCGCGCAACGACGAGATCACCCTGGCCGAGATCGAGGTCCGGCTACAGACTGGGCAGCTCGACCGCCTGATGGTCTCGCCCGGGCCCTGCTCGCCGGCTGAGGCTGGGATTTCGGTGGCGGCCATCCGCCAATTTGCCGGTAAGTTGCCTATCTTGGGGGTTTGCCTGGGCCACCAGGCAATTGGTGCGGCCTTTGGCGGCCACATCGTGCGGGCGCAGCAGCTGATGCATGGCAAGACCAGCGTCATCAGTACCACCCAAGTTGGTGTGTTTGCCGGGCTGCCGGCGCAGTTCACCGTGAACCGCTACCATTCGCTGGCCATTGATCGCGCCTCCTGCCCAGGCAGTCTGCAGATCACGGCCTGGACGGAGGACGGCGAAATCATGGGCGTACGCCATGCCACGCTGGATGTGGAGGGCGTGCAGTTTCACCCCGAGAGCATCCTGACCGAGCACGGCCATGCGCTGCTGGCTAATTTCTTGGCCCCGCGACCCTGATTTTGCTATCATTTAAGTAGCTTGATCATCAATAATCACAAGGCCTGGAGCCCAAAATGACCTCAAACACTGGCTTCCTGCGGGTTGACCTGCGCAGCGACACCGTCACCCAACCTACGCCTGGCATGCGCGCTGCCATGGCTGCTGCGCCCTTGGGCGACGACGTCTTTGCCGATGACCCGAGCGTCAACGCTCTGCAGGCGCAGATTGCTGATTTGCTCGGCTTTGAGGCCGCGCTTTTCGTGCCGACTGGCACCCAGAGCAACCTGTGCGCCCTGCTGGCGCACTGCCAACGGGGTGACGAGTACATCGTCGGCCAGATGGCGCACTGCTACCGGTGGGAGGGCGGTGGCGGCGCAGTGTTCGGCAGCCTGCAGCCGCAGCCATTGAACCACCAGCCCGACGGCAGCCTGGCGCTGGCTGAAATTGCCGCAGCCATCAAGCCCGACGACGCGCACTTTGCCCGTACCCGGCTGCTGGCGCTGGAAAACACCTTTGGTGGCAAGCGCCTGCCCATGGACTATGTGCAGCAAGCCACCGACCTGGCCCGCCAGCACGGCCTGGCCCGTCACCTGGACGGCGCACGCTTGTTTAATGCGGCCGTGGCGCAGGCCACAGAACTAGGTACCGATCCGTACCAGGAGGCACGTCGCATTGCCAACTGTTTTGACAGCGTCTCTGTTTGCTTTAGCAAGGGGCTGGGCGCGCCGGTTGGGTCGGCCCTGTGTGGCAGTCGTGAGCTGATCGCGCGTGCGCACCGCATCCGCAAGATGGCGGGCGGCGGCATGCGCCAGTCTGGTGGGCTCGCGGCAGCGGCCTCCTATGCACTGGCAAATCATGTGCAGCGGCTGGCCGAGGATCACGCCTTGGCGCAGCGCTTGGCGGCGGGCCTCAGCCGCCTGCCGGGTCTGGTGGTAGCGCAACCCCAGACCAACGTGGTGTTTGTTGATCTGGAGGGCCCAGCGCGGGCCCATGCGGCAGATCTGATCCCTCAACTGGCGCGGCATGGCGTGCTGGCCACCGGCCTGTACCAGCTGCGCTTTGTGACCCACCTGGATGTCGACGCTGCGGGTATTGACCACGCGCTGGCGGTCATCGGCGATATTTTTTCCCGCTGAAGGCTGGGCGCCGTGGCAGGGATCGAGCACCTTGGCCTGTTCCTAGCCGCCGGCCTGCTGCTGAACCTGACGCCCGGGCCAGATGTGCTCTACATCGTCTCCCAAGGGCTTAAGGGTGGCTGGCGGGCTGGGGTCGTCGCGGCCCTGGGCATCTCGGGCGGTATCTTCGTCCATATTGCTGTGGCAGCGCTCGGTCTGGGCGCTTTGCTGGCCACTTCACAGACAGCGTTCGTCCTGCTGAAGTGGGTGGGTGTGGCCTACCTGCTGTATGTTGGTTGGGGCATGTTGGGCGTGCGTCGGCTGGAGGCTGGGTCAGCTTCGATATTTGCTATGGATAAAGTAGCAACAAAGCCAATAACAGCAAGGGCTAGAGGCCAATTTGACTCTATAAAAATATTTCGTCAAGGTTTCTGGACCAATGCGCTCAACCCCAAGGTAGCCCTGTTCTTTTTGGCGTTTTTGCCTCAGTTCATTGCCCCAGAGGCCGAGCACAAGGCGCTCACCTTTGTGCTGCTGGGCCTGTTGTTCAACCTGAATTCCCTGCCGATCAATCTGGGCTATGCTCTGCTGGCTGCCTGGGCCGGCCAGCGCCTGCAGTCCCTGCAGCAGGGCCTGGCCTGGCTGGAGCGCCTAGCTGGTGCTTTGTTCATTGGTTTTGGCCTGAAGCTGGCCCTTGCCGATCCCCCCAACCCTTGACGAGACCCACCATGCCCCACAGCAACAAGATAACCGCCCAAGAGGCCCTGCTGCGCACCATCGAGCACCGCGAGATTTTTCATGACGAGATGCTGCACATCATGCGTCTGATCATGAGCGGCGAGATGTCGCCGGTGATGATGGCGGCGTTGATCACCGGCCTGCGTGTCAAAAAGGAAACCATTGGCGAGATCACGGCCGCTGCCCAGGTCATGCGTGAGTTCTCCACCAAGGTTCACGTGGCCGACCCGACGCACCTTGTCGACATCGTCGGCACCGGCGGCGACGGCTCGCACACCTTCAACATCTCCACCTGTTCCATGTTTGTCGCCGCCGCCGCTGGCGCCCGGGTCAGCAAGCATGGCGGGCGCAGCGTCAGCAGCAAAAGCGGTAGCGCCGACGTGATGGAAGCGCTGGGCGTCTACATCAACCTGGCGCCAGAGGCGATTGCCCGCTGCATCGAGGAGGTCGGCGTCGGCTTCATGTTTGCGCCCAACCACCACCCGGCCATGAAAAACGTGGCGCCGATCCGGCGCGAACTCGGGGTACGTACCATCTTCAACATCCTCGGGCCACTCACCAACCCGGCCAGTGCGCCCAATATTCTTATGGGCGTGTTTCACTCCGACCTGGTCGGCATCCAGGTGCGGGCGCTGCAGCGCCTGGGCGCCGAGCATGCGCTGGTGGTTTACGGCAAAGACGGCATGGACGAGGTCAGCCTGGGTGCGGCCACGCTGGTGGGGGAGTTGAAAGATGGCGAAATCACCGAGTACGAGATTCACCCAGAAGACTTCGGCATGGTCATGGCCAGCAACCGCGGCCTGCGCGTGGACACGCCCGAGCAGTCCAAGGCCATGCTGCTGGGCGTGCTGGACAACGAGCCGGGCCCAGCCCGCGATATTGTGGTGCTCAATGCGGGTGCCGCGCTCTACGCCGCCAACGTCGCCCCGAGCATGCAGGCCGGCGTGTTGCAGGCCCGCGCCGACCTGGACTCTGGTGCGGCCCGCGCCCGACTGGACCAACTGGTGGCACTGACGCAAGCCCTGAAGCCAGCCGCATGACCTTGGTCCTGACGATTCTGGCGGTGATCGGCGCCCCGCTGCTGGGCCTGTGGCTGTGGATCTGGCTGGCGCGGTCCGAGCAGGGCGAGCGTTACCTCAAGCAGCGCATGCAGGGGCCGTTTGTGCCACTGGATGAGCGGGAGCCGCCGTCGGATCGGTGATTGGCGGTTTTTTGCCTTTTGCTTTTGTTTTTGACGGTGGGGGTTCCTTTTGGCGTTGGCGTTGGCGGGGTTGGCGTGCCTGCTTCCGCTCGTGTCCGCCGCCCTGCGGGCTCCCCCTTGACCTCGCTGCAGCAGGCGCGCCAGCCCCTCCCTCGCTGGGCAAGGCTCAATACCCGAATACCCGAATACCTGGAGCCCGGTGTCCAGGTGTTCGCGTGCGAGTGACGTCAAGGTGGTGACGGGTTGAGCGGCGCAGCGGCATCAAGGAGGAGCCCACCGGGCGGGGGACAGCCGCGGAGCCGCTCAGCCCGGCGCCGCCTTGACCGGAGCGCCAAACACGCGAGCAGTCGCTGAACCCCGGTATCACCGTGACCGGCAGACACCAAATAGATCAGCTCAGTCGCTCAACAAAACCACATCACTCTGACGCAGCGCCACCGCCACCGGGGTATCAGCCGTAAACGGATGCTCGGTGTCGGCCGAGGTGACGAACAGTTCGCCCAGCGCGGTCTGCACCAAATATTCCATTTGCTCGCCCACATAAATCGCCTTGCTCACCACGCCGTCAAGCGTGTCCGGGCTGCCGGCCGGCAGCATGGTCACGGTGTTCGGGCGCACCGCCACATGGCGCTGCGGCGCGATGCCGGCGCAGTGGCGGGTTTGCAGCGACAGCGCACCCAGCCGTACCGTGGCCAGGTCGCTGTTAACGGCTGTCACCTCGCAGGGCAGCACGTTGGCGCCGCCGATGAAATCGGCCACAAAGCGGGTGTTGGGCCGGTCATGCAACTCGCGCGGACTGCCCTGCTGGGCAATGGTGGCGTTGTTCATCACCACCACGGTGTCTGACACCGCCAGCGCCTCTTCCTGGTCGTGCGTGACATAGACCACGGTCAGGCCGAGCGACTGCTGCAGGTCGCGGATCTCCTGGCGTACATAGCGGCGCAGCTTGGCGTCCAGGTTGGACAGGGGCTCGTCGAACAGCAGCACACGCGGCTCCAGCACGATGGCGCGTGCCACAGCTACCCGCTGTTGCTGCCCGCCCGAGAGCTCGTTCGGGTAACGGGCACTGAGCACGCCCAAGCCCAATTGCTTGAGGACATCCTGGGCCTTGGCCGCTACTACATCTTTGGCAAAGCCCGACATTTGCAGGCCGTAGCTCACGTTCTGCAGCACCGTCATGTGCGGAAACAGCGCGTAAGACTGGAACACCATCGAGACATCGCGGGCGGTGGCTGGCAGGCGGGTCACATCGTCGTCACCAATCAGTATGCGTCCGCTGCTGGCCATCTCCAGCCCGGCGATCATGCGCAGGATGGTGGTCTTGCCGCAGCCCGACGGGCCCAGCAGCGTGACCAGGGTGCCCGCTGGGAACTCCAGCGAGATGGTGTCCACAGCGGTGACCTTGTTGCCGTACCGCTTGCTCACTTGGTCAAAGACCACGCGGGCCGGCCCTTTGCGAGTTGAAATAGTCATGCGCCCCCCGCAAGCATGGTGGAATCCTGCTGCATGCCCCGGCGCCCCAGGCGTCGGCTGCCAACCAGCCACTGAAACAGGCCGATGGCGGCCAGCATCACCACAATCAGCACCGTGGCGTAGGCAATCGCCACGCCGTATTCATTGTTCTCCACCCGCCCGATGATGTAGCTGGTAGCCAGGTCGTGCTTGGCGCTAACCAGAAAAATCACCGCGCTGATGGCCGTCATGCTGCGCACAAAGCTGTACACCAGCGCCGACAGGATGGCCGGCCGGATCAGCGGCAGCGTGATGCGGCGAAAGGTGGTCCAGGAACTGGCGCCCAGTGTCAGCGAGGCTTCGTCCAGGCTTTTGTCGATCTGCGACAGCGAGGCAATGCCCGAGCGCACGCCCACCGGCATGTTGCGGAACACAAAACAGATCACCAGAATGGCGGCGGTGCCGGTGAGCTCGATCGGCGGCACATTGAAGGCGATGATGTAGCTCACACCAATCACCGTGCCAGGAATGGCAAAACTGAGCATGGTGCCAAACTCGAACAGCTGTTTGCCGTGAAAGGTCTGGCGCGTCAGCAGCCACGCGGTGATCAGGCCGATGGCAGCAGTCAAAGGGGCCGAGATGGTGGCAATTTGCAGCGTGGTCCAGAAGCTGTTCCAGGCCGAGCCCTGCCAGTGCAGGCCAAATTCACCAAAGGCGATGGAAAAAGCACCCATGTAGTGTTTCAACGTCAGGGTGCTGTCGCGGCCCCACAGCTGCACAAAGCTGCCGTAAACAATCATCAAGTACACCACCACCGTGAACAGGGCCCAGGCGGTGGTGATGACCAGGGCCGGGATCGCAATGCGCTTGGGCAACAGCGGGTGCATGCCGCCGTCGCCCTTGCCGCTCACCGATGTGTAGCTGCGCCGACCCAGCCAGCGCTGCTGCAGGTAGAAGGCGCCAATGGTGAAGACCAGCAGGATGATGGCCAGCACGGCGGCCTGGCCCTGGTCGTTTTGCGAGCCCACCACCGCAAAGAAAATTTCGGTCGACAGCACGTTGAAATTGCCGCCCAGCACCAGCGGGTTGCCGAAATCGGCCATGCTCTCAATAAAGCCCAGCAAAAAGGCATTGGCCAGCCCGGGGCGCATCAGTGGCCACGACACGGTGCGAAAGGTCTGCCAGGCGTTGGCGTTCAGGGTCTGTGCCGCCTCTTCCAGCGACGGGCTGATCGCCTCCACCACCCCGATCAACACCAGGAAGGCAATCGGCGTGAACGACAGTAGCTGCGCGATCAGCACCCCGCTGAAGCCGTACACCCAGCGCGTCGGCTCCAGCCCGAGTTGCTCAGCCACAAACTGTGTCACATTGCCCGACAGGCCGAACAGCAGGATCAGCGAGAGGCCAATCACGAACGGCGGCGTGATGATGGGCAGCAGCGAGAGTGACTTGAACAGGCCGCGAAAGCGCACGCCAGTGCGCGTCAGCACCAGGGCAAAGGCCAGCCCGAGCAGGGTGGATAAGAGTCCGACCGTGATCGCCAACACCAGGGTGTTCCAGGCCACGCCGCAGCCGGCGCCGGTGCTCAGGCAAGTCAGGCGCCAGATTTTCGGGTCGAGCAGGCGGTCGACAAAGGGCGCCAGCGACCAAGCACCGTCTTCCGCCCGGAACGGGATCACCAGCATCTGCAGCACCGGCAGGCCGATGAACAGCAGCGTCAGCGCAATCACCAGCCCGAGCGAGCCCGTGACAAAGGCGTCGCCGCCGACCACGCCACGCAGCGCCAGCCCGCGCGTCAATAAAAATAAAAAACTGGCGCCGCTCAGCAGCGCGCCATAGCCCATGCCAAACTGGCGTTGCTCGGACTCGCCGAGCCAATCATTGAGCCAAGCGGCGTTCCAGCCCTTCAGGCCAAACAGAAAACCCTGCGCCAGCAGGTAGGCGATGCCCAGGGTACCGAGGAATACCAGCAGCCGGCCCAGCAAGCCCGCCGAGGGTCGCAGGAGCACCGCCGCCAGCGCCGCCAGCGCGATGCCGGCCACGGGCATTAGCCACAGGTTGGCCCCTTTGAACCACAGGAACAAGGCTGGCGCGCTCTCAGCGGCCAAAGGGTAGCCGTGCAGCAGCCACTTCAGGGCCCAAAAGCCATCCTCGATGGCGTACCAAGGCAGCAGGGCGACCCCGATCAGAGCCGCCGCAGCCGTCCCCAAGGCCTGGGTGTCCAGGCGGTGTGGCTGCGCGCTCACAAAGGCGACGGTCGGCGGCTCAAACCGTCAGGCAACTCAGCGTGGCAAGGCGCCAATCTCGTCATCCCATTTTTTCAGCAGGCGCCGGCGTTCCGCCGCCGAGCCATACTTGACGAAGTCGTAGTCAATGAGCTTGATCTTGGCCAGGTCGGGCGCCTTGGGCGAGCTGATGGCAGACTTGTTTGACATGACCTGGAAGGATTTGACGTCTTTGGCCTTGTTCTGGAAGTCGGCCGTCAGGGCAAACTCATAAAACTTTTTAGCGTTGTCCAGGTTGCGCGAGCCCTTGACGATGCTCATCGAGCCAATTTCGTAGCCTGTGCCCTCGCAAGGCACCACCGATTTGATGGGGAAGCCGGCCTCAGCCACGGCAACAGCGTCATGCACAAACACAATGCCGATCACGGTCTCGCCCGAGCCAGCCGCCTTGATCGGCGCCGAGCCCGATTTGGTGTACTGGTTGATGTTCTTGTGCAGCGCCTTCATGTAATCAAAAGCCTCTTTTTCTCCCATCATCTGCACCAGTGTGGCCAGCATGGTGTACGCGGTGCCAGAAGAGTTGGGATTGGCCACCTGAACTTTGCCCTTGTAGACCGGCTTGATCAGGTCTTTCCAGCAGGCTGGCACCGGCAGGTTCTGTTTTTTCAGCAGTTCTTCGTTGTAGCCATAGCCGAGCGCGCCGGAATAGATGCCGACCGTGCGCACCTTGGAGGCCACCGCCTGCCGGTTGGCCCAGTCGTGCAGTTGGGTCCGGCTTTCTGACACATAGGCCTGGGTCAGGCCTTCTTCGGCGGCCTGCAAGTGTGGGTCACCGGTGCCGCCCCACCAGATGTCGCCCTTGGGGTTGGCTGACTCGGCCTTGATCTGGGCATAGGTCTCACCTGAACTCTTGCGCGTCATGTCGACGCCAATGCCCGTCTTCTTCTCGAACTCAGTCTTGGCCTGTTGGCACCAGGCCTCGTCGGAGCTGCAGTACAGCGTCAGCTTGCCTTGGGCCTGGGCGGGTACCGCCAAAAGCCCGAAAGTCAGTGCCAAAAGGCTAGATAAAAGAGAAAGGCGCATTCAATAACTCCTATAAGTGCATGCAATTGGCCAAGTACAGGCCAGCCAGCTAATCTATATCACGATCAGCAATGGGTCAATAGTGGTCAATACGTACAAACCAGACCGGCGGGCGGCCAAAGGTGACCTAGCTACCTGACAGAGGCCCTAATTGGCCATCAGCGCAAGCAGGGCTGGGTACAGCTCTGGGGCGCAGGCCACCAGCAAACCGCCGCTGCGGATGCCCTCCGGCGTGAAAAAATCGTTGGCCCGCCCGCCCGCTTCCGTCACCAGCAGAATACCGGCCGCGCAGTCCCAGGCGTTGATGTGCAGCTCTGCGTAGCCATCCACCCGGCCCGCCGCCACATCAGCCAGCCCCAGGGCGCCCGAGCCGCGGCGTGTGAAGGCGCAGCCGGCGGCCAGCAGCGCCGCTGCCTTGCCCAGGTAGGCGGCCGGTTGGGCGCGCGGCGACCAGCCGAGTTCCACTGTGGCGCCATTGAGCGCGTCGGTGTTGCGTGCCCGGATCGGCCGGCCGTTAAGCCGGGCGCCGGCGGCCATGCCGGCGCTGTACAGCCGGTCCATCAGCGGGTCAAACAGCACGCCCAGTACCGGTTTTCCTGCTTCCAGGTAGCCGATCGAGATGCACCAGCGTGGCACATCGGTGGCGTAGTTGGCGGTGCCGTCAATCGGGTCAACCAGCCAGAAGTTGCCGGCGCTGTCCACCGCGTCCTGCCCGCCCATTTCTTCGCCCACGACCAGATCGCCGGCAAAGGCTCGGGCTACTTCTGCGCGGATAAGTTGTTCCACCGCCAGGTCGGCCTGCGTCAGCACATCGTGCGCACCTTTGGCGCTGATCTGCAACTGGGTCGCCTCTTTCACGGCGAGTGCACCACACTGGCGCGCCAGCGTGATGGCAAAGTCCAGCCGGGCGGCCAGGTGAGCGGGTAACAGGGTTGTTGTCATGGGATATATGGGATACGGGCGGGTTTGGCGTCAGAGCTTGAGCGTGGCCGGCAGGTATTTGGCCAGCAGGTCCTCGTAATAGGGCTTGAGCTCGGCCATTACCGGCGGGTTAGGGTTTTTAGAATACAGGTCGTAGGGGTTGAACTTCTGCACCCAGGCCAGGTTCGCGTCGTCGCGGGCATCGGTCAGGTGCCGGTACTGGCCCTCTTTGTGCCAAGCGTAGAACGAGTGGTAACGGATCATGTACTGCGCCGGCTCGGGCAAATAGTTTTTGAGCAGGTGGTACAGGTATTCGTCGTGGCCCCAAGACATGTGGACCTGGTACAGCCCGCAGTTGGCACTGTAAATGCCGAGTTCGCTGTTGTAACGCGTGTCCTGGCTGTCCGGGTTTGCGGCAAAGAACTCGGGATAGACAATCTGCTGCGAATGGCGGCAGCCGACCGGAAATGTGTCACCCACCACGGCCCATTGCGGCTCGCCAAACAGGCACAGCACTTTACCCAGGTCGTGCACAAAGCCGGTCAGCACAAACCAGTCGGGGTGGCCGTCCGCGCGGATCGCCTCTGCGGTTTGCAGCAGATGGCTGATTTGCGGCAGGTTGATGTCAGGGTCCGACTCATCCACCAGCGTGTTCAGGTAATCCAGACCCTCCCAGGGGGTCATTTGCCGTTGCTGGAATTGCAGCCACTTGTTTTTCTTGGCCAACACAAAGTCCAGGGTTTGGTAGGTGTGGTTGTTGCGGTAGAACTCACGCACCCGCTCAATGCCGGGCTGGGTGTAGTCCCGGTAAGCGGCGCGACTGGGCTCATCAGCTAGGCCTTGGGGGGTGGCCAGGGTATTTGACATGGGCGTCCTGTAGGGCGTCGGGGGCAGCAGCGGCTATCGCTAGTGCTCGGCCACTTATATTAACCGTGCCTGGCTCGCCGTTCTGCGAAAATCCTTTTGGCCGGTCCGAATACCCTGTTCGGTTGCCAGGCTTCCAAGTGAGCGCCTATGTCCGATATCCTGACCCAGATCGTTGCCGTCAAACACGAAGAAGTGGCTGCCGCCCGCAGTCGCAAACCGCTGCCCGAGGTCCGCGCCGATGCCGAATCCCGCGTTCTGACCCGAGATTTCCTGGGCGCTATGCGGGCCCGAATTGCCGCCGGGCGACCGGCGGTGATCGCCGAAATCAAAAAAGCCAGTCCATCCAAAGGTGTGTTGCGGGCTGATTTTGAGCCGGCTGATATTGCCCAGACCTATGCCGAGCACGGTGCCGCCTGTCTGTCGGTGCTGACCGACCAGCAGTTTTTCCAGGGAAAGGTTGATTACTTGAAGCAGGCCCGCGCGTCATGCCACCTGCCGGTCCTGAGAAAAGATTTTGTGGTTGATGCCTACCAGGTCTATGAGTCGCGTGTGATGGGGGCCGACGCTGTGCTGCTGATCGCTGCCTGCCTCGACGATGCCCAATTGCGTGATTTCGAAGCCATCGCCAGCAGCCTGGACATGGCGGTGCTGGTGGAAGTGCATGACGCTGCCGAGCTGGCGCGGGCCTTGCGGCTCAAGACGCCGCTGATCGGTGTCAATAATCGCAACCTCAAGACCTTTGAAGTGTCGCTCCAGACCACCATCGACCTGCTGCGCGAGGTGCCGGCAGACCGTTTGCTGGTCACAGAAAGTGGCATAGCCACGCGGGATGATGTGCTGCGTCTGGGGGCTGCCGGCGTCAACGCCTACTTGGTCGGTGAAGCCTTCATGCGCGCCGCAGACCCCGGCCAAGCCTTGGCCGCACTGTTTACGCCCGCCTGAGGCACAACACCAATTACCTGTGCTGACCGCTTGGCCGCCAGGGGTTGCGTTGCTGGCGCCAGACTGGCGCCCGCTGGTAGATCAATACCTGGCCAGCAGTGCCGGCTTGAATCTGGGCAGATTTTTGTCGGAACGCCTGGCTGGTGGTGCCGTGGTGTATCCGCCCCAGCCATTTCGGGCTCTCGCCCTGACGCCCTTGCACACTGTCAAGGTGGTTATCTTGGGGCAAGACCCTTATCACGGACCTGGGCAGGCTGAGGGCTTGGCTTTTTCTGTGCCTTCGGGTGTTCGTCCACCGCCCTCGCTGCGCAATATCTTTAAGGAAATTGCCAGGGATCCGGGGTTGGTCGCCCCTGCCTCCTCGGTCGTGCGAATGCCGGACGCTTCGCTCGTCCGCTGGGCCCGCCAAGGCGTGCTGCTGCTGAACACCTGTCTGACGGTGGAGGCGGGCGCGCCGGCCAGCCATGCCAAGCGGGGCTGGCAGGTCCTGACTGACACCATTGTTCGAAACCTCGCAGCGCAGAAAGCGCCTATGGTGTTCTTTTTGTGGGGAGCGCACGCTCAGGCGAAGCGTCCGCTGATTGACGGCAGCCCTAACGCCGCACAGCACCTGGTGCTGACTGCCAACCACCCATCGCCACTGTCGGCCTTGCGGCCGCCTTTGCCTTTCATTGGGTGCGGTCATTTCGGCAAGGCGAATGCTTTCTTGAAACAGCGTGGACTGGTACCAATCCGCTGGCAAGATGCGAGCGAATGACAGCTGGCTTCCGGTTCTGGGTTTCATGGCATAATCTGCGGTTCACCGAGGAGAGGTGGCCGAGTGGTTAATGGCAGCAGACTGTAAATCTGCCCTCTTACGAGTACGCTGGTTCGAATCCAGCCCTCTCCACCAGTGAAAATGGACGAGCGAGTTGTGGGCGAATTGTGGGGCGTTTGGAGTTGACAGGTTCAGCTTCGATGCGGGAGTAGTTCAATGGTAGAACCCTAGCCTTCCAAGCTAATGACGCGGGTTCGATTCCCGTCTCCCGCTCCAGCCTTGCAGGGTGAGTGAGAAAGTTTTTGGTTCAACGGTGCTTGGCAGCGTTGAACAAGGCCCATTTGGCTCAGTGGCAGAGCACTCCCTTGGTAAGGGAGAGGTCGCGGGTCCGATTCCCGCAATGGGCACCAATTTGGGGCGCATTGGCAGCCAACTGAGGCTGGCAGGCGCTGAATATTTTTTGCATTGACGGTCCAGTCACTTTTCGGAGAACTGAAAAATGGGAAAAGAAAAATTTGCACGTACCAAGCCCCACGTCAACGTGGGCACGATTGGGCACGTTGACCACGGCAAGACCACCTTGACCGCGGCCATCACCACGGTGCTGGCGGCCAAGTATGGCGGCCAGGCCAAGGCCTATGACCAGATTGACGCAGCGCCTGAAGAGAAGGCACGCGGCATCACCATCAACACCGCGCACGTCGAGTACGAGACGGCCAACCGCCACTACGCCCACGTCGACTGCCCCGGCCATGCTGACTATGTGAAAAACATGATCACTGGTGCGGCCCAGATGGACGGCGCCATTCTGGTGTGTTCCGCTGCTGACGGCCCCATGCCCCAGACCCGCGAGCACATCCTGCTGGCCCGCCAGGTGGGCGTGCCCTACATCATCGTGTTCCTGAACAAATGCGACATGGTGGATGACGCTGAACTGCTCGAACTCGTTGAAATGGAAGTGCGCGAGCTCCTGGACAAATACGAATTCCCTGGCGACCAGACCCCCATCATCCACGGCTCGGCCAAACTCGCCATGGAAGGCGATAAGGGTGAACTCGGTGAAGGCGCCATCATGAAGCTGGCCGAAGCCCTCGACAACTACATCCCCATGCCCCAGCGCGCAGTGGATGGTGCCTTCCTGATGCCCGTTGAAGACGTGTTCTCCATCTCTGGTCGCGGCACCGTCGTAACAGGCCGGGTTGAGCGCGGCATTGTCAAAGTCGGCGAAGAAATCGAGATCGTCGGCATCAAGCCCACCCTCAAGACCACCTGCACCGGCGTGGAAATGTTCCGCAAACTGCTTGACCAAGGCCAAGCTGGCGACAACGTCGGCATCCTGCTGCGCGGCACCAAGCGTGAAGAAGTCGAGCGCGGCCAAGTGCTGTGCAAGCCCGGCTCGATCAAGCCGCACACCCACTTCACCGGTGAGATCTACGTGCTGTCCAAGGACGAGGGCGGCCGCCACACCCCCTTCTTCAACAACTACCGGCCCCAGTTTTACTTCCGTACCACGGACGTGACCGGCGCGATTGAGTTGCCAGAAGGCAAGGAAATGGTCATGCCAGGCGACAACGTGTCGATCACTGTCAAGCTGATCAACCCGATTGCCATGGAAGAAGGCCTGCGTTTCGCCATCCGCGAAGGCGGCAAGACCGTCGGCGCCGGCGTTGTGGCCAAAATCATTGCCTAAGTTTTCAGTAGGGGTATAGCTCAATTGGCAGAGCGTCGGTCTCCAAAACCGAAGGTTGTAGGTTCGATTCCTACTGCCCCTGCCACCTGAAGGCTGCAAAAGGGTGGTTCCAAGCCCGCCATGCGAATGGCGGGCTTCAGCGTCTCAAGAAGGCGGCATTCAGTTACAAGACGACGGACGCACGATAGAGAAACATGGCTACCTCACAAGTTCAAACGGTCAGTACCAACGCCGACAAGGCCAAACTAGGTGGTGCCGCCGTTTTGGTCGTTGCTGCTTTGGCAGCTTTTTATCTGCTAGCCAAGCAAGGGGCCTGGGCCCAATGGGGCGCGCTGTTGCTGGGTATCGCAGCAGCAACCGGTGTTTTCTTTACCTCTGAATCTGGCAAAGCTTTGCTGGCCTTTGGCCGAGACGCCTGGCGCGAAGTCAAAAAAGTGGTCTGGCCCGAGCGCAAGGAGGCGATACAAATGACCGCCTACGTGTTCGTGTTTGTGCTGGTGATGGCGGTCTTTCTCTGGTTGACTGACAAGACGCTGGAGTGGTTGTTTTATGACCTTATCCTGGGGTGGAAGAAATGATGAATGATGTTGTAGATCCCCTGGCCGCGGAAGCGTCTGGCGCAGCTCAGATTCTCGCCACCGCACCTGCTAATCCGGACCTGCGCTGGTATGTGGTCCACGCCTATTCGGGCATGGAAAAAGCGGTTGAGCGCAACATTCTTGAGCGAATTAGCCGCGCGGGTATGCAGGGTCAATTTGGCCGCATCCTGGTCCCCATGGAAGAAGTCGTCGAGATCAAAAATGGTCAGAAAAAAACCACGGAAAGAAAGTTCTTTCCGGGTTACGTTCTGGTCGAGATGGTGATGAATGACGACACCTGGCATTTGGTCAAACACACCAACAAGGTCACTGGCTTTGTCGGTGGTGCCAAAAATCGGCCGGCGCCTATCTCAGAAGCTGAGGTCATGAAAATCGTCAATCAGATGCAGGAGGGCACTGAGAAGCCGCGGCACAAGGTTGAGTTTATGGTGGGTGAGTTCGTCCGGATCAAGGATGGACCATTCACTGACTTCAATGGCTCGGTCGAAGACGTGAACTACGACAAGAGCAAGGTCCGTGTTTCAGTGACTATTTTCGGTCGCTCCACACCTGTCGAATTAGATTTCTCTCAGATCGAAAAGACCTGAGGGCTGTAGAGCCGGCACTTTACGACTCGGTGCCGGGTTGCTTGGTGAGTCGTTAACCCGCGGGGAGCCAGGGTTTAGCCAGCAGTTTGTTGGCACCTGGCGCTAGCACCCGCAAGGAGTAAAGCATGGCGAAAAAAATCGTCGGTTTTGTCAAACTGCAAGTCCCAGCAGGCAAAGCCAACCCATCCCCACCGATTGGACCCGCTCTGGGTCAGCGCGGCCTGAACATCATGGAGTTCTGCAAGGCGTTCAACGCCCAGACCCAAGGTATCGAGCCTGGTCTGCCGCTGCCAGTGGTGATCACGGCTTTTGCGGACAAGAGTTTCACGTTCGTGATCAAGTCGCCCCCATCGTCGATTTTGATCAAAAAGGCCGTCAAGATTGACAAAGGCTCACCGCGTCCGCACACCGACAAGGTGGGCAAGATCACTCGGGCACAGCTCGAGGAAATCGCCAAGACCAAGATGAAGGACCTGACAGCCGCTGACATGGACGCCGCAGTGCGAACCATTGCCGGTTCGGCGCGGTCCATGGGTGTGAATGTGGAGGGTGTGTAAATGACTCAGCTCACCAAAAAACAAAAGTCCCAACAGGGCAAGATCGACAGTAACAAGCTGTACCCACTGGCAGATGCCCTGGGCATCGTCAAAGAGTTTGCGACAGCTAAATTCGACGAGTCGATCGACGTGGCAGTGCAACTTGGCATCGATGCCAAGAAGTCAGACCAGGTGGTGCGGGGCGCCGTCGTGTTGCCCAATGGCACCGGCAAGACCAAACGTGTCGCTGTGTTCGCGCAAGGTGCCAAGGCCGAAGAGGCTAGGGCAGCTGGGGCCGATATCGTTGGCATGGATGACCTCGCGGCCATGATCAAGGCTGGTGACATGCCTTTTGACGTGGTCATCGCCGCCCCAGACGCCATGCGCGTGGTGGGTACCTTGGGTCAGATCCTCGGGCCACGTGGTTTGATGCCCAATCCCAAGGTGGGTACGGTAACACCAGATGTCGCCACAGCGGTTCGTAACGCCAAGGCTGGTCAGGTCCAATTCCGCGTTGACAAGGGCGGTATCGTGCACTCCACCATTGGTCGTCGCTCATTTGGCAATGACAAGCTGCAGGGTAACCTGGCGGCGTTGGTCGACGCTTTGACAAAAGCCAAGCCGGCTGCCAGCAAGGGCGTGTACCTGCGTAAAGTTGCGGTGTCTTCCACGATGGGTGTGGGTGTGCGGGTTGACCTGCAGACCATTGCCGGATAACGAAAAGAATTTGCGGAGCCTGCAAAGGCATCGCAAAGTGGTGGGCTGCCGGGCCTAAAAAGTCCAGGCAGGCCATCCAAGACCGTTGGTGTGCAGCCTCACTTGTGAGAGCCGGCACTTAATCATAGAAAACCAACGCAGATGGCGATCCCGCTGCTTGAGGATGAGTTCCTGAACAGTTGGTCGCTGCAACGTGGCGTGCCGGAAAGCAATGGGCTGACCGGCACATTTTGAAGGAGTAGACCTTGAGTCTTAATCGCAGTGAGAAAGAAGCGGTCATCAGTGATGTGACTGGCCTCGCCGCAAAAGCTCAAACGCTCGTGATGGCGGAGTACCGGGGCATCAAAGTCGCGGACATGACCAAATTGCGCACGGTCGCGCGCAGCAACGGTGTGAGCCTGAGTGTGTTGAAAAACACCCTGGCCCGCCGAGCTGTGGCTGGCAGTGGCTTTGAGGTGGTGTCAGACATGATGACCGGCCCGCTGATCTACGGCTTCTCTGTCGATGCTGTGGCTGCCGCGCGAGTGGTGGCTGATTTCGCGAAAACCAATGACAAATTGGTGATTCGCGGTGGCGCATACGGCGGAAAAGCTCTGGATGTGAACGGCGTGAAGCAGTTGGCAAGCATTCCCTCCAAAGAGGTTTTGCTGGCGCAATTGTTGGGCTTGATGCAATCCCCGATCTCGCGGACGGCACGAGTGCTGGCCGCTATCGCGGAGAAAAAAGGCGCTGGCGTGGCAGAAGCAGAAGCACCGGCTGAGGCTGTTGCGGCCTGATGGCTCGTGGCAAGTGATAACCAATATTGTTAGGAAATAAAAATGGCATTCGATAAAGACGCATTTTTGACCGCGCTGGACAGCATGACGGTCATGGAACTCAACGATCTGGTGAAAGCCATCGAAGAGAAGTTCGGCGTGAGCGCGGCAGCGATGTCCGCACCAGCCGGTGGTGGTGGCGCTGCTGCCGCTGTGGTCGAAGAGAAGACCGAGTTCAACGTCGTTCTGCTTGAAGCTGGCGCCGCCAAGGTGTCGGTCATCAAGGCCGTGCGCGAAATCACTGGCCTGGGCCTTAAGGAAGCCAAGGATCTGGTTGACGGCGCACCCAAGAACGTGAAAGAGGCGATCTCCAAAGCCGATGCTGAAGCTGCGCTGAAAAAGCTTGTGGATGCTGGTGCCAAGGCCGAGCTCAAGTAATTGACGTTTCCATCCAGGAAGGCCGCCTGACCGGGTGGCCAATTCTGGATGGCGAGCAGAGCGCACTGACAAGCCGGGCATAGTGCCTGCTTCTCAGTGTCTTCTGACCCCGACTGCAGAAGATGCCTTGGTTCGGGTTGCATGCAATGTGCGACCGTCCGCCAATGATTGGTAGTGGCCAATCACCAAGACTTGTTGAGATGTAGGCGGTGGTTTGGAGGCTGGCTTCAAACACTTGCCTGCAGGTCCTCAATGCGACAGTCGCCCAGGACCCCCAGGATTCTTTAGTCTTTGCCCGGAGATCTCATGGCTTACACATACACCGAACGCAAGCGCATTCGTAAAAATTTTGGCAGTCGCGACAGCGTGCTGGAAATCCCTTACCTCCTGCAAATGCAGAAGGAAGCTTACACCGCGTTCCTTCAAGCCGATGTAGCGCCCAAAAAGCGGACGCTCGAAGGGCTCCAAGCTGCATTTCAGGCCGCATTCCCCATTGTTTCGCACAATGGTTTTGTGGAGATGAAATACCTGGACTACAACCTGGCAAAGCCGGCGTTTGACGTGCGCGAATGCCAGACTCGGGGTTTGACCTACGCCTCGGCGGTTCGTGCGAAGGTGCAGTTGATCATCTATGACCGGGAATCTTCAACCACTCAGAACAAAGTGGTCAAAGAAGTTAAGGAGCAAGAGGTCTACATGGGCGAAGTGCCCTTGATGACGGGCAAGGGTTCTTTCATCATCAACGGCACCGAGCGTGTGATCGTGTCGCAGTTGCACCGCTCACCGGGCGTTTTCTTTGAGCATGACAAGGGCAAGACCCACAGCTCAGGCAAATTGCTGTTCTCGGCTCGAATCATTCCGTACCGCGGCTCCTGGCTGGATTTCGAATTCGACCCCAAGGACATCTTGTACTTCCGGGTAGACCGTCGCCGCAAAATGCCAGTGACTATCCTGCTCAAGGCCATTGGCCTGAATCATGAGTCGATCCTGGCTAATTTCTTTGTCAACGACAACTTCCGGCTGATGGACAGTGGTGCCCAGATGGAGTTTGTGGCCGAGCGCCTGCGTGGCGAAGTGGCCCGCTTTGATATCACTGACAAGGCCGGTAAGGTCGTGGTTGCCAAAGACAAACGGGTCACGGCCCGTCACACGCGTGAGTTGGAGCAATCGGGGACGACGCACATCAGCGTGCCGGAAGACTTTCTGGTGGCGCGGGTCGTGGCTCGCAATATCGTTGAAGCCGACACCGGTGAAATCATCGCCAAGGCCAACGAGGAACTGACCGAGGCTTTGCTGAAAAAGCTTCGTGCTGCCGGCGTTCAAGATCTGCCGTGCATCTACACGAACGAACTTGATCAAGGCCCTTATATTTCGCAAACCCTGCGCAGCGATGAAACCGTAGACGAGTTTGCCGCCCGGGTTGCCATCTACCGCATGATGCGTCCTGGCGAGCCGCCCACCGAAGACGCGGTACAAGCGCTGTTCCAGCGTTTGTTCTACAACCCCGACACTTATGACCTGTCTCGCGTTGGTCGCATGAAGTTCAACGCCAAGATGGGCCGGACTGAGTCTACCGGCCCCATGGTGCTGACCAACGAAGATATCCTGGCCGTAGTGAAGATTCTGGTGGACCTGCGCAATGGCCGTGGTGACGTCGATGACATTGACCACCTCGGTAACCGTCGCGTGCGTTGCGTGGGCGAATTGGCTGAAAACCAGTACCGTACAGGGCTAGCACGTATTGAAAAAGCGGTGAAAGAACGGCTTGGACAAGCCGAGCAAGAGCCGCTCATGCCTCATGACCTGATCAACAGCAAGCCGATTTCGGCAGCCTTGAAAGAGTTCTTCGGTGCGTCGCAGCTGTCGCAGTTCATGGACCAGACCAACCCACTGTCCGAGATCACGCACAAACGCCGTGTCTCGGCCCTTGGCCCAGGCGGCTTGACCCGCGAACGTGCTGGCTTTGAAGTACGTGACGTGCACGTCACCCATTACGGCCGTGTCTGCCCCATTGAAACACCTGAAGGCCCGAACATCGGCCTGATCAACTCTTTGGCCTTGTATGCGCGCCTGAACGAGTATGGCTTTATCGAAACGCCCTACCGCCGGGTGGTCGACAGCATGGTCACCATGGACATCGATTATTTGTCCGCTATCGAAGAAGGTAAGTACGTGATCGCCCAGGCCAATGCCGCTCTGGACAAGACCGGCAAGCTGAGTGGCGAGTTGATCTCCGCGCGGGAAGCCGGCGAGTCGATTCTGGTTGGCGCAGAGCGTGTTCAGTACATGGACGTTTCTCCGGCGCAGATTGTGTCGGTCGCGGCCTCATTGGTGCCTTTCCTGGAGCATGATGACGCCAACCGCGCGCTGATGGGTGCCAATATGCAGCGCCAAGCTGTGCCAATTCTGCGGCCTGAAAAAGCCTTTGTCGGAACCGGCATCGAGCGCGTTTCGGCGGTGGACTCTGGTACCGTGGTGACCGCCACCCGTGGCGGTCTGGTCGACTATGTCGATGCCACCCGGGTTGTTGTTCGGGTCAATGACGCCGAAGCACAGGCTGGTGAAGTGGGCGTTGACATTTACAACCTGATCAAATACCAGCGCTCAAATCAGAACACCAACATCCATCAACGGCCGATTGTCAAAAAAGGTGACCAACTGTCCAAAGGTGATGTCATTGCCGACGGCGCCTCCACCGATCTTGGCGAGTTGGCACTGGGCCAGAACATGCTGGTCGCGTTCATGCCCTGGAATGGTTATAACTTCGAAGACTCGATTCTGATCAGTGAGCGCGTCGTCGCTGAAGACCGTTACACCTCCATCCACATCGAGGAACTGGTGGTGATGGCGCGTGACACCAAGCTCGGTTCTGAAGAGATCACGCGGGACATCCCTAACCTTAGCGAACAGCAACTGAACCGTTTGGACGAATCCGGCATTATTTATGTCGGTGCTGAAGTTCAACCCGGCGATACGCTGGTCGGCAAGGTCACGCCCAAGGGTGAAACCACCCTGACGCCTGAAGAGAAGCTGTTGCGTGCCATCTTTGGAGAGAAAGCCAGCGATGTCAAAGACACCTCGCTGCGGGTTGACCAGGGTTCGCAGGGGACGGTCATCGACGTGCAGGTTTTCACGCGCGAAGGCATCGTGCGGGACCGCCGTGCTCAGCAAATCATCGACGATGAGCTCAAGCGATTCCGGCTCGACCTGAACGATCAGCTGCGCATTGTGGAAGCAGACGCGTTCGACCGGATTGAAAAGCTACTGCTTGGCCGTGCTGCCAATGGGGGCCCGCAAAAACTGGCCAAAGGCACCAAGATCGACAAGGCCTACCTCAGCTCAGTGGAGAAGTTCCACTGGTTCGATATTCGTCCGGCCGAAGACGAGGTGGCCACGCAACTTGAAAGCATCAAGAACTCACTAGAGCAAACGCGCCACAGCTTTGACCTGTCGTTTGAGGAAAAGCGCAAGAAGTTGACCCAGGGCGACGAGTTGCCTGCCGGTGTGCTCAAGATGGTCAAGGTTTATCTTGCCGTCAAGCGCAGACTGCAACCGGGTGACAAGATGGCGGGCCGGCATGGCAACAAGGGCGTGGTGTCCAAGATTGTCCCGGTCGAAGACATGCCTTACATGGCCGACGGTACGCCTTGCGACATCGTGCTTAACCCCCTGGGCGTGCCTTCGCGAATGAACGTCGGGCAGGTGCTCGAAGTTCACCTGGGCTGGGCTGCCAAGGGCATTGGTCAACGCATTGGCGACATGCTCCAAGAGCAAGCCAAGATTGCCGAGCTGCGTAAATTCTTGGAGTCGCTTTACAACGGCTCTGGCCGCAAAGAAGACGTCACGCAATTGAGCGATGACGAAGTGCTGGAGATGGCGGGCAACCTGACCGCCGGCGCCACCTTTGCCACGCCGGTGTTTGACGGTGCATCTGAAGAAGAAATCCGCGGCATGCTGAGGCTCGCCTACCCCGAGGAGATCGTCAAGGCCAAGGGCTTGACGGCAGCGCGGACGCAGGCCAACCTGTTTGACGGACGCAGTGGTGACGCGTTTGAGCGTCCGACCACGATCGGTTACATGCATGTCCTCAAGCTTCATCACTTGGTCGACGACAAAATGCATGCGCGCTCCACCGGGCCGTACAGCTTGGTGACGCAGCAGCCGCTGGGCGGCAAGGCGCAGTTTGGTGGCCAGCGTTTTGGTGAGATGGAGGTCTGGGCGCTCGAAGCCTACGGCGCCGGTTACACCCTGCAGGAGATGCTGACGGTCAAATCAGATGACGTGCAAGGCCGGACCAAGGTCTATGAAAGCATAGTCAAGGGTGAGCACTCGATTGAAGCCGGAATGCCGGAGTCGTTCAATGTGCTGGTCAAGGAAATTCGCTCCCTCGGTATCGACATTGAGCTGGAACGGTCCTGAGCTCTGGACTCAACTGATTAACAAGGAAATAGCGTCATGAAATCACTACTCGACCTGTTCAAGCAGTTCACCCCCGACGAGCATTTCGATGCCATCAACATCGGTATGGCTTCTCCCGAGAAGATTCGTTCCTGGTCGTTTGGCGAAGTAAAGAAGCCGGAGACCATCAACTACCGCACCTTCAAGCCTGAGCGCGATGGTCTGTTTTGCGCCAAGATCTTTGGCCCTATCAAAGACTACGAGTGCCTCTGCGGCAAGTACAAGCGCCTCAAGCACCGCGGTGTCATTTGCGAAAAATGCGGTGTCGAAGTCACTCAGACGAAGGTGCGTCGCGAGCGCATGGGCCACATTGATCTGGCCGCACCCTGCGCCCACATCTGGTTCCTGAAATCGCTGCCTAGCCGTCTTGGCCTGGTGCTGGACATGACCTTGCGCGACATCGAGCGGGTGCTGTACTTCGAAGCTTACGTTGTGACAGATCCTGGCATGACACCTCTGAAAAAATACAGCATCATGTCGGAAGACGATTTCGACGCCAAGTTCAAGGAATACGGCGACGAATTCCAGGCCAAGATGGGCGCCGAGGGTATCAAAGACCTTTTACAGGGCATTGATATCGATGGGTCTATCGAGAAACTGCGCAATGACCCGAGCGGCTCCGAGCTCAAAATCAAGAAAAACACCAAGCGTCTGAAGCTACTCGAGGCGTTCAAGAAGTCGGGCATCAAGCCCGAGTGGATGGTGCTGGACGTGCTGCCGGTACTGCCACCTGACCTGCGTCCGCTGGTGCCGCTGGACGGCGGCCGCTTTGCCACCTCCGATCTGAATGACCTGTATCGCCGCGTGATCAACCGCAACAGCCGGCTACGCCGTTTGCTCGAGTTGAAGGCGCCTGAGATCATCGCCCGCAACGAAAAGCGGATGCTGCAGGAAGCCGTTGACTCCCTGTTGGACAACGGCCGCCGCGGCAAGGCCATGACAGGCGCCAACAAGCGCGCGCTCAAGTCGCTGGCTGACATGATCAAAGGCAAGAGCGGTCGTTTCCGCCAAAACTTGCTGGGTAAACGCGTTGACTACTCGGGTCGCTCGGTGATTGTGGTGGGCCCCACGCTCAAACTGCACCAGTGCGGTTTGCCCAAGCTCATGGCCTTGGAACTGTTCAAGCCCTTCATCTTTGCTCGGCTTGAGGCGATGGGGATTGCCACCACCATCAAGGCTGCCAAGAAAGAAGTTGAATCTGGCACCCCTGTGGTGTGGGACATTCTTGAGGAAGTGATCAAAGAGCATCCGGTCATGTTGAACCGGGCGCCTACGCTTCACCGATTGGGCATTCAAGCGTTTGAGCCGATCTTGATCGAGGGTAAAGCGATTCAGTTGCACCCCTTGGTTTGTGCGGCCTTCAACGCCGACTTTGACGGTGACCAAATGGCCGTTCACGTGCCGCTGTCGGTCGAGGCGCAGATGGAATGCCGCACCTTGATGCTGGCCTCCAACAACGTGCTGTTTCCGTCCAATGGCGAGCCGTCCATCGTGCCCTCACAGGACGTGGTGCTGGGCCTTTACTACACCACCCGCGACCGCATCAACGGCAAGGGTGAGGGTCTGATTTTTTCTGATACCGGTGAAGTGCAACGCGCCTTCGACGCTGGTGAGGTGGGGCTCAACTCCCGCATCAACGTCCGCCTGACTGAGTACAGCAAGAACAAGGAGACCGGTGAGTTCGAGGGCTCCACCAAGCTCTGGGAAACCACGGCCGGCCGCGCCTTGCTGTCAGAAATTTTGCCCAAGGGCCTGCCCTTCGCCAACATCAATAAGGCGCTCAAGAAGAAGGAAATCTCCAAGCTCATCAATGTCTCCTTCCGCAAGTGCGGTCTGAAGGAGACGGTGGTGTTTGCCGACAAGCTGCTGCAAGCCGGCTTCCGACTGGCGACCAAAGCCGGTATTTCCATCTGTATTGACGACATGCTGGTGCCGCCAGAAAAGCCGGAAATCATTCTTCGCGCCCAAAAAGAGGTCAAGGAGATCGAACAACAGTATGTGTCTGGTTTGGTGACCGCTGGTGAGCGTTACAACAAGGTCGTCGACATCTGGGGTAAATCGGGTGACGAGGTGTCCAAGGTGATGATGGCCAAGCTCTCTAAAGAGATGGTGACGGACCGCCACGGCAATTTGGTGCCACAGGAGTCGTTTAACTCCATCTACATGATGGCTGACTCCGGCGCGCGGGGTTCTGCGGCGCAAATTCGCCAGGTGGCTGGCATGCGTGGCCTGATGGCCAAGCCCGATGGCTCGATCATCGAGACGCCAATCACGGCCAATTTCCGCGAAGGCCTGAACGTGCTGGAGTACTTCATCTCCACCCACGGCGCCCGCAAAGGTTTGGCTGATACGGCTCTGAAGACCGCTAACTCAGGCTACCTGACCCGGCGTTTGGTCGATGTGACCCAGGATTTGGTCGTCACGGAACAAGACTGCGGCACCCACGACGGTTCGCTGATGCGCGCCATTGTTGAAGGTGGCGAGGTCATCGAGTCCTTGCGTGACCGCATCTTGGGCCGAACCGCGGCTGACGACATCCTGCACCCCGAGAACCGCTCGGTCATGGCGGTGGCGGGCACCATGCTGGACGAGGACCTGATCGAAGAGCTCGAGGCGGCTGGCGTTGACGAAGTCAAGGTTCGGACAGCGCTCACCTGCGAAACGCGATTTGGCATCTGTGCCAAGTGCTATGGCCGCGATCTGGGTCGTGGCGGCCTGGTCAACGGCGGTGAGGCGGTGGGGGTGATTGCGGCCCAGTCTATTGGCGAGCCAGGCACCCAGCTGACCATGCGTACCTTCCACATTGGCGGTGCGGCATCGCGAGCGGCTATTGCTTCCAGCGTCGAGGCAAAGTCCAACGGCAATATCGGTTTCAACCCGACCATGCGCTATGTGACCAACGGCAAGAAAGAGCTGGTGGTGATTTCCCGCTCTGGCGAGATCGTGATCCATGACGAGCATGGTCGTGAGCGCGAGCGCCATAAAGTGCCGTATGGCGCTGTGTTGACCGTGAAGGCCGACCAGACCATCAAGGCCGGGGCGATTCTGGCCAACTGGGATCCGCTGACCCGCCCAATCATCACTGAATTTGCTGGCAAGACCAACTTCGAAAACGTTGAAGAAGGCCTGACCGTCGCCCGCCAAGTGGACGAGGTCACCGGCCTGTCAACGCTGGTGGTGATCGACCCCAAGCGCCGTGGTTCTGCCAAGGTGATCCGGCCCCAGGTCAAGCTGATCGATGCCTCCGGCAACGAGGTCAAGATTCCTGGGACAGACCACTCTGTGACCATCGGTTTCCCGGTGGGCGCTTTGGTTCAGGTGCGTGACGGTCAAGACGTTGGCCCGGGCGAGGTGCTGGCCCGGATTCCAATCGAAGGCCAAAAGACGCGAGACATTACCGGCGGTCTGCCCCGAGTGGCCGAGCTGTTCGAAGCCCGTTCGCCCAAAGACAAGGGTGTGCTGGCTGAAATGACCGGCACCGTGTCGTTCGGCAAGGAGACCAAGGGCAAGATTCGCTTGCAGATCACCGACCCTGAAGGCTCCGTCTGGGAAGAGCTCGTGCCCAAAGAGAAAAACATTTTGGTGCACGAAGGCCAGGTGGTCAACAAGGGCGAAAGCGTGGTGGACGGCCCAGCCGATCCGCAGGATATTTTGCGTCTACTCGGCTCAGAGGAACTGGCTCGCTACATCGTCGACGAAGTTCAAGACGTGTACCGCTTGCAGGGCGTGAAGATCAACGACAAACACATCGAAGTGATTGTTCGTCAAATGCTGCGCCGTGTGGTGGTAGAAAACGCGGGTGACTCCAGCTACATCAATGGTGAGCAGGTGGAGCGCTCGGAGATGCTCAACACCAACGATGCGCTGCGCGCCGACGGCAAGATTGCCGCGACATTCACCAATCTGTTGCTGGGTATCACCAAGGCATCCCTGTCCACAGACAGCTTCATCAGTGCGGCGTCCTTCCAGGAGACCACCCGCGTCTTGACCGAGGCGGCCATCATGGGCAAGCGCGACGAGCTGCGAGGTCTGAAAGAGAATGTGATCGTCGGCCGCCTGATCCCTGCTGGCACTGGCCTCGCCTACCACGAGGCGCGCAAAGTGCGCGAAAACATGGACGACGCCGAGCGGCGTGCCATTGCTGAGGCCGAAGCGGCTGAGTTAGCTGGCGAGACCGATGTGGCGCAAGCCAGTGAAGATGCCGTGGCCGAGTAAGGGTCGATCCTTCTGGCTGCTACAGTAAGAATAGCGCCTCAGGTCCATTCCACATGGGCTTGAGGCGTTTTTCTATGGGCGACGGACCGACTTTTAACTTGGTGGTGCATTAGGGGCTCAATGTGGTTGCCAGTAGTACGTTCATGGCTTGGTCACTGGCAGCATTGCTGCTGTTCTGGGTGATCGGGGCGTACAACCGACTGGTACGCTTGCGCGCGCAAGCTATCGCGGCGTTCGCCCCCTTGGAACAAGCCATGGCGGGTCTGCCCTTGCTGATCGAAGCCAATTTCTCTCAAGCTGCGTCCGATGAGTCGTCAACCGAGCAGGCGAGAGACGCCCTGATGGTTGATGTCAAGCGCTTTGCAGATGCGCGGCGTTTGGCGCGGGCAACGCCGCTGGCCGTTGCTGCCGTGGACGAGTTGGCCAAGGCATACCAAGATCTTTGCTGCAACTTGGCCAAGGCGAGTGCCTTGCCGGATGATCTGAGCACGCCAAATATCGCAGCCGCTTTACAGGCTAACTGGGACCAGATGGCTTTGCTGGTGCAAGTGGCTCGGACCGACTTTAATCGCCGCGTGCAGCTTTACAACGACGCCATTGGCCAATTTCCAGCCCTGCTAGTGGCATCGGCCGCTGGGCTCAAGCCCGGTCAAATATTCTCCTGAGCATGGCGATATCACTCACAACACAACCAGCGCTGTGGCAGCAGCTGCAGGTCACGGCATCTGTACTGATGGCAGTGCGCCAAGGCGTATCGGGCACGGCAGCGATTGCCAAAGTGCCGGGCGAGTTACGTCCTGGTGTGCAAGCGCTGACCTTTGCCGTACTGCGCTCGCTTGGGCGGGCTCAGGCCTTGCGTCAACTTCTGGCCAGTCGAAACCCGCCACCGGCAGCTGATGCCCTGCTGTGCACCGCCCTCGCTCTGTCCTGGCGAGACCAGGATGCGCCCTATGAAGTGTTCACTCTGGTGAACCAAACCGTGGAGGCTGCAAAAAGGGATGCAGCGACCCGGCCCCAGGCCGGCTTTCTCAATGCTTGCTTGCGCCGATTTTTGCGCGAGCGCGACACCCTCGTGGCCAGCACGGACGCTCAAGCCCAGGCACGCTGGAACCACCCTGTATGGTGGATCGACCGCCTGCGCCGCGACTGGCCTGATGACTGGCAAAACATGCTGGTGGCCAACAATACCCAAGCTCCCCTGACCTTGCGGGTGAACACACGCCGGACCAGCGTTGCGGCGGTGATGCGCTCATTAGAGACTGCTGGCCTGGAGGCCGACGCGACCGGCGCAACGGCGTTGACTCTGCGCCAAGCCAAGCCCGTTCAAGCACTGCCCGGTTTTTTTGAAGGGCTGATTTCGGTGCAGGATATAGCGGCGCAACTGGCGGCGCCCTTGCTGTTGAATGGCTTGGAACAACCCGGCCGCAGCCGGGTGTTAGACGCCTGCGCAGCGCCAGGCGGCAAGACCGCCCACCTCCTGGAACTGGCTGACTGTGATGTGATTGCGCTTGATGTGGACCCGGTCCGGTGTGAGCGGGTGCATGAAACACTGCAACGCCTGGGCCTTCAGGCCCGCGTCGTGGCGGCCGACGCGGCCGCGGTGACGACCTGGTGGGATGGTCAGCCATTTGATGCGATTTTGCTGGATGCGCCCTGCTCCGCATCCGGTATTGTGCGGCGCCATCCTGACGTGCGATGGCTGCGTCGTCCGAGTGACATCGACCAATTGGTGGCTGTCCAGGCCCGCCTGCTAAACGCGCTGTGGCCGCTCTTGCGCCCGGGCGGGCGCCTCCTGTACAGCACCTGCTCAGTGTTCCGCGCCGAGGGCGAAAATCAGATCCAAACGTTTCTTGCGCACAACACCGAGGCCCTATTGCTGCCATCTCCCGGGCATTTGCTGCCTTTTTCACCACCCAAACCCGGGGTAGTCCTAGACAATCCAGCTGGTGAGCATGACGGTTTTTATTACGCACTGTTGCAGAAGCGCCCGCTTTGAGTGCCTAGGGTACTTGCTGTGCGCCTTGCTAGTATGGGGTTGCCCGCGTTTTGCTATGGCGCAAGCGGTGGGGGCAGAGCTGTCCCAATTGCAGATTGAACGGGCTGGTGATGCGGTTCTTTTGTCTGCCACAACCCGCTTCGACTTGCCGCCCGTCGTGGAGGAGGCTCTGCTTAAGGGCATCCCGATGATTTTTGTTGCTGAAGCTGAGCTGGCCCGTGAGCGTTGGTATTGGACCAACAAAAAGGTGGCACGTGCCGAACGCCACATGCGGTTGGCATTTCAGCCCCTGACGCGTCGCTGGCGCTTGAACATCGCCTCTGGCCCCATCACTGTGACTGGTATCGGCATGGCTTTGACGCAAAACTTTGATGCGCTCTCCGATGCTCTGGCCGCCGTTCAGCGCATTTCACGCTGGAAAATCGCCGACGCCGCTGAACTGGACTTGAGCCAACGGCATCTCCTGCAATTCCGTTTCCGGCTGGATGTGACGCAGCTGCCACGACCCTTGCAAATAGGCACGCTGGGTGATACCGATTGGGACCTTGGGGTCAACGCAACGCGCCCGGTCCAACTGGAGCCGGCTCGGTGAGCAAAGTCACCCCGGCGGCCTCTACTGGCAGCCGATTTTCGTTGCGCAAATCACGCGCCCTGCGCTGGACCGTCAGCGCTGGTCTGGCCGTCATGGTGGCGGTGGGCATGGTGCTGCTATTCCTGTTGACGCAGGCCACCACCAACCGCGACATGTACGAGCGCAATTACACCAGCCTTTTTGTGCTGAACGTCGTCGTGGCTGTCTTGCTGCTGCTGGTCATTCTTTGGATCGCTTACCGCCTGTTGGCCCGCCTGCGGCAAGGCCGGTTCGGCAGCCGCTTGCTGGTGAAATTGGCAGCCATTTTTGCGCTAGTCGGGTTTGCGCCAGGCCTGCTGATCTACGTGGTCTCCTACCAGTTCGTGGCTCGCTCCATCGAAAGTTGGTTTGACGTCGAGGTCGAGGGAGCTCTGGACGCCGGTTTGAACTTGGGACGTGTCACACTGGAAACCCTGTCCAATGAACTGGGGGGCAAGGCGCGCGCAGCCGCGACCCAGTTGGCGGACACGCCCGACGTCAGCGTGGCCTTGCAACTGGAGCGAACTCGTGAACAGCTCGGTGCCAGCGATCTGCTGTTGTGGGGGGCGTCTGGCCAGTTGATCGCTGCAGCGGGGCAATCCCGCTATCAGTTGAGCCCCGAAAAGCCCAGCCCGCAACAGTTTCGCAGTGCCCGCAGCCAACGCTCGCTCACCTGGATTGAGGGGCTGGATGACGCTTTCCCGGGTGTGGCGTCCAGCGCGAAGCTGAAGGCTTTGGTGTTGTTGTCGGGCACCACGGTGGGTACGCTGGCAGAGCAGCGTTATTTGATGGTCGCTCAGGCGCTGCCGCCACCACTGGTGGCCAATGCGCTGGCCGTGACCAAAGCCAACCGCGAGTACCAAGAGCGCGCACTGGCACGCGAAGGCCTCAAGCGCATGTACATCGGTACTTTGACGCTGACCCTGTTCCTAGCCGTCTTTGGCGCCGTACTGCTGGCGGTGGTGCTCGGCAATCAAATCGCTCGCCCCCTGCTGTTGTTGGCCGATGGTGTCCGCCAGGTGGCGGCAGGTGATTTGACCCCCAAAATGTCTTTGCAAGGTCGTGATGAGCTCGACGGCCTGACCCGCTCGTTCGCCCAAATGACGCAACAGTTGGCAGACGCCCGACTGGCCGTTGAGTCCAGCATGGGGCAGCTGGATGCATCACGGGCCAATTTGCAGACTATTCTGGACAACCTGACGGCCGGCGTTGTCGTGCTCGACGCTCAGGGTCACATTCTCTCGTCCAACCCGGGGGCAACCCGAATCCTGCGGGTGCCACTTGCGGCCCATCTCGGCAAGCGACTGTCTGACATGGACGGACTGACCGCCTTCGCCAACCATGTGCAGGCGCAATTCGAATCATTTTTGGGCGCGCAAGCGCAGCATGGCCTGGACCACTGGCAACATTCATTTGAGCTGGGCGGCACAACCCTGGGCCAGGCCGGACGCCAGGGCGACGACACCCTGACCCTGGTCGCGCGGGGCGCTGAACTGCCGGGTTCGGCGCGCCTGCTGGTGTTTGACGATATTTCTGAAATTGTGTCAGCCCAGAGGTCTCAGGCTTGGGGTGAGGTGGCGCGCCGCCTCGCCCATGAAATCAAGAATCCCTTGACCCCGATCCAGTTATCGGCCGAACGGCTGGAGCTCAAGCTCCAGGGTAAACTGGCGCCGACCGAGCAGGCCTTGCTCACCAAATCAGTCAAGACCATCGTCGATCAGGTCGACGCCATGAAGCGGTTGGTGAATGAGTTCCGTGACTACGCTCGCTTACCGGCCGCTGAGCTAAAGCCGGTCGATCTGAATGCCTTGGTGTCAGACGTGATGCACCTGTATGCCAACGAGGTGACCGCAGTGCCGATCCAGGCCCAGTTGGACCCGGCTTGCCTGCCCGTACTGGGCGATCCTCAGCAACTCCGACAAGTGCTGCATAACCTGCTACAAAATGCACTGGATGCCACTGAGTCTGCCGGTCAGTTGGGTGCAGAGCACAGTGTCCGGGTCAAAACGCAGTGGCTTGAGCCTACTGCCAGAGTGCGCTTAAGTGTGCTCGACAGCGGCACGGGGTTTCCCGAGGCCATCCTTAAGCGGGCGTTCGAGCCTTACGTGACGACCAAGTCCAAGGGCACGGGCCTGGGACTGGCTGTCGTGAAAAAAATTGCCGACGAACACCGCACACGCGTCGATATCGTCAACCGCGTGCTGGACGGTCATGTGATTGGCGCGCAAGTGTCGTTATCATTCGCCACGGTTATGGAAGAATCGGTCTACCCGGGCACAGCCCAAGGAACGCTCTAAAACATGGCAAACATACTGGTGGTTGACGACGAGCTCGGCATCCGCGACCTGTTGTCGGAAATCCTTAATGACGAAGGGCACCAGGTGGAGGTGGCAGAAAATGCGGCTCAAGCCCGTGCAGCCCGCCTGCGCGACCGGCCCGATCTGGTCTTGCTCGACATCTGGATGCCCGACACCGACGGCGTCACACTGCTCAAGGAGTGGTCGTCCAGTGGTGCCTTGACCATGCCCGTGATCATGATGAGCGGGCACGCCACGATTGACACAGCGGTTGAAGCCACCAAGATTGGCGCCTCGGCCTTTTTAGAAAAACCCATTACCCTGCAAAAGCTGCTCAAAGCCGTCGAGCAAGGGCTCGCACGGGGCGGTTCGGTCAAGCCCGGTCAGAGTGCACCGCCCCCCGCCGGGAGGCAAAGCGCTGATGCGGTCACGCCCCTCCTGGTTGCAAGCCCTGCTCCCTTGGACCCCGCAGCCCAATGCCAGCAAACTTTCATGCTCGACAAACCCCTGCGCGATGCGCGGGATGAGTTTGAGAAAGCGTATTTTGAGTACCACCTAGCCCGTGAGAACGGGTCCATGACCCGGGTGGCTGAAAAAACCGGCTTGGAGCGCACCCACCTGTATCGCAAGCTCAAGCAGCTTGGGGTTGATTTGACCAAAGGCAGGCGCGCATCACTCTGATTTTGCTCGGGTAACTGCTATACTTTTCGTCCTTGGCCCGGTAGCTCAGTCGGTAGAGCAGAGGATTGAAAAAATCCTGCCGACGGTAAGAATCCAGCATTAATGGCAGCTACAGCACGAGTTCAAAACGGTGTGTTTTACTCTGTGCTACAGCTAGCAGCCTAACCCCCAAAGTTCAGTTCAAAGTGCTTCAAAACAGCAGTGGCGCTAGCTTGGCTGAGTGCTGGCGTAAGCGTCAGCAGCCAGCGCAGCTGAGCCTGCCAAACCCTTCTGCGACGCACTAGCAAGCCCTACAGCAAGCTGTTTCGCCAGCGGGTAGGGCAGGGTTGCTGAGTGGCGTGAAAAACGCTTGTAGGGCGGGACAGCTAGGGTAGGGGTGGGGGCGGCATTTGCGCATTACCTCTCATCCGTCTGCCACTGTCGTTGGAAACCCCATATGTTTCGGTGGAAAACCCAGCGGTTTCGAGCCATTTCCCGCATTTACTTGGCGGCTAGCCTCGCTCCACGACCATGGCGTGCAAGCGACTGGCGGTGAGATTGGGAAACTGCTTTAAGGTCTGCTCGATAAAGGGCAGATAGGGGGTTACACCCGAGGGGCGCTGTGCAGGAATGATGGGCG
>Ga0247836_1001132_pt1 | contig 44885 bp, 30 predicted proteins | sample LaCruzMarch2015__4_FD_187116 | JGI IMG/M metagenome (GOLD analysis project Ga0247836, IMG submission 187116) | Freshwater microbial communities from meromictic Lake La Cruz, Castile-La Mancha, Spain - LaCruzMarch2015_14m | ecosystem: Environmental > Aquatic > Freshwater > Lake | place: Spain... | reverse complement strand
GGGTGATGATTTCTTCGTCGAGATCATCGAGTTCGCCCCGGTAGTTTTCTATTTGGGCCAAATAGTCGGGGTCGCTGGAGGTCGTAGGACGAATCACCAAGTTTTTGATCATCGCACCAAATTGTGCAGGGGTAATTTGCTGCGCTGCATCGCTCCAGGCCTGATCGGGCGTGGGATGTACTTCCACCATCAAGCCGTCAAAGTTCAAATCGAAAGCTTTTTGGGCCGTTTCAGCCAAAATATCGCGGCGACCGCAAATATGACTGATGTCGCAAATCAATTCCAAATCCGGAAATTCCTGTTTCAAATCAATCGCCATTTGCCACCGCGGCACGTTGCGGTACTTGGAATCGCCATAACTCGAAAACCCGCGGTGCACGGCCGCAATACGCCGCAAACCCGCCTTGTACAAACGTTCAATTCCACCGACCCACAATTTATAATCGGGATTCACCGGATTTTTTACAATCACTGGAATATCAGCCCCTTCCAACGCATCGGCAATGTCCTGCACGGAAAACGGATTCACGGTGGTGCGCGCGCCAATCCACAACACATCCACCCCGTATTTCATGCAATCGTACACGTGTTGCGCATTGGCTACCTCTGTGGTAACTTTCAAACCGGTTTCTTCTTTTACCCGACGCAGCCATTGCAAGCCTTGCGTACCCACGCCCTCGAAGGCGCCCGGACGTGTGCGCGGCTTCCAAATACCCGCCCGAAACAGTTGCACATTGCCCAATTGCTGCAAACCATGCGCTGTGGCCAGTACCTGTTCCTCAGTTTCGGCCGAACAAGGGCCTGCGATCAAAATGGGTTGTTGGGTGCGCGGAAAAATTGGTTGAAATTCCATGTTTAAAAAGGTAGCGCCGGTTATCCAGCAGTTTTCAATTCTTTTTGAAAAAACAAAATTAGCAAACAAAGGTTGAAGCGGAACTCCTGCATTCCTTTTGTTTACAGGAAAATGATTTTATACAACCTCCTCAGGTTCAAACGCCGCGGCGATTTTGGTCAATAAGGCGTCCAGTTCACCCCGATATTGCGCCTGAATGAGCGCCGAACCCACAATTGCAATATCCGCCTCTTTAGCCGCCAGCAAGGCCTGTTCCGGCGTAGAAATACCAAAACCAATCCCGATTCGGGCTGCTGCTTGCCTGATCCGAATCCGTTCAATAATGGCTTTCAAACGCGGGTGTAAACTGAATCCAGCCCCGGTAATTTTAAAATCGGACATCAGGTAGTAAAAGGAAAAGGGCATTTGGAGCAGTTTTTCCAGCCTTTCTGCACCCACATTGGCCGCCAGCACGGGCACCAATTGCAACGATTCGGTGCAAAATTTAGCCGCCATCGGACTGTCCACGGGCAAATCGGGCACAATTAAGTGCCGAATGCGCAAAGCCTCCAGATCGGCCGTAAAACGCGCCGCCCCATAGGTAAAAATACGGTTGAGGTACGACATCACGATGATTTCCTGGTCGGGAAAGCGCTGGCGAATGGCATGGATGGCACGCAAACTATCCTCCACCGTAACATGCTGACCTTCAATGGCTTCCCGGCACGCGGCGGTAATAACAGGACCATCGGCAGTTGGATGCGAAAACGGAATTTGCAGTTCCAAAATTTGCACGCCAGCCGCTACATATTGCGCAGCAGTCCGGATGCTTTCGGCTAAGGTGGGATACCCCAGCACCAAATGGGCCATAATAGGCATGGTTGGTTTCATAACATGCTGTTTTTTAATCGTTCAACAACTTGCGCGCATACGTTTTCAAACTTTCCTCCTGAAAATGCCGCATCGTAATAAATAGGTCTTTTTCGCCCCGCCCCGAGGCATTTACCACAATAATGGCGTCTTTGGGCATTTGAGCGGCCATTTTAAAAGCATAGGCAAATGCGTGTGCCGATTCCAGGGCCGGAATAATGCCTTCCGCACGCGCGAGCGTCTGCACGGCCGCGAGGGCGGCTTCATCACTGGCTACCTCAAACTGTACCCGGCCTTCATCGGCTAAAAACGCCAGGATCGGACTCACCCCGCAATAATCCAGTCCGGCCGAGACCGAATGGGTACTGGCAATATTGCCTACCTGATCCTGTAAAAAATAGGAATGGTAACCTTCAAAAACGCCCACTTTGCCTTGGCGCAATTTGGCAGCATGTTCGCCAGGCTTTTCGCCGCGCCCACCCGCTTCTACGCCGATGAGTTGCACATCAGTATCATCCAAAAAATCGAAAAACATGCCCATCGCATTCGAGCCGCCGCCCACGCAGGCAATACAGGCATCGGGCAGTCGGCCAGTAGTTGCGATGCATTGTTCCCGAATTTCCTCGCCCACAATTTTTTGAAAATAAGTATTCATGGCAGGATAAGGATGGGGCCCTACCGCCGATCCGAGCAGGTAATACGTCTCCTCCGGGTGGGCGACCCAATCTTTAAAGGCGGCAATGACCGCATCATTGAGGGTTTGGCTGCCATCTTCCACAGGTACTACTTTTGCGCCCAGCAGTTCCATCCAATATACATTGGGCCGTTGGCGTTCGTAATCGATTCGCCCCATATAAACGGTGCAATCCAAACCAAGCCGGGCGCAAACCGCAGCCGTGGCGTATCCGTGCTGACCGGCACCGGTTTCGGCAATGATGCGCTTTTTGCCTAAGCGTTTGGCCAATAAGGCCTGTCCGATACAGTGGTTAATTTTGTGGGCGCCTGTGTGGTTGAGGCCTTCGTTTTTTAAAAACAATTGCGCACCCCCAATTTGTGCGCTCAAAGTAGGCAGCGGGGTAAACGCCGTGGGCCTGCCAGAAAAATCATGCAAGGTCTGATGCAGTTCGGCCAAAAAATCAGCGTCTGTTTTGATATCCTCAAATGCAGCAGCAATAGCGGCTAAATTGGGCAACAGCACTTCAGGCACAAAACAGCCCCCGTAAGGCCCAAAATAGCCTTGACTTTGTAAAATCGTATCTTGAAAAGAAAGTGAAATCGCCTCCATAATTTGTATCAATGTATTAGTACAGTGATGCAAATGTACACACCTTTCCTGGTCGTTTCCAAACACTAATGAAAATAAAACCCGACTAAAATAATTTATTGCGCCTTTATGTCAATTATGGAATGAAAATGCGCAGCTTTTCCTGCTAACCACAAACTATCTTTGCCAAAAATTTACCACCATGAAGGGCATCGTTGCTGTTTTCTTCCTGACGCTCATGCTTGCGTCCCCCCTTTTTTCGCAGGATATTTCTGAAAAGAACTTGCGCAAACACATTAGTTACCTGGCTGCCGACAAATTAAAAGGCCGCGGTACAGGTACCAAAGAAGGCCGTATTGCGGCAGCCTATATTGCCAAACAATTTAAAAAAATCGGCCTGACACCAAAAGGCGACAACGACACTTATTTTCATCAGTACGGTTTCAAAAAAGCGGCCGATCCGCATGGCATGTCTGAAGCAGGGCCCCAATTGTACGCACAAAATGTAGTGGGTTATTTAGACAATGGCGCAGCACATACGATTGTAATTGGCGGCCATTACGACCACTTGGGCATGGGTCTGGACCACAACTCTTTGGAAGCCAATCCAGAAGGAAAAATTCACAATGGTGCCGACGACAATGCTTCTGGTACAGCGGGTGTTATCGAACTGGCACGTTATTTTGCGAAAAATGGCGTAAAAGAGCAACATAACTTCCTGTTTTTGGCCTTTTCGGGCGAAGAATTGGGCTTGTATGGTTCTAAACGTTACACCGAAACGCCGAGCATCGACCTGAATAAAGTGTCGTTTATGTTGAACATGGACATGATTGGTCGACTCAATGCAGAAAAGCGCATTATGGTCGGTGGTGTAGGTACTGCACCCGAATTCGTGCCGGTAATCAACCAGATGAAAGGTGATTTTACCGTTAAATACGATAGCGCGGGCATTGGTCCGAGCGACCACACGTCTTTTTATCTGAAAAACATCCCCGTGCTGTTTTTCTTCACCGGTCAGCATTCCGATTACCACAAACCGAGTGATGATACCGATAAAATCAATTTTGTGGGAGAAAAGGCGTTGCTCGAACTGGCGGCTAAAGTGGTAAACCAATTGGACAAAACGGAAAAATTGAAATTTCAGGAAACCACCAGCAAACAGGAGAAAAACCCAAGTTTTTCGGTGACCCTCGGCATCATGCCCGATTACACGTACGATGGGGTTGGTTTGCATGTAGATGGCGTAACCAATGGCAAAACCGGCTTTGTAGCGGGTCTTCAAAAAGGCGATACCATTATAAAAATGGGCGATTTGGAGGTAAAAACCATTCAGGATTATATGAAAGGGCTTTCCATCTTTAAAAAAGGCGACAGTACGGTGGTGGTTGTAAAGCGTGGCGCAGAAGAGAAAAAACTCAATGTTACGTTTCAATAGACTGACATGAAACCGAATACAGCAAAGTTTGCATTCAAAGCACAGGGTCCCGACGAACATCCTAACCCTTGGACGACTTTATCCTTGGATGTGGTGTACGACAATCCGTGGATTCGGGTAACCCACCGGGATGTGAAAAATCCGGCCGGAGGTGATGGTATATATGGTGTCGTGCATTTTAAAAACATCGCCATTGGCATTGTACCGTTGGATGCCGAGGGTTATACCTGGCTGGTTGGGCAGTACCGCTATACCCTCAACCGGTACAGTTGGGAAATCCCGGAAGGTGGCTGTCCGATGGGTACCGACCCCTTGGATTCGGCCAAACGCGAACTACAGGAAGAAACCGGCTTGAGCGCCAAAGAATGGATTCCTTTGTTGGAAATGCATACTTCCAATTCGGTTACCGACGAATATGGGGTGGCTTATATTGCCCGGCAACTGACGCAAGGCGCTGCTGCCCCAGAAGAAACCGAAGACTTACAAGTACGTCGACTACCCTTTCAGGAGGCCTACCAAATGGTGGTGGATGGTGTGATCACCGATGCATTGTCGGCGATCGCCATTTTAAAAGCCGAAGTTTGGTTACGCAGCGGACACTTGTGAATTAATAAAGACTTTTTGCAAAACACATCTTGTTTTTAATTGTTTTTTTATTGTTTTGCAACATTTCGTTGGGGCTATAATTCGCCGCCAATTTTTCAAACTTCACCCTAACCTAACTTTTTACCTATCAATTGAATATGGATCCGCTGAAACAACAATTTTACGAAAAGTCGCAAATCCTCGGGAAAGAGGTGAAGGAGCTGCTCAAAGAACACGGCAATAAGAAAGTAGACGATGTGCTGCTTGATCAAGTGTATGGCGGTATGCGCGACATTACCAGCATGATTTGGGAACCCTCTTTGCTGGATGCGGAAGAAGGTATTCGCTTCCGTGGCTACTCGATTCCTGAATTGCGGGAAAAACTCCCACGTGCTCCAAATGGCACTGAACCACTCCCGGAAGGCCTGTTTTGGCTGATGTTGGTGGGCGAAATCCCAACCAAAGAACAAGTAAAATGGCTCACCGAAAACTGGATGCGCCGCGCCAATGTGCCGGAGCATGTTTTCCGCGCTATTGATGCCCTTCCTGCAGATACGCATCCGATGACCCTATTGTCGATGGGTGTAATGGCCATGCAAAATACCAGCGTATTTGCGCAGCGTTACAACACCGGCATGAACAAAGGCGAATACTGGGATGCCACGTATGAAGATGCGATGAACCTGATCGCGCGCCTGCCGCGTATTGCTGCTTATATATACCGCCGTGTGTACTTCAATGGCGAGCAGGTTTTGCCCGATATTTCACTCGACTGGGGCGCCAACTTTGCCCACATGCTGGGCTTCCCCGACGAAGGTTTTAAAGAATATATGCGCTTGTTCCTGACCATTCATGCCGATCATGAAGGGGGAAATGCTTCTGCACATACGACGCATCTGGTAGGTTCTACCCTTAGCGACCCGTATTTGTCGTTCAGTGCTGCATTGAATGCTTTGGCTGGTCCGCTCCACGGCTTGGCCAACCAGGAAGTAATCCGCTGGATCCAGAAAATGGTAGAAACCTTGGGTACAACCAAACCCACCCGCGAACAAATCAGCGAATATGTAAAAAGCACCCTGGCCAGTGGTCGGGTAATTCCGGGTTATGGCCATGCGGTATTGCGCAAGCCTGATCCGCGCTTTATGGCACAGCGCCAGTTTGCGGAAGACAATGTACAAGACAGCGATTTGGTAAAAATTGTGTGGAAAATATTCGATGTGGTGCCACCGATCCTTTCGAGCCTGGGTAAAGTAAAGAACCCTTGGCCGAACGTGGACGCGCATTCTGGTGCCTTGTTGATCCACTACGGTATGAAAGAATACAACTACTACACCGTAATATTTGGTGTAAGCCGCGCTTTGGGCGTGTTGGCAGCACAATGCTGGTCGCGCGCGCTTGGTTTGCCACTGGAGCGTCCGAAATCGGTAACGACCGAATGGGTGAAGGAGTTTTTGGCGAAGGAGTACAATGTTACGCCTGCTGAAAACGCTTAAAACTTAAACTTGCCAAGTTTTACTTTTTCGCTGCGAGAAAAGGAAACTTGGCAAGTTTTACTAAACTAATTTTTAACCAACTCCAATGCTTTCAGGATATTACCTGCGTCATTGAGCAGTGCCAAAACGTAGGTACCTGCAGGGTATGCAGCGATGTCGTACGTCTGGTTAGCAGTTGCATTCAACAAGGCAACTTCACGGCCATCCAAAGAGAAAATGCGTACTGCGTGTACGGCTTCTGCATTTTCAAGCACAAAATTTTGTTGTGTAGGATTTGGAAACACACGCATGGCTGGTGCATTGTTCAAATCAGAAAGATCGCTGAGGATAGAGCTATAGTTGTAAACCGCTGTTACCACTTCACTTGGGTTATCCACATTGGTTACTTTCAGGTGGATAATTCCTTCCAAAGGTTGTGCGTTGGTGTTGAGGAAATGGACAATCATATCACCGGTTGCGTTGGCAGCCAAGGTGAAGGTTTTGGAACTTACCACAGGCAACCAGCACAAGTTAGGATCGCATACCTGGGTGGATAATCCGGCAGGAACTGCGATTAAAATGCGCTCCCATTTCAAATTTTTTGATTGACCGGTGAGGTTCGAAATTGTTGCATCAGCAGGCGTGTCGTACTGTGTAGCGGGCGATGAAACAGAAACCGGGTTGGGTGTAATGGTGAACGTTGCTTGCGCAAAGCACGTGTTCAATCCCAAAACAGCAATAAACAGGGTGTAAATGAAATTTTTCATGCGAGATTTGTCTTGAATTAGCAGGTTGAATGAATAATTAACAAAGATACACGCTCTGTACATTTATAGCGCCCTATTTTTGTTCGGTTTATTGGTCTTTTAGGGGCTAAAGACAATTTTAGCAAAAAACGATGAAAAAACGTACGGCCATTCTTCTGTTGTTGACCATTTCCATGCATTTGTATGGTCAGCTCCCCAACGGTTCTATCGCGCCGGACTTTAACGTGTTAGATATCAATGGGCAGCCGCGGCATCTGTATCAGATGTTGGATGAAGGCAAAATTGTCTTGTTGGAAATCAGTGCGACCTGGTGCCCACCCTGTTGGTCGTACCACAATAGCCAGGCCCTGCAATACTTTTACAATTTGCATGGCCCCACAGGCGACAACCGTGCCCGGGTACTTTTTATAGAGGGCGATCCGGCGACGAATACCGATTGCCTATATGGTACCGCTGGCTGCAATGATTTTTCACCCGGCAATTGGGTTTCAGGTACAACCTATCCTTATATAGATAACTCGGCCATTGCGGATTCGTTTGCCGTGGGGTATTACCCAACTATTTTTGCGATTTGTCCGAATAAAAAAGTGTACAATGTGGGTCAACTGGACGCAGCTGGCTTGTGGGAAAAGGCCAAAACCTGCCCCGTTCGTTCAGGCCAGGACAATGCTGGTATTTTTGACTTTGACGCGGGTACCAGCTTGTATGAGTTGTGCGACACCTTGACGACAACCCCTAGTTTTACCTTGGTTAACCTGGGTAGCAATGCACTGACCAATGCTACCTTACAACTCGAATGGAACAATACCTTGCTTGAAACCCGCACCTGGAATGGGTATTTGCCTACTTATGGAGAGGCTGCGATTTATTTTAATACCCAGGCACTTGCAGGGGATGGTATGTTAAAAACCACCATTACCAGCATCGACAACGGGGCAACAGATGCGGACTTTTCGAATAATGTACAAAATACCAATTTCGTACCGGCGGCAGTATTTACCGACCAGGAGGTACTTTTAAAAATTCGTACCGATAACTACGGTGCCGAAACCTATTGGGAGTTGCGCGATGAGGTGGGCAATGTGCTCGATCACGGTGGCAATGAAAATGTTGGTCCCAATGGGGGAGGCATGCTCACCAATGCACCGCCGGGATATGGTGCTTATGGCAACAACGTGCTCATTAAAGACACCTTGCATTTGCCGGCAGGCGGTTGTTATTCCCTGCATTTTGTCGATTACTTCGGCGATGGCATGTGTTGCGAATTCAACAATGGCTTCTATAAGTTGTATAACATAGACAATCCGGCCATTCCCATCCTATCTGGTGGCGAATTTGGCGCTTACGACGACCGCGGATGGGGGGTTATGGGTGCTGCAACCGCTACGATTGCCCCGTCTGACCATTTTTTTGTGGAATTATACCCCAACCCGGCCCTAGACCAGGTGCAAGCACTTTTTGAATTGCCTGCGCCAGCCACGATTTCAGTAAATTTATTGGACCTGCTTGGTCATACCATCTATACCTTACCCGCTGCCCAACAACCCGAAGGCAGTATTCGTTTGGAAATCCCCATGTCCGATCTCCCCGATGGATTGTACTTTTTGCAATTAAAAGTGGATAACCAGGTTTTTATCCGTAAAGTGATCCATACGCGCGTATAATGCGCCTGTATACCAAACGGCCGTTTTCCCACACCAATAGCAACGAATAAACACTGGCCATCGTTTACCATTTGGCGCACCCAAATGATAAATGATGGCCTTTTTTTATCACGGCAAGTCATTGTTTTCCCCAATTATTGCGCTAAAATTGACGGCGTTATGCCAAATTTACACAAACCTATACAAGCAAAAAGAGAAACGGTTACATTCGCAGATCGCTCTGCATTCAGACATTCTCTGTTTTATAATTTATCAAAAAGTCTAATCCTAATGTTCAAAAACTTTCTCTTTTTGTTTTTGCTACTCCTCAGTAGCTCCCTTTGCGCGCAATCCCTGTGGTTGGAAACGCCTGAAAACTTGGTTCCCCGCACGGGCGAACGCCGCATTGTACCACAAAAATATCGGGTTTATCGCCTTGATCTCACCGCCCTTCAGCCCTTGTTGGGTACTGCGCCGGAGCGTTTTTCCAATTCAGGTGCCGAAACCAGCACCGAGTTGGCACTTCCAATGTCTGACGGCAGTGTGCAGCATTTTCAACTTTTTGAATCGCCTGTAATGGCGCCCGAGCTGCAAAACCGCTATCCGGGCATTCGTTGTTACACTGGACGCGGCATGGAAGATGCTTCAGCTACCTTGAAATGCGACTTGGGCCCTGGAGGGTTTCATGCCATGGTCATCCGAGCAGGGCATACTCCTATTTTCATCGACCCGTACCAGCAGGGCAACAGCGACTACTATGTGGTGTACGACAAAAAGGATTATTTGCCTAAAAAAGACGATGCACAGTACACTTGTAATGCCATAACAGATGGGTTGACCAAAATTAAACCCGATAACGGTGCTGAACTTCAGGGCGATTGCCGCTTGCGACGCTATCGTATGGCCTTGGCTTGCACGGCTGAATATGCCAATTTTCATGGCGGCACCAAACCCTTGGTTTTAGCGGCCATGAATACCACCATGAACCGGGTAAACGGCGTTTTTGAAAATGACGTGGCCGTAACCATGCAATTGGTGGCAAAAAACGACACCTTGATCTTTTTCAATGCTGGAACCGATCCGTACACGAATAATGACGGTGGCACCATGTTGGGACAAAACGTTACCACTTGTAACAACCTTATCGGCAGCGCCAATTATGATATTGGACACGTATTTAGCACCGGTGGCGGTGGTATTGCTGGCCTCGGAGTCGTATGTTCCAATGGAAAAGCACAGGGCGTAACGGGCGGAGGCTCCCCCGTTGGCGATCCTTTTGACATTGATTATGTAGCCCACGAAATGGGCCATCAATTTGATGCCGACCACACGCAAAACAATGATTGCAACCGGGTCGCAGGGGCTTCTATGGAGCCTGGCAGCGCCTCCACCATTATGGGGTACGCTGGTATTTGCAACCCGAATGTTCAAAACTTCAGCGATGATTATTTTCACGCCATCAGTATTCAACAAATGAGTGCGTTTGTGCTCGGCTCGGGCAATACCTGTGCGGTTAAAATCACAACCGGCAATAACAGCCCCACCGTAAATGGTGGCACCGATTATACCATACCCAAATCCAGTTTCTTTGCCCTTACCGCAGTGGGTGCTGATTTAGATAATGATGCACTGACCTATTGTTGGGAACAAATGGATGCCGAATTTGCAACCATGCCGCCCGTTTCGACCAGCACGACCGGCCCTTTGTTTCGCTCGTTTAAAGCAAGCCCTGCTCCAACCCGCTTTTTCCCACGTTTACAGGATATCATCAGCAATACAAGTCCAAGCTGGGAAGTCCTGCCGTCGGTATCCCGCAACATGCGTTTTCGGGTAACGGTACGCGATAATAATAACGCCGGAGGATGTACCGAGGAAGACGATGTAACCATCACGGTAAGCGGTGCTGCCGGCCCATTTGTGCTCAACGCACCGAATACCAACGTCACCTGGCTGGTGGGTGCTACCCAGGCCGTGACCTGGAGTGTAAATGGCACCAATGTTGCACCAATCAACTGCGCCAATGTGCGGATTTCGCTTTCTACCGATGGCGGATTTACCTATCCGGTTGTATTGGCCAACAGTGTACCCAACAATGGATCTGCCAATGTGGTAGTACCCAACAATATTTCAAGCAATTGCAGGGTAAAAGTAGAAGCGATTGGCAATATCTTCTTCGATATTTCTAATACCAACTTCGTTATTCAGGCACCGCCAACACCCACTTTCCTCGTGGATGCCAGCCCTGCAAGCAACCAGGTGTGTGCAAATACCAGCAATACCGCTACCTACACCCTTACTTTTACAGCGATTGCAGGTTTCAATGCTCCAGTCAACATCAGCCTTACAGGCGCGCCTGTGGGTGCAACCGTGAGCATTACGCCTAGCCAACTTACGCCAAATGGCACGGCTACTTGCGTTATCTCAAACTTTACAACCCCCATGGCGGGCAATTACAACCTGACCTTTCTGGCCGCAGGAGGCAGTATTAGCCAGCTTGAAAACGCACAACTCTCGGTATTACCAGGTGCGCCCAGTACTGCTGCTACGGTAGTAACGCCCGCAAATGGTACGCAGGGTATTGCGCCTGGCGCCGATTTGGTATGGCGGAAAGTTGCTTTTGCGGATAGCTACACGGTCGAAATTGCCACAAGCCCAAGTTTTGCTCCGGCTAGTATTGTTTCCACGCTTTCTGTATCAGATACCACTGCCAGCCCCAATTTGCTCAATAGCACCGTATATTATTGGCGTGTAAAATCCAGCAACTTGTGTGGCGCAGGTCCTACATCAGGAAGCGCAGCATTTCAAACCTCCGATAAAGTTTGCGGACAAGTATTTACCAGCACCGATGTACCGAAAGTAATTGATGGCAATTCCATCAATTCCGCAATTTCAACCTTGAATGTGCCAGTAAATGCGGTTATTAGCGATATAAATGTAAAAATAAAGGCCGATCATACCTATGTAGGTGATTTGTCGGCCACCCTCAGTACGCCTTGGGGACAGGACTTTATCCTGTTCAGTCGACCAGGCGTACCTGCCGATCAGTTTGGCTGCGGCGATGACAACCTCGACTTGGTTTTTGATGATGAAGCAAGTCTTTCGGCGGCAATTTTAGAAGGTACCTGTGTGGCCACCGGCATCGCTTTGCAAGGCACTTATCAGCCAATTGACACCCTGGGCTACATCGTGGGGGGCAATGCTTCTGGCGACTGGCAACTGGAAATCAGCGATAATTATGCCGATGATGGCGGCAGTTTAACGGCTTGGAGCCTCGATTTTTGCTTTCCTGCCGTATTGCCTCCAGGTATAATTACAACGAATTTACCCTTGAGCGTTCCATCGGGCGGCAGCGCCAATGTAGATGGCAGCTATTTGAGCATGCAACTTTCAGGCACATCGGCGCAAGGTCGGTATATCTTGTTGACTTTACCCGCGCACGGAACTTTGCGTTTGAGTGGTATTCCACTTACCATTGGTTCGGTGGTTACCCAGGCTGAAATCAACAACGGCTTGGTGTCCTATTTAAATAATGGTGACAACGCTGCAACCGATCAGTTCCGATTCGACGCCCTGGATATCAATAATTCTGCCTGGGTACACGATGTTCCTTTCAATTTTGTTATTGTAAAAAACAACCTCAGTGCGCAGGCAACGCAAACCGCAGCGGTTCCTTGTAACAATGGAACCGGAGGTCAAATCACTGTAACTGCAAGCGGCCTCAATGGTACTTACACATATAGTATCAATGGTGGAGCACCGCAATCTTCGAATGTATTTAATGGCCTCGCAGCGGGTACCTATACAGTGGTGGTTACAGGCCAGTTTGGATTTACCGCCAGTACGAATGCTGTTATTTTGAGCAATCCAACAGCGGTAACGGGTACCAGCAATGTGGTAAACGATGTCATTACGCTCACTGCCAACGGTGGCACAAGCCCTTACCAGTATAGTATTGATGGCACGTTCCAAGGCAGCAATACCTTCACCGGCGTACCCAATGGCGTATATGCCGTAACGATCCAAGATGCCAACGGTTGCACCGGCACTGTACAGGCAATCGTAGCCGTGAACACCCTGATTGTGAATGCGACCATTGTTTCGAATGTATTGTGTGCAGGCGGAGATCAAGGTATTATCAATGTTACCGTGGGCGGTGGCTCCTTCCCATTTACTTATAGCCTCAATAATGGGCCATTTGTATCGCAGGATGTGTTTACTGGCTTGTTCGCAGGCTCTTACACGGTGGTCGTACGGGATAACATGGGCTTCGAAGCAACCACCAATACCGTTGTACTGACCAATCCGGCTGTATTGAATTTGAACGCAACAACCCTGTTGAATACCCTCACGGCAATTGCAAGTGGCGGTACTGCGCCTTACCAATTTAGTATCGATGGAACCAACTACCAGGATTCAGGGGTGTTTACGAACTTGACCAATGGAACTTATAGCGTTTCCACCCGCGATGCCAATGGCTGCATAACCACTAAAAATGCAGTTATTTCAATTCCAGCCCTCACGCTTACAGCCAACAATACCATTCCGGTGACCTGTTTTGGTGGGGATGATGGTGTCATTACGGCTTTTGCAACTGGAGGTATCCCGCCTTATCAGTACATTATTAACATGGCTCCTTTTCAAAACGGAAACGTATTTTCGGGATTAACGGCCGGTGTTTATAATATTTTGGTACGCGATGCCATCGGTACCCAGGTGTTCTTTACGGTGAATGTCAACCAACCAGATCTGTTAACCGTAGTGGCTACCAATGTGACAGACAATGAAGTGGCGCTTACCTTTAATGGCGGAACAGGTCCTTTTACCTATACCCTTAATGATGTAACCGGAGCACCGCTCAACAACCTTAGCATTGGCAATTACACCGTACTTGCAACCGATGCGAAGGGATGTACTGCTACGACGACCTTCGAAATATTTGGCAATACCATTGTTACGCAGGTAGATAGCACGCGTGCAGTAAGCTGTTTTGGTGAAAACAACGGAAAAGTTACCCTTTGTGTTGATGGTGGTTATCCACCGATTACCCTGGCGGCAATTCCGGGCGCAACCGTTACCACCATACTCGGGACCTGCGATCAAAATTACGAAATTAGTGACCTCGTTGCCGGAAACTATTCCGTGGAGGTGGCCGACAGCAAGGGCTACACACAAATCATCAATTTCAGCATCAGCGAACCGGCTGCCCTCAGCCTCGGCACCAGTGTCGTTACCGATTCCATTGTGCTGTCTCCATCAGGCGGTACCGGACCTTATGAATTCAGTTTGAATGCTGTTTCATTCCAAAGTAGCAATGTATTTGCCGACCTAAGTCCGGGTTCATATGTTGTAGAAGTCGTGGACGCAAATGGCTGCATTGCATTTAGCGAAGCAGTAGTCATTGTGAGCGCAACCATTGAACCAAGCATTGCCTGGGGGCTTCAAATTGCGCCAAATCCAAGCACCGGATGGTTCCAATTGCGCATGGAAACGGCACCAAACACCTTGCATTTGCAAGTACAAGACATGGCAGGACGTACTTTGCGTAACCTGGATTATACCCCAGGACAGGGCGCATTTCAGACAGACCTTGACCTCCAAGCGTTCCCACAAGGCATTTATATGCTGCGTATGACCGACGGGATCAACTGGGGTACAGTGCGCTTGAGTATTGTACGATAAGAACTTGATAACAAGCATAATATAAAATGCCGGGGCGATTTCACATCGTCCCGGCATTTATATTATTGTAGCCTTCAGTATAAACTAAACCCCCGGTGTAACAAATGGTATTTTGGTTACCACTGCATCCAATTTCTTGGTGCCCATTACAATTTTAATTTTAGTGCCTGGCGCTGCAAATTTTGCTTTTACATAACCCATCCCGATCGGCTGATCCAGGCTGGGCGCATGTGTGCCGGAAGTAACCTCGCCGATAACGGCACCCCGTGGGCTTTCGATGACATATCCGTGGCGTGGCACGCGGCGTTCGTTGAGCACAAATCCCACCAGCTTGCGTTTTACACCTGCTTCTTTTTGTTTTTTAAACCGATCAAAAGACGGTGCCTCTGCGGCTTTGTTCAATTTGGTAATCCAGCCCAAACCGGCCTCCAAGGGACTCGTTTTATCGTCGATGTCGTTACCATATAAGCAGTATCCCATTTCAAGACGCAAGGTATCGCGGGCGCCCAAACCAACGGGTTGGATGCCAAACTTTTCGCCATTTTTGAATACTTTATCCCAAATTTTGACCAAATCCTTGTTTTTGGCATAAATTTCAAAGCCGCCGCTGCCCGTATAACCTGTTGCTGAAACAATCACGTTGTTGCAACCGGCAAATTTGCCCCGACGAAACGAATAGTACTTCATGCTTTTCAAGTCAATATCCGTCAACTTTTGCAAAGCTTCTACCGCTTTCGGGCCTTGCACCGCAATCAAGCCCGTTTTGGGGGATATATTTTGCAGTTTCACCTCAAATCCGCGCGCCAAACGTTTGAGCCAGCGCCAGTCTTTCAGTTCATTTGAAGCATTGACCACCAACATATAACTCTGTTCGCCTTCCACCACCATTTCAGGGGCATCATCCAAGCGATAAACGAGCAAATCGTCGACAATTCCTCCTTTTTTATTCGGCAAACAGGAGTATTGAACATCGCCGGGCTGGAGTTTGCTTACGTCGTTGGAAGTGGCGCTTTGCAAAAAAGCAAGCGCATCTTTTCCCCGAACAATAAACTCTCCCATGTGGCTCACATCAAACACCCCCACTGCATTGCGTACGGCGTTGTGTTCATCGGTGATGGTGGTGTAAGAAATGGGCATGTTATAGCCAGCAAACTCGGCCATTTTAGCCCCTAAAGCAATATGCTTATCGGTTAAGGCTGTTAATTTCATTCGTTATCCTTTTTTTTAGGTTGAGCGCGTGGTGTTGTTTTTTCAATTGCGGGGGTACTGCCATCAATCGGCGCAACCCGTGGGTCATCGCGGGTAGGCTTGCGTTTGGGCGGGATTGGAACACCGTTGGCGCCTTCAATGCGCACGTCCCCTGGTTCCAGTTTCAGCCTTTTGCGCACATCCGACGGCAAGGCATCTTTATGTACGGTAAAGGAAATCGTGTTGGCGCGCATGTAGGCTTCCGACACGTGCACATATCCTTTCAGGTCAGAAATTTCACCCCAGGAGTTTTTTACAACATAATAAATGCCGCTGTGGGTTTCGTCGAGGATGCCCGTGATGTGCATCAAGTGATCATCCATGGTAATTTGGCGATCAAACAATTGTTGGCGGTATTCCTGGGTTACATTGACTTCTGGCTCCCAAAACTTGAAAGTAGCCGCAATTTCTTCCTTGTTTTTGTCTTTCCATTCCTTTTCAGGCACAATCGCCAAGCCATTTTGGGCCGAAAAACCGCGGTTACTTACATCGGTATCCCACTCTACAGAGTAGCCTTGCTGTACTGCAAAATTGAGGCTTTGCATCAGTTCGCTCAATGGCAGGTTATAAAAAGACCCATTGGAAAAATTATCGGGCACCTCTAAAATGAACGGCTCGTAAAATGGGTGGTGGGTAAACGAGGTAATATTGACGTAATTTTTAGGGATAATGCCCAGGAAATCGCGGAACGCAATGGGGTCCATCGCCAAACCATTGACATTGAATTTGGCCGGAAGCATGCCAAATTCTTCATCCAACGCGGCATCAATTTTTTTCATCCAATCTTCGGATAAGGTACCTTCCTGGCCTTGTTTGACAAATTCGTCGCACAATGCTTTGAGCGTTTTTTCAATCCGCGCATGGTTGTAAGGCTTGCTCTTGTCTTTCCGACCAGGATAAGCCTCTTCGGGCACCAACCCATAATCTTTTACGGCATTGAGCAGATCGTGGGCAAGTCCGCCTTCTCCAAACTGGGTATGACCCTGGCGACGTACGTAGTTTTCACATTTTTGACGATAAACGTGGCGTACAACATACATTTCAGAAAGATTTTGAACACCCTTGCCGAGGCGCAGTGCTTCACTCTCCAAAAAAGAAGCCGTACTGAAAGCCCAACAAGTACCCGTTTGGTCTTGGCTTTTGACCGGCGTAGTACTCAGTTGTTTGAATTCCTTAAAGGCATAAGGTTCGGGCTTTTGCGCCTGCGCAGTAAGCGCGGCAAGTAATGACAACAAGCAAAACATCATTTTTTTCATGCGCAATAATGGTCTTGTACAGTTAGGTAAGCCTTAAAGTAGGGGCAAAAATAAGCGATTTTAAAAAAAAGCACCCGCTTATTATTTTTCATGTAAAACAACTAGACACACATTGTTAATAGTTTTTATATGATTAAGATAACATAAAAATACTTAATTTTTTGAAAAATATTTTTTATTTCATAACACATTTATAATCAATACATTAAATTATATTTTTAATTTTAGGTAAATAAGATTTGCTTTTGTGGCCGCTTTCCCGATAAATTTGGCCTCAGCTTTGATGGGGGCTTTTGCCACCTCGTTATTATCACGTATTTTTTAAATGTAATCCCCCCCTCTACATGGCATCTTTTGGACCAAAACAGACCTTAACGCAAAGACTTCAACAGAAGCTTTCTCCACAGCAAATTCAGTTGATGAAACTGCTGCAAATCCCGACCGCTTCCCTGGAGCAACGGATTCAGGAGGAACTTGAAATCAACCCCGCCCTGGAAGAAGGCGATGAAGGGGATGGCATGTTGGAAGGTCTTTCTGAAATGGACTTGGGCGATATGGACGCCGATTATTACGCCCGCGAACAAAAAGCGGAAGCGGGTGAAGACACCGGCGATATCGAACCCGCCAATATGATGGAATCCATCGAACAGGAATCTTCGGATGATTACGCCAGCGAAGATGAAGCCATTAATGTTCGGGAAGACGACGTAGAACTCGATGACTACCTGGTCAACTTTATAGAAGACGACCCGGCAACGTATAAAACCAAAGGCGAAGACCGCGCTGATGAAGAAGAGAAAACGGTTCCCTTGGCGTTTGAAAGCACCTTCCACGAATACTTGGAAGAACAAATTGGCCTGATCAACCTCGTGGATGAACGCGAAAAAATGATCGCTATGCAGATTATTGGCTCCATCGACGACGACGGGTATTTGCGCCGCGATACCACAGCGATGGTCGACGATCTTTTGTTCAGCCAAAATATCAGCACCACCGAAAAAGAAATCATCGATATCCTGCTCAAGGTGCAGCAGTTTGATCCGCCTGGATGTGGCGCCCGCGATCTTCAAGAATGCCTATTGCTCCAATTGAAGGCCCGGTTGCGTCAGGAAGATGAAGTAGTTTCGTATGAAGAAAAACTGGCCATTCACATTGCAATGCGCATTATTGACCAGCATTTCGACGAATTTACCAAAAAACACTACCCCAAACTTTGCCGACAACTCAGCATCGACGAGGAAGATTTGAAGGTGGCCGTCGACGAAATTCTGAAACTGAACCCCAAACCGGCAAGCGGCTTTACCTCAAAAGGCGATCGCAACCAAAATTATGTGATTCCTGATTATATCGTGCAAAACCGCGACGGCGAACTCGAACTTTCACTCAATGCCCGCAATGCACCCGAATTGCGCATCAACGATCAGTACCGCGATATGCTGCGGGCTTACCACAATGGCCGCAATGGCCGCCGTGCTTCCCGCACCGAAAAAGAAGCCGTGCTGTTTATCAAACAAAAAATTGACAGCGCTAAATGGTTTATTGATGCCATCAAACAACGGCAACAAACCATGCTGCTCACCATGGGCGCCATCCTGAAACACCAGGAAGGCTATTTCCTCACCGGTGATCAAAAGAAAATACACCCCATGATCCTGAAGGATATCGCCGACGCTACCGGGCTGGATATCTCTACCGTATCGCGCGTGGCCAATTCCAAATATGTACAAACCGAATTCGGCACCAAACGCCTGAAGGACTTCTTCTCCGAAAGCCTCTCTACCCAGGATGGCGAAGAGGTTTCAACCCTCGAGGTAAAGAAAATTCTCAGCGATATTATTGGAGAAGAAAACAAGCGCCGCCCGCTTTCCGACGAAAAACTAAAATCCATCCTGCTCAAAAAAGGATACAATATTGCCCGCCGAACCGTTGCCAAATACCGCGAACAATTGAATATCCCGGTTGCGCGCCTGCGAAAAGGCCTGTAATAACCTGTTTTCAATGGCGGCGTAACCCAGCATTTGACAGGCATAACCCATTCCAACCTTTTGATTTACAATAATTTATATCAAATATGGAGGCGCGTTTGGGAAAAATCACCCTGCAAAAAGGCACCCAACTGTCGGCCAATACCACCATTTATCCCCCGACTTTTGTTCGGACGCAAATAAATTTTTATTTTTTTCGTAAAAAATGTTTTGAATGAAAAACATTTTGTTTATTTTTGTGCCGAATTCATAAACAAAAAGGATCAGTAACCATGTCGACCGAAAAAGAAAATAAGCTCAAAACCCTCCAGGCGACCATCGATCGTTTGGACAAAACCTATGGCAAAGGCACGATCATGCGCCTTGGCGACAAACAAGCCATTGAAGTAGAAACCATTTCCACCGGCTCGCTCGGATTAGATATCGCCTTGGGTTGCGGTGGTTTTCCGAAAGGACGGATCATTGAAATCTACGGACCAGAATCTTCTGGTAAAACCACCCTTGCGATTCACGCTGTAGCAGAGTGCCAGAAAAAAGGTGGTATTGCTGCAATTGTGGATGCGGAACACGCATTTGACCGTTTTTATGCCGAAGCATTGGGCGTTGATGTAAACAACCTGCTGATTAGCCAACCGGATAACGGGGAGCAAGCGCTTGAGATTACAGAAAACCTGATCCGCTCAGGTGCTGTTGATATTATTGTAATTGACTCGGTGGCGGCCTTGGTGCCCCGTTCGGAGATTGAAGGTGAAATGGGTGACTCCAAGATGGGCTTACAGGCCCGTTTGATGAGCCAGGCCATGCGTAAATTGACCGCCAACATCGGCCGTACTGGATGCTGCTGTATCTTTATCAACCAGTTGCGCGAAAAAATTGGCGTAATGTTCGGCAACCCCGAAACAACTACGGGTGGTAATGCCTTGAAATTCTATGCTTCTGTGCGCCTTGATATCCGCAAAAGCGGCGCGGCCATGAAAGATAAAGACGGCAACGTGGTGGGCAACCAGGTAAAAGTAAAAGTGGTAAAAAACAAATTGGCACCCCCTTTCCGGGTTGCTCAATTCGATATCGTATTTGGTCAGGGCATTTCTAAAGTTGGGGAAATTATTGACCTCGGCTCTGATTTGGAAGTAATCCAGAAAAGCGGTGCCTGGTATAGCTACAATGGCGCTAAAATTGCCCAAGGACGCGATGCTGCCAAGCAATTCTTACTGGACAACCCGGAAGTTGCCGCAGAAATTGAATTGAAAGTAAAGGAAAAAATTGCGGTAGCACCCGTTAAAGCCGTGGTGGGCGCTGCTGCTGCAATTGCAGACGACGAACCAGGCGACGAATTTTAATTCGCCACCAACGGATCATTACCGCAGTACCTGTTTAAAATAAAAGTCCGCAACAAGTCTATTATCGGCGTCCATCTTTGAAAGGCTCCAATGCAGCCATCAAAAGGTGGACGCCGTCTGCGCTCATGGAAGTCAGTGGCAAGCGTACCTCGCTGCTGCAAATCCCCTGCAGTTCCAGGGCTGCTTTTACCCCCATCGGATTCCCTTCGATGAACAATAAGCGGTACAATTCGAGCAATTGGAAGTTCAAACTTTGAGCCGTCGGCAAATCATGCCGCAATGCAGCACGTACCATATCGGTAAAAGGCCGCGGCAAGGTGTTGGCAATCACGCTAATCACACCGTCCCCGCCGCCTGTAACCAACGGCAAGGTGATAAAATCATCGCCACTCAACACCAAAAAACCGTCTGGCCGCCCCTTCAGGATTTTCATCACCTGGTAAATATCATCGCTGGCTTCTTTAATACCAATAAACTTGTCGCTCCCATGCGCAAGCCGCAAGGTGGTTTCGGCCGACATGTTGGAAGCGGTACGACTTGGTACATTGTAAATGATAATCGGTAGCGGCGATACTTCCGCCAGGGCCATATAATGCTGATAAATACCTTCCTGGCCCGGCTTATTGTACGATGGGTTACTCGACAAGAGCGCGTCAATCCCCTCAAAATTATACGTCTTTATTTTATCAACCAGTGCTGCGGTGTTGTTGCCGCCAAAAATGCCCGCCACCAAAGGCAAGCGCCCCCGGTTTATTTTAATGGTAAAATCAAGGATCGCGCGATGTTCTTCATCCGAAGTAGTTACCGATTCGCCGGTCGTGCCGAGGCTCACGAGAAACTCAACTCCGCCGCTAATAACATGTTCAATCAAGCGTTCGAGGCCTTCCCAATCGATATTCCCATTTTTGAAAGGTGTTACCAAGGCGACACCCGTTCCGCTTAGACGTTTTTGCAGACTCATATTGGCTTATGACAATTTTGCTAAATAAAGATGCATTTGTTCGATAAAGTATTGGGGCCCTTTATTTTCCGGTATTTCAAGTTGAAGATCGAAGTCGTTGGTAAACTGGCCCGCCGTACCAATTTTCATTGAAGCATTGGCCGCGAGTGCAACCCAAGCCAGGGAGGGTAAGTTGGCAGGGTTGAAGCAGATGAGCAAATCGAGCGGTGCTTTAATAAAACGATCCACCTTTTCCGATTTTGGTTTGCGGGTCCAATCCGTTTCTTTCAGAGAAAAACCTTCAAAACCGGGTGTTTCGGGCGTTTGTTTGGCTTGAAAAAAACCAAGCAATTGTACTTTTTTGCCATCCTTTTCCAATAATTTTCCGAAGGCGCTGAGTACTTTCCCGTCTTTTTCAGCGGTGGCATCAAACAGTAGTCCGATTGTCTGCGCACTTTGGGTGGTGTACAGCTTGCGTTTCCTTTGTTTGGAAGACAAAGCCCGTAAAGCATTTTTAAAAAAAGCAATGCGGATTGATTCCAGCATAGCGTATGTTTTTTCAACGAATTAAAGAAAAGGTCGGGTTATTTGGGATTGGCAACGCTGAGTGGCACCCGTTTGTAGTGGCCCATTTTGCTGTATTTATTGATGCGGGCTGTGATGCGTTCTTCCGGATCCATGGGCATAATTTTGGCCAATTCCTGCAAAATATGTTTTTTGAGGGTATTGGCCATTTCTTCCGGTGCATTGTGTGCGCCGCCGAGTGGTTCTTTCAAAATGCCATCAATCAGTCCGAAATTGAGCATATTGTCAGCATCCAGTTTGAGTGCTTCGGCGGCCTGCTCTTTATAATCCCAGGAATGCCAAAGAATAGAGGAGCACGATTCGGGTGAAATAACCGAGTACCAGGTATATTCCAGCATAAACACTTGATCGCCCAGGCCAATGCCCAATGCCCCGCCGGAAGCGCCTTCACCAATGATATAGCACAGAATGGGCACCTTCAATTGGGCCATTTCAAACAAGTTGCGGGCGATGGCTTCTGCCTGTCCGCGTTGTTCGGCCTCGAGGCCTGGGAATGCACCGGGGGTATCGATGAGCGTAATAACCGGAAAACCAAAGCGTTCGGCCATTTTCATAAGGCGCAGCGCCTTGCGGTAACCTTCCGGGTTGGCCATGCCAAAGTTGCGGTATTGGCGCATTTTGGTATTCACGCCTTTTTGATGCCCGATGAGCATCACCGTTTGTCCATCGAGTTCGGCCAGCCCGCCCACGATGGCATGGTCATCGCCGCCACAGCGATCGCCGTGTAGTTCGACGAATTTGCTGCACATGGTATTGACATAGAACAGGGTATAGGGGCGCTCGGGATGTCGGGAGAGTTGTACTTTTTGCCAACCGCTCAGGCTTGCAAAAATATCATCCCTTCTAAGTTTAATCTTATTTTCGAGCTCATGCACCATATCGGTGACATCTAATTCTCCCTTTTCACCTACTTCTTTTAGTTTTTCAAGTTGTTCGTAAAGTGCTTCTAGGGGTTTTTCAAAATCCATGAAAGTCATTGCCATAGTATTCCAAGCTTGGTTAGGATATTTGAAATGCAAACGGGATCAGGTGGATACGAAGGGCGAAGGTACGGAGTATCCTGCTGATTTTTGCCTTTGTAGCCCTTCCTGATTTTTTTTCAGTTTTTTTTCAAAAAGCTTGGATAGTTGGAAGGCATTGCATTATCTTTGCCCCGCTTTTGAAGAAAAGCATTTTGGATTGGTAGTTCAGTTGGTTAGAATGCCGCCCTGTCACGGCGGAGGTCGCGGGTTCGAGTCCCGTCCAGTCCGCAAAAAATTAAAGGTCAAGATTCTGGAGAACAGAATTTTGGCCTTTTTTGTTTTTGGGGAGGTTGAATTACTAAAGCACAATATTAAGGACTTTCGATCAAATACGTTTGGATGAATACTTGCCTCCTTTACCACAAAAAAACCGCCTGCTCGAATTTTCACCGATAAACCATCCGGATCCAATTCGAGCAAGCGGGCACTACTGCTTTCTTTTATTTAAAAATCAATTTCCCTGTACCGATGGTATTGCTTCCGGCTGAATACACCCGGAACGCATACATACCTGCCGGCAATTGGTTGCGCTGCAGTTGCACACTGCTGCCTTGTACGACTTGCTGGTGCACCAATTTGCCCATCGCATCTACAATTTCAAGGGTCCAATCGGTGTTTTCTGCCAAGCCGACGAGTGAAAGGGTAGCAGTTTCTTCCATTGGATTCGGCGACACGCTCAGGCCAATATGCTTTTTCGACGGTGCCCAGGCAGCCACGGTCACAAAGTCTCTGTCGACCCGGTGCACGGTGGTGTTGGTCAAAACAGCCTCGTTATAATCGAAGTAAATGGCTGCACGGTTTTTGATATCGGTGCCCAGGGGTACATTGGGGCGCTGTGCAATGCGGAACGACACAAATCCATTGGATGCTTCCTGGTTGGCAGCACTATCGGGCAACACAATCGGATCGAAGGTGAATTTTACAGCACCGTTGCCGTAATAATTGAAGCGGTAAGGATGGCTGGAAGCACCCGGTACAATACTCGTTGGATCCAAGTTTGCATCCAACGTATCGCGGATTACCACAATAAATGCCGTGTCGGTTCCGGTATTTTGGAAACGCACCATGTATTCGATGTCGGTTCCGGGCAAAATACGGTGTTGGTTGCCGTAACCCAAGGGGAAACCTTGTTTGTCGTTCGGATCGTAGGAGAAAACGTTTTGGCTACAATCCTTATCCTTCCAAATATCATCATCATCCAAAGCATACTGGTTCACAAAACCGAGGCTAAAGGTAGGTGCTGTGGTACAACCTTCTACGGCAAGACTTGGCATCGAAAACCCGGGATGACCAGGCACTTGTTTGGCTTCCAGGCGCCAGGTGGAGCCATTGGACGGTACTGAAATCTGGTAAGAACTGCTTGCCGCCAATGCTGGACCTTGTGCATCTTTCATAAACATCACCGCATCTTCAATGATGACATATTCCAGTGGCGTGGTCATGTCAGACAAACCCGTATTGGTGATTTGAAATTTGAGCGAATCGCTGTTGCAATTAGCACTCAGTTCCAAACTCGGGCCGGTGTACGTACCGCCACAGGAATCATGCGGGAAAATGGTTACCTCTGTACAGTGGGTTTGACCCAAAGTCGCATCACAACTCACATCTACGGCAAAGACAAAGCGGTCACTTGCATTGATGGGCAAATCACCCAACTGAAAACGATAGGTATTGTTTCCGAGATCGGTAGCCGGAACATCGGAACTAAAAAATGTAAGGAAAGGATCCAACACCACATCAATATAGGCTGCTGTGGCTGTTGTAGAACCCAAATTGGCATACTCAATGTAGTAATACCCCTTAAAGCAGCGGCGCAGGAAACTGGTGCCCAAATCGACGTTCAGAACCGGACATTCCACCAATGGTTTTAGGAAAAAAGGCTGGTTTGTTACACCATTTGCCGTCACATTTACCGTAAAAGTAGATTGACAAGCCTGCCAAACTGCGCTGGGTGGGGTTATTTTTACCGTATAAGTACCTACAGCCAAGTTAGAGGTCCACTGACCATCAATGCCGGAACGGATTTGGTACACTTGTTGGCCTAAAGCATTTGTAATCGTGATGGTCGCATATGCTAAGCCCGTTTCACCGGCATTTCCGACACAATCGCTGTTTAAATCGGCCCAAACTTTGCCATTTAATTGGCCGCATTCATTGGTGCCATATTCCACAAAGTAAGAGGCTTCAGCGGTGCAACCAAAATTGTCGGTCGCTACGACATTGTGATAACCAAGCGGCGGATTGTCGTAACCAAACGCTGTTAAAGCACCATTGTCCCATACAGCTGGAATGCTATAGTCGATCGTACCAGAAGTGGGGTAACAATACAAAACAAAGCCGCCCGGGCAAGAGTCAATCCGCCCTACTTCAATTGCTAAAGGCGTCCAGTTGTACCAAGGCTGGTAACCGGTCGTGCCGGTTAGTCCGCTGCCTGTGATGGTAACATTGTAAGAAGGCGTACCTGGCACCGCAACAATACTTTGGGTGGTAGCACCATTACTCCAAAGATAAACTGGATTGGCGGTAAACGTTTGATTAGCCGTTAAAGTAATCGGAGAACCACCTGCCTGGCAATCGGCTACGGTGCCCGTGATGGTTACTTTGTTTGCTTGGGCCTGGAGCATTTGCAGCCCGCATACTGTCAGGAACAGCAAAGCGAAGCCAATTTGTTTCATCATGTTCATGCTTTAAAGATTTTGTAGGATGACGAGATTTTTGTTGCGTTGGTTGGAATTGCACCGCGCGGTACAATAACTTATTTGTGATGATACAAAAGTGCGGCGAAGCAACGGCCCCTGCAAAGACAAATTTTGCCATTTATAGCCTGTTTTCTTTGTCATTTTTCATACAAATAATTGATTAAGAGCATTTTAATTTTGCCAATATTTTAATTTTGCTTTCAAATCACCCAATTAAATGCACAGTTCTCGTTTGTACCAGGCATATCAGGCACTTGGTTTGTCCGAAAAAAAGCAATTTGTCCGTTGGATCGACTCTCCCTTCTTTTGCAGGCAGGAAGCGACGAAGCGTTTGTACCGCTACCTAAGCGCGCATACACCCGTGTACGAGGAGGCTTATATGGCCGTTTTTGGCACCGAAGGTAGTTTTAAAACCCAAAGTGCTGCCTTGCGCCTGGTGATGAGCGACTTGATGGATCAGGTGGAGCGTTTCCTGGTGTATCAGGAAAAATTCGGCAGCGAACGTACCGATTATTTTATTCTGTTGGCGGCAGCTTACCGGAAAAAAGGACTGGAAAAGCACTTCCGACAAAGTTTGCACCAGGCACGCAGCAAACTGGAGAAACAGGTGTTTCGCCATTCGGAGTATTTCGAAACCCAGGCGCAGATCGAATTTGAAGACTATAAAAACATGAGTACCGGGCGGCGTACCGAAAAACTCAATGTGCAGGCGCTTTCCGATCAAAGCGACATTGCCTTTATTGCCGGCAAATTACGGCAGGCCTGTATTGCCATTTCGCATCAAACGGTGTACAAGGCTACGTACGACTATGGGTTGTTGTATCCGATCCTGGAGTATTTGAAAAAAACGCCGCATTTGCTCGAAATTCCGGCCATCGGCCTGTATTATTACTGCTTTTTGTTTTTATCCGATATTGAAAATGAAGGCCCGTTTTTGCAGTTTAAAGTGATTCTGCTTGAAAAAGGTGCGCAATTTCCGGAAGAAGAGCAACGCAATTTGTACTTGCTGGCTATTAATTATTGTGTGCGCAAAATCAACCAACTCAAGTCGGCCTATTATAAAGAGACACTCGATTTGTACAAAAGTGCCCTGCAGGGGCATCTGTTGATGGAAAACGGGGTGCTCTCCCATTTTGCCTTCAACAACATTGTGGCCATTGCCCTGCGCATCCATGAAACAGCGTGGGTGCAGACGTTTATCCCCGAATATGCGCCATTTTTGGAGAAAAAATACCGCGATGCCACTTCCCACCTCAACCTGGCGCGGCTGGCGTACGTAAAAAAACAGTACCGCGAAGCCTTGTTACATTTGCAGGAAGCCGATTATAAAGACCTGATAAACAACCTGATCGCAAAAACGCTGATGATGAAGGTGTACTACGAAACGGACGAGATGGAAGCGCTGCATACCCATTTGCAAAGTATGAAAACGTTTATTCGCCGACAATCGGGCATTGGGTACCACCGCAGCAATTACAACAACATTATCCGCTACACCGAGCGCATGATGGACCTGCGCCGGGGGGATAAAAAAGCGGTGCTGGAATTGCGGGCCAAAATTGAAGCCGAACCGGTGTTGACGGAAAAAGAGTGGTTTTTAGAGCAGTTAGGTTAAATATTACACGCGCGCATACCCCAAACGCTCCAACATTTCCACCTTATAATAGGTGTCCAAACCGCTCAAAGCTACGGTGCCCGCATACGCCAAATCGAGGTTACCCTGTGCATCGACACAATCATCCGGAATAATCAATTCGATTACTTTTCCGATGATTAACAAGGTATTATTGGCTTTAATAGCGTATTCTTCTACGTATTCCAGGCCGATGCGGATGTGCGACTCCGCCACGTAAGGCGCAGGCAGGAGTTCGGAATAAACCGGCGTGAGTCCAACGGCATCAAATTCCGAATCCCCGTCCGGATAAGGGGCTGAAGTTTGGTGCGCGGCTTTTAAAATATCCTCCTGCACGTGGTTGAGGGTAAAAAAGCCATTGCTTTTGATGTTTTGGTACGTGTGGCGGGTGGTTTTGAGTGCGCCATCCACCGGACGGGTGATGATGCCCAGCAAAGGCGGTTCGGAGCCGATGTGTACCGCCGAAGAAAACATCGCCAAATTGGGCGTTTGATCAGGACCGATGGTGCCCACCAAATTCGCGCTTTTAAAGCCGCTGATGGCATTGATCAGGGTAAGCCGCGGAATGCGGGGCATTTGTTGAATATCGTATAAGGTATAGCGCATCTTGATCTTTGATTCGCAGCGTAAACAGATGAATCCAAACTTTGGTTTAATTTTGCCACCATGAATCCATACCAGGTAGAAAGGGAAAAGTACCAGCAATTGCTGGATAAAACGAGTCGACAATACAACTGGCTCAGTGCGGTACGACTAATTTTGGTGATTCTGGTGGCAGTTTTGGCCTATTTATACCAAACAAACAAGGTAGAAGGGGCGCTATGGGGCATCTTAACATGTGTGGTTTTATTCGCCATTTTGTTACAGCGCCATCAAAAGATGCGCCACCAAAAGCAGTTTTACAAACAATTGGTACAGATCAACGAGCATGAACTAAACGCTTTAAACGGCGACCACCATGCTTTTGACGGCGGCGCTGCTTATATTGATCCGGCCCATTCCTACACGTTTGATTTGGATGTATTTGGGGAAAACTCCTTGTTTCAAACCCTTAATCGCACAGCAAATGCCCTCGGTTCGGATTGTTTGGCGGCCTGTTTTCAAAAACAGTTGGATACCGAACAGATCCTTGCCACCCAGGTTGCCGTGCAGGACCTCGCGCCGCGTCTCGTATGGCGGCAACAATACCTGGCTACCGGACAATTGAATGCCGATCCGAAGGCGCAATATTTGCATCTTTTTCGGTGGGCCGAAACGCCGGTTAAGCAACGTCCCCGCGTGTTGCAATTGTTGTATTGGGGGCTCACCATCGCAACCCTGGGTAGTTTAGCCATTTTTTTAGGGTTCCAGGGAGCGGAATGGTGGAAGGTTTTTTCCGGACTGGCATTTATTAACCTGCTCGTAGTGGGCGCGCATAGTGGCGTGATCAAGGAGGAATTAAGTCGACTGAACGCACTGTATAAAATTGTAGAACAATACGGCGCGCTCATTCAATGCATTGAAAATGAAAACTTTACAGCGCCAAAGATTCAGGCCTTAAAAGCGCGGCTGCACAACGAAAAAATACCCGCCAGTAAGGCGATTCAGCAACTTGCCAATTTGTTGCACCAGTTGGAATCGATCCAAAACATCTTTGGTGCTTTGATTTTCAACAGTTTATGCCTGTACCACTTACATATTTTAATGGGGCTTGAAAAATGGCAATCCCGATATGCGCAACAGGTAAAAGACTGGATTCGCACCACCGGCGAACTGGAGGCATTGTCGAGTTTGGCTCATTTTGCCTTTAATAACCCCGATTTTGTGTACCCGGAAATCGCCGAATCGCCGATATTCGATATGCAGGGCCTGGGCCATCCGCTTATTCCTGCTGAAAAACGGGTGTTGAACGACCTCGCTTTCCAGCAACCGGGCTTTGTGGTACTTACCGGCTCCAACATGTCGGGTAAAAGCACGTTTTTGCGCACCGTGGGCATCAACCTGCTGCTAGCCCAAACCGGTGTGCCTGTATGCGCACGCGTATGTACGACCTATCCGTTTTCCATTTTCGTGTGCATGAAACTGAGCGATTCGCTGCACCACAACGAGTCGTATTTTTATGCAGAACTCAAACGTATTCAGCGGATTATACAACAATTAGAAGACGGCCAAAAAGGCTTTGTACTGCTGGATGAAGTATTGCGCGGTACCAACTCCAACGACAAATTACAAGGTACGCTGGGCCTGGTAGAAACCATGGTGCGCCTGCAGGCTACGGGTATTTTGGCCACCCACGATTTGGCCGTGTGCGCCCTGACGCAAACCTACCCCGAAGCCCTGCGCAACATGTGTTTTGAAGTGGAAATGACGGCAGATCAGCTGGCATTTGATTACCGTTTGCGGGATGGGGTTTGTGTGAATAAAAGTGCTACGTTTTTGATGAAAAAGATGGGGATTATTCAGGGTTCTTGAGAAAAGGCACCGACAATCTCAATTTCTCCCATGCACCACCACCAATTTCCCGGATTTTGGTTTATGCCCGTCTTTGGGAATCATGGATACAATATACAAGCCCGAAGGCCACTGCGAGCAATCCAGTTCATATTCCTGGACGCCTGCAACCTGATGCTCCTCGATAAAAACACCTGCCGCATTATACACCCGCAAGGTAGCACCTGCGCAAGGCGGTAAGGTACACAACACGATGCCAGATGCTGGATTGGGCGTAAACCGCACCCGTTTTTCCGGCGCATACAGGGTTCGGTATTCCTCCGGTGCGTCAATACCCAGGGTATCGCAGGGACTACCCTGCACATCAAACAAGCGGAAATGCGGGAAATTGGGTAAACAAAAACCATGATGGGTAAATAATTTCATACCCCGTTGCCGAAAGCCACATGCTACCCCGGCACTATCGGGGTAGTCAATTACATGCAAGAACCGAACGGTGTTAGGACTGGACATATATATGTGATGATCCGGTGCCAACATTAATTGGTAAAAAGCGGGCTGACTACCAAATGTATCGATAAAAGCATCATATTCCCCAATTTTCACCTTACTTTTTTCTATATCTTCCGCCCAAAGGTCGTATTGAAACAATTGGGTTAATACCGATATGTATAAATACCTGGAAGAAGCAGATACCGCTGCACTACATAAAAAATCATATTCAGCCCCCGGGTATGCCAAATTTTTACCACATATAAATTTCCCGGTACAACGGTCAAAATCAAAAATCGTAATACCACCTTGTTGCATCGCCCGAATGTACTTGCGGCCATCGGGCGAAAACACAACCTGGCTACCCGAAAACATGGTTTCTTCCGTTTTAATACCCATGCGTTCTATCCTTGGCCCTTCAATGCCACTTGGGCTTAACAAATACATATACATGGTATCAGAAAGGCCCTTGGGCAACAAAATCCACCAATCACGCCCATTCCCGTGCCGAACAGCGGATATATTGTCAATAAAATTAGTATCGGTTTGCAACAACTGGTTTTTTTCGGTTACCGCGCCAAGGCCATTTTCCAATTGCATATCAATGCTGGTAGCATAAAACAAATTCAAATAATAAGAATATGGAGAAACGGTTGCCCGCTCCCAAGCCAAATGAAAGAGGACATATTGATCCTTATGCCCTGGACGAGGTAAACAAACAGACCCTTGATGCAAATTGTATGAAAAATTTTCACACCAACTTTTACGCAATGGACCAGGATTCAAATTATCGCCGTTTTTCATTTCTACATTATCTGCATTTGCAACTTGACAGCCATTGGCATAAAATTGTATTGCCCCAAGCGCATTACACATAATTGATGCGTTCCTTCCAACTCCAAAAGGGATCTCGAAATAACTTAAAACGGGTTCGCCTTTAGAAAAATCAAGACGCGTACCTCCAAATAAGCCAACAGAGTCATTGGGGGTGTACCCTAAAAGCCAAATGTTGTCGTAAGCATTTTGGGCGGTGGCAAATAAGGGTAAAAACAAGATAATATATATAAAAAATTTGTTTTTCATATTATGGTAGGAATACGGGGGCCAAGATGTAAATCTTAGCCCCCATGTTTTTATTTAATAATTTGAAACTTCAAATACTGCGTATCATGGCCTGATGCCTGGTACCTAAAGAGGTACAAACCATTTGTAAACTCTGAGACCCTAATTGCCAACACTTTGTTTTCATTTGAAACCGTACCTGTTGACATTTGATTGCCGGAAATATCGAATATTTGCCAAAAGCCAGACATCCCGGAAGGAAGATTAACACTAATTACATCTTTTGCCGGGTTTGGAAATATCTCTATAGGCACTAATTTTTTTGATAGGTTGGTGGATCTATCATCCGTTACAAAAATACAATTATCGTCGCTTTCGCTGCCCAAAAATGGAGTGGCATTTTCGAAGGGCAAAAAAGGCAAAACTGTTTGCCTTGCCAACCCAACCTGAACACTACAATAAGAGGCAATGTTGGTCATTCTGGCAATATCTTCGTTACTAAGCACGATCGACTGCCCCTTCTTGATACCTATCGACAAAATATCTTTCCAAACAGATTCCCACAATTGCGTTGAAGGCAATGCATTTACAAGAGTTTGCAACCCTTGAAGATTTGAATTTTTTACGGCGTCAAAGTTTTCGGCAGTTGTATGGATAACCTGTAATACACTACCCAATTCGGCCCATTTAGTATTAAGTGCGTCGAGTGTCGTTGCATTTACATCAGTGGTATCCTCCTGATTGATGGTTGCCAGGATACTTGCAATATCAGCAATTAATACATCCATTTGCGCATATCGGGTTACTAAGCTTAAGGCAGTTGCATTATCGGATAAAAAAGATTGTTCATATTGATAAGTTGCCTGAGCAAATTGTTGTGCTGAAGATCCGAAGGTCGCATTTGAGAAAGCCTGAATATCCGTGTTTTGACTAACAAGATCCGAATTACGGATCATGTTGTACCAAAGTCTGCGCTGTAAATCCCAATTGGTTACTGCTGAAGCCCCTGAATAAGTTCCTTTTGCTATTCTAATTTCCGAGTCATAGAATCTTCTTATAGTATCACCTTTTGTTGCACAAGAATTATTGGGGAGTCCGGGTTGTTGACTAAACCAAACACTAGCAGGCGGGTTTAACGAAGGTGGTAGATAGGTATAAGACGCAAGTCCAGTTGAACCAGGAGAAACGGTAAATGCAAACGGAGGTGTATTATTATCAAAATAGCGCGCACCAAGTCCATTATTCACATAAGATGCCGCATTATCCAACCATACATTTTGCGTTCTAACTTGATCACCAATATCTGTAATAGCTCCGGCGTTCGTGTTCCTTCTGCAATCCAATCCAAAAACATGGGTGTTCATAATATTGCCTCCTAGGTATGCCCCGGGATTAAACTCCCCAACATGTAAGCCGCGGTAGGTATTATCGATAGTATTACAACTTATAAATGGTTGATTACAACTCACAACATGGATTCCACATTTCAAAAAAGACTTATCGTCATCTTCCACATTTGAACCGGTAGCATTCAATCGAGAAGATATTACGTTAAATCTTATTACATTGCCAATACCGCTCATATTATCAAAAACGATCCCCAAACTTGCTTGACTACCCGTTAGTTGATTAACGGGTGCAAGATAATACACCTCATTAGCAATAACTTCATAATTGTCCCCAGCACCTAGCAAGTATATACCATTTACCGCTTTGCTATTGGAATTATTGTTTATAACATTTTGATAAACAATGAACCGATTCAAAGCAGCCGCGGTTCCACCTATAAATACAATGTCAGTCAAGCTGATTGGAATACCGCCATTACCATTTGGAACATTGATCGTGTTACCTGTTATACTAGAAGCTGGTATCGCAGCATTGGCGGCTGGACGGTTTACGACAATAGCACCTATGCTATTAGTTATACTCAAATTAAACACATTATGCTCAACCCACAAATAGGTATTTGGCCTTGGGTTTTCATACAATACACCAAATTGTTGCTGACCTGCAAAGTCACAATAATTAACTTTGACAGGCCCATTCGCATTCGTACAATATACACCAGCATAAAAATTATCATTAAACTGACATCGATGGTTTCCGGGTTGCAGGATTGAAAGAGAAGAATTATTCACCAATATCCCGGTACCGTCTGTTGGATCATCTATCCCATTAATGAAACCAACATTATTCATACTTAAAAAATCCGAATTTTCAATAATCCCCAATGATCCTCTCAATAACATGATTCCATAAGGCAATCCGATAAACCTATTTTGAGGTGTCCCTTGGGTGCCAAAACGCAAACTTGAGAATTGAGTTACAAAGATACCAGCACTTGCCAAGGTCCCATCTTTCAATGTATTGCTTGGCTGATTAAACAGATTACCATAACATCGTGTAAATCCTACGTTTGAACCTTGAGAAGAAGGCCGATTCCCTACATAAATCCCGTATGTGTTGTCCGAAAAAACATTGTTCGTAAGCTCATTGGAGAGGCTATTATACCCTGGAGGAAAATCTATTCCCCTTGCAGCATCATAAATATTGCTTTTTCTTATTGTAATATTATTGTTGGGATTTACAATGATTCCACTCCAAAGCCCATTACAAGAAAAATAATTTGAATTGAATGAATAAAGTCTTGTAGCGCTATTATTGGTTCCAGTAACAACCTTTATGATTGCTCCTCGTTTGCATTTAAAGTAGCAATAATTAAAAATAAAGGTTTTATCAACTTCTAGTATTGCGTTCGTTCCTAATTCAAAAACTTTTTGAGAGACAATTCCTGATGCGACCGGTGTGGGAAACAGCGTTGAAAGTTTCACAATAGCGTTATCTGGTATTGAGTAATCATTGGGTAGGTTACACCATGCTGGATCGGATTGTGCAAAATTTATGCAGTGTAAAAAACACACAAATAAAATCGAAAGACCGATTTCACGTACTGAAGAAGCCCATAGAAGGGCTCTTGATGAACTGGTACTGAATTTTGAGTGACTCATTTAAATTTGTTTAAGAATATATATGAACTCCAATATTGGACAAAAGGGACACAAAAAATAATATAGGCTTAGGTAGTATAAAAGCGGGAGAAAATCTAAAATTATCCCATACAAATGTAATGACATTAGCGATTGTTGTCAAGCCTTAATTTGTTAACACGCGTAACTTTAACGTAAATAACAAATAGAAGGCAGTCAAGAAGGCCTTGAAGTGAGGCAGGATAGGCCAAAAAGTTTGTAGGTATAATTTCGCTCATAAACAGGTGGTAGTACTGATCTAATGATGGCCATCCATTCTTTAAAATCCATATCTGGCAATTTTAACTTTCTTAGGAATGCCGTCCAACAGTTAATTTACTCGCATCATTTTCAAAGGCGATGCCAAATATGCTCGTTGGATATCGAATACATGCATATATCTATATTTTTCATAGTAAAATTAACAAATACTCATTAAGGATTCGTTCAATGCGCATTACGCTCGCATATTTGAACAATCGATCAAGGTTTTTATCGGTACGGTGCAAATAATTCTTCAGCACTTCGCTCACGGTATCCATTCCAATTTTTTCACGATACTTAATAAGATCACAAATGGACTTTTCAAGGTTATATATCCGGATACCGTCGCTGTCAGTTATTCCTAATTCATAATTCGTTTTATCCCTGAAATACAACTTAATGGGTGGATAACTGGGTAGTCGAACTTTCTCGTTTTTGTTAATGGCTACATGGTGCTCATGCGGGATGTAAGTGGACAGCTCATAATAATGCCATGCAGAGAACAAACATAGTACACCAGATGGCACTAATTTACAAACTTCAATCATTGTTTCACTTCCATCCGCCAATTCATTCCAGCGATAAAGGCCACGCCTGACTTTATGGATCAGTTGCGCCTCCTCCAGTTTTTTGATAACGGATTTATGGATACCACTTTTGGTGATATCCCCAGAAGTCGCGTACCCGTGCTGGTTGGCAAAAATGGATTTGATAATTTCATTCATTTGCCCAAAAGTACCGCTAATATTCAAATAAGCGGTATTATTGGGCAAATTTATTTTCCACAAAAATGTTACCGCGCCAAAAACACCATCCGAACCCCATCCTCGGTAACAACCTCCAATTTACCCTCCTCCAGAAAACGATACGTAAACACAAGGGGATCCGAATCATCGTCCAAAAAACACTGTAATACATGTTGCGCAGGCCGCTCCTGATACCGAAGGGTCCCCATTTCTTCGGGTTCCGTTTCGGGGCTAATTGGAACAAATTGAATCATCCCTCGATCCGTGAATTCAACATCATAACTGGTAAACAATTCATTGAAACATTCAAAGGTAAAGTCCGGACCTAATAGATCTTCATTCGGTTCTGTACTTTGTTCAATGTTGCACATCGACCAGGTACCCACCAGGGCAGTTTCAGGGTTGGCGGTTTCGTTTTTTTGACAAGCATTCAAACAAATCGCACAAGTAAACAAGGCAAAAAGGGCATTTTTCATACGGCTTGATTTTTTATTTTAACATTTTTTTAACTTAATCTTAACGCTTTCTTTTGTCGTCTATTTTGTCTGCTTAAGAATTACCGACGAACCCTATTAATACGCTGACAAACACCAAAAAAAGTCGGATATTTCGGCTTTCAACCGTTTTCCTATGCCCAAGCCTGACATCACCCAGCTTCCCATTGATCTATCTTTGCGGCTGACCCACACAAAACCAGGGGTTTCCGGCCTGCGTTATGTGGCAGGGATTCCGCCGTATTTGGGCGGCCCTTACAGCAGCATGTTCGTTACCCAGCCCTGGACCATCCGCCAATACGCAGGGTTCTCCACCGCAGAGGCCAGCAACGCGTTTTATCGGCGCAATTTGGCGGCCGGACAAAAAGGCTTGTCGGTCGCTTTCGACCTGGCCACCCACCGCGGCTACGATTCCGACCATCCGCGGGTATTTGGCGATGTGGGAAAAGCCGGGGTAGCCATTGATACTGTGGAAGACATGAAGGTGCTGTTCGATCAGATTCCGCTCGATCAGATGTCGGTTTCCATGACGATGAATGGCGCGGTGATTCCCGTCATGGCGTTTTTTATCATTGCCGCCGAAGAGCAGGGTTTCAAACCTGAACAACTTTCGGGCACCATCCAGAATGACATTTTGAAGGAATTCATGGTGCGCAACACCTATATATATCCACCCGGGCCAAGCATGCGCATCATTGGCGATATTTTTTCGTATTGCGCCCGGTTTATGCCCAAATTCAATTCCATTTCCATTTCGGGCTACCACATGCACGAGGCGGGTGCGCCTGCCGAAATTGAACTAGCCTACACCCTGGCCGATGGCCTGGAATACATCCGCACGGGCTTGAAAGCGGGTTTGGACATCGATGAATTTGCGCCACGCCTTTCTTTTTTCTGGGGCATCGGGATGCAGCATTTCCGGGAAATTGCCAAAATGCGCGCTGGTCGCCTGCTTTGGGCCAAACTGGTGCAGCAATTTAACCCTAAAAGCCCCAAAAGTTTAGCCCTGCGCACCCATTGCCAAACCTCTGGCTGGTCGCTCACCGAACAGGACCCCTTCAACAATGTGGCGCGCACTTGCGTTGAAGCCATGGCTGCGGTGCTGGGCGGCACCCAAAGTTTGCACACCAATTCATTTGACGAAGCCATTGCCTTGCCCACCGATTTTTCGGCGAAAATAGCCCGCGACACCCAAAAATACATTCAACAGGAAAGTGATGTTTGTCGCGGGGTAGACCCCTGGGCAGGCGCTTATGCCGTGGAACAGCTTACCAATGAACTGGTAGAAAAAGCCTGGGAACTTATTCAGGAAGTGGAAGCCCTCGGCGGCATGTCGAAAGCCATTGAAGCGGGTGTGCCGAAATTGCGCATTGAAGAAGCGGCGGCGCGTAAACAGGCGCGCATCGACAGCGGGGCGGATAAAATTATCGGGGTGAATATTTTCCAAGTAGCCGAAGATGCCAAATTTGACATTTTAGAAGTAGATAACTCGACGGTTCGGGACGGACAAATTGCGCGTTTACAAGCCGTAAAGGCCAATCGAAACGATGCAGCGGTAAAAACAGCCCTCGCCGCTTTGCAACATAGTGCCGAAACCGGCGAAGGCAACTTGCTCGAACTGGCAGTTCAGGCCGCCCGTGTGCGCGCGAGCCTGGGCGAGATTTCGAGTGCCATGGAAACCGCTTTTGGCCGTTATGTGGCCACGACCCGCACCGTTTCGGGCGTTTATTCAAGTGCCATGCAACACAATGATGATTTTGAAACAGCCGCACATTTGGCCAACGAATTTGCGGAAATGGAAGGCCGCCGTCCGCGCATCATGGTTGCCAAACTCGGTCAGGATGGCCACGACCGCGGCGCAAAAGTAATTGCCACGGCCTTTGCCGACCTTGGCTTTGATGTCGACATCGGCCCATTGTTCCAAACACCCGCAGAGGCCGCCAAACAGGCTGCCGAAAACGATGTACATATTCTGGGGATTTCTTCTTTGGCGGCAGGGCACAAAACCCTGGCACCGCAAACCATCGAGGAACTGAAAAAACTGGGCCGGGAAGATATTCTGGTGGTCGTGGGCGGCGTCATACCCCAACAGGACTACACATTTTTGAAAGAAGCGGGGGTCGCCGCCATCTTTGGACCAGGTACGGTGATTGCCAAAGCAGCGCAGGAATTGCTCCAAATGTTGATGTAAAAAAAAGCATTCTGGCTTACGCTCGAATGCCCAATAACTATAAACAAACAAAAAATATACCTTTTAAACGTATATTTTGCGCATATTGTTTAAAAAAAAGACCAGTTTCGCATTAAAATGCTGAACAATTTTAGATTTTGTAAAAACAAGACATGAAGGCAGGCTTGAATATTTGGCTGTTGATGATTTTATCGGTTTGCAGCAAACCCTTGTTGGCCCAACAAACCGCCACGGTATTGGGCACTATCCGGGATGCATCCAATGAACAGCCCATCGAATTTGTGACCGTTTTTATAAAAGGGACTGGAAACGCGGTCAGTACCGACGAACGGGGCAATTTCGCCTTGCAAGTCCCGGCCGAACAACGCCTGACCCTGGGATTTAAACGGGTGGCCTACAAAGACCACAGCGCCGACTTGATTCCGCTCAACCCGGGCGCTCGTTTTGTGCTCGATATTGCCCTTGCACCCAGCCAATCGAACCTGGAAGTGGTCATCCGTGAGCGCCGCCTGGATGAAACGGGCATGATTAAAGAAAAGAATATCAAGGACTTGCGGTTGTTGCCGAGTACAACGGGAAATTTAGAAAGTGTTTTACCCCACATCGCATTGGGCACGAATACCGGCACCGGTGGTGAATTGAGTTCGCAGTACCAGGTGCGCGGCGGCAACTACGATGAAAATCTGGTGTATGTCAATGATTTTGAAATTTATCGGCCGCAATTAATTCGCGCAGGCCAGCAGGAAGGTCTTACGTTTCCCAATATCGACTTGGTGCGCGATTTATCCTTCTCCTCTGGCGGTTTTCAGGCGAAGTACGGCGACAAACTTTCATCCGTACTGGATGTGAAATACAAACGCCCGGATAGTTTGCGGGCCAGTGCGAGTGCCAGTTTGCTCGGCGCCTCGGCGCATATAGAGGGCAGTATCAAGCCCAAAAAAGACAGTTACCGCGCTTTTCGATACCTCGCAGGCGCACGCTACAAAACGACGCGTTTGCTGTTGGGCAGTTTGGACGTAAAAGGAGAATACCAACCGGATTTTAGCGACATACAAACCTATTTAACCTACGACATCAACCGCGACTGGCAAGTGGGCGTGATCGGGAACTACAATCGGTCGGTCTATCGGTTTAAACCGCAAAGTCTGGTGCGCGCCTTTGGCCTGATTGATTATGCGCTCCAAATTCGCACCGCGTTTGAAGGCCAGGAAGTGGATGATTTTACCCAGGCCATGGGCGGCATTTCGCTTACTTTTTTGCCCGAACGCGACCATAATCCCTTGTACCACAAGTTTTTAGCCTCAGCCTGGCGCTCGCAGGAAAATGAACGGTTCGATATTTCGGGTTCGTATATTTTGGGCGAACTTGATTCCAATTTGGGCTCCGATAATTTTGGCCAAATCGTCAACATCCTCGGTACAGGCACCCAACAAACCTGGGTGCGCAACTACCTCACCGTCGATGTGCGCAATGCCGAATACCGCGGCGGCCTCGAAATTCAAAAAGACAAACCGGAAGAAGGCCTGGTGCGCAGCCACTTTTTTCAATGGCAGGTAAAATATCAAAACGAACAAATTGCCGATAAAATCAACGAATGGGAGCGCCTCGACTCTGCCTTGTACTCCTTGCCATTTGATACCAATGCCTTGTTTGTACGCCGCACCCTGAAAACCCGAAATGGCCTGCAAAGCAACCGATTAAGCGGTTTTATACAAGACACCTGGACCTGGCGTAAAGATGGCGTGCGGGAAATACAGGTGATTGCCGGGGTGCGCGGACAATATTGGGACCTCAACAACGAAGCATTTGTGACGCCGCGTGCCCAAATGTTGTACAAACCGCTCAACACCCAAAAAGACCTGTCCTATCGTTTTTCGACCGGATTGTATTATCAACCCGCTTTTTATCGTGAATTGCGGGGCCCGAACGGGATTGTCAACCCCAATGTGCGGGCGCAAAAATCAGCACACTTTTTAGGCGGCTTTACTTACGATTTTTTGTGGGGTAAAAACCGCCCGGTTAAAATGCGCTTGATTACCGAAATTTATTATAAAAAAATGTGGGACATGGTTTCGTACGACCTTGACAATGTGCGGGTTCGGTATGCGGGCAAAAATGATTCCCGTGGGTATGCGACCGGCATTGACATGCGTTTGAACGGCGAATTTGTAAAAGGTGCCGAAAGTTGGATCAACCTTTCTTTCCTGCGCACCCGCGAAAGTTTGTACGACATTCAACATAAAATTCGGAAAGTGGGCCAAAGAGATGGCGAAGCGGTGGCCGATGTGCCGCGCCCAACCGACCGTTTGATGAATTTATCCATGTTTTTTCAGGATTATCTGCCTAAAAACAAAAATTTGCGCATGCACCTCAACCTGACTGTCGGTTCTGGCCTGCCTTTTGGCATTGTAGATAATAATATTGTGTACCGCAACACGTACCGCTTCAAACCTTACCACCGGGTAGACATCGGCTTCGGCTTCCAATTGTGGAAATCGGAGTGGCTGAGTCGACGGCCGCACCATATTCTGCGCTTTAGCCGCAATACCTGGGCGAGTTTGGAGGTATTTAATTTGTTGCAGGTATCCAATGAAGCATCCAACATCTGGATAAAAACCATTACCAACACCCAATACGCCATCCCCAATTACCTGACCGGCCGCCGCATCAATTTCAGGATACGGATGGATTTTTAATTTAAACTTCCGCGCTTACCTTTGCACCATGAACACAGAACGCACCCTCAAACTCTATAACAGCCTCAGCGGCGAAAAAGAAGTATTCCAACCACTCGTGCCCGGCCTGGTAGGCATGTACGTGTGCGGACCCACCGTGTACAGCGATGTGCATTTGGGTAATTGCCGCACGTTTGTGAGTTTTGATATCATTTACCGGTATCTTTTAAACCTGCATTACAAAGTGCGGTACGTGCGCAACATCACCGATGTGGGCCATTTGACCGACGACGGCGAAGACCGCATGGCGAAAGGCTCCAAAGTGGCACAACTGGAACCGATGGAGGTTGCCCAGAAATACACCGTGGGTTTCCATGAAATGATGCGCATTTTTAATACCCTGCCGCCCAGCATTGAGCCGCGCGCTACCGGGCACATTCCAGAGCAAATTGATCTGGTTCAAGCAATTATGGATCGGGGTTATGGCTATGAAAGCAATGGCTCGGTGTATTTTGATGTATTGAAATTCAATGCTGAAAATCCGGGCAAATACGGAAAATTGTCGGGCCGGATCATTGACGAGTTGTTTACCGAAACCCGTGAACTGAAAAACCAGGAAGAGAAAAAACATCCTGCCGATTTTGCCATTTGGATGAAAGCCCGTCCGCAAGATATTATGGTGTGGAAAAGTCCCTGGTCAACTGGCTTCCCGGGCTGGCATTTGGAATGCTCGGCGATGAGCACCAAATACCTCGGACAAACCTTTGACATTCACGGTGGCGGCAACGATTTGAAATTCCCGCACCATGAAAACGAAGTAGCCCAAAGTGAAGGTTCTTGCGGCCATGCACCGGCCAATTACTGGCTGCATACCAATATGTTGTTGCTCAATGGCAAAAAAATGAGCAAATCGGACGGGAATACCATCACACCCGAGCAATTGTTCCGGGGAGAAAGCGAGCATATTGAAAAAGGCTACACCCCGATGGTGCTGCGTTTTTTCATGTTGCAGGCGCATTACCGCAGTCCGCTCGATATCACCGACCACGGCCTGGAATCGGCTGAAAAAGGCTTCCGTCGTTTGATGGACAACTATAAAGTGCTGGAAACCCTGACACCGCACACGGAAGATTTTGACGGATCAGAAAGTGCGACCGACCGGGCTTTGCTGGATTTGATTGAAGCGGCGTACAGTGGCATGGATGATGATTTCAACACGGCGGTGGCTTTGGCAGCGCTCAATGAAATCGGCGGATATATCCACAAAATTGCCAACAAACAATTGGATGCCAAAGAGTTGGCCCCCTGGGTGCTCGAACGCCTCAAAACCGTGTACTACAACTTCATATTTGATATTTTTGGCCTGAAAGAAGAAGCAGATGGCGGCGCAGACAGCACGGTAGACGGACTGATGTCGCTGATTTTGGATATTCGCGCCAATGCACGTACGCAAAAAGACTTTGGCACGAGCGATAAAATCCGCGATGCACTTGCGGAAGTAGGGATTGCGGTGAAAGATGGGAAGGAAGGGGTAAGTTGGGCGAAGGGGTAGTTACTGCCGATCCCGACTATCCACAATAATCGTCACCGGCCCATCATTCAACAATTCAACTTTCATATCAGCACCAAAAGTGCCGGTAGAAACAGGGCGCCCGGATTCTGCAGCCAGCATTTGTACAAATTGTTCGTACAGTGGAATGGCCGTTTCCGGGCGCGCTGCCTTGATAAACGACGGACGATTGCCTTTTTTGGTGCTGGCATGCAAGGTAAACTGGCTCACAACGAGCAGTTCGCCCGCGATGTCTTGCACCGATTTATTCATCAAACCGGCCTCATCGGAGAAAATGCGCATGGCGGCAATTTTTTTGCACAACCAGTCAATATCCTCCAGCCCATCTTCCTGTTCGATGCCCAGCAGGATCAACAATCCTGGACCAATCCGCGATTTCACGATGCCATCAATGGTAACGGCAGCATGGGCCACCCGTTGAATTACTACCCGCATACGCTGTTTTAGTTTGGTTTTGTATCCGTGCTTGCAGCACCCATTAATCGGTCATACTGGGCGCCAAACGGTCTAAAATAGGCCAAAATGGTGTATTTATTACCCGTTTCTGCCCAATTCCCTTCAAATCCGTACTTCGAAGGCAGGCCAGTATTGCGGTCTACAACCCTGTATTCGTAATTATAATAGCCTTGCTTGAGCAGTACCTCGCAATAATACACCTTGGCTTCTTCATTAAATTCCATTTTGAACTCCGGCTTTAACTGCCAATCCGACAATTCGCCAAAAACATATACATCTTCGTCCTCCAGCGGCAGGTTTTGGCTGATCGAAAACAGTACATTCGCGTATTCGGCCTGCAAAAGGCTGCGATTTTGGGAAGCATTGTCGATGATATAGCGTCCGTTTATATCTTTTCTGACCACCACTTGGGTTTCGAAGCGGCTCTTATCCGTTTTTAGGGTCACTTCAATATGGTCGGGAAACTGATCAATCTTGCGCACAAATTCGCCTTTGTAATCGAGGGGGCGCATGTCAAAAAAACGGTATTCCAAGCCCGCCGGAAAAACAATTTTATCCTGATAATCGAAACGCACCGTGTTGGATCCGCCGCCAAATGGGGCGATGGGGCCGATGCAATTGTCCCAGCGACTGTTTTGCAACACAAAGGCCTTGATGTCATTGGCGGGCGCATTTACCCGGGTATTTTTGAGGTTAATGGTAAAGTCCAATTCCTGGTGGGTGCGCAATTTATCCACCATGGCCGTTTGCACCAGGCGCGGATCAATGCTCCATTGTGGTTCCACCACCACAAAACGGCGCACCAGCACCACCTTTAGATCGTCCTGGTTATCGAGTATTTTCAACAGGTAATTGCCCGATTTAGTCCAGCGCATGTTGGTATTGGGCAATTTCACAAAATAATGGGTATAGTCGATGATGGTATTTTGCGAAATAAAAATACTATCGACGTTGTTGACTGGATACCCTTTAATGTATTGATTGTCTTCCAGTTCAGACGGCTGCCAATCGCTGTTGCAATGTACAATGGTGTAGGAATAATCCATGATTTCCTCCCCAATGTGATCAAATTGCAAGCGCATGGTATTGTTGGCCGCATTGATGTCCATAATAGGCAAAAATAAAGCCGCCCCTTCGAGCACCAATTGCGCCGAACGGATATTGGGATCTATGATGTTGTTTTCATTTCCAGGATTGTCCGCATCCTGCGCCTGCATCCCGTTCGTGGAAAGGAAAAAACAGAGGCCCAACAAAAGAAATCGTATCAACATAGGTTTTCAATCAAAGTAAGACCTACCAAGTAGTTGGCGGATCAATGATAAAAGTCATGGGCTCGTTCGATTTGGGGTGGTTGAAAGATAAACGATACGCCATCAATTTAATTTCGTGGTCGCGCCATGGTCGTGCACCATATTGTATATCGCCTACAATTGGACAGCCGATAAAAGCGAGTTGTGCCCGAATTTGGTGAAACTTTCCCGTTTTGGGTTGTATATCCAGCAGGGTTTCACCATTACTGGTAGATAAAACGGTATAATCGAGCGAACAGGCTTGCGCGCCCTTGGTTTGTAGTGCAGAAACGATCGCAAACTTTCCAGACTCATCTTTTTTGATAAAATGCTGCAAGGTGCCACTTTCCTGTGGTGGTGCCTTTTGGGTTTTGGCAAAATAAGATTTCTGAACGGTACCTGCTTCAAACTGGTTCATCACCGCGGTAAGTGCATATTTCGTCTTGGCAAACAACAACACCCCACTCGAAGGCCGATCCAGGCGATGAATTGCCCGCAAATAAGGCGTTTTTTTCAAACGGGAGGAGCTCGAGTTTTTATTTAACTCCTCTGTGATATAAAACATCAGTTCCCGTTCCATGGAAGGATGCTTGGCATGGCCACTTTCTGTGCTCAAACCAGCCGGTTTATGCACTGCAATGATATAATAATCTTCAAATAGTATTTCCATCGCACAAAGATAGGCAAACCAAAGGATCACAAGCCCCCCCTCTTAACTCTGCGTAACTCCATACCTCCAATCTTCTCCGTGAAACCCCCTTCTAAGCGCGCAAGCGCTTTTTCCTACCAAACACAGCCCAATCCCTGAGGTGGTTCAGTTTTGCCGGACAGTTTGTTAAGAGAGTAATGATTGATTTTTGAAGTTTTTGAGCCCTGGTTTTCCACATTTCAATGCCTTGTCAAAAAAACTTAATATTTTTTTGACAAAAGGT
>Ga0247836_1001130_pt1 | contig 44970 bp, 33 predicted proteins | sample LaCruzMarch2015__4_FD_187116 | JGI IMG/M metagenome (GOLD analysis project Ga0247836, IMG submission 187116) | Freshwater microbial communities from meromictic Lake La Cruz, Castile-La Mancha, Spain - LaCruzMarch2015_14m | ecosystem: Environmental > Aquatic > Freshwater > Lake | place: Spain... | reverse complement strand
ATCAGATAAAGTACTAGCTATTACACATAATAAATCGACCCTATTTTTTAAAAATAATGGCCATTTTGACGGTTAAATAGTCGAAATAATCAAAAATAATGAGCGATATAATTTTTTCAGGCGCATGGCCAAAAATGGCAAAAAAGACGAAAAACGGCTAAAAAACCTCCAATAACGGATTATTTTAACAATATTTATTCGGTTTTAGCCTAAAATCGACGAATTGTGCTATTGCTAAAGGGGGATGCCCTTTAGGTAGTTACTTCATTACCAAATTGAGAGATCTTGAGGCCTTCTTACTTCCAATGGGGAGCTTCTAAAGAAAAAAAGAGCGCTAATTAGACACTCTTTTGGGGAAATGCATTATCGAAACCCTTTCCAATTTTATAATCAAATGCTTAATCAATCTGGGAGATCAATTTTTGTGGGTGAGCTAATTGAGATCGGATATAACCCAAAGTTTTGAACTTTTACTTTTTGGTAATTATTTCAATAACCCCATTCTTTCCTTTTTCACCATATTTTGAAATAGCATTTCCATTCAAAACATTCATCAAATTGATAGCGTTGGGGTAGAGTCGGGTCATCGGTTTCTTTGCCATTAATTTTGTATCAATAAACAATCAGAATTAAAAACTAGCATAGAATAATCTTATTTTCGAAAAAAAGTATGCTACATTGCAAAGTGGTTGTTTTTGAATCACCAGAGATACCTTTACGGCTTGTTGATGCGCTGATTCCTGCATTAAAGGAACAGGAAATATTGGTTCGTAATGAATATGCCACCCTTTGCAGAAGTGATATTTATACCTATACAGGAATGCGAAAAGAAAAAAATCCCACCATTCTTGGGCATGAAATTATTGGGAGAATCGTATCGTTTGGTAGTAATTTGAAAGAATTCGATCTTCGGGGAAATGCCTTACAAGTTGGCGATCGCATTACCTGGGCTATTTTTGCAAGCAATCCAGAATCAGAATATGCTAAAAGAGGAATGCCACAAAAGGCAGCCGATTTATTTAAATATGGGCATGAACAAATTACCCCCGATAGTAGCTTACATGGGGGCCTTAGCGAGTATACCCTTTTAAGAAAAAATACACCCGTTATAAAAGTTGAGGAAAACATTCCGCTTCCCGTTTCTGCAATCATCAACTGTGCGGTAGCTACTGTTGCAGGGGCAATTAGAACTGCGGGAGATCTTTCTGAAAAAAAAGTATTGATTTGCGGTACCGGCATGCTTGGCATCATAGCCTGTGCCATGGCTAAAACTAAAGGGGCAGCTGAAATTTATGCAATGGATACCAATCCAGAGAGGCTTGAAGTTGCGAAGGAATTTGGAGCAAGCGAAACCTGTTTGATTGAATCTGGACAAAAAAATCTTCAAAAATTGTTTACAGAAAAAACTGGGAAGCAAATTACGATAGATGTATTGATAGACTTTTCAGGTTCTCCGGATGCAATGGAGAACATCATGGATTTACTAGGCATTGGCGGAACTGCAGTTTGGATAGGATCTACCTTCCCACAAAGAAAAACGCAAATTGATGCTGAAAAGGTAGTGAGAAAAATTTTAACCATAAAAGGCCTACATAACTACAATGAAACTGATTTGGATACAGCAGTATCATTTATAGAAGAAAAACATACATCCTTCCCTTTTGAAAAGCTAATTTACGATGGCTTCACTTTAAATACTGTCAACGAAGCATTTACGCATGCTGTAGAAAAAAACAACTTTCGAGTAGGAATAAAGACGGTTGTATCTTAAATGACTAAAGAGCCCTAGCGGAATAACCCAAAAACACATAATAAAATTATTATTCTTTTGTACGAGTTAATTGAAAATGAGTTTTTTATCTAAAAGCGTATGCTCGATTCAAATTCTATTTCCGAAAAATCCTTGCACCGTAATTGGTTACACAAAAATTGTCCGATAACATTTGTGAGCTTCTCAGGTGCTGCCGCTTTTATTACATATTGCAGTATGTACGCTTTTCGTAAACCATTTGCAGCTGCCACTTTTGATGGACTCCATTTTTTGGGGATGGATTATAAGGTACTTCTTATTATTACACAGGCTATAGGATATACTGCATCCAAATTTATTGGAATTAAAGTTGTATCAGAACTTGATCCCAATAAGCGGATACGCATTTTACTCTTGCTAATGGGCATTGCTGGCGTTTCACTTTTGCTTTTTGCAATCATCCCATTCCCGTACAATTTTTTAATTTTAATTGTGAATGGCCTTCCCCTTGGATTGGTTTGGGGAATTGTATTTAGTTTTTTGGAAGGGCGCCGTTTTACAGAAGTATTAGGAGCTATCATGGCAAGCAGTTTTATTTTTGCATCTGGGGTAGTTAAAGCTGCGGGAAGAATGGTTATAGATAATTATGGCGTAAGTGATTTTTGGATGCCAGTTTTAACGGCTGTATTGTTTATACCTATACTTTTTGTTGGTATATATATGTTACAGCAAATTCCTCCCAGAGATTCGGAAGATGAAATGTATCGAACTAAGCGGAAACCGATGGACGCTGCTGAGAGAAAAGCTTTCTTTAGCCTGTTCGCACCGGGAATCATATTGTCTATAATTACATATGTGGGCCTCACTATTTTTCGCGATTTACGCGATAATTTTGCAGTAGAACTATGGGCGGATCTCGGGTTTTCACATACACCTAAATTACTTGCCTTATCTGAAATACCCATTGCGCTTGGTGTATTAACCATAATTGGCTTGATGATATTGATAAAAAACAATCGTATTGCTTTTTATACTAATCAGCTAATAATTTTAACAGGGGGTATTCTCTTACTGACTTTTACTCTTCTTTTTATGCAGCAGAAGGTGAGTGCTTTATGGTGGATGATTATGATTGGATTCTCGATGTACTTACCATATATTTCTTTCCACGTAATGTTTTATGAGCGTTGGATTGCCCTTTTCAGAGTCAAGAGCAACATCGGCTATCTAATGTATATCAGTGACGCATTTGGTTACTTGGGAAGTACTTTGGTTCTTTGTTTTAAAGGGTCGGGGTATAACCAATTACCTTGGGTTATGTTTTTTAGTTATGCAGGAATTGTAATTGGCGTATTAACGGTAATTAATGGAATTTTATCAATATTGTATTTTCGTAAAAAAGAAAAACGATTCGTATCAACAGCTCTAGTAGGTTAGAACAAAGAACAGGAAAAAAATCATTCACACTTTTTTCTGTAAAATCAGGTTGCTGAAATACCCATTACTATAAAAATGGCGCATTGGTCTTGAGTGATTAATAATTCATATTGTAATTCCACTATCTTTTATCTGCATGGAGCTGGTTTAAACAGGCGACCAATAGAAAATTCAGTACCTGATTGATACGAGGAGAAATATGTAGACATTACTTGTGATTTATTTCAGGAGTTCCTGCAGTTCCTTTTTTTCCTGCGGCGTAATATCGCTCCATACCCTGCCCTGCAGGCCCATCTCGATGGAGTAAAAAATATTCAGGTGCGGCCGGATTCCATTGCTCACCAATGCATCTCTAATATGTTTATAATCAGTGTTTAGCAAATCTTCTTTTGTATGGATGCCAATTTTGTGAAGAATGGTAACCATATACGGCCCAAAATTTTTAATTTCGTTTAGCTGGCTCATACTAAAAACAATTGGATATGAATCGTACTGAAATTACAACAATCTTACAGCAAAACCATACCTTGTTCGTTGATTTTATTGCCTCTCTGGAAGAAGATGCTTTACAAACAGCAACCCCAGGTAAATGGAATGCCGCAGAACAGCTGGAGCATGTTTATCTTTGTTTACGCCCCATCGTGCTCGCCTTCCGGTTACCAAACTTTGTTCCAAAATTGCTGTTTGGCAAAGCAAATCGAGAAAGCAAAAGCTATGAGGCATTGGTACAAGCATATCAAAATAAATTACAGCAGGGGGGAAAGGCTCCAGAAGTTTTTATTCCTAAAAGCCCCGCCACATTGCACGCAACACAAAAAAGAATTGAGCAGGTAAAGGGGTTGGTTAAAACACTTATCCATCAAATAGATAAGCACTCAGAATCTGAATTAGATCAGATGATATTACCTCATCCCCTGCTAGGAAAGATAACCCTGCGTGAGATGGGATGTTTTGCAGCGTATCATGTTGCTCACCACCATAAGCAGGCAGAAGCAAATCTGTTATAATGATTTCTTAAAGCAAACACTATCCGCTGTATCCTTGTCTGGGCTTATTTCCCGATTTCGGCATAGCCCCTTGTGAAAAATTTATTAGGAATAGGCAATTAATAAAATCAACCAACAGCACTTATTGTATTAAAATTTAGTACTTTAAAGTATGAAATCATTTTTGTTATATGGCCCTAAAGAAGAACGACTGGCAGAAAAGCCTATGGCCGTATGCCATGCTAATCAGGTGATTTTTCGGCCAATTGCCTATCGAATTATTTTAATTGATTGAGAAATGAGAATTGATAGTCACCAACATTTTTGGAAATATAATTCGGATGATTATCCATGGATCTCGGATGCCCATGAAGTTCTTAAACGAGATTTTCTTCCGGAACATTTGTCTCCTTTATTGAAAGCAGCAAATCTAAACGGCTGTGTGGCGGTTCAGGCTATGCAACAACTAAGCGAGACAGATTTTTTATTGCAGTTGGCGGAAAACGACTCCTCAATTGTAGGTGTTGTAGGGTGGGTGCCGTTTTGTGATGCAAATGTGGAAGCGCATATTGCGCGCTATGCAGAAAATTCCAAAACAGTTGGCTTTCGCCATATCATTCAGGATGAGCCCGATGATCAGTTTATGCTTCGCTCCGATTTTAATGACGGGATTCGGCTACTTACCCGATATGCGTTATGTTATGATCTGCTGATTTTTGAAAGGCATCTTCCACAAAGTATCGTGTTTGTTGACAAGCACCCCGAACTCTCCATTATTGTTGACCATATTGCCAAACCCCGCATCCGCAAAAATGAGTTTGATCATAACTGGGCAAAAATTATCCGACAACTGTCCAAAAGAGATCAGGTGAGTTGTAAGTTGTCTGGATTAGTAACGGAAGTAAGGGATGCCGACTGGAATACCGAACTATTGCAACCGTATTTTGATACGGTACTGGAGGCATTTGGGCCTAAGCGCCTGCTATTCGGCTCCGATTGGCCGGTATCTTTGTTGCGGAGCGAATATGAAACCTGGCTCCGAGTGGTTAGTGACTTGATTGCTCCACTCAGTGTATCCGAGCAGGAAGCTATTTTGGGCGGGAATGCTACGCGCATATATCTTAAAGAAGCATCTAAATAAGGCGTGGTATTTATTGCTATTTGATTTTTTCTATAGACGGTACTTGTCATATTGCTCGAAAAATCAATATTCCAAAAGCCGAATCAAAATTGGAAAAATGTAAGATGAGTTTTCCTAACTTCCCATTATGTATCTGCGCCAATCACTGGTTTTTATTTTATTCCCTCTGTTGCTTAGCGCACAATCGATTCCCCTTCAAACCATTCGGGGAAATGTATTAGATAAGTCAGTAAAAAATCCCTTACCGGGAGCCAATATTGAACTCGTAAGCAAACTGACTGCATCGGCGGTGGCAGATGCTGCCGGCAACTTTGTGTTGGAGAAAGTGCCTGTAGGTAGACATATACTTCGAATTACCTATATCGGATATAAGCCGATTGTATTGCAAAATATACTGATCGAATCGGGCAAGCAGCTGGTACTGTCTATTGAAATGGAGGAGGAAGTGAGTACCGGTAAGGAAGTGGTGGTTCAAAGTAAACCCAATCGACAAAAGCCCCTCAACGAGATGGCAGTAGTGAGTACCCGCATGATGAGTATGCAAGAAACGAGAAGATATGCGGCGGGCTTAAACGACCCATCCCGCATTGCTACTGCTTTTGCCGGCGTGGTTTCTCAGGGCGATGCCAATAACCTAATTATTCGAGGGAATGCACCCAATGGATTGCTCTGGCGGATGGAAGGCATTGACATCCCCAATCCCAACCATTTTGCCAAAGTGGGCACATCGGGAGGAGGGATTTCTATATTGAGTGCGCAGCTGTTGGCAAACTCCGATTTTATGATCAGTGCTTTTCCGGCCGAATATGGCAATGCTTTATCAGGGGTTTTCGATATTAAATTACGCAAAGGAAATAATACCCGCCGTGAGCATACTTTTTCGGCAAGCACAATTGGAATTGATGCAGCCACCGAAGGCTATTTTAAAAAAGGATATGGAGGCTCTTATCTGGTGAATTACCGCTATGGATTCTTAACCCTGATGCAACAACTTGGATTAAAAATAGGAGATGCCCCCACTCGCTTTCAAGACGTATCGTTTCATATGCATTTGCCCACTAAAAAAATGGGTAGCTTTTCTGTTTTTGGATTTGGCGGTAACAGTGAACAAAAAACGGAAGCATCCGCCGACTCTATTATATGGACCAATAACCCCTCTAACAGAAGCGGTCGGTTAGATGCAGCAAAAACAGGGATGATAGGCATCTCTCATAGTATATCACTAGGAAAGAAAACTTTTTTAAAAACGATGTATAGCGTAAATGGCTATACCTATCGGGAAGAAAACAATCGACTGGATAAATTCAATGGGCCATTAATCTATACCCGAAATAATTCGTTTACCGAAACAAACGGCATCTGGTCGGTGGTACTCACGCATAAATTCAACAGCAGGCATTTGTTGAAAGTGGGAGCATATACCAGTGCGAAAAATTTTGATCTTACTCAGCGAGAAACGGTTAGTAATATTTTGCGCGATAAAGTAAAATCAACCGGAGATACCAGACTTACTAATTATTTTATTCAGTGGAAATGGAGTCCCTCAAATCGGCTTAGCTTTTTAGCCGGCATGCATACACAGCAGTTTGCACTGAATAAAACATCGGTGGTGGAGCCTCGGTTGGGTATCAAATGGATTACCGGCAATAATCAGTTTCTCTCTGCCGGCGTGGGCTTTCATTCGCAAATTCAGCCCTTGGGTAATTATTTTGCCCGCATAAAAATTGGCGCCGATTCTTTGCAGCCCAACAAGGGCTTGGAATTTAGCCGGTCAGCCCATTATGTACTGGGCTATTCCATAGCACCGGCTACCAACTGGAATGTGAAGGTAGAGGCGTATTATCAATGGTTATTTTCTATTCCGGTTTCGGCATTGGTAAAAAACAGTTTTAGTTTGCTCAATCAAGACGACGACTTCGCAATTGCGGCGTTGAACAACCAGGGCAGTGGAAAAAATTATGGCCTTGAAATTACCCTCGAGCGGTATTTGAGTGATCAGTTTTATCTGCTTAGCTCAGTCAGTTTATATGAGTCGGCGTATTTGCCTTCAGATAAAATCTGGCGCAGCACCCGCTTCAACTCGAATAGTACATTTACTTTTTTAATGGGAAAGGAATGGAACCTGAAGGGAAAAAGAACTTCCACATTTAGTGTAGACTGTAAATTAATTTATGCCGGCGGGGTTCGGGTAACCCCTATTGATCTGGCGAAATCAATCGCACAAAAAACAACCGTGCTGGATAATACCCGTATTTACGAAGATAAACTAAACAATATCTGGCGGGTAGATTTACAAACCGAATGGAAAGTGCAGTATGGGAAGAAAACAGGCAGTTTGATTGCCGGCGTGCAAAATCTCTTCAACCGGAAAAATCCGGTTAGTCAAAGCTATGATCCCGTTACCAAGCAAATAAAGTATAATTATCTGTTGGGATTGATTCCGGTGGTGGGATATAAGGTGGATTTTTGATTGGTTTCTTTTCCGATGGAACGCAATAATGTTAAAGAGATTATTTGTGGAACAGAAAAACAGTTTCAATTTAAATTGTCGTAGATGTTTTGAAACTTGAGCTATCCCTCTTATGACTGATACACAAGCAAAGAAAAATATTTTAACTCGATTTCATCTGCCCCGGAAATAGCGGTGCCACTTTGCGGTTGAACAGGTTAAAAATCAGCAGTACGCCTAATCCAAACAATACAGATCCAACAATGAGTAAGTTATTGGTGATGCCGGGAACAGAGAAAGACAATTTAATCAGGATAGTAGAAATTACAAATCCCGAATTTCGCATGATTGACTGAAACTGATCTGAATAGAAAAGCGATGTAAGTAATAGTAATACATCTACTACTATCAGCACAGTAAAAAACTCATCAAAAAATATCTGGTTGAGGTTTTCGCTTAAATGCATGCCCGTTTGAAAATGACCTAATGCAGAGCCGGTCCAGGTATAGAAAGAATAACAAGCAAGTATCAGCATTACTGGCACCAATAACAGGGCAAGCGTATTTTTAAGGAATAAAAAAGTAGAAGCCTTTATTTCAGGTTGATCGGCCGGCTCTTGTCCCGGATTTTCTTTTCGAAGTACTTGAATGTAAAACAAACAAATCAACAAAAATAGAATCAGAGATGTGATGGCATCATAAGTAAATCGCAGATCGTTTTCGTTTTGAAACCAGTTGGGGATAAGCTGGAGATTGCCAATATCTTTAAATATTCTTCGAATAATTATCAGCGTAATGATTTCGTATTGCTTGCCAATATAAAAGGAGGTTGATTTAGGCAGATAATAAATCAGCAGATATACCTCATATACCAGAATAAACGAGAAGGGGGTGTAGATGGCTGAAATAGGACTTTGCAGCAGTCCATAGGAAGCAGGCAAAATTCCTCTTCCCGCTAAAAAAATTAAGGCTAGGTGAATCAGATAACTGAGAATGGCAATCGTTAGTACAAATCGTTCAATCCGAAATCTGGCATGCGGGGAAAGCAACCAGTCAATGCCTCTTTCTACCAGTTTTCTGCTGTTGGGCTCGGTTGTGCGAAGTGCCATAATTGGGGGATGTTTGTTAGGTAATATACCCTAAAAGAATGACTTTTATACAAAAAAAATTATTGCAACCATATTCGGATTCAGCTAACCTCCTATTCTCAATTGAAAATCAGCTGAATACATATCAGGTTATGGGGGAAACTAAGGGAATGAATGGATGTGGTGTAAGATTCTATGTTAGCCGGAATGCTTAGCGGGTTAGCCGATAGCTTTTTCCAGAAGCAATCATCCAAAATGGCCGGTAAACCCGCCCCCAATCTTTTTGCTGCTTTGCCCAATCCATAGGGTCGTAAATCAGCATGTAAGATTTGCCAATAACGGTAATGCTGTCTTGCCGAACAATGGCAGCGGTAGATTCATCCAATGCCATTCCGAATACCCCGGGCATTCTTTCTAATATCGGCACCAGATCGAACTGGCGATTTCTTACCAGCACATGCTGGTCGATGGCGGTGGATTGCATCAATGAAAATCCTTCGGCAAATTGGGTGGGGATATGGGGTGTTTTGCGATGGTCGCCACCGATTAAAACCGAACCCATAATAGTTGCACCGGCCGAAGTTCCCATAATTACCCCTCCCCGGTTTAGCAGGGCTATCAAGGCCCGGTGAACAGCCGTTCCACCATAAGCTTCTGCTAACTTTTCCTGATCACCCCCACCCAAAAAAACTCCCTTGGCGCGGTCAATCATGGCAGCAAGCTCGGGATCGTCGGCTTTTTTTCGGTCGCGGGTATGCAGGGTTTTCAGTTGAGTAAATCCCTGTTGAATAAATTTATCCAGGTGCTTACCCTGCTGTATCCATTCCTCATCACCTGTTGCGGTGGGAATGTAAACAACGGGTTGGTTTTTGCCTCCGATAAGTTTTGCAAATGTTTGATACATGGTATCCGGCATACTACCGCCCCCAATTATAATCAGGGTTCCTGCATGCGGGAAAATGTTTTTTTGTGAAAAGGAGGTTAGGGCAACCAAACATCCCAGAAATAAAAGCCCGATTCTCATACCATTTAATTTAGCTTTTCAAAAACCAAGTTTGATTCTAAGTTACAGCTTTTAAGTAAGCGATATTTTGTTATCCATGTAATTGCTTCAGAAAATCTTCGGCCTTGTTCAAATGATTTGTGCGCCAGGTATCATCCCGCTTATCCCAGGTTGTAATGAGCATTGCCCATCGGGGATTTTTGGCGAATATGGTCCGATTCTTCGTTAAAAACCGCCAGAACAAACCATCCCATATTGCTTGCCATTCTCCCTTGGGAAAATCACCCATTTTCATCAGATAATTCGAACCGGCTATATAGGGCTTGCTGGTAATCATGCCACCATCACTGTATTGCGACATGCCATATACATTTGGCACCATTACCCAATCGTATGCATCTATATACATTTCCATAAACCATTGGTACACGTGGTCGGGATGAATTTCGCAGAGTAACATGAAATTTCCTAACACCATCAATCGCTCGATGTGATGGTTATATCCCGAGTGTAATAATTTTTTAATGGTGCTGTCTATCGGCGGAAGTCCGGTAGTACCCGTGTAAAAGGCCTTAGGAATTGGATGGGTAAAGCCCCAGAAATTTTTGGTACGTTGTACGCTTCCGATTTTCTGATAAGTGAGTTGCACAAATTCTCTCCATCCCAGCAATTGCCGTACAATACCTTCTACACTATTCAATGGTACTTGATTGACTTCTGCACCTGTTATCAATCGATTTATTACCTCTAAAGGATTGAGAAGCCCTATATTCAATAACGGACTTAGTACACTATGAAACAGCGTAGTCTCTTTCATCTGCATGGCATCTTCGTATACCCCAAAATTTGTCAGCTTATGTTTGATAAACGCTTCCAGCGCCTGCTCTGCGGCATCATGGGTGCAGGGATAGTATTGTGGCCCACCATTTGCTTCGAATGGCGCTGAGGCAGATCCATAGTTGTTTGCGAAGTGTTGCTCTGTATAGGTAACGGCTTCCCGTATAAAAGTATTATCTCCCCCGAAATGCATGGGGGGAATAATGGTTTTCGCTGGTATTTTTTTGCGATTCTCGGTGTCGTAAGTCCACTGGCCTCCCTGCGGTTCGCCGGATGGGGTAAGCAGGATGTTTCTTTCTTTTCGTTGTTGCGTATAAAATCCCGTTTGATAAAAGGGGCGCCGGGCACCCAGTTTTTCAATATCTCCGGGAAGGGTGTTGATAAAATTAGGACTAGGCAGATAGGCGAATTCGATTCCTGCTTTGTTGCATGCTTTTTCCAGTTGATTTTGCAACCAGTTATCATTGGGGAAGTAGAGGCGAATATGGGTGGTTTGTTTTTCAGCGAGCAGCTCAATCAATGCCTGCATACTGCTGGCGGGTTGGTGGTGTTCTACATAAGTAACTGGAAATCCTTGGGATACTATATGCTGCTCGTAATATTTCATGGAGGAGCGGTGCAGGATAATTTTCTGCTTGTGAAAGCGGTATTGTGTAAAAAATAGCTCCTGTTCAATTAGGTAAATGTTAGTGGTTGGATTAACCGGAAGAGGGTTTTTAAATAGTTGGTGGGGGAAAAGGAGAAATACTTCCATAAGAGGAGTAACAAATCAAACGGGGAGTGGTTCGCTGAAATGCGGAAAGAGATAAAATACACGCAACAAAAATTATAATCTACTAGTAATAAAAGTATTGAAGGCTTTTTTTGCTTCCGCACTCTTAAATAAAGCAGGATGGCCTTCCCTCTGGACCTCTACAAACTGAATACTTTTACATGTAGTACATTTCATCAGATCTGCTTTAAATAACGGCCATGAATACATTTGTATAGGGGAATCTTCTAACCCTTGTACAAATAGAATTTCGCAGGTAAAGCCGCTGGTAAAGTTTAATAGAGATCTATTTGCATAGGCAGTTGGGTTCAATGAGGTTGTGCCATATGTGTTTTTTAATAATGTACATTGCTGAGTAGACAATAATTGTCCATTTTCTTCAAGTTGACATCTGTAAACCAGATTCAATGGGCCCGGGGCGCTTGCGATTACACCATTGGTTGGGTGCATGGTGTTTAATCGGGTAACCTGATAGCCACCTTGAGAATGCCCGGCTAAAAAAATCTTTTTCACTTTTAGTACGAGTTCTGCTGCTGCATTATTTTTGAGCCATAAAAGTGCGGCTTCGCATTGGCGATTATTATCTCCAAACAGTATGTTTTCTTCGGGATAGGCAACACTTATTATCATCATATTCTTGTTGTCGAGTATTGCCTTAAATGAATCTAATGTGTTTTTGGCTGCCAGTAACACTTCACTATCATAATTTACGGTTCCATGAAATACCAACAAAACGTCGAATTCATTTCCAGCTGGTTTATCAATTATTACATTAACAGATACGCCATTATAACTTACATTTTTAGTGGTTTGGTAGGGTGGACTAATTTCTCCTTGGGTTGATTTGTTGCAACCTAGTAAGAGGGATAGCAAAATAAAGGAGGCCGTAAAGTGCAGAATGATTTTGTTGTTATGCATAAATAAATTTTTGGCAATAGTTATCCGTTCTATCAAAGAGTTTTCTTTGATAAGCGGCTTGTTTGTATTTATTTAATAGGACTGCTAGAAATATCCCCGCCAGGGAGTTCTCCTAACTTGATATTTACTAATACGCCGTGGTTGGGGTGCCGGAACTACCACAACTCGGGTAACCACGCTGCGTGGTTGTATTAAACGGGGTGCGGTTTGTACCATCGTAACCGGGCGAGATGCCGTGCAAGCATTTAGCAAGGCAAATACGAATAAAATGAGCAAATAAGTTTTCATAGGAGCTATTTTGGATATAGACTGCCAATAGTTTTACAGGTTTAATGGAGGCGGCGTTAAATAATTTCAGAATTAGGCAGTCCGCTTTCAATAAAACCTATAACAGCAGGCTACCTAATCTGTCTTTGTAAGAATTAGCTGAACCCCATTTTTTAGGGTGGGGATGTCGTGTTGTATTATTTGCCAAATAAGCATAATATCCACCTCAAAATATTCATGCACTAAAACATTTCTTAACCCAATAATTTGTCGCCAAAGAATATGCGTATGATTATTCTTTGTTTCCTCACTCATGTTATTGGCAGCTTCTCCAATGATTTCAATTTGTTTGATTGTTGCAAATTGCATCATCGAATTAGAGGAGAACTCATCAAAATCTTTATCAAGTATATAGGATTCTATTTCTACAATCGATTCAAGTATATGCTGTAGCCTTTGTTTGTCACCTACTTTACCTTTCATAAATCAATTTTTTTTCTTTATTTACAAAAGGTCGAATAAATTTAGAGAGTGCGTTGCTCGAGACCAGATCTATTTTTTTGTGAAGTTTTCTTTCTAGGTCGGTTTTCATGTCAATAAACCCTAACCCAATATGCACCGAATAATCTAATTCAACTAATATATCAACATCACTCTCCATTGTGCCCTCATTTCTGGCAAATGAGCCAAATAAGAATGCCTTCAATACAGGTTTGTCTACAAAATAATTTTGTATTACCCCCACTTCATAATTTGAAAGATTCATACGACAAATTTAGTTGATTCTTTATGTATACTGTGCAGATGTTATACAACTGTCTTCGTTTTGTATATGGGTTTTGTTATATGCTTAAAATATTCATAAACTGCAACAACTGCCCATGCGTAGGTTTTCGATAAAAAATTCCCTGAGAGGCACCGCTGCGTATTCCACGCACAAACAGGTAAAATACGCCCCCGATATGCCGATCGTAATCGAAATCCGGCAAGCGGCTTTGTAAATACTTATAGAGGGCTACTAGGTAGATATAATATTGCAGGTGATAGTTATTGGCATCCATCGCTACTAGCAGGGCAGTTTCATTGTAGCAATCCGTTTCATATCCCAGGTGATTCGATTTCCAGTCAATCAGATAAAACTGCTCCCCCTGTTTGCCTATAAAATCAATCTTCCCATTCATCAATCCCTGCCAGGATTGTCCCTTTTGCAAATGAAAGGGCGTATTGGGGGTTGATAATTCCATCAGTTGGCGCGTTTGAAATTCATGCACCGGAAAGTTGAATTCCAGTTCAGCCATTTGATGGCTACGACTAATTTGGGGTAGTGCAAAAGTATGATTCCCGGCTGTAAGTGCCAGTGCGCAAAGTTGTTCTATCAACTGGTATAATCCTTCACCATGCGTTTCTTCCAGCCCGGGCGACATGCGCTGAAGTGCTTTGTTGATGGTGAACGACCAGCTAGCGGGTTGGGTAAAGTCAATATGCTCCAATAGATAATGGATCAAATTTCCGGTGAAAGCCCCTTTGCGTAACTGGTAGAAAATAAACTGGTCGTACGCGTTTTTGCTAGCAATGGAATCGCTACTGGCTGATAATGCACGAACGCCGTGATCGGGATTCAAATAACTATAACTCAGTTTTTGCCAATTGGTATTCTTTAGGCGAAAGTCGGTGGCTTGCTCAAATCTTGCTTGTGGCCGGGCCGTTGCCTGATAAGAGAATTTGTCGGGAATTTGTGGCAATTCAGTTACCTCCTTAATGAATGGAGAGGGATTTTTTGTAATTGCCGACAGGAATACGGCTAAGGTTCCGGTACATTCGGTAGGTTTGTTGGTAAACAGGTAACATTTATACCCTGCCCGCGTGAGGGATACATATACCAGTCTTCGGTTTTCCTGTTCCTGTTGAATTTCTACCCATTGCCGCTGGTCGTTGGTAAATGATACCGAGTTGCCGTAAAAAAAATCTCCATTGGCATCCCGGTAAGCGGTCATTTTTTCGGATTTCGAATCTGATGAAAACTCCAGAAAAGGAGCCATCACAATATTATATTCTAGCCCCTTGCTTTTATGTATGGTGATAATCTGAACGGCATCTGCATCGCTTTCAATCCGCTGCAAAAATTCATCCCCATTCATTTTATCGCCTTCGGCGGCTTTTTGCAGCCAGCTGATGAGTTCTGCCGGGCGATATTGCAAGCGGGTTTCTGTTTGGTGTAATATTTCTGCCAGTTGAATGTAATTCGATAATGCTCTTTCGCCACTTTCTACATCCGGTTGCAGCAGCCGATTGGTTAACTGAAAGCAGGCAAATACCGATTGCAGCGTAACATACACGCCTTTGGTTTTCCATTTAGTATTCCATTCGCGGAATCTTTCTACCAGGGCTTCTTCCTCTAATTCACTGAGTTGTGAAATCGAATAACCAGTTATGTTTGTTAATAAGGCTAGATTAATATGGCTAAGGGTAACACTTTCAATTGCTAGCAGCCAATTCAGCAGCACGTTGGCTTCCGCTCTCTTCAGAATTTTTTCACTTTCTAGGTTGATGCAGGGGATACTAAAACGATTGAGTGCATTTTTTATGTCTGCCGCTTGATATTTATTACGAACCAAAATAGCAATATCAGCCGGTGTAATAGATCGGGTTTGATTGTTTTTATGGATACGATAGCCGGGGTTGCTCAACAGGTCGGCCACTTGTTTAGCTACTCTGGAAAAAATATCACCGGCTTCCCGATGAACAGCAATAGGGGTTTCGGCTTCACCATTCAATTCGAGTTGGCCCTTGTCATTCGGGTCGGGTGATGCTACCGGCAAATAAGAAAAAGCATCTGGCGAACCCTGAAAATAAAAGGTATCGAAGTTGGCTTCCGGCAAAAAAAAGTGATTGAATGCCTCAATCAACGAAGTGGCGGATCGATAGTTTACCGACATATTAAATTGGTTGTCGGCTTCTTTTACAGCTTTAAAGTAAGTAAACAAATCTGCTTTCCTCCAGGCATAGATAGATTGTTTGGGGTCGCCAATCATAAACACAACTGTTTCTGATGGGGGACCAAACAGCCGGTGAAAAATTTCATATTGCTTCCGATCGGTATCCTGAAATTCATCAATAAATACCGCCTTGTATTTGGTACCTAATGTGTTTACCAGTTCATCCGATGGCGATAAACAAATCGCCCGATGAAGGTGATCAATCATATCATCAAAACTAAGTACCGATTGTCGCGATTTCAATTCTTCCAAATCTCGGGTAATCAAAATAGTTAGGTGGGCAAAAATTACATAGGTAACCTGTTGTTGAATTTGGGTAACAAGCTCTTTTTTTTGTCTCCATTCATCTAAGCCCCGCAAGATGGTGGGGAAAACAATTGAAATATATTTACTCTCTTTTCTTTCTTCAATTTGTGTAATAATTTCATTCGGATCTTCTAGTTCACTAAAATATCTTTTAGCTGTGGTATTTTGTTGGATAGCGAGTCTGTAAGCGGGTTCATTATTCGCAAATTCATCACATAAAGTATCCCAACAAGTATCTCTTTCTCTTTCGGCCACCTGAATAGTCGCTAATAATTCTTGCTGATGAGCAGAATCGAGCAAAGGTGATCTCGACGTAATGGGCAAATTAAATTGTTTTCCACTGAGGGCTTGTTTTAACATGCCCTCTAAAACCTCTACTTTCAGATAGGGATTGATATGAGCTAGTAAATCATTGCCAAGGGGGGCAATGTATTTTCGCCAATAATCATGGATACTGTTGGTACTCATTTCATCCTGCTGTTCTGGTGAGAGCGCTTCTGCTCCAAAAACCTGTTGTGTTTCAAATGCAAACTCCTGCAAGGTTTTCTGGCAAAATCCATGAATCGTTAAAATAGAAGTCTCGTCCATTAGGGCCAGCGCATCTTTCAGTAATTGTTGGGAAGCAGGGGCACCCTGTTGGTTGATGGATTCCGCCACAATAGCCTGAATGGTATCGTCTTCAATCGGTATGCCCTGCGCAGATTGATAGGCAAGTGCTATGAATTCTCGAATGCGGGTTTCTAATTCCGCTACCGCAGCCTTGGTAAAAGTTACCATCAGAATTTCTTGTACTGGAATCTTTTTTTCAAGAATCAGCCGAAGCACAAGTATGGCAATCGAATAGGTTTTACCTGTTCCTGCGCCGGCTTCAATCACATTGCTTTTTTCAAGCGCCACTTCTGTTACTGCTAATGTTTCCATATATCGGCTGCTAACTTAGTTTAGGTAAAAAATTTTGAATTGATACGCTTCAAAAAAGGATATACATAATCGACATGCTCCTTAATTTCATCATAGTATTCCCTGGAAAAATATCCTGCTTGTTTGGCCAGCGCTTTGTATTTATCACTGCTTGCCTTTACTTCTTCGGTCATTTCAATTACGTAGGCGTCTACCCCATCCTTGAAATACAGCGTTACATTGGGTTTTTCCCATTCGGGGAAGAAAAGGAAGGGCCGTTCTGCAGAGCGCAAAAAATTATCAATAAAAAACTGAAGAAATTCCCTCGCATCTCCTACCGAAAGTTCATTGGCTTCGCAGGATACCCACACTCCCTTCCGCTTGAAGAAATGAAAGTCAATTGGCAAGTCCAGCGCACGCAAGCAACAATATTTTATAAAGGCAGGAAAAAAATCTTTTTTTAACTTGCTACCCGTTTGCATGGCGATCAGCTTATTTCCGTAAATGCCTTCTACTATGCCTGTGAGTGTAGTTGTTCCAAAATCGAGGTTCACCGCAACATCTCTGGCGGGTTGGCCTCCTCTGATTGCTTCTCTGCTTTCGTATAATTCCCGAACATCTTCTGCCAACTGGCGGTACAAAAATTTGCCACGATTGCTCAGGGGTAATTTTCCTTGCAATAACAACTCCTGATAGATGTTATCATAAGTTGCAGGGGGAAACTGCAACAATTGTGCTTTAAGATTGGCAGTTTCGAAATCATCTATTTCAAATGATTCTATTTCGCTCAACAGAATTTCATCCGAATACGGGAATATCCGCCAGTTTTTTTGCATATACCAAGTGAAGGGACTTTTGGCAAATTTTGTGAGCGACGATAACTCAATCACCGGATTAATAGACACATTGGCTGCTAACGGCGGCATCGGTTTTTTCACTAGTGGAGATGGCTGAACAGCGGATAGATACGAAGTGAGTCCATCTGCCCCACCGGATCCATATCGGCTGCTGAAGCTGTGCAACGGGTGCTCAATAATTAGTTTTTTTCTCAGCTGGTAGTCGGGTTGCGGCAATCCCTCTAGGATATAATTTATCAATTCATCTACCAATGCAGACGGCGGAATGGGACGGTTATCTTTTACGTCCTGGCCCTGATAACTGATGAGCAGGTGTTCCTTGGCAGAGAGCATGGTTTCGAGCAATAAATGTTTGTCGTTATTGCGAATATTCCGATCTCCCTTTCCCGGATTATTTTTCTGCAAATCAAAATGTGGGCGGTTATCTTTTCTGGGAAACTCGTTATAGTTCATGCCCAGAATAGCTACTACTTTATGCGGAATACTTCGCATAGGGATGAGCGAACAAAATAGTACCCCGCCTCTGCCAAAATTTTGCTGGCGCGTTTCAGATTGCAGCGTGGCGTTAAACTGGTAGGCAAATACTTCAAAAGGTACCGGGTCGGCAATATCCGCAGCATGTTGGTTGTACTTGTCTAAATAGGCAATCAACTCGTGGTAGTCGCCAGCATCCTGGTCGTCGTTTACGAACAGCATATCTGCGATTAGTTCCCGCACATAGTTAACCCATTCACTTACGCTGCGGTTAATTTTTCTTTGTTCGATATGATGCAGCAGCTGCGAAGCAAACTGATGAAATTTAACCAGCTCAAAAATGGCATCTCCTTCAACTATATCAATGGGTATCAGGGTATCTCCCGAGGGTGCGTTGTAAATGGGACTCCCGCTGATACACCATCCCAGCGCTATGCGTTGTAATCCGTATTCCCAACTTACCAGTCGGGTATCGTTTTCAATTTCTCCAGCGGTGCCACAGCGGATATTGGCTGCTTGCATCGCGGAACGAATCAGGTCGGGTTGGGTGATGCCAAAGCGCTGACTGATATTTTTCGACTCTAGCAGTTCCATTACTATTTCGGCTTTCATGTTATCGCTGTTTAATTCTAGCAAGCTTTTTAAGTCACTAAACAGGGAAGCCCCTTCTGTAATTTTCTGGTCGGAAAGCGTATAGGGAAAATCGTAAGGTGCCTCATCGAAAACAGCGCGGATGTAGGGCGCATAGTCATCCATATTAGAACAGAGTACCAATATATCTTTCGGAGCCAGTTCTCCGGGTCGGGCATTTACTATTTTCACCAGTTCATTATACAGCACTTCTACTTCTCTGGCTTTTGTATAACAGCTATTAATAACTACCGACCCATCGTGGAGATTTTCGAGTGAAATGGGTTGTCGGAAACTGCCATAGGCATTTTCGAAAATGTCTTTTTGTATTTTATGCAGCAAACTGGCAGGGTTATCTGGAGGTGGCACAATCCAGTTATCATACACTTCATTCATCAATTCTTCATTCTGATATAGCAGTGCAAAACTTTCTTTGATTACAGTTCCCCATCCCGTTAACAAACTGTTGCCAGGCAGGTTAAAACCTTCTTCAGGCTGGCGTAATTTGTTTTTTTGCCGTTTTTTAATCAGACTTTTTTCTGTTTCATCTTCTAGCCAGTAATATGATGGGGCTGGATTCATCAGATAAAAATGCAAGGGAATATAGGCTGCCAGTAATTGAAATAGTTCGAGGTGTAGTGGGGTAATAACGGCAATGCCAAAAAAATGTAGTCCTGCAATCCGGTTGTTAAGTTGCGCCTCTTGTGCCGGATTTGTAAGTGCGTCCTTAAGTCTATTCACCACACTAGGCTTGTCGGAAACCCTTCCCTGATAAGCTTGTTGTAATCTTTTCCAGAGGTACCATTGAAAGTTTGCGGGAGATTGGGCAGATTGGTTCCAGTCATTAATCAATCCAGGCCGGTAGATTTGGTATTGGTCAAACAGGTCGGCCATTTGATCTGCGAGCGCAATTTGCCGAATGGGGTGATTGTGGTAATAGGAGGCTACATCTGGAAATCTTTGCCGGAATGCCGGCTCGCTTAGTTCTTTCCAAATTTTCCATCGAATTTTATCGGAGGTAATAACGGGCCCTGGTTTTTCGGAGAGCCATTCGTGTAGCAGGGCGATGATATCGTTGGGACTATGAAATGCTATATGCGCACTGATGCCCAGCTGTTGAGCAATTTGTTCGGTGAGCCATTTATTCATCCCCTCGGTTTGGGTGATGATGTGCTGTTGCTGAAATACATCACAGGTTTCTTGTTGCAGGTTCTGCGACAGCTGCAAAGCAAGTTTTTCGATGGAGTTGGATATATACAGGTGATTGGGCATGCAGTAATAATTTATAGTTCGTCCATTCGGTGTGTAATGCCCGATGCTCTTTGTACGCTGCCGGCTGCGGTTGCTTTTAATACGAGTTCCGACGACAAGATAATGGCTTGTTGTTTAGCTCGGGTAACAGCGGTGTACAACAATTCGCGGGTAAGGATGGGAATGTCTGGATGGTTGGGCATGCGAATCAACACGCGGTTATATTCTGAGCCCTGACTTTTATGAATCGTCATGGCGAAAACGGTTTCTGCGTGTTGAATATATTGAACGCTGATGCCGCGTACCTGGCCATTGCCGGCATCCAGCCACAGCTTTTTTGTTCCCTGTATGGTTCGCACAATGCCAACATCTCCGTTCACGAGTTCCAGCTCTTTATTGTTGCGGGTGATGATGATTGGGCGGTTTTCATAAAAGGGGGTATCCGGTTGCAGACAGTTGTTTTTTTTCAGTCGACTTTCTGCCAGCTGGTTACACTCTGCCAATCCACCTTTTCCTTCGCGCATGGCGCACAAGATGCGTTGTTGTTGAAATAGTTGAAGTGCTTGATAGATATCCGGCTCGCGGATATAGGCTTCGTAACCGTCGATAAAGGTATTTAAGTCACTATCTGAATCTGGAGAAGTAATGGAAACCTCGCCGCCATTATTGTTTAGTAAAAACTCATCTAAAATAGTTGTTCGGTTATGTAGTATAGCATCACTCAATCTGCCTATGCCGCTTAAGCTGCTGAAGCGGTGACTGTATTGTAATTCGATAATATGTTCGGCCAGCGGATGTGGGGATGCAGATGCGGAGTTAGGTAAGGAACGACCTGGGGTTGGGATAAATTGATTGATAAAGTTTTGTGTGTCGGATGAAAATGTATTGATAGCGTCAGTTTGGCTGCAGAGGTCGCCAAAAAGGCTGCCGGCTTCTACAGAGGCCAACTGGTTTTTATCGCCCAGCAGTAAGATTCGGGTAGATGAGCCGATGGCCGACAATAGTTTGGCAAACATGGCCACATCAATCATCGAACATTCGTCTACAATTACCAGGTCATAGGGCAAAGGATTGTTTTCGTTATGCCGAAAGTAGATGTCGTCTTGTTTTGCTCCCAACAACTGATGCAGGGTAACCGGTTGTAGTTGTTGCAATTTGTTGCGAATAGGATCTGGTAGTGGAAGGGTAGTTGATTGCAACGAGTCGGCCATTCGTGTGGCGGCTTTACCGGTAGGGGCAGCCAATGCAATTCTACAGTTTGGTTGCAGTGTATATTGTAACCAAAGAATTTTTGCAACGGTGGTGGTTTTGCCGGTACCGGGTCCGCCAGTAAGGATGGTAAAATGTTGCAGACAAGCCATTATTACGGCAGCCAGCGACCAGTCGGCACAAAGTTCCGGAGGCAGGTTTTGTAGTGGGTAGTTGGCTTCCAGGGATGAGATCAAATTTAGGTGTTGCAGCAGGGCATCCATTTTAGCGGAACGGGTAGCGATTTCGGCATTGAGTAGCCGGTGAATATGGCCTAAGATGGCACTTTCGTATTGGAAGTAGCGATGCAGGTATAAGCGATTGCGGTGTAGGATAAAGGGAGCGGTAGTGCCAGCATTTCCTATCCATTGAGGGCGGTCTGCTAATTGTTGGGTGGAGGGATACGCTCCCGCAGGGCTGCCAGATGCCAATTGTGGGTCGGTATCTAGGGAAATACAGATATGCCCTTCTTGCAAACGCTTGGCGAGTAACCAGGCATGGGGCTGCACCAGCGGTTCGGGAAATGCCTGGGCAAATTGAAGAAATACATCGGAATGGGTAGCCATGCAATTAGGTTATACAATGAAATTACAGAACCGTGGTTGATATTGGTTAACCAGCGGGCTGCAATTTCTGTATGCCGGTTGTAATCTATTTACAGTGTTGCATCATTTTCTGTTAAATCCTTCAAAAACAACCTATATACGGGCTCATTAGAGGAGCCCATTTCTTCAAAGTTATTGTTGATAGTGGCGTTTGGGAATTCTATACCGAAAAATGACCAATCAAAAAACAGGGAAATTCCTATTTGCGAAAAGACTCGCACAAATTAATGATAATCAATTAGATAGAGGCTGTTGGCTTAATCAGAATGCTGTTGCTAAAACGCAACAACCATTTCCACCATAATTTAGGGGTATCTTTTTTGCGTTAATCTAACAATAAGCGTGCTATGTTATTACCTGCAAAATCATCCTCTCGGGGTTGGTGGGGATCTTTTCTTGATTTTCTTGGAGCCAGCGTGCCCGAGCAGTTGAATGATTTTCCAAACATTGTGGTTAGTCCGCAATATGTGGTAGATATCCATGCCCATGCATCCATGAAGTTAAATATTTGGGGAAAGAAATTCTGGGGTAAGCATTCCCCGGTTCCTGGGGATGGATTATTATCCATGTTGGGGGTGCAGGTAGATTATCAGCAATTAAAATGTGGTCGGGTGGGGGTTATTATTGTGCCCCATGATATTCCAGTGGGGGCAATGCGAAGAAAATTTGGCATGCTGAGTCGGGTTATTCGTTTTTTGAATCGGTTTGCCAATAAAATGGAGCACGAAGATTTTAGCAACTTTACGCAGATCAATAAAATCATCAATCTGTTTGAAGAGCAGATTTACATCACTAACCGAAAGTTAGGGTGTGAAACTTTTGTGATTGCGCGTTCTTATGCAGAGCTGGTGGAAGCAAGGAAGCGGGGTAAAATTGTTTTCATACATGCCATAGAGGGATCGCATGCTCTGGGAAGGAATATACCACCTAGCCCCGAACAAATTCCTCGGAAACTAAGGAAAGGCCACAATCCGGTAAGGGATGGGATGATGCCAGGTGGCACTTTTCTGCGCTACCTGAATAACCTTGAGTCGCTGAAAAGCAGGGGTGTGTGTATGTTAACGTTGGCGTATTTGTTTGAAAATGAATTATCGGATTGCGTAGAGGGCATCGCTGAATTTCCAAAAGCAAATACATTTCATTACGACTGGAAGTATGATCCCAATTGTGCAACACAAAATAAGGGGCTTACTGCTTTAGGGGTTGCCATAGTAAACAAGATGTTATCTATTGGAATGATTATCGATTTAACACATGCTACTGCAGCTACTCGCAGGCAGGTATATGCATTAAATCGGGCCTGGGCGAATGAACATCCTGAAATAGGATTGCAGCCCCTTTGCTTTTCTCATACAGGTTCACAGGCTGTGTTTGAGCACTATCAACAAAAATCGGGCGTAACCAAATACGAGCACCATAAATACTATGCAGTAAGCAAAGAAGACGTGGAGGAAATAGAAAGATCCGGTGGAGTAATTGGCATCATACTTGAAAATTGGTGGCTTACCGGCGTAGATCCTCGGCTTCCGGAATTGGTTGGATGGGAGTTGAGCGGGATAGATTGTGTGATGGAAACCATTTACGCTCTGAATGAACAAACACAGGCAAAAGATTTCGGTTGTATTTCAATCGGAACTGATTTGGATGGTTTTACAGATACGCCTCCTGATTTATATGTTTACGAACACCTAAATAAATTATTAGATCGCCTGCGAAATGAGCGATACCACTGTACCCAAACCGGTCATATGCTTCGGCGTTTTCCGGAAGAAACCATTGCAAAAATCTTCAGAGAAAACGCCTTACACATGCTTGAATTCGGCTGGAAATAAATGTACCTATCTAACTACTCAGTAACAAAACTTTACAGATGAATATTGGTCATATAGATATACATGGGGTGCCTTACTACTTACCTGCCAACGAACAGGAAGTAATGTTCCTTGTAGACAAAGCGATAGCTGAAAAGAAGGTGATTTGTATGCGGGGAGCTGCTCATTCTAATCCATTGATAAAAAGTCAGGAACAAGAAAGCAACCGCATTTATCTTTACCTAGGGAGGATGCGTAACGTAAGCATACATCTACCCAGTAAGCAGGTGACAGTTAAAGGGGGATGTAATTTAGGGCTAGACCCCAACGATCCTTCCGGAATATCTACCCTCGAAAATTCACTCGTATATCAGGTTCATCAGGCAGGACTGGCATTTCCTGATTTAGGGGGCATTACCCACCAAACCGTGGGTGGATTTTTAGCTACAGGTGCCGCTGGAAGTTCGCTGAAAAATCCCTTCAATGAAAGTCTTCAATCAATAACTTTTATCACAGCTTTAAATGGAAAGGCAACACCTGTTACATTTACGCGGGATCAAAATTATGATAATAATGAGTTCTTTGCGGCTGCTTTGTCTCTGGGGCTATTTGGGGTAATTGTTGAAGTAACTTTTCAGTTGGAAGATGCTTTCATAGTGAGAGGACAGGAGGCTACCCTGCCCATTAAAGACTGGAATGTAGATTTTTTTGGGGATGAACCAGACAAACAACCATTGACTAAGTTTTTTTCCGATTACGATTATCAGAAATTACTCTGGTGGCCACAGAAGGGCCTAAGTAAGGTTCAGGTAAGAACTGCACGAAGAGAGCCATTGCCGAACAAGTTTTCTCCTCTACCCTATGAGCAACTTAAGGGTACCCTATTGGGGATTCCTATTCAAAAGTTGGGAAGTATGTTGTTAAATTTTTTTGGAAAAGTATCCTGGGCTATTCAGCGAAAAACTTTTTTTAGAAGTACTTGGATTGGCGAGTGGTTGGCCTCGAAATTTAGAAATAATTTAGTTCCTGGCGCTTTATCTATGTTGTTAACGGATCAAGTGACGCGCTTTAAAGATGTTTGGTATAATGGTATTCCTACCGATAATGGAATTGACGAAAGACTCATTCCTGTTTGGTTTACAGAACTCTGGTTCCCATTTGATAAAGCGCCACAAATAATGAGTGAGTTTCGAGATTATTTTGAGAGAAGACATGATGGCCCAGGGACCTTCAGTTATGAAGTTTATCCTTCGGGCAGTAGTGAGTTTTGGATGAGTCCCGGATATCGACGTAAATCTATTCGCATAGACATTTTTTGGTTTGCCGGAAACCCCAACGACCCTATTCGAGATTTTTATCAGGCATTCTGGGAGCAACTAGATGAGTATGAATTTCGATCACATTGGGCTAAATTTCTGCCAAACTATACCCCCGATGATTTATTACATTTATATCCAAAATATAGAGAATGGCTTGCTGTAAGAATAAAATATGATCCCGTGGGTGTATTTCTTAGTGATTACTGGCAAAAAAAACTACACATTAATGTAATTTGATGAGAACATCAATTACCTGCTAATCATATATCGGCATTGCCTGAAAGCATATGAATGAAGCTTTTAACTATAGCAAAGGAGATGATCGACTAGTTGATTTATTAATTTTTTTGTAATTTGTATATAATGAGTTCTTGGTTTTTATTACATACGCACTCTCTGATGGCATTTATTATGGTAGCCACACAATTAGGGATGCTTTTATTTCTATTAAACAGTAGCGAGCAAATACCGGTTCGTAGATGGATGATAATTAATTATTTTGCCTCTACTGTATGGTACCTAGATCAGCTTTTTCGGTTCAGCCTATATCCCGGTGTAGAGGGGGGGCTAATATATAAGCTCGAAACTATTTTTATTTATACCCCTGCATTAGCAGCTATGCTACTTGCTAATTTTCAAATTTATTATTTGTTTATTGAGTCTAGAGTTGAAAAGGAAAGAAAACGGATGGAAAAATTAGTAATTCCCCTTGCTTTACTGTTGGTTATTGCGATTGCCTGGAATGAGCTAAAGAATGAAAGCAATCTGCTGATGTTTCAGGCGATTTCTTTCATTTGGGGGATGCTTACTAATATTGGAACATTAATTATTGCTGCCCGTAAGGCATTGGCTTTTAAGGGATACCACACGGATGGATGGAATGCCCATTTACTATTTGCAGGAGTAAGCAGTAGTTTTATTCTTTTATCAGTAGTTAACCTCATCTTTGGATTGTATAGCCCCATTGGGTATTGGACGTTTTTCATTTTTATTTGGATTGGTAATTTGATGCTAATAATTACCTATTTAACCTACTCTTCGGTTTTCGTAAGTTTTCAAATTAAAATTACAGGATATAGTTATGTAGTGGTAGTATCATTGATAACCGTGGTAGCCCTAGTTTTTTATCCCCCATTAATGCCCCTAGATATAAAAAACAGAATGTTGCAACAGTCTGGATTGATGAAAATGTTTCTGATTCTTTCATTTGCAATACTTTTTATCATTATAGTACTGCCTTCTTTATTGAGACGAACGCTCACGCTTCCACTCAACAGTTTATTAAACGCTGTAGACAAAGTGAATGCTGGCAAATTTAATTTAGTAGTGCCGGAACTTTATAATGATGAAATTGGCTCACTTACCCGCCACTTTAATAAGATGACGCATACGCTTAATCAAACCAATAGTCGACTGGTTGAATATTCCCAAACCCTCACTGAATTATACGCCAACCAGCAAACCATTCAAGAGCAAACCCTCAACCATGTGAGTCAGGAAATCCACGACAATGTAGGTCAGCTGCTGAGTTTGGTAAAATTGCAGCTTAACCTAGCAGCCGAAAAGGAAGGGGATGAAAGTTTGTTATTAGCGGACGCCCGCGAAAATATCGGCCGTGCTATGATGGATTTACGCGATATGGCCAAAGGGATGAGTAGTGATCGTATCAGGCTGCTGGGACTATACGCTTCAGTAGATCAGGAAGCACAGCGGATTAGGCGAACGGGGGTTTGTGCCGTTAGTGTAACCTGTGAAGGAAAGGCACAAAATATGGATCAACAAAAAGAAACGATTCTGTTTCGAGTTATACAGGAATGTTTGCAAAATATCATCAAACATGCCCAGGCAACCCAGGTTGACATTGCCTTTGTTTATGCTGTTTCCGAAGTAAATATTGAAGTGCGGGATAATGGGAAGGGATTTTTAATTTCCCGGGGAAACTCTTTATCCGGACTAGGAATGATGAATATGCACCATCGAATAGAATTGATGGGTGGAAAAGTAACCGTAGAAAGCGAACCCGGTTTCGGCACTAATATAATGATTGAATTGCCCCTTACCTAAAGTATAGAAAGAAATACCGATACCTAAACCGTTATTCTACAGATATATAATTCCGTGAAAACACCGATTGATAAATCGCCTATAATACCCTATTATTTTCCCCGATATACAGATATCTGCTTATTCAGCATCTTCCCGCAATATACCGGATGACCAAAGCCTTTCACCTGTAATAGCGCAATGCTACGCCAACAATAGCTTAAGGTAGACCTAAAATTTTGTAAATTGCATTACCGCATCTTTATTTAACAATTGTATTATGAAAAAGAAACTTTCTATAGCTCTGATTGCCCTTATAATGCTTTTCACAGGTTGTATACAAAAAGCCTATCACCAAAAAGATGACTCAGTAGATTTTTCCCGTATCAGCTCCTATGCATGGGCAGAGGGGGATAACGATAAAAATTATGATACCCGGCGCCCTAATCAAAATAGTTTACGTGATACAAAGATTATGCAAACGGTTGACCGCTATTTGCAGGGGCATGGATGGACCCAAAATAAAACGAACCCCGATGTTTACCTGGTATTTGATGTGGTTGAAGATCAATCTCAACAACAGGTAAACACGCCGGTATATTCTCAGCCAATTACCCGCTTTTATTATAATCCCGCTACCCGCCGTTGGGTACCCATCTATTACCCCTCTACTTTTATGGGATATAATACCGCTACCCGTAATGTAAAAGAAGGAACGCTTACCCTAACCATGATGAATCCCGGAAGCGATAAAGTAATTTGGCAGGGGTGGACTACCTCCGAAATGTACGGTCGTAGAATGTCGGATGAAAAAATTGAGCGGGATGTGCAGGCTATAATTACCGAGTTGAAAAAATATTAACCAATAGTCCCTAGCCCTACTTCTAATCACCAAAACTAGGTATATGCATATTAAAAAGATACTTTATGTAGCGATTGTTGTTGGTGCGCTTGCCGCCTGTACTACCCCATCGGATACTCGCTGGACTCCCCCAACCTTTTCGCTGCAACCCGCTGCACGGGTAACTTTCAACTCATTTGTGGATTGTAATATGGCCGAGGTTTGGGTGGGCGATACTTTTCGCATCTTCCCCGGCAAATATGGCGAAGACCCGCTTTGGGGATACGCCCGCGATCTGAAGTTTGCCGATGGCATGAATCCCGAGCAAGTATTTGCTTTAAGCAAAGAGCAATTTCACAATCCTATTATGCCCCTTAATGCCCCAGTAGGAAAACCCGGATTGCATGGAGCCGTTTGGTTCGAAACGGTTTATCAAGATCGCAACGATGCTTCTGGTAAAACCCTTTACGGAATTTATCACAACGAAAATTATCCAGCCACCCTACCCTATGATAGCACTACTGGTCAAGGCTACCATAACAAAAAATGGCCACAAGGGCTTACCGGTCCTGAAAGTCCGGCTGCCGTTTGTAGAATTGGAATTATGAAGTCTATAGATGGTGGAAAAAGTTGGGAAAACAAGGGGCTATTTATTGAAGACCTAGATCCCCGCATGATTCTAAAACCGCAAAATAGTTCCAATACGTTTGCAGGAGGAGTAGGAGATCCTTCTGCGGTAGTAAGTGGAGATTATCTGTATCTGTTTTACGGTGAATATGGATATCCGGGTACTTATGATTCTGCCCAATATAATGCGGATATCGAAAGAAGTGGTCAATGCATTAGTATTGCTCGCATTAGTCTAAAAGATTTAGACGCTCCTGAAGGGAAAGCCCTTCGTTGGGATGGAAAAGAATTTGCAGCTCCACATAATGGAATAGGTAAGCCGGTATCCTCTTTGCAAATCGATGTCGCAAATGGCGGAGGTGCCGCTTCTTCTCCGGGAGGGGGATTTCACTGGGGACCCTCTGTAAGTTGGAACACGTACCTGAAATGTTGGGTTATGCTGATGGGTAGGGTAGAGGGGAAATCTTGGCAGGGCGACAAGATTTATATATCCTTCAACCGCCACGAAAATCTGGGAGAAGGAAAAAATAGCCAAGACTGGACCACTCCACAATTGTTGTTTCAAAAACCCGGATACATATTATGGTATCCTTCGCTTCAGCCGTTAAATGAGCCCGAAACGATTCGTGAAAAATATACTTGTGTTCGACTGGGTAAGCGAGCCCGTTTTTATGTAAAGCGAATTAAGCCCGGAGACGACTCCTATGCATCTGAGCATATCATAGAGTTTACTCGATAAGCAGGCAGTTAGCGAAAAAGTAGTTGCATAACATTTTGTATCTTACCCATACTATAAATAAACCTATATGGCTTATCACCTCAATCAGGCCGATGCTGCGCATTTTCATCGGGATGGATATGTGCTGGTGCGAAATTTTTTTTCAAAGGAAGAAATCAATAAGCTGTATTCCATAGCCTTGGGCGACCGGGTGATTCAGCAACATGCTACACAGGTAACCGACAAGGCAGGGAAACAAACCAAACTTACTTTATGGTATACACCCGGAGAGGATGTGTATAGTTTACTATTGCGAAGTGAGCGGATGGTAAAGGGGGCTGCTTTGTTGTTAGACAGCAGTTCACCCGTTTGTCATTTTCATACCAAGCTCATGCAAAAAGAGCCCGGTGTGGGTGGCGCCTGGGAATGGCACCAAGATTATGGCTATTGGTATAAAAATCAGTTTTTATTTCCCGATCAACTAGTAAGTTGTATGGTGGCACTAACATCGGCCCATCGGGCAAATGGTTGTTTGCAGGTAATTAAGGGCTCTCATAAAATGGGAAGGGTAAACCATGGATTTGCCGGCGAACAGGTAGGTGCCGATATGGAAATGGTAAATCATGCGCTTACTACCCTACCCCATGAATATATTGAACTGGAGCCCGGCGATGCGCTGTTTTTTCACAGTAACCTGCTTCATCGAAGCGAAGCCAATACAAGCGATCAACCTCGCTGGACGATCATCTCTTGTTATAATTCTTTGTCGAACCCCGCTTTTAATGATGCCACGGTTAGTCGCACCCAACCCATTATTACAGTGCCGGATGAGGCTTTACTTTTAAGTGATGCCAGTGCAGCCAGTGAAACAGGTGATTTTCTGCGAAAAGAAAACGATCCGGCCTTACAAGTTACCGGTTGGGAACAGGAAGTGAAAACAAATGGGTAATAAGAAAGCAGCTACCATCTTTTCCCAATACAAATACCTACCCGGGGATACAATTCTGCGTAGCTATCACCAAATAGTCTGCCCAGCCCGAGTGACAACTCTCCAACTATACCGTTTCTGCCAACCAACTTATATCCAACAGAAGTACCTAATCCAAATGTAGTTACGGATTTATACATTCTGTTGTTCCAAGCACTTCCATAATCTGGGTAGTATTCTCTGGCAACGGCCATATTGGCTTCTATAAAAGCCCCTGAAGAAAATCCATTACTGAAGTAAACACGGAAATAAGGCAAAAGCATAGATCGAATTTCTTGATATTCTTTTTTCTCTAGGGAGACGCTTGTCGCAATTCCCAACCCGGTATTGTCAGTAAGAAATCTTTCGTAATTTATTTCCAACAAGCCTAGCATACTGCTGAGCATATTAAGCCGGATTTCATGTTTTACTGGCTTTTTGAAATTTTTATCCCCCATGCGTTGATTAGATTGAGCAAAAACGGAGGTTGAGCATGCAGAATATAATACAATGGATGCAATAAGTAAAGATTTTTGCATATGGTTTGGTTTGGTTAAAGTACAGAATACAAAATACGTGCCTATTTCTATAATGTACTGTTAAACAGAAAAATTATTAAGCAGGGCAGACTCCTCTAAATTTAAATGGGTAAGAAGGAGTAGGCCTATATTTGCTGGGGGGATACCAATTCTATAAGTATGTTAACAGAAGTTTCATCAGCTCCCATCGGTATTTTAGGTGCCATGAAGGAAGAAGTAGCCGGATTACTTGATTGTATGGAGTCGGTTCGGGAAGTTCTTGTGGGCATGCGCACTTTTTATTGCGGTAGGCTGATGAACCGCGAAGTGGTGTTGGTAATTTCCCGGATAGGAAAAGTAGCGGCTGCATCCACCGTTTCTGCCTTGATCCATCAGTTTCAGGTAAGCGAAGTGATTTTTACCGGAGTGGCCGGCAGTCTCCGACCGGAGGTTAAGGTAGGCGATATAGTGCTGGCAAAACGTTTACTGCAACATGATATGGATGCCAGCCCCCTTATGCCTCGTTTCGAAATACCCTTGCTGGATATTACCTGGTTTCTAACACCCGACCAGCAAATGCAGCAAGCTGAGCGAGCTTTGCACGGCGTTATCAATGATGCCGACCATCATCACTTATTAACAGATGAGGTGCTGCAGCGATTTCAGATGAAGCAGCCCTCCTTTTGGATGGGCGACATAATTAGTGGTGATCAGTTTGTTTCCTCCCATGCACAAAAAAAGGAGTTACAACATCTTCACCCAACCGCCTTATGTGTAGAGATGGAAGGAGCAGCGGTAGCGCAGATTTGTTATGAATATCAAATTCCGTACACCATTATTCGAACGATTTCTGATAACGCCGATGATCATTCCGAATTTGATTTCCCCCTCTTTATGAAGGAAGTAGCCAGCCGGTATTCAGTAGAAGCCATCCGTAGATTATTGGCATAAATATTTGTATTATTGTATTAACTGAAACCAGGATATGCCTACATCAGACGCTTCTCACTACCATACGATTGTTATTGGAGTCGGCTCTATGGGCAGCGCTGCCTGTTTCCATTTAAGCCGCCGAAACCAACGCGTGTTGGGCCTCGAGCAATTTACCAGTCCACACGAAAAAGGTGCCCATGGCGCGCACACCCGCATCATTCGGAAGGCCTACTTTGAGCATCCCGATTATGTTCCCCTGCTGGAGAAAGCCTATGCAAACTGGCATCTAATTGAACAACTGTCGGGAGAGCAATTGTATGTTCCCACCGGATTATTATATGCAGGTCCCCCGGGAAATGATTTATTACAAAGGATTCGGGAAGCTGCTCATCAGTATCAAATTCCGTTGGAACAATGGGATAGCGCGCAACTTCAACAAAGGTTTCCACAGTTTATGTTGCCCGAAAACGCTGAAATTATGTTTGAACCGGATGCCGGATTTTTGTTTCCTGATAAAGCGATTGAGGCAATGATTGCATTATCCATTCAGGCAGGTGCAACTATCCGCCAACAATGTCCGGTGCTAAGCTGGGAGGCCGATGAGTTGGGGGTAAAGGTTTTTACAGAGCACGAAACATTTACTGCGGATAAATTAATTATCACGGCAGGCCCTTGGGCGGGAGCTGTAATTCCGGGCGTTCAAGCGCATCTTCAGATTACCCAACAAACCCTGGCATGGTATACCCCACCTGCAGATGTGCCACAAAACGCGCAACAATTTCCCTGCTGGTTAATCGCAGAAGAAAGTGTTCCGGGGGCTTACTATGGATTTCCCGCAATACCAAATCACGGCCCAAATGGATGGAAAATTGCCCATCACCATGCGGGCAAACCTACGCATCCCGATGAAATCAATCGCACTATCAACGAAAAAGAATTAGCAACCCTCGGCAAATTCATGCAACAGTATTTAGGGGTGTCGGAGGATGCACTGATTGCTACTAAAACCTGTTTGTATAGTTATTCGCCCGACGAACATTTTGTTATTGATTTGTTACCCGATCAGCATCAGCGGGTATCGGTTGCCTGGGGATTTAGCGGACATGGATTTAAGTTCACTTCGGTTGTGGGCGAAATACTCGCTGATCTTAGCATGTATGGGAAAACACTTTTGCCGGCTCAGTTTCTGCAGGCAGATCGGCTCTCGATGATTTGAACTTTTCTTTTTATCCAGCAAAAATGCTGCCTGCCTAATTTTAGTTATACCAATTATTTTTCGGCCATGTGAGGAAGGGCGTAGAAGCCAACTTCCTAGATGAATAGCTTACCAAACAACCTCTATTACTGCTTGCTTAGGGATTGGTCAATTTTCTCCGGATTTGCCTAGTCAATTTGATCTGTATTGGGGTGGTTACCTTGTTCGGATTTTGCACCCCGTAAGCGCTTTATAAATTTCCTTTCTTTAATTCATTTACCGCATGGTCACAGGCCCTTGCTGTGAAGGCCATATATGTTAAGGAAGGGTTCTGACAAGCACTTGAAGACATGAAAGCTCCATCCGTAACGAATACATTTTTTACATCATGCATTTGGTTCCATTTATTGAGAACAGAAGTTTTAGGGTCATGTCCCATCCGGGCTGTGCCCATTTCATGGATTGCCATTCCTGGTATTGCTGGTTTGTCGAACGACTTAACGTCTTTCAGTCCGGCAGCTTCCAGAATTTCAGCGGCATCGTTTTTCATATCAATGCGCATTTTGCGCTCGTTCTCACCAAATTCGCAATCAACTGCCAGCAATGGAAGACCCCATTTATCTTTCTTTGTTTTGTCGAGGAAAGCATAGTTTTTAAATTCCGGCAAATGTTCACCAAAGGAACCCAAACCCATAGTCCATGGTCCCGGCTCTGAAATTTGCTCATGGAAGTTCTGCCCAAAACCCATTTCCGGAATAGCTCTTTGCCATCCTGTGCGACTTGCACTTCCTCCGTAATGGAAGCCTCGTAAATAATCCCGCTCTGGTTTATCTCCAAGGTTTCTATAACGAGGGATATAAATACCAATCGGACGCCGACCATAATAATATTTATCATCAAAGCCTTCTGCCCTACCGGAAGCTCCGATTTGAAAGTGATGATCCATCAGGTTATGTCCCAAATGGCCGCTGCTGTTACCCAAACCATTCGGGAAAGTGTCGGAAGTGGAGTTCAATAGAATTTGAGTTGTACCGAGCGTGGAGGCATTCATGAAAATTATTTTCGCAGAATACACTATGTGCTCATTAGTCTCTGAATCAATCACCATTACTCCTTTAGCTTTCCTGGTTTCTTTATCGTAAAGCACTTCACTAACAATAGAATAAGGCCTAAGCGTAAGGTTACCGGTAGCCATCGCTGCTGGCAAGGTTGCCGATTGCGTACTGAAATATGCTCCAAATGGACAACCTCTGTCACAGAGATCTCTGTTTTGACAGTTACCCCTTCCATTATGCGGAACGGTAAGATTTGCCATTCGGTAAACGGTCATCATCCGTTCTCTGTTATAATGTTTTTCGATTCGTTTTTTTACCTCCTTTTCAACACAATTCATTTCAAAGGGAGGAAGAAATATGCCATCGGGCAATTGTGCAAGCCCCTCATTTTGTCCGCTAATACCAGCAAAGCGCTCTACATAATCATACCATGGTGAAATATCTTTATATCGTATAGGCCAGTCAACACCATAGCCATCTTTAGCATTAGCAGAAAAATCCATCTCACTTAGCCGTAGGCAACCACGTCCCCAAGTAAGGGATCTTCCACCAACATGATAGCCGCGATACCAGTCGAATCGTTTCACTTCGGTGTAGGGACAAGCCAGATCATCTACCCAAAATTTAGCATTAAACTCGCTATACATACCGCCACGGGTTTGTACCGGATACTTGATACGATCTTCAGTAGAAATTCTTCCTCTATGTTTGAATTCCCATGGCTTCATCAGAGCAGTATCATAGTCTTTTACATGCTGAACATCACGTCCACGCTCTAACATCAGAACTTTTAACCCCTTTTCTGTTAATTCTTTTGCGGCCCAACCACCACTAATACCTGAACCAACTACAATGGCATCATAAGTATTCTGCTTTTCTGCTTTTATATTATTATTCATCTTTATTATTAAATATTCTATAAATAACTAGGTAGCCCATGCTTTTTGCCCGGGTTGCAAGGGAATGCAGGCTTCATACCTGCTTGGTATATGAACATATCTTAAAGCTTTTGTGGCGCCAATTTCCGAAGTATAATACCCCAGGCAGGTGAGTTCATACATAAGGTGGAAGAAGTGCGAAGGACTAGCGCCGGCAGTTATTTGCGCCTGTGCTTCCGCTTTAAATAATTTAAAAATCTCTTCCCGCTCTTTAAGTGTTAATGAAATAAATGATTTGTTATACTTAACATTTGAGATTTCATCCACTTTCATTAATCCATCTGCAAAATGCTTTTGAATATCCTCAGTATAACATTCCTGCAACATCATCACAATAAAAGGGCCAAGGCCTGCAGCTTTGGCGCCGGGGATTCCATTGTTGTCGGGAATAATTGTATCGGCTATTTCAGAAATCAACGATTCTTGTGAGGGGATTGATTTGGATTCAGTCTCACTTGACAAAAACTGATTCAACCTATTGCAAGCTCCAAAGCCTGAAAAAGTTATTGCACCGCCCAATAAAAAAGTGGCTCTTCTAACTGCTTCTCTTCTGTTCATCTGTCTTTTTATATAATTTTTTTAATTTATTTTGTTTTAGCACTCGGATCTTACAATCTTCTGTATTAAGGGAAGGGCGGCACACAACTAGGTAAGTTAAGTACACGCCTAATTTAAACACATTTTCAGGATAATGACTCTTCCGGTTTTAAAAACTTTGTCTATCAAAAAGCCCTCATATGTGATGCCTGAAAATATGATTTGATTCATTTGTTGTAAAATATGTTTAAGCGAATAATTAGCACTACAATTTAATGAAAATACTTGTAAAGCAGCAACTATATTAAGGCATCTCTAATTCTTTTAAAATAGAAGAAACGCCTGCCTTACCGTGTCGTAAATCCTGATAAAATCATTGTTTTCTATCTTTTTAACATAATAAGCAGCACCAAATTTTAATGTTCTCTCATTAAAAAAGCGTGCTTCTAACCGGCGACCTCCTTTACCTCATGCAGGTGCACAACTAGGCTGCGCCACTGGTGCCCACTGCTTCATTTTTTATAACTACACTCGGCAAAATATAGTCAGATCTTCCAACAAGGGTGAGGGTTCTACTAAATAGGCAGAGTATAAATAATTGGCAACCCCTCTCTAAGTTATCGTAAATGATGTAAAGACACATGAAGGAATGGAGGGGGATGCCTATTGAATAGCCGGTAATGTTAAAGACCAAGGTGTTTTTTTATCGAAATTGCAAGAAAATGTATAAAGCAAGATCACGAATAACTGCTAAAAAACACAAAATGCCAACAACCAGCGAATGGACAAAACGTTGGTTGTTGGCATGATTCAATCCAAAAAAATGCTTTCAAGTTGACTGATTGCTAAAATGACCGAATGGGGCGAACATTAAAAGAGGTGCTTTTGTCATTAGCGGTTTGAAAACCACTATCAAATATCACCGAACATGCATTGTATTTGCCAGTTTCGGTAGAACTCCAGTAGCAAGCTTCCTTAAAACCTCCAAGAACCTTTTTTTGTGAATATAATTTAATCAATTCATCCTTACTTGGCAAGTACCAATCGTTATAACCATCCTGAACCAAATTACTGCATAGTTTAGCAGCAGTTTCAGCAGTATTACATCCCGATACAATATCTTTTGTGTTTTCTCTACCAGATCCCAACGAAGAGCGGCCAGCGATAAATTTTTCGGAACAGCCCCATTCTACAACACCAGGAAGATCTGCAACTGCAGCAATTATTCCATGCTGTACATTTGGATCATAGCCCGGATCTGAGGGGGTTAATATATAAGCCACTTTCCCCCCTTGGTAATTCATTCCTATTTTTAGGGTTTTTGTTGGTTCAATGTCTTTATCACTTTTTTCTGCAACACCAACGGTTGTTATTTCATCGAGAGGTATTTCTCTAACATAAATATTTCGATAATACGCAAGGGTTTGATGAGCTTGTAGTTCAATTTGTTCCTTGTCAAATATTGGTAAGTTACGATCCCAATAATTCTCAAAAGTGACGTTGTCGGTAACTAATATACCATTTAAATACACAGTTACTTTGTCTCCTTTCATGATGATGTGAAAATTATTCCACTCGCCAATTTTATTATCTGCATATGCCAATGGCTTACTCTTATTCTTCAGGTTGTTGTATACGCCTCCTGAGCCAACTTGCGCCCCAACTTCTTTTCTGCTAGAGTCCCAAATTTGCACTTGTGGACTACCTCTTAAGTAAATACCTGCATCTCCTTTTTCAGTTATTTTCCAGTCTAAATACAGTTCAAAATTGCCATATTTTTTTTCTGTTACTATGTTTTCGCCATGTCCATTATAAGCCAATAGTCCCTCTTTTGCCTGCCAGTCTTTTCTCATTTGTTCGTTCGCACGATATTCTGCCGCCTGTAACTCTCCGATAGTCATTTTATTTCTTTCAATAGGGTTGGCCACTAAACCTTTCCAACCGCTTAAATCTTTCCCATTGAATAAATTCACAAATCCATCATCGTTCGGCAAGCTAATCAAATGATTTGTCAATTTATTTACGAGTGCCGCATTCCCCTTTCCATTTATTAGTGGTATTGTTCTGGTCAATATTGCCCTTACTTCTGGTCCACTTGTGTTTTTATCGGTCAATGCTAATTGGGCAACCAACAGTGCAGCATCTTTCTTTACGTCATCATCACCCAAAGATTTACTAATAAACATGAAACTAGGGAAACCGGGAATGGACGATGATTCCTTTAGGATATTCCTTTTTTCAGCTGGGTCTTTTGCTTTTCCCATTCGTTCTTCTAAAAGCAGTAAACGTTGTGCATCTGTTTTTTGCGCCTGTATTTGAGTTACAAAGGCTAAAATGGAAATGGCAATAAATAGCAATCTATTTTTCATGTAAAAAAATTATTTTCTGAATTTACCATAATTAATTGGCAATTAATAATAATTATTTTACCAATGGTAGAACGTGTTCCCCAAAACGAGGGCGATAGCGTATAAGGCACTATTATATTCGTTCTCATTGTGCTTGGAGATACTGAACCCTGCAATGATATTGCATAGAGTTTTTTGAATATATCTTAATAGCATAAGAGGTTGAAATGTTCGGGTGTGGTAAATCGGTATAGCTAAGCTGGTTCTATAAATAAGCCATATAAGGTTGGTTTAAGCTACGCATTGATGATACGGGCAAAAGACTACAAATTGTATATAAAATCGCTTACGAGAAGAAGCTGTATAAGTTTTTTGGCGATTATTAGTTGCAGCAGGGTAACAATTATATTGGCGTTGAAATCACAGCAGCAGGAAAATTTTATACAGACTTGTGAATCTGAGCAGGAATAAGGCGGTTAATTTAGTATAGTAAGTGTTTCTTTTCCGGCTTTTTCCATCCGGCCCGGCTGGCATAGGGCACAAAATAAATTTTCAACTGTGCCTGACTTTCATAATCTACCCAAAAAATTTTCTTGTTAGCCTGTGAAGCGTAGTCGGTAAAAAACCATTTACCCTGATTGTTGCCTGTTTCGCTGGCATATTTTACTTTATACACAAGGAGGTCGGCCTGGCTCTCGTACTTAACAACAAATACTTTAATATCTGCCTGAGAAGCATATGTAACGGCAAATATTTTTTGTGCAGCTGCTGAATTGATTAGCAGAAAACTGATAGCTGCGGCAATACAAAAACGATGCATACAGATGCTTTAAATGATATCGGTAAGTTACATCATTTCTGTGTTCGCAATGAAATTTTTAATTCAGGCGTACTTAAAAACAGGGTGCTTTCTCCAGGCCCGATTTTTTCAACTACCAGCTGTGTTGTAATTCTTTCTTTCAGGCTTTCTACATGGCTTATGATGCCCAACATTTTATTCCCTTCTAACTGCATACGTTCTAACATTTGAATAGCGTTATTGAGCTCGTCGGGACTAAGGCTGCCAAATCCTTCGTCTATAAATAAACTATCGATTCGTACATTTTGGGAGGCCATATCGCTAAGCGCCAGCGCCAGTGCGAGCGAAATCACAAAACGCTCACCACCTGAAACACTATTGATTGAGCGGGTTTCATTTCCCATATATAAGTCGGCCACCCAAATCTGGTCTTCATTTTTTATTTTGTCGAAGGTTATCAGTAAGCGATACCGCGGCAGGAGGCTTTCCATTCGGCCATTGGCAAGTGCCAAAAGCTGTTTGAGGGTTATTCTTTGAACAATTTTATTAAAAGTATCTCCCCCGGCATCGCCAATTAGCGAGTTCAGTCTGGAAAATAGATGCTGGCGTTGTTGTAACTTTTGAAGTTGTTCCATTAGCGATGCATGCGTTTCTGTTGCTTTCTGATTATCCGCAAGCTGTTGTTGTATTTTTCCTCTGCTTTCTAATATTTGTGTTTTTTGATTACTGAGTGATTGTAATAATTCATCCAGATTTTTGTTATCAAATTCCAGCTGTATTAAAGCACTAACCGCTTTGTTTCGTTCCTGAAGAGATTTCAAATCAGTTTCAGCGGCAACTCTTCTGTTTGCTAAAGAATTTATTTGTTGTTTCCATTCAGCAGCTACCGATTCGGCAACCAGGGCGTTTTGAAATGCATCCATAGAGGAGAATCCGGCAGCGCCTATCGCTTTATTAACATTAGTGGCCAGATTGATTACTTGCGATGTGTTTTTTTTCTCTTCCTGCGCCAGTGCTTCCTCGGAAGTATAAGAAGAAGATAATTTTGTTTCGTTAATTACCCAGTTATTGCGTAATGTGTTTTGAATGGATTCTAGTGGAGTTGTGCTGAATAGGAGGATGCGTTGTTCTTGTAGGTTACGGAATAGTTCTTCGTTTTGAAATTGTTTTGTGATGCCTTCCAATATTTCGATCAAGGATTTTTCTTTTTCTGCCCACAGTAGCGACGCTTTGTTTTTCTCGATGGCTGCTTCCGTTTCTGAAATTTCTGCATGTAGTTTTTCCGGAGACGGCATTTCACTCATGCCAATCTTTTGCAAAGTGGCAGTTGCTTTTTCGAGGATATTGCCTATGGATTCCTCGTTATTGTTTATATCTCGACCGGCATTTTCTATTGTGTTTGATTGCTCCAACAGTTCCCGGTCTGCTGCTATTTTTTCCGATTGTAACGTTGCTACTAATTTTACCTTCTCTTCAACCTGATTTTCAATTACTGATGAAATTATAGGCATCTCCCGCAGATATGGGTGATCGGTGGAGCCACAACAGGGGCAGGGCTCTCCTGCCCGTAATGAGCTTCGAATACTGTCGAGACGGTGCAATTCGCGAAAGCGATTGAGTTCTTCTTGTAATTCTTGTAGAAATGTCTCTTCGTGAAGTAACGTGTCGCTCAGCTGGGTGTGTAATCCAATCAATTTGATTCGACCTTCTTCTAATTGACCTTTCTGTTGATATAATGCTCGATTCTTGTTTTTTAGCTGCGGAATATTCTCTGCTGGATATCGCAACTCCTTCAATAGTTCAAGCCTTGCTGTTTGGAGGGCAATTTGGTTATTCAAGTAGTCGATTGGCAATATGCCTTGCGGGATATTTGAAGTCCACTGTTCTTTTTGTTCTTGTATCCATACATCCAATCCATCCGGATTATTTTTGAGAAAGGGGGTTACTTTTTGTTGCAAGCTATCTGGTAATGTATTATATAACTTTCGGTTACTTGCTTTATAACTATCTACTGTGTTTTTCAGTAATTCGAGTTCCCTATCTAGCGAAGCCACTTTAGCTGTAAAAGCATCTAATTCATGTAGGAAGTTATTTTTATGTATGGGTTGGTGTATTTGTTCGGCAAGATTGTTGATATAACGTGTTTCAAGGTCTAATAGTGTTTTGATGTCGGCTTTATTTTTTTCGATTTTTTTAGCAATTTCACTGCCCGCCGCTATCCCCATTTTCCATTCAGAGTAGGCGGGTTTAATTAAAACTGCCTTGTCGTATTCTGCCAATTTTTGCAAGGAGGGTGCCAGCGCGGTTTCTTCTTCTACCAGTTTGGTTAAGGTTACCGCTGCAGCTTCTAATCGATTATTGATCTCAGTTAGTTCTGTTCTTTTATTGCGCTGAAAGGCAATGGTGGTTATTTCCTTTTCTAAAGCAGCTAGCTCGGATGAATAGTTAGTTAGTTGTTCTGTAATAGCAGCTATTTCTAAAGCGGATAATAAAGTAATATGGCTGATCTTACTTTCCTGTAAGGTATAGGCTTCCCTGGCTTCTCTATACTTTTCAAATACTTTCTTGCCAATTTCCCTGTACAAGCCTGTACCGGTGATAATCTCCAGTAATTTGTATCTATCTTTCTCCTTGGCGGTAAGAAAATCGTCGAACTTTCCCTGACTGAGTACGATGGCTTTCGAAAATTGTTCTTTGCTTAGTCCTATAACCTCATTAATTCTGGCTTTTGTATCCGTTCTTTTATCGGTCAGCTGCTTCCATCCAATTGCAGCATCTTGAATACTGAGTTGGTGTTTATATTCGTTCCAGTTACCATTTCTATTTTTACTAATTGACCAATTGGCCATATATTTTTGCTGATTTACCTCAAAAACCAGTTCAGCATAGGCGTCTGATGTTCCCTGTGTTACTAAAATATTATTTGATTCGATACCTCCTTTTGTGATTTCTTCTAAGCGGGGTGTATAAGAGTACAATGCCAATGTAATAGCATCAAGTAGCGTACTTTTTCCTGCTCCGGTAGGGCCCGTAATCGCAAAAATTCCGGACTCGGCTAGGGTTGGATGTGTGAAGTCAATAGTAAATTCACCCTTGAGTGAATGCAGGTTTTTTAATCGAAGTGCAATTATTTTCATTTGTCGGCTTGTAATTGGTCTGATAATATTTCACGAAACAATTCCAGCAAAGCGGGCTGTTGATCAACTTCAATGTTGTCTTTCAGTAGCGATTGAAAAACATTTTCGGGATCTAATTCTTTTACTTGTTCTACGGCAGACGTTGCAAGCAGATAGGCTTCATTTTTATCGTGATATTGTATGCGGGTATTCAGTACCCGGATATTTTTTTCTTTTGGCAATTCTTCTTTCCATTTTTCCAGCTGGTCTTTAACGGCAGGATTAAAAACAGGTTCTTCAATTGCAATATCGAGCAGGGCAGTGAGTGAGTATTTGCAATTGAGTGCCTGAATCTTTTCTGCTACTTCAGCTAGGGTTCCTTTTACCTGATAGAGCGATCTAGATTTGGGTACTGGTAAAAAATCCTGGGTAATTTGGCCATTTTCAATTGTTAACCGTATTATTTTATGCGGGTACTGGTTTTCTGAAAATCCGAGGGATATAGGGCTGCCGGCATATTGAATACGTTCGGGCATTACGGTTTGTCCGGTATGGATATGCCCCAATGCGAGGTAGTTGAACTGCAATAAAGTACCTGCTTCAATTCCGTTCAGGTTACCGATTTGAATTTCTCTCTCCGCTTCATTGGGCTCGGTGCCCTGGGCATGTAAGTGGGCCATTCCCAATTTGGGTAAATGGGGGAAGGCAGTTTTCATTTCTGCACCGATAGTGGCAAACACTTTAGCAATCCCTTCTTTTATTTTTGCCTCTATTTCACGAGCTCCCTCGCCTTCTCCAACCGTTCGCACAAATCGGTCGTGCAAAAATGGAATAGCTGCCAGCACCGCTGCGGTTTGTCCCTCCCGGTTGATAAGTGGAATAAACAATTCCCGAACATTGTCTAACCCCGGAAAGCTTCCGATCACCTGAATATGCATCGATTCTAATAGTTGCTTGGGCACATCTACAAATGAGGGGGAGTCGTGATTGCCAGCAATAATTACTGCTTTACAATTGATTTGTTGCAGGGCTACCAGAAAGTTGTAATACTGCTGAACGGCATCATTGGGTGGGTTAACCTGATCAAAAATATCGCCGGCCACCAGCAGATAATCGGCGGAATCCTTTTCCACTTCATCTAATAGCCACTGAAAAAAAATCGACATATCTTCCTGTAAATCCTGCTGATGTAATTTTTTTCCTAGATGCCAGTCGGCAGAAATATAAATTTTCATATGCGCGGGTTAATGATACTATAAGGCAAAGCTACCTTATCAGATTGCCATCTATGGGTAGTCTGAAAAAAAATTCGGGGAACTTTTTTAGGTTCCCCGAATTCGACATGAAAATAGGTAGGAGATAGTTTAGAGCATTTTCCGGATAATCTCTACCAGTTCTCCTTTGGTAATGGGCACACCCATTACTTTATTATAGGCTTTTGCATCCACCATATATTGGTCTCTGATAATTTTTATCAGCTGGCCGTTATTAATCTCTGGTATCAACACCTGATCGAAATTGGCGATAATTTCTCCCAGGTTTTTCGGGAAAGGTCGTAGGTAACGGATATGAGCATGGCTAACGGAATGGCCTTCTTCGAGCAATTGCAGCACGGCACTTTTGATGGCTCCAAATGTAGAGCCCCATCCCAATACCAGCACTTTTCCTTTTTCAGGTCCACATTCCAGCTGTTGCAGGGGTATATAATCGGCAATCTTATCTACTTTACTTTGCCGAACATTCACCATGTGCTGATGGTTTTCGGGGTCGTAGCTGATATTGCCGGTGATATCTTGTTTTTCGATGCCACCAATCCGGTGTTCCAAACCGGGAGTTCCCGGAATTGCCCAGGGGCGTGCCAATTTTTCGTCTCTACGATAGGGTTGGAATTTGGGTTCATCGGCATCCAGGCCCTTTTTAAAATTAACTTTTATTTCGGGTAAATCGGCCGCTTTGGGGAATCGCCAGGGTTCGGCACCATTGGCAATATAGCCATCGCTTAATAATACAACGGGCGTCATATGTTGCACCGACAATCTGATTGCTTCATAGGCTACATCAAAGCAGTCGCTGGGGGTAGCCGTGGCAATTACCGGCATAGGACATTCCCCATTTCTGCCATAATAGGCCTGCATCAAATCGCTTTGTTCGGTTTTGGTTGGTAAGCCAGTAGAAGGCCCCCCTCTTTGGATGTTAATGATTAACAGGGGTATTTCTAGCATTACGGCTAGTCCCATCGCTTCTGTTTTAAGTGCCATGCCGGGGCCCGAGGTGGAGGTAACACCCAAGGCACCTCCATAGCTGGCTCCAATGGCAGCAGTGATGGCGGCAATCTCGTCTTCTCCCTGGAAAGTTTTTACTCCAAAGTTTTTATACTTGCTCAACTCATGTAAAATGTCTGAAGCCGGTGTGATAGGATAAGCACCCAGAAAAAGCGGCAATCCACTTTTATCACTGGCAGCAATCAGTCCCATAGAAAGTGCCTGGTTGCCCATGATGCTCCGGTAGGTACCGGGTTTCATTTTGGCTTTTTCCACCACATAGCGGGAGGCAAAGGCTTCGGTGGTTTCTCCATAATTATAGCCGGCCTGCAACACTTTCACGTTACTGTTGAATATTGCCGGTTTTTTGCCAAATTTTTCCTGCAGAAAGCTAATCGTATTTTCGAGGTTGCGGTTATACATCCAATAGATAAACCCAAGCACAAACATGTTTTTGGCTCGGTCTCTCTCTTTGTTTCCCAATTCGGGAAAGTCTTTCAGGGCTTCGCGGGTAAGCTTGGTAACGTCTATTTTTATTACTTCGAAACTATCAAGACTACCATCTTCCAGCGGGTTAACGCCTTCGGCATAGTTTGCCAAACGAAGATTCTTGGCATCAAATCCTTCCAGGTTAACGATTATTTTACCTCCCGGTTTAATGGCTTTCAGATTTACCTTCAAGGCGGCGGCGTTCATAGCTACCAATACATCGGCAATATCCCCCGGGGTAAAAACTTTGTTGGAAGAAAAGTGTAACTGAAATCCACTCACACCAGGCAGGGTTCCAATCGGAGCGCGGATTTCTGCGGGGAAATCGGGGAAGGTAGCCAGATCTATACCCAACATCGCTGTATTGTTGGTAAACTGCTGGCCAGTTAACTGCATTCCATCACCACTGTCGCCTGCAAACTTAATTACTACGTCTTGTAAAAGCGTTTCTTTCATGCTAATATGTTAAAAAAATAAGTGCCTAAAGATAACATTTCCTTTCTTTTGGCGGGAGGTTTTTTAAGCCTACTATTAAAGTATT
>Ga0247836_1001126_pt1 | contig 45102 bp, 44 predicted proteins | sample LaCruzMarch2015__4_FD_187116 | JGI IMG/M metagenome (GOLD analysis project Ga0247836, IMG submission 187116) | Freshwater microbial communities from meromictic Lake La Cruz, Castile-La Mancha, Spain - LaCruzMarch2015_14m | ecosystem: Environmental > Aquatic > Freshwater > Lake | place: Spain... | reverse complement strand
GCTCACGTCAGTTGATCATCAATGCGGAACACACAAATGACCATCAAATCATGCCTTTTTGCCGTCGGTGCCACGCTCGCGCTCGTCGTTCCGGCTTTCGCCGAACCAACTCCAGCAGCAACGACGCCGCCCGCTGCCGCACCGGCCGCCCCTGCTGCTTCAACAGCCGCACCCGCTGCTATGAAAATCGGCAAGGCCTGCAAGGCTGACATCAAGTCGCTTTGCGCTGGAATTGACAACAAGGGCGGCGCACGCGCCCGTTGCTTGCGCTCGAACGAAGCCAAGCTCAGCCCGGATTGCGCAAAGGCCGTAGCAGCTAAGCCGGCAAAGTGGGGCATGCCCAAGGCTGACAAGGCTCCAGCCGCTGCAGCAGCGCCCGCAGCCGCACCCTCAGCCGCACCCGCCCCCGAAAAGAAGTAATGCGCTTCGTTAAGGCTCACACGGCGGATAGCACTTAAGACAATATCTTGCGGCGAGGCTCCAGCCCTCGCCGCATTTTTTGTGCGCCGATCAAAAAAAGACCTCGCGACAAAGCCGCGAGGTCAATTCTTCTCAACTCCGAAGCGCACCGGGATTAGGCAACGAGCGTGCCGTTGACCCAGTCTTCAAGCTTCTTCTTCTGAACCAGCGCGCCAACGTGCTGGGCGGCCACCTCGCCACCTTTGAAAATCATCAGCGTCGGCATGGCGCGGATTTGGTACTTGGCAGTGATGCCAGGGTTTTGGTCGACGTCAACCTTCACAACCTTGACCTTGCCGGCCATTTCGGCGGCAACTTGATCGAGGGCGGGTGCCATGGCCTTGCACGGGCCGCACCATTCCGCGAAAAAGTCGACGACGACCGGCTCGGCCGACTTCAAAACCATTTCGTCAAATGTGCTGTCTGTGACGCTGGGGGTATTGGCCATCGGGCTTTTGCTCCTTATTGCGGCGACCGGGGGTTGGCGCCGGACCTCGTTTTTTGAGAACCTTTAAGTAGGGAGCCCCTCGTCAGGCGTCAAGGCGGCTGAGATCAACCTGCCATAACCGGTCAGCATAACTGTCGAGCGTGCTGTCAGGGATCTCAAGAATTTTGGCCCCCTCGGTCCACAGTAGCAGAGCCTTGATTGGTTTGCCTTTGAATATCAAAGACAAAGCCAAGCGATAGGCAGCCATTTGAAAGAGATATACATCCGCGACGCCGGAAATATCGGCAGGCACGGTGCGATTGGTTTTGTAATCGGCAATCATCACGCTGCTGTCCGTGACGGCCAAACGGTCGATTTGCCCGGTGAGTCGCAGGGGCGGACCGCTGGTGCCTGGTGGCCGGGCGATTTCAGCGACAATCGGCACTTCAGCCTGGCTCAGCGGGCCGAACAAGGGCGCGAATCGCGGATCGGTGAGGATGGCGAGTGTTTCGGCGCAGACGCTGTTCTGAGTGCGCTTTGGCAATTCACTACCCCGGGCCGCGACGAATGCAGCAGCTGCACTCTTCCAACGGGAAGACTCAAAGGCCGGTAAGTGCTGCAGTAAGGCGTGCGTGAGCGTTCCGCGCAAGAACCGCGCGCCGTCTCCCTGAGCCAGCTTGCCGCCGCGCATTTCATTCGAGGCGCCAGCAAGCGGTGAAGGCCCTGCGGGCTCCGCTAAGGGGTCGGCCGCAGGCTCAACGGGCTTGGCCTCGCCGTCTTCGTCGCTGTCGAAGGGGGCAAGGCGGGACGGCGCGATCGGCACGGCAAGCTGCGGCTCGCGTGGCGCTTGGCGGCTCGCCCAGGCTGGCGGCGCGGTCGCCGCCTCAGCGGCGATCAACGCGACCTTGGGTGTTTCAGGGGCTGCGGTCTGTGCGCTCTCAAGGCGCCGGGCGCTCAATCCATCGGCGCGCGAATGATCGATCAGAAGCGGCGCAAGCGCTGTCTCGATTTGCTCATACCAGCAACCGCTCGCACGGCCATTTTTGCCTTCAAAGCCGCACACATAAAGCCGGTCGCGCGCGCGCGTCATAGCCACGTACAAAAGCCGGTTACGCTCTTCGTCTTCTTTGGCATCCAGCACAGACTTGGCGAGAGCAACAGGGTCCAGTTTGGCCGCGCCCTTCACCGGCCAGAAGAACGGCGGCGGCAGATCCATCGGCCGGGTCATCGCAGGCAGCAACACCGGCTTGCCGCCTTGACGGCCAGCAGAGCCCGCTGAACAGGTATCGGGCAGGAACACGATGGGCGCTTCAAGCCCCTTGGCGCCGTGCACCGTCATCACCCGCACTTGGTTGCGGCCATGCTCCATGTCGCGTTTGATTTCACGATCGCTTTCGCGCAACCAAGCCAGAAAGCCCGAAAGCGATGGCGGCGCGCTGTCATCGTAGGTCAGCGCAAGATTGAGGAATTCTTCGATCGGATCGCTGGCATCCGGTCCCAGCCGCGCGATGAGTTTGCGGCGCATGCCATCGCCATCCAGCACGCTCGCAAAGAACTCGAAGGGCGGCACGAAGTCAGCGGCCTTGCGCCAAATCTTGAGGCGCGCCGCAGCCGGCTCGAAGCGCGGATCGGTTTTCGCTGCCGCAAGCAGCGCCTGCCACAGGGTCCCCTTCCGCTTCCAGGCAAGCTGCAAAAGATCGTCGTCGTTCAGATCAAAAAACGGGCTTTTGAGAACTTCCGCAAGTGCCAAATCGTCTTCTGGCAGGGTCAAAAAATCGCCGAGCGACATCAAGTCTTCGATGGCGATCTGCTCGGACAGGCGAATGCGGTCGGCGCCAGCAACCGCAATGCCCGCAGCCTTGAGCGCTGCCACCATCGGGCCCGCAAACGGTTGGCGCTTGCGCACCAAAATGAGGATGTCGCCAGCCCCTATGGGCCGGTTTTCCGATTTCAGTATTTCGCCCGACGCGAGCCGGGTTTTGATCTCCGCGGCGATACGATTGGCGAGCCGCAGTGACGGCGCCATCGCAGAGGCCTCTTCAAGCGGAGACCACGCATCGGTAACGGCTGGGGGCGAATAGGCCTCGGTGGGCCACAACTCGATGAGACCAGCGCTGCCGTGACGCTTGGCGATGTGCTCGATCCGGCCGTCCAACGCCGACACGCCGGGTGTTGCATTAGGATCGGCGAACACGCGGTCGACGGCGGCGAGCACCGGCTCGACCGTACGGAACGAGACATTGAGCGGGATCTGCCGCCACACGGCACCCGCCTGTTTCGCCATTGTGCCAAACGTCTTGCCCATCGCCGAGAACATCTCGGGCGCGGCGCCCTGGAATGAATAGATCGACTGCTTTTCATCGCCGACGGCAAAAATGGTGCGCACCGTATCGCCCGCGCCGCGGCCGGCAAAAAATTCTTTGGCAAGTGCCTCGGCGATCTTCCATTGGCCGGGGCTCGTGTCCTGACTCTCATCGACGAGAATATGATCGAGGCCATTGTCGAGCTTGTAGAGCACCCACTCGGGTGACGTGCCGGAGGCCAAAAGCCGCGCGGTACGTGCAATGAGATCATCAAAGTCGAGGCTTGCGCGCCGTGCCTTGGCATCGGCATAATTCTGCAGCACGGCACTCGCAAGACGGTGCAATGCGAGCGTTGCAGCGATGGCTTCAGCCGCTTTCAACTCGTCGCACAGCGCCAGCACCCGGGGCTGCACACGCTTCAGCGTCTCGTCAAGATCGGGATGTTCGCGCGCCAAATCCTTGGTGAAAAATTTCTCGCGCGGCTCGCCGTTGGCCTTTGTGAAGAACTCGTGGAGCCCCCGCGCCCGGTCAACCGGTGAACTCGCGCCCGCCGCATCGCTCAGCTTTTTGCCAAGCGCGGCATCCGTCTTGCCACCGCTGAGCAAGACATCGCGCGCGCGTTTCAGCAGCGCATCGGGCACCAGCTTGGTCACATCTCTGGCAATAGATTGCGGCGTAGCGCCAGCCCGGACAGCAAAGTGCTCGGTGAACAAATCCTCCACAGCTTCGAGGCCCGAACGGCCGCCTTCTTCATCTGCGGCAAGTCGTGCGGCGCCATCCAGCCAATCCCGCTGGCGCAGCGCTTCGTCGAGAATTTCATCGAAGTGATCTTCGGCGGCGAACGCGATCGCGGCCGTGAGCGATTGTCCGAGTTCTGAGGCGGGCGCGCGCGTTGCCGCTGTCAGCATGGTATCAATGGCCTGGCGGCGCAGTTTGCGCGCCATCTCGTCTTCGAGGATCGAAAAGCCCGGCGTCACGCCCGCTTCGAGAGGAAACCGCTGCAGCAGCCGTTCGCAAAACGCATGAATGGTTTGCACTTTGAGACCGCCCGGCGTCTCGATTGCGGCCGTGAACAACGTTCGCGCCAACGCCATTTCCGTGGCGGATGGCTGATGTTCGGTGAGTTTGAGTAGGGTCGCGGCAAGGTCTTTAGCGGGCAACGTCACCCACATAGCGAGTTCATCGAACACGCGCTTTGACATTTCGGCCGCTGCGGCCTTCGTGTAGGTGAGGCACAGAATACGAGCGGGTGCGGTGCCGCCCAGCAGCAGCCGCAAAACGCGCATGGTCAGCACGTGCGTTTTGCCCGTGCCAGCATTGGCGCTGACCCAGACGCAGGCCTGCGGATCGGCCGCGTCAGACTGCGCGCGGCTGGTGCGGGCCAGTTCCGCGCTGATGTTCGATGCCATGGGTCGCGTCCGGAATCATCTCGTAACGAGTGTCAGGCTTACACGAACCGGCCGCCCTTTTGCAGCACTTCGATTTTGTAGCCGTCGGGATCTTCGATGAAGAAGAACCGGCCGAACGGCCGGCCCTCATAGCTCATCTCTCTGATGTCCTTGGGCGAAAAGCCAAGGCCCGCAATGCGCGCATGCTCAGTGGCAAGGTCATCGGTGACAACCGCCATATGCCCGTAGCCGTTGCCCAGATCGTAAGGCTCAGCGCTGCCCTTGTTGACAGTCAGTTCGAGTTCGAACGGCGCTTCCGGGTTGCTCATGTAGATGAGCACAAAGTCTGGCCATTCGTGGCGCGCCGCAATGGTGAGGCCAAAGCACTTCGAATAGAAATCGACCGAGCGCGCTTCTTCGAGCACGCGGATCATCATATGAACGGCCTTGGCCATGCTGCCCCCTGAGTGCGCGGAATACGTGTTGATCAAGCCCCGCTTACAGCCACGGGCGCGAGACGGCGGCCTTGACTTCGAACGACCGGATGGACGCATCCTTTTCTAGTGTCAGTCCGATGTTGTCGAGGCCGTTGAGCAGACAGTGCTTGCGGAAGGCGTCGACCTCGAACTTGATCACGCCGCCGTCGGGACCACGGATTTCCTGCGCTTCAAGATCGATCGTCACCATTGCGTTGGCACCGCGGTTGGCATCGTCCATCAGCTTATCAACGTCGGCTTGCGGCAGCTTGATCGGCAAAATGCCGTTCTGGAAGCAGTTGTTATAAAAAATGTCGGCAAAGTCCGGCGCGATGACGCAACGGATACCGAAGTCGAGAAGCGCCCACGGCGCGTGCTCACGCGAGGAGCCGCAGCCGAAGTTTTCACCCGTCACCAGAATTTCAGCCTTGCGGTACTGCGGCTTGTTGAGCACGAATTCGGGGTTTTCGGCGCCCTTCTGATCGAAACGCATCTCATAAAACAGCGACTTGCCGAGCCCCGTGCGCAGAATCGTCTTCAGAAACTGCTTGGGGATAATCATGTCGGTGTCGATGTTGCGCAACGGCAGGGGTGCGGCAACGCCCGTCAGTTTCGTGAACTTCTGCATTAGCGTCCTCTTTGCTTTGCGCCCGGCGACTCCCTTTCAGGGAGCCGGCCGCCGGACGCGGAATAATAGCCGCGTTTTCAGGCTCTTAGACTGTCAGCAAGTGCGCGGAAATACCCCTCCGCGGAAATCAAGCGTCCGGCGTGAATTTTCATTGCCGCCGGCTTTGTCAGTGCAGTAGCAAACGGATAGGCCGCCCCGCGTTCCAGATATTCGAGCCGCCTTTTAACGCCAGCGAGCTTACGCCCGTCAAGGTGATGCTGAAGCACAGTGACCATCGTCTCCACATATCCGGCGATCCGGCCAAAATCACGCAGGGCTTGGCGCTGAGCCGCTGCATCGGCCGGGTTTGCATCGAGGCGTGCGACCGCATCGGCGGCGCGCGCCAGGGTATCGGCAATGGCGAGGGCGTAAACCGCCACTTTTTCCCGCCGGTCGCCGTCAAGGCCCGATAGTGCACCCGCCCAGCGGAACAGGGTTTCTGCAAGCGACAACAGGTGTTTAGAAGTGTCTTTCAGGCCCATCTGGCGCATCCGAAAAGGGATCGCCAGATTAGGCCCGTCTCATCACAGCGGGGATTACTTCTCGCTCACTTGACCGCAGGGTCGGCATAGCATTGGCGCATGTATTCGCACCGGTAGCTGCCAGAGAAATGCATGCTGTCGCCGCGCGCGGGTGAAATGAATGCGCACACCTCTTCAAGGCCCGCCTGATCCAGCCATTGTTCGCGGCGTCCGCGTTGTACAGCAAAGCAGTCGGCCGTTGCTTCGTCAGGCCCGCGGAACTGGTGGCCGCATTCGTGCGCAAAGATCCAGCGCTTCACAGGTGTCGAGACCTTGTCCATGAGTTTGGAATTGAAGATCAGAAACCCCGGATAGGCCGCGCCATAATCGTCGAGTAGATCGTCGACCACGGTGGGACGCTTGCCGCACCACTGCTGGCGGCCGTCAAGCTTGAACGCGCCGGGCGGCAGCACAGCGGCATCACCGCCTGCCTGCGCGGCGTATTCGTCAGGAGTGGGCACATCTTCTGCCGCTACGAGGTGGAATGGAATGAGACTTAGCAAAAGCGCAGCAAACACTGCGAAAGGACGGCGAAACCAGATCATGCGTGCACCGCTAACGCTTGAAAATGTTGGGACTGATACGTCGTCGAACCGCAGCGTGGATACCCCGCCTCAGAGCAAAGAACAAGCGGCAGGTTACACACTCGACTCGGCTTCGATCGCCTCCATATCCTCATCCGAGAAGCCGAAATGATGGCCAATCTCGTGCACGAGCACATGCGTAATGATGTCTCCTAAAGTCTCCTCCCCGTCGGCCCAGTAATCCAGGATCGCGCGCCGGTACAGGAACACCATATCGGGCTCATGGGGCTGGTCCATGACACTCTTTTTGTCGAGGCTGACGCCCTGGTAAAGCCCCATGAGGTCGAAGGCATCTTCAATTTCAAGCTCTTCGAGCACATCGTCGGGAGCGAAATCATCGACCCGGATGACCACATCGCCGCACATTTGGCGGAAGTCGCCTGGCAGCCGTTCCCAGGCAACAGCCGCAAGCGCCTCGAAAACACTGAGGGACGGAGCCGCTGCGTTCTTCCAACCGGAATAGTCCTGCATGTTAGGCGCATCCCTTTGACGCCACGGGCGCTTTCACAACACCTCGGGCCGCGGAACATAGGGACAGTACAGCGCTTTGGGAAGGGTGATTAACCCTCGCCTTCTCCCTGGCCAGCCGGCTGCCTGCGATGCTCTTCAAGACGCGGCATGATCTCGACGAAATTGCAGGGCCGGTGGCGGTTGTCGAACTGCCATTTCAAGATGCCATCCCAGGCATCGCGACAAGCTCCGGTCGATCCGGGCAAGCAGAAGATGTAGGTGCCCCGCGCCAGCCCGCCGCAACAGCGCGACTGGATGGTCGAAGTTTCGATCTTTTGATAGGACAGCATGTGAAACAGCACTGAAAAGCCGTCGATGGGCTTCTCAAACAGCGGTGTCACGGCTTCCGGCGTCACATCGCGGCCGGTGAAGCCGGTGCCGCCGGTTGTGATCACCACATCAATCGCCGGATCATCGATCCAAGCCTGAACTTGGGAGCGAATGGCGGCGATGTCGTCGCGGACTATTGCCCGCGCGGCCGGTACATGCCCCGCCTCGGCGATCAGTGCAGCGAGCGTACTGCCCGACTTGTCGTCTTCAAGCGTTCTAGTGTCCGACATGGTCAAAACAGCGAATCGAACGGGAATGAAGGCGCGGGTCTCATCGATACGGGGCATCGGGGGTGTCCTTCAAAGGTGGCGCGCTTGAAGCATGACACACCGCGCGCAACGCGGGTCCAATCGCACGTCTCAACGTGCGCTACAATCAGCAACATCAAGCCGGAGCTCAGTTCAGCGACCCTTCAGCGGAACCCAGAATGGGATGTGCAATCACCGGGATGCACAGATCGCTGCGCAAATTGTCTGCCTGTTCGCGGCGCGGGTCGTCGAGGAAAATCTGAACAAGCGGGCGCCGGGTATCTACCGGTAATTCGCCTTTTTGCACCGCGCGCTCACGCACGGCCAGAGTCCGTTCGCGCAATGCGTCATAGCAACCGACATGACGTTCGCGAATGTAGGCTCCGGCCGGCAACTTGCGCGATTGCAGCACGCCTTCGGCACGCGACTCAATGGCCGCATTGAGCTCGATGCACGCGTCATAGCGGCAGGTGGCACCATCGGTCATGAGATGGTTGTCGAGTACAAGCCCATATCCGCAGCCGGGAAAAGTGTGCAGGCCGTTGTCGCTCAGCCAGGAGAAAAGGCGCGACCAAGCCTCTACACTCGATTGAGCATAAGGACCCACGGCCCGCACATATGCGAGCTTCAACGGCCGAAGATAAACGAGATTGGGCTTCATAACATCCTGCGCCGCATAACTGTGGGCTTCGCCAAGCAAATTGCCTGCGAACCCGGTGGTTATCGACGTTAGCTGAACGCACTCCATGGCGGCTTAAAAGCGTAGATAAAATTGACTACAATTCATCCGCGCCCAGATGGTTAACGGTTCGAAAGACAACAATCAATCAAAATATCCTAGCGTATTTGTACTGAAGTTCAGTCATTTGCCATCTAATCCATCGCTGCTTCTAAGCCGCTGTTTGACAGCCAGTAAATCGCGCCATACTTGGCGCTTTGAAGCTGGGGTTCGCAGCAAATAGGCCGGGTGTAGCGTCGCCATGGTGGTGACGATGCGCCCGCCGAAATCGGCATCTGCCCAGTTTCCACGAATGCGCATGATGCCGTCGTCCGTTCCCAGAATGTGCTTGGTCGCAGAACCGCCAAGCAGCAGCACCACATCAGGTGCCGCAAGCGCCACTTGCCGATCGAGAAACGGACGGCATGCGAGGGCCTCTTGGGGAGACGGCGCGCGATTGCCTGGCGGCCGCCAATAGACGATATTGGTAATATGTACGCTCGTTTCGTCGAGACCGATGCTGGCCAGCATTTTGTCGAGCAACCGCCCGGCAGGGCCGACAAACGGCCGGCCTTCCAGATCCTCATCGCGGCCGGGGGCCTCGCCGATGACCATCAGCCGGGCTTTGGCTGCGCCTCGAAAAAAGCACAGGTTGGTTGCGGTTGACTTCAGTCCGCAGCCGTCGAAGGCGCGCAGTTGAGCTTCGAGTTCGCCAAGTGTCGCTGCTTCCACCACTTTGACACGCTGAGGCGGCTTGGCTGCAGGTGCCAGCGGTGCGGTTCGCGGCGCAGATGAGCTCCGGGCGGGAGCAAGGCCGCCACGGCCTCCGGACGCAGGACTGACACCAGCCACAGGAAGCCCACTCGCCGCAGGAGCGATACCGGCTGCAGGACTGTTGCCAAATACAGGCGGCACGCTCCGCTGCCCCACCTGCGGGGCACGTCCGCCCGGCTCGGGACGCACGAATTTAGCGCCCGGTGCTTCACTACCTCTCGCGAGCCAATCGGTGGCGTCGTCTGAGACAGCCGCGTCGGCGCCCATCGCCTGGCTCCATGCCAGAAGCCTGGTCAATGCAAGATTGCGGGTATCGTGATCACTCATGGCACCATTCTAGCCGCTTGATCGCTGGAATGGCCATCACTTTGGGCCGTTCTGTCGCGGTGGCGCGGCAAGACTTGCGCTGCCCGTCCGGGAGACCTATTCGAAACATCAAACAGCTTTGCACAAGAGGACGAAGGCACGATGGCGCAAGACGGGTTCAGCCTGCCGCCGCGGGAACAGATGGATTTCGACGTGGTTGTGGTTGGCGGCGGGCCAGCAGGCCTTTCCGCTGCCATCCGCCTCAAACAACTCGCCCTTGAGACCGGTAAGGACGTCTCGGTGGTCGTTCTCGAAAAGGGCTCGGAGATCGGCGCACACATCTTGTCGGGTGCTGTCATCGATCCCGTGGGGCTCAACCGGTTGATCTCGGACTGGAAGGCGAAAGGCGCCCCGGTCGAAACGGAAGTCAGCGAAGACAAGTTTTTGTACCTCGGCCCCGCAGGGCAGTTGAGCTTGCCAGCCGTGATGATGCCGCCCCTGATGAACAATCACGGCAACTACATTGTCAGCCTCGGCGCCCTGTGCCGCTGGCTCGGCGAGCAAGCCGCAGAACTGGGCGTCGAAGTCTATCCGGGGTTTGCCGCATCCGAGGTTCTCTATGACGAAGATGGCGCGGTGATTGGCGTTGCCACAGGAGATATGGGCATCGGACGCGACGGCATGCCGAAAGACAGCTTCGTGCGCGGCATGGAGCTTCGTGGCAAGTACACGCTGATTGCCGAGGGCGTGCGCGGCTCGCTGGCAAAGCAGCTCATCGCCAAGTTCGATCTCGCCAAGGACGCAAGCCCGCAGAAGTACGGTATCGGCCTGAAAGAGCTTTGGGAAGTGCGGCCAGAGCATCATCAGCCGGGTCTTGTGCAGCACGCTTTCGGCTGGCCGCTCGACAACAGAACCGGCGGTGGCTCGTTCCTCTATCACTATGGCAAGAATCTCGTCTCTGTCGGCTACGTGATGCATCTCAACTACGAGAACCCGTATCTCTCACCTTACGATGAGTTCCAGCGTTTCAAAACCCATCCCGCCATAAGCGGCGTGTTCGAAGGCGGCAAGCGGATCGCTTATGGCGCGCGGGCAATTACCGAAGGCGGCTGGCAGTCCCTGCCCAAATTGACATTCAAAGGTGGGGCTCTGCTCGGCTGCGCGGCGGGCATGGTCAACGTGCCGCGCATCAAAGGCAGCCACAACGCCATGTTGTCGGGCATCGAAGCGGCGGAAGCTGCCTTCACCGCGCTTCGTGATGGCCGCGAACTCGACGAGCTTGTTGCTTATGAGATGGCCGTGCGTGAGGGCGACATCGGCCAAGACTTGCGCAAGGTGCGCAATGCAAAGCCGATGTGGTCAAAGATGGGCACAGCTCTCGGAATTCCGCTCGGTGGTCTAGATATGTGGCTGCGCACGCTGCTCGGCGGCTGGTCACCTTTTGGCACGTGGAAGCATAGCAAAAGCGATGCCGCCTCGCTGCGCAAAGCGCGCAATTACCGGCCGATTGCCTACCCCAAGCCCGACGGCGTGCTCACCTTCGATAAGCTGACCAGCGTCGCGTTCTCCGGCACCAACCACGAAGAAGACCAGCCGGTGCATTTGCGGCTGACCGACCCTGATGTTCCGGTGCGCGAAAACCTGCCTGACTATGCCGAGCCCGCGCAACGCTATTGTCCAGCAGGCGTCTATGAGATTGTTCTTAACGACAAGGGCCGTCCGCGCTTTCAAATCAACGCTCAGAACTGCGTCCACTGTAAGACGTGCGATATCAAGGACCCCGCCCAGAACATCACTTGGGTTTGCCCAGAAGGCGGCGGCGGCCCCAATTACGCTGGCATGTGAACGGCGAAGGGGTCAGGGAAACGGCGGCGCTGCCATTGCAACAGCTGGCCGCCGCACCGTTCGAGCTGCTGGGCTCATCGTTGAGAGCCCAGCACAACAGCCGCGGTGGGCTATTTCGACTCCTTTTTGGGCTCTTCGCCTTCAACAGTGGTATCGGCCTCTTCAGCCGCTTCGTCAGCACCGGCGGGAATGCCCTCGCTCGCAGCGGGATCGTCAGCCGCCGGGGCAGCCGCATCGGTGGCTGCATCGGCGGGTGCGGCGACCGGTGCATCTGCGGCGCCCGCCATTGAGGCGGCGCCCAGGATGAGGCCCGCACTCATCACCAATCTGCTCAGCACTGTCTTAAACTGCATGGTCTTTGCCTCCTTGGTTCCATAACCGGGAAACGGCGAGGCGGCAGAGGTAACTGGATCCAAAATTGGCCCAGCTTGTCTCAAATCAATGCCACCAGAACCGGAAGTCCCGATGAGATGACATCCACACAGCGGACTGGCATTTTCTAGACCGCCGCCGCCACAAATGTGGTCGTGCACAAACCTTTTTTTCCAAATAGATTGAGCTTTGCGGCTGGCCGTTGCTCAAATTCAATGGAGGCTGGGGACACCAGTGCGGATTTTTAGGGTATCGCGGCGAGGATCATCCGTTACACTTCGCGGCAGCGCCGGAGAGCAAGACCCCAGCGCTGCAAGATTAAATATCTGAGAGCCTTGTTGGTTGTTTGCCTTCGGTGGTCGCCAAACAGGCTCAAACTTTGCTATCGTCATGAAATTCGGTTTCGAAGCTATTGGCTCTTGAAGGAATAGGTGCACATGCGCGCGGTGTCAGGCCAGCTTGGGTTACATTTAATTGCAGTGCTCGCGGCGAGCCTCGCCACGGGTGGCGGCGCACTGGCGAACCCAGATCTGGCCGGCTCTGCCGACACTCAGGAAACCATCGAAGAACCGCATTCTCTGGTCGGCAGTTATCTTGCCGGCCGCATGGCGCGCGATCAGAACGAAGCCGCTAAAGCCGCGTCGTTCTACCTCGGCGCTTTGAAGCACGATCCAAGTAACGCGCTGCTGCTGGAACAGGCCTTCCTGATGGAAGCCATGGAAGGCGTCAGCCCGACCGCCAACAAACTTGCAGAACAGCTGGTTGCCGCCGACCCGCAGTATCGCACCGCTCACCTCTTCCTCGGACTTCGCGATTTCAAAGCCGGTTCTCTCAAATCTGCAGAGCAGCACTTCCGCGCCGCGTCGACAGGACCGATCGGCGAGTTGACCGGATCGATGGCGCTCGCATGGGTGAAACTGGCCGAACGCGACACAACTAGCGCCCTGGCGCAACTCGATGCTCCCAAACAGGCCGACTGGGCACAATTTTACTTGCGCTATCACCGCGCCTTGATCGCCGATATCTCCGGCCGCAAAGCCGACGCGCGGGCAGCATTTGATCGCGTGTTCCGGCAAGATCCCAAGGCGTTGCGCATGACGCTTGCCTATGCGCGGTCGGCGGCCCAAGCAGGCGATGCCAAACTGGCGCGCAGTGTGATCGCCGAGCATATCGAGAGAAGCCAAGGCGAAAGCCATCCGCTGCTGCGCGAATTGCAAGCCGAGATCGCCGCTGGCACAAAGGGCGAGCGCCTGATTGCAACGCCGGCGCAAGGTCTGGCCGAAGCCTTCTATGGCCTGGGTGAGGCGTTGATCGGTGAAGGCGCCGTTTCTGCCGGCGTTCTCTATATGCAGATGGCACTGAGCGTTGCCCCCGGTCATGAATTCGCGCTTGCGGCACTTGCCAACGCGCACGAAAGCGTCAAGCGCTATGACGACGCGCTGGCTGTCTATAGCAAGATCTCGAAGGACTCGCCGCTCAGTCTCGCCGTCGAAATCCGCCGTGCCTATAACTTGAATTCGCTCGAGCGGCCCGATGACGCGCGCCGAACACTCGAAGACCTGCTTCAACGCATCAATGAAGCGAACGCCGCGCCAGTACCGGCTACTGTGGTGCCGCCATCCAGCGCACCCGCAGAGACGACGGCAGACGTGGGCCCTCCGTTGGCTCTGGGATCGCGTGGCGAGGCCGTCGCTGCCTTGCAAGCAAAATTGCGCGAGCTCGGTTATTCGAGCGTCGAACCTGACGGCCTGTACGGCGAGGCGACCCGCAAGGCGGTTCAGAACTTCCAAAAGAAGAATAAAGTCGAATCCGATGGCATGGTCGGGGCCGCGACTTTGGCCCTGCTCAACGGCGATGATCTGCCTGCGGTATCAACTGCAACACCGGAGCCGGTAAGAACCACTGCCACGAGCGCACCTCGCTTCACCATTGGCGACCAACTTCAGGTTCTCGATGCCCTCGGCAGCATTCAGCGTTCGCGCAAACTGTTTGCCGAGGCTGTTGAAACCTATACCAAGGCGTTGGCGCTAATCCCGCGCCACGAAAAGCGCCACTGGACCTACTTCTATGCGCGCGGCACATCGTATGAGCGCTTGAAAAACTGGACCGCGGCCGAAGCCGATCTCAAGAAGGCCTTGGAACTGGCACCGGGCGAACCGCTCGTGCTCAATTATCTCGGCTACTCGTGGATCGACCAGGGCCTCAACCTCAGAGAGGGTATGAGCCTGATCGAGAAGGCCGTCGCGTTGAAGCCCGACGATGGCTACATCGTCGACAGCTTGGGCTGGGCCCACTTCAAACTGGGCAACTACCGCGAAGCGGTGCGTTGTCTCGAACGTGCTGTCGAATTGCGCCCGGACGATCCAATCCTCAACGATCACTTGGGCGACGCGTTGTGGAAGGCAGACCGCCAGCGCGAAGCCCGCTTCCAGTGGGATCAGGCTCTGTCGCTCAGCCCTGAAGCAGAAGACGCCGTGAAAATCAAGGCGAAGCTCGCCGATGGTCTGCTGATTGCGCCGCCGGTGCGGGCAGGTAGCCTCGAGCCGGATGCCAGCACCACCAGTGCGCCTGCGCCTGTGAAGGCTGCCGAGCCTGCAGTCGTTCAATAGAACCGGCTCCATGCCGGTCATCACCGAGCACGCTCGCGCCAAGGTCAACCTGACGCTCCGCGTGCTCGGGAAGCGCGGCGACGGCTATCACGAACTGGAAAGCCTGGTTGCCTTTGCGGATGCGGGCGATGTGGTCACGCTCGACCTTGATGCATCACTTGGCGTGCGCGTATCAGGGCCGTTCGGCGCGTCGATTGCCGGCGAAAATCTGGTGCGGGTGACGCTCGATAAACTATCAGAGGCAGAACCCGGCTTGCGGCTTGGAGCTGTCACGCTGGAAAAGCGCCTCCCGGTTGCTGCTGGCATCGGCGGCGGCTCGGCGGATGCGGCAGCTGTCTTGCGCGCTGTGCGACGCGCAAACCCGGATATGGCAGATCGCGTCGATTGGCTAGGGTTAGCTTCAAAGCTCGGCGCCGATGTGCCGGTGTGTGTTCACAATGGTCCCGCCATGATGCGCGGCACCGGCGAGCTTCTAAGACCCGTTGATAACCTGCCGCTCCTTGACGTGGTGCTCGTCAATCCGCAGGTGCCGGTGCCGGCCGACAAAACGGCGCGCGTGTTCCGCGCATTGGCCGCCGCACCTGTCGATCCATCGCCAGCGCCTTGCAAGCCGCTCACCTTTAACTCGCGCGCGGCGTTACTCGCCTTCATGGCCGCCACTGGCAACGATCTGTTGCCGCCAGCTCTGGGCGTCGTTCCTGAAATTCGCGACGTGATGGCGGCATTGAAAGCCTGTGTCGGCGTAGGGCACGTCGCGTTATCAGGCGGTGGGCCGACATGCTTTGCGGTTTTTCCGGATGAGGCAAGTGCTAGAGCCGCTGCCAATCAACTGTATGCTGAATATCCGGACTGGTGGGCGGTAGCCACGAAGCTATCGTGACCCCCGTCACCCCAAATTGAACACCCTTGTCGGATGCAGCGCGCCTTTCTCGACTTCACCCAGCGCCACGATGCGGCCCTTGCAGGTGGCGAACATCGGGCCTGACAAGACCGGCGCATCGCGGCCGCGGATGAGAACAGAGCGCCCCATCGTCAGGTTGGCGGCATCCGCCTGCGACACGGCGAGTTCGGGCACGTCGTCGAGCGCGGTTTCGACCGGCATCAAAAACTGATCGATGCCGCCGCCGGTCTCAAGCTCGGCTGCCGCGCGTAATTCTTCCAAAGACACGGCATGATCTTCATGAAATGGCCCGACGCGGGTGCGCCGGAGTGCGATCACATGGCCAAAGCAACTGAGCTGCCGGCCCATATCGCGCGCAATTGCCCGAACATAAGTGCCCTTGCCACATTCGGCTTCGAATACAGCCGTATCTGCATCGGGCTGTTCGATCATTTCGAGCCGGTCGATGATCACCGGGCGGGCGTCGAGCACCACTGTCTCACCATCGCGCGCCAGATCGTAGGCACGCTGCCCATCGACCTTGATCGCCGAGAAGGCAGGCGGCACCTGCATGATCTCGCCAGTGAAGCGCGGCAGCAGCGCCTCGATCTCAGGCCGTGACGGCCGCAAATCGCTGGTCTTTGCTGCTTCACCTTCGGCATCGTCGGTGGTGGTTTCAATGCCCCAGCGCACGGTGAAGCGATAGGCCTTCTGGCCGTCGATAGCGAACGGAACGGTCTTGGTCGCTTCGCCAAAAGCGAGCGGCAGGATGCCCGTTGCCAGCGGGTCTAAGGTGCCCGCATGGCCGGCTTTTTGCGCGTCAAAGATGCGCTTGGCCGCACTCAGGGCCTGTGTCGACGTCAACCCGAGCGGCTTGTCGAGCACCACCCAGCCATTGATCGGCTGTCCTCTTTTACGGCGCGCCATGGTGTCCTTTTAGGTCTTGCCTTGCGCCGAGTGCGCCTGGAAAATTGAAGGGTGATTGAGTGAAGGTGCGTGCGGCTTGGCCCTTGCGCCAAACGCTACTTCTTCTCCACGTCCCGGCGCACACGCTCCGAGTGCAGCAACGCATCAATGCGCGAGACTTCATCGAAAGTATCGTCGAAGAGGAAGCGCACGTCGGGCGCGGAGCGCAAATTCAAACTTTGAGCGACCTCGCCTCTGATGTATTTTCGGTGCCGCTCAAGCGCTGCAATGACAGCATCGGCCCCTTTGCCGCCGAGCGGCATAATGTAGGCCGTCGCCAACCGCAGATCCGGCGACATGCGCACTTCAGAAATGGTGACCACGTGGCTTGCCAGCACGTCATCGTGAATTTCCCCGCGCGCTAACAGCTCCGAAAGCTTATGGCGGACCATCTCGCCCACCCGCAACATCCGCTGCGTCGGGCCTTTGGTGGGGCTTTTGAAGTCTTTTTTTGTCATTTTCTCTCCACCGCGGGATTGGACCGCTGGTGGTTCCATCAGGCGGCAGCAACCGGCAACGAGCAACCGGCAGCCGCACATATGATCTTAAACGGCTGCCAGTTGCCGGATTGCTATACCCGCTCTTAAAGTGAGCGCTTGATGATCTCGACCTGGAAGCACTCGATTTCATCGCCTTCGCGGATGTCCTGATAGTTGGCGAACGCCATACCGCACTCTTGTCCGGTCGGCACTTCCTTGACATCGTCCTTGAAGCGCTTGAGCACCGCGAGCGTGCCTTCGTGGATGACGACCTTGTCGCGCAACAAACGCACCTTGGCGCCGCGCTCGACCTTGCCTTCCGTCACGATACAGCCTGCAACCTTGCCCGCCTTCGACACGTTGAAGACTTGCTTGATGGTGGCATAGCCGAGGAACACTTCGCGCTTTGTCGGCGCGAGCAGACCCGACATGGCCGCCTTCACGTCATCGACGAGATCGTAGATGATGTTGTAATAGCGGATTTCGATGCCTTGTGCCTCGGCGGCTTGCTTGGCCTGCACGTTGGCACGCACGTTGAAGCCAACGATGATTGCCTTGGCCGCGTTGGCAAGCGCCACATCAGATTCTGTGATCTGGCCGACTGCCGAGTGCACAAGACGGGCACCCACTTCGTCAGTGCCGAGCTTGGCCAGCGAACCGGCAATGGCTTCGATCGAGCCTTGCACGTCGCCCTTGATGACCATCGGGAATTCTTTTTTCCCGGCTTCCTTGAGCTGCTGCATCATCTGCTCAAGCGTGCGCGCGGTGCCTGAGGTGCCAAGCGTATCGCGGCGCTTTCTGATGCGGTAGTCGGTCAATTCACGGGCACGTGCCTCGTTTTCAACGACGGCGAATTGATCGCCAGCTTCCGGCGCGCCGTCAAAGCCCAAAACCTCGACCGGGACCGAAGGCCCAGCCGTCGGGATGTTGGCGCCCTTGTCGTCGATCAGTGCGCGCACGCGGCCCCATGCCATGCCGGCAACGACAATATCGCCGACTTTGAGCGTGCCGCGCTGTACTAGCACCGTGCCTACAGGGCCGCGGCCCTTTTCGAGCTTGGCTTCGATGACGAAGCCTTCGGCCGGCCGCGTCGGGTTGGCCTTCAATTCGAGAATTTCGGCCTGCAACTGAATGGCTTCGAGCAGCTTATCGAGGTTCATGCGCTTCAACGCCGAAACCTGAACTTCCTGCGTTTCCCCGCCCATGCTTTCAACGACAATTTCGTACTGCAAGAGGTCGGTGCGCACGCGCCCGGGCTCTGCTTGCGGCTTGTCCATCTTGTTGATGGCAATGATCATCGGAACGCCAGCGGACTTGGCGTGATTGAGCGCTTCGACCGTTTGCGGCATGACGCCGTCGTCGGCAGCCACCACGAGCACCACGATGTCGGTGACCTTTGCGCCGCGGGCGCGCATCGCCGTGAAGGCGGCGTGACCTGGCGTGTCGATGAATGTCACCTTATGACCCGACGGCGTCAATACCTGATAAGCGCCGATATGCTGAGTGATACCGCCAGCTTCACCCGAGACCACGTTGGTCTGGCGGATGGCGTCGAGCAGCGAGGTTTTGCCGTGATCGACGTGGCCCATGATGGTGACAACGGGGGCACGCGCAACCATCACCTCGTCTTCGATCTGCTTGTTGACGAAGCCGATTTCAACGTCAGCCTCAGAGACGCGCTTGGGCGTGTGGCCGAATTCGGTAACGATCAATTCGGCTGTGTCGGCATCGATCACATCGGTGATCTTATGCATCGCGCCCTGCTTCATCAGCAGCATGATGACGTCGACGCCGCGCTCCGTCATGCGGTTCGACAGTTCCTGGATGGTGATGGCTTCAGGAATGACCACTTCGCGCACGATTTTATCCCGCGGGGTCTGGATCCCCATGGCCTTCAGTTTCTCACGCTCGCGCTTGCGCTTGAGAGAGGCGAGCGAGCGTTCACGCTGCTGCTGATCGAAGGCGTTGTTGATGGTGAGCTTGACACGCTCGCGCTTCTCGTCCGGCACCACCTTGACAGGCTGGCGAACGAGTTTGCCGCCACGCTTGATGATGCGGACTTCTTCGTCCTCGACCGCTGGCACAGCGGGGCCACGGCTGCGCACTTCAATGCGCGCTTCGCGGCCCTTCGGAGGCTCTACGGCAGGCTCTGCGACGGGCATCGGCCGGGCAATGGCGATATCGATGTTTTTTGGCCGCCCGCCTTCGCGCACGGTCCAAGCAACCGTCGTACCTGATGACGGGCGAGGCTTGTTGAAAGGCTGGCGATCGCCCGAGGGAGCAGGACGCGGTGCGTCAGACGCGGGTGCAGGGCGGCTGCCGGTGCTGGACCTTGCTGCCGGGGCAGACGACGAAGACGGAGCCGGGCTTGCTGCGGGGACTTGAGGTGCAGGTGCCGGAGCCACAGGTGCGGGTTCGGATTTGGCAACCGGGGGCGGCGCAACGGCGACCGGCTCGACTGGTGCCGGAGGCGGCGCAGACTTTGCCAGTTCAAGGCGTTGTGCTTCCTCGACGACGTCCCGCTTGCGGGCTTCGGCGAGCGCGCGGGCGCGGGCGTCTTGCTCAGATTGGCGCAGAGAGCCCGTGCGCAGCGGCGCAGACGGGGCTGGCTGCGGAGGCGAGGGGCGCGCCGCAACAGGAGGACGAGGTGGCTCGGGCTTTTTGACGACCGGCTCTGGTGCTGCAGGAGCTGCCACTTCCGGCGCTCCTGTTGCGCCGAGCTTACGGGTCTTGCGCTTTTCCACGACCACCGATTTGGAGCGGCCGTGGCTGAAGTTCTGCCGCACATGGCCCGACTCGACCGTTCGCTGCAGAGACAGCGGCTTGCTGGCACCTGCGCGTGCAGTCTTGTCTTGAGGCTCCTTCGTGTCGCTCATGCGTCTTTCCGTTCAAACCTGCGTTAAGGTGGGACCAATGCACGAAAGTGTGCGGCCCAACCGGTCAAAATCGTTCAGAACTTCGGCCCAAAGGGCCGTTTAGCCTTACGTTCAAGTCTTCGTGTCTCTGGCTAACGAAACACTGCTTTGGCTGTCCAACGGTGGCACGCCGGACCGGTAGCGTTTGAGCCGCCCAGCCTCGGTTGCGAACTTCGCCGCCGCTCCCCCGTGATTAAGTGCAGCATGTACCACATTTATCCCGCCTATGGCCAAGCTGATTTCATCAATTGTCAGCTCGACGCACAATTGCGGTTTACGGCCGTGCGCGACTGCAATAGCGGCGTGTTTACGGTCTAATTTCTCCTGACCGCCCGCTGCGGCATCGGAGCCATGCACAAGAATAACCACGCCGCCCTTGGAAAGCGCTGCGTCGATTTGAGAAGAACCTGTCGTGACAATGCCAGCCTTGTTGGCGATTGCCAGCCTGTCGATGACACGGCGCAACAACAGTTTATCGACGCGCTCGCCCAAATCCGGCGGAACTTTTACTTGCCGTTTCAAACTCTTAGAAAAGACATTCTGGCGCGCTGCTTGGTCTACTAAACGTCGGTCGGCAGTGACCCAGACGCCGCGCCCTGGCAGCTTACAGCCGACATCGGGAACCATCTCTCCATCGGGCGAGACCACGAAACGGATCAGGGCTTCAGGCGGGCCTTGCTGGCGCGTGACGGCGCACAGGCGCAAGGGGCCATCTTCGGCACCGATGTCCTCGTCGTGGTCTGCGGTGTCTGGCGCTTGCGCCAACCCTGTGTCCTTCCTGCCGCGGTCATTGCGGCATTAGCTTTCGCTCGTCTCGCCTGCAGCCTCGGTGACGTCGCCTTCGGCGACTTCATCCTCAGCTGCTTCTTCTTCAGTGGCTTCAGCTTGGGGCAGATCGTCGGCGCTGATCCAGCCGGCCAGCACACGGGCCGACATGATCATATCCTCGGCTTCCTTGCGGCCGACATCGAAGCCAGCGAGGATGCCCTTGTGGCGCACGGCCTCGGCATCTTTTTCCTTCTTACGCTCGGTCCAGCCAGTAAGATCGTCAGTGGCGCAATCGGCCAGATCTTCCAGCGTCTTGATGCCGTTTTCGCCGAAGGCCACCAGCATTGCAGAGGTCACACCGGCGACAGAGGCCACTTCGTCGGCAACGCCCAATTCGCGGCGCTTGGTATCGCGGTCTGTCTCGATCTTTTCCAGGTATTCCCGCGCGCGCCCCTGAATCTCAAGCGCCGTTTCTTCGGTGAAGCCTTCGATATGCGCGACTTCCGTGATGTCGACATAAGCCACTTCCTCGATCGAGGCGAAGCCCTCCGTGACCAGCAACTGCGCGATCACTTCGTCGACGTCGAGCGCCTCCATGAACACCTGGCTGCGCTCGTTGAATTCCTTCTGGCGGCGCTCGCTTTCTTCGGCCTCGGTCACGATGTCGATATCCCAGCCGGTGAGCTGAGACGCCAAACGCACGTTCTGGCCACGGCGGCCAATGGCGAGCGACAACTGCGATTCCGGCACCACCACTTCAATGCGGTTGGTGTCTTCGTCGAGAACCACCTTCGACACTTCGGCCGGCGCCAGCGCGTTGACGATGAAGCTTGCGGCTTCCGGACTCCACTGAATGATATCGACCTTCTCGCCCTGTAATTCGTTGACGACGGCCTGCACGCGCGCGCCCCGCATACCGACGCACGCACCAACCGGATCGATCGATGAATCGTTCGAAAGCACAGCGATTTTCGCGCGGCTGCCGGGATCGCGGGCGACCGACTTGATCTCGACGATGCCGTCATAGATTTCGGGCACTTCGGCTGCAAACAGCTTGGCCATGAACTCCGGCCGTGCGCGCGACAGGAAGATTTGCGGCCCGCGCTGTTCGCGGCGCACATCGTGGATGTAGGCGCGGATGCGATCGCCCAGGCGCACGTTTTCGCGCGGGATCGATTCATCGCGGCGGATGATCCCTTCCGCACGGCCCAGATCGACGATGATGTTGCCGTATTCGGCGCGCTTCACGGTGCCGTTGATGATTTCGCCGATACGATCCTTGTATTCGGTAAACTGGCGGTCACGCTCGGCCTCGCGCACCTTTTGCACGATGACCTGCTTGGCGTTTTGCGCAGCGACACGGCCAAAATCCATCGGCGGGAGAGATTCAGCAATGGAATCGCCCAGCTTGGCGTCCGGATTGCGCTTCACCGCATCTTCGAGAAGAATTTGCGTGGAATCGTTTTCGATCACTTCAACAACGGCCAGAACGCGCGACAACCGCGCCTCGCCCGTCTTCGGGTCGATCTCGCAGCGAATGTCGTTGTCGGTGCCATAGCGCGACTTTGCCGCCTTCTGGATGGCGTCTTCCATCGCCTGGATGACGATCTTCTTGTCGATCGACTTTTCACGCGCGACTGCGTCCGCGATCTGGAGTAGCTCGAGCCTGTTGGCACTGATACCTGCGATACCCATGATCAGTTCTCCTCCACTTCAAAACCGTCTGGCTCGGACCCATCGCCGATGCCTGATTTGCCTTGCTTCTTCGCGCGCGAAAGGGCTTCGCGAATTAGCTCATCCGTCAAAACCAGCCGCGCCTCGGAAATGAGAGAGGCTGGAAATCCTAAAACTGTGCGGCCGATTTGGTCGAGGTCGCATTCGATGCGAACTTCGTCGCCCTCAAAGCCTTCGAGCTTGCCGCGAAACCGTTTGCGGCCATCGACGGGCTGTGACAGCTCGACCTTGGCTTCATAACCGGCCCAATCCTCGAAATCCTGAAGACGCACCAAGGGCCGGTCGATACCGGGCGAGGAGATCTCCAAGCGATAGGCCGCCGAGATGACATCGTGCACGTCGAGCACGGCGGAAACCTGCCGCGAAATCTGTTCGCATTCATCGATGGTGATGGTGCCATCGGGCCGCTCGGCCATAATTTGTACGGTCTGCCCTTCGCGGCCGGTGATCGACAAGCGGACGAGCCGAAACCCCATATCAATCAAAACGGGCTCGACAAGTTCGACAATAGCGCCCGCCAATCCGGTCTCGCGCAGAAAGCGAGTGTTGGCGGCTGCCAGCGAGGCGCTGCCTTCGGTGTTGGGTGCTTCAGTTCCAGCGTTTGGCAGCAAGATCTCTACTCGTTTTAGGTGTACCCGCGACAAGCCCAAAGCCGGAATGAGCGGGTCCTGCCGGATCCACCCCCCAAGAGCCACAATGTTCATGAGTTAAAGGGCTGATAGGCCAAAAGCCCAAATTTTGCAAGACAATTCTGGCTTTCCGCCGCTCAGGAGACGCGCTCGAAGGTAAAGAAATAGCGCGCGCGCCCCTCGCGGATGGCTTTGGCCTCATAGCGCGTAGGGGGCCAGTCTGCAGGCCGCTGCCGCCAGTCGCCCGGCGCCGTGGCCGTCCATTTGAACGAAGGTGTCTGCTCGAAGGCGAGCAGCAGCGTGCGCGCATAATCGCCTATGTCGGTGCCGATGCGCAGTTGCGCCCCTGGCTTCAAGGCCCGCGCCAGCAAATCGAGCAGCGGCTTGCCGACAAGGCGCCGCTTGACGTGCTTTTTCTTGGGCCAAGGATCTGGGAACAGAATGAACGCGCGGTCGAGGGTTCGCGGCTGCAGCCAGCGCAGCAGCGGACGGGCGTCATCGGCATGGATACGCACGTTGGTCAGCTTGCCTTCATCGATGCCCGAGAGCGCTTTGACCACGCCATCGATGAACGGTTCGCACCCGATGAGCGTGACATGAGGATTTTGGCTTGCTTGCCAGATCAAATGCTCGGCACCGCCAAAGCCAATTTCCAGCCATACTTCATTTGCGCCTTCCGACTCCCCTTCGGGGAGCCGGCCGGAAGGCGCGGAGAATTTAGCGGGCGCGGTGAGATCAACCGCGACGCGAGGCAGTACCTCGGCCAAGAGCTGCGCCTGTCGCGGGCTGAGGCTGCGGCCGCGCTTGCGCCCGAACGAGCGCAACTCGAGCGAGAGATCGGCTTCTTCGGGGTTCTGCTCTTGCATCTCAATTCACGGTCTAGGTTTTTGGTGCCGCATGTCTGCGCGGCCCGAAGCACACGGTGTGGCAGACGCTGACCGTAGTGTCCTTGCGGCCGGAATGGAACGGCAGTTACAGCTTGGGCGGCGCGGCAATCGCCTTCAAGCGCTCGGCGTGCACCTTGGCATCATGCTCGGCCTGCAAGCGCACATAGAGGGCGAAGTCCCAGATCGCAACCTTCATGCTGGCGGTGCGGTTTGTGTTGTCGTCGGTCGACACGACGTCGGCATAGACCGCATAGGCGCATCCGGCAACTTTTCCAGCCCTGACGAGGTTGGCGCTATCTGACTCCCAACCCACGATCGAGACGTCGCCTGTTCGCTTATCGACCCTCTTCTCCGCGCAGGCCCCGGGTGCAGCTTCACCAGCATCGGTGCCCTTGAAGTAGAGAAACCTTTCGAACGTGTCCCGCTGGGCAGCCGCATTTTTGATCTTACTGACCCCGGCATACTTCGATTGGAGATTGGCCTCGATTTCGGAAAGCGCGGGCTTATTTTCTTCCGCAAACTTCAGACTGCGCGAAACGGTGATGACAGGGCCCGACTTGTCATGGCCAAAGCACACGATCCGCACGGAATCGGCAGAATTGCTACCGGCGCTAATTTCCGTGACGGGATATTCTTTGCTGTCTGCCCGCGGGCCAGCGCGCCACGCCCGATTTGAAATGCGCGGCTCTGTGTTCCGGCGGTTAGATTGAGCCGCGACATAGTGGGGTTGCGCGAGGGACAACGCTTCATTACACGCCATTCCCGTTCGAATTCCGAGAATCACATCGGAACCCGGCGACGCCTCGGCTGAACGAACGACGGGCGGAGGCGCAAGCGCTGCCTCTTCTTGCGGTTTGGACGGCGCTGCGGCAGGCGGCTGTGGGCTCGTGCTGGCTTCAGTGCTTCCGGCAACGCCCTTGCTCGCCGCCTCTCCGGTTGCGGGCGGCACCGGTGCAACAGCATTCGGAGGGGCAATTACCGGGGCGGCTGCAGGCGCGTTGGCAGCTACCTCTTGGGGCGCATCACATCCCGCGAGGCAGAACTCACCGCGGATACCATCGTAATATGCTGGGAACTGCCGGCGGCCGCCAGACTTGGCGAGATCAAAAACATGGTCGCGCAGCCGCCGCGCCAATTGCGGCAGCTGAAGCCCCTTCTCTTTGAGCAGCGGCAATAGTTTCCGCGTGTAAACCGAGTTCGCATCGGTGTCGCCATCGTGCAAACGGTCGAGCGCGGTTTCTCCTGCCGCGGCCGAGTACATGATGAAGGTGCCCTCGGTCTCTTCCATCTTGGCAAGGCCGCCTTTGGCCACCAGCGATTTCGTGCCGGGCTCACGGAATGGCGGATCGCGGCAGGCGTCGAGAATGAGAAGCGTGACACGCGGCTTGCGTGCCCGCAAATCGAGGATTAATTCCGATACGCTGAGGCTTTCACGCTTCAGCTGTTCCTGCCGGTCGCGGCTGAGCTTGGGGACATCTCTGGCCACCAAATAGTTCAAGCCGTCGATCTCAATGCCGTGGCTCGAAACATAGACGGCCACCGTGTCGTCTTTGCCGGTCCGCTCCAGAAGCTTCTGCCAAAGCGCGTTGAATTCGGCCCGCGAAACGTTCACGCCGGAAATAACTTCATCGTATTTGAGGTCTTCGAAAGTTTTAGCCACCGCGCGTGCATCGCTGACGGCCCTTTGCAACTGCGCATCGGCCGGCAGGTTGTCGAACTTATCGACCCCGACCACGAAGGCGATGCGCTTGGCGGCCAACGCGGGCGCGGCCGAAAGACCAGCTCCGGCCGCAATTGCAAGACAAATGAGGCACCACAGGCGAAAAAACATTTGGCAGACCCATTATGACAAGGATCAATAATCTGACGCATGTTGGCGAATTTAAGCCCCGTTGCCAAGTGAGCCCGGGCCTCACGGCATCAAAGAGTTTTTCATGACAGTACAATGAAACCCTGGGCGCGGACCGGCGGCGCCGCTGGGGAATTGCAGGCAGCAAAAACAAAAAACGGCCGCAGCAGAAACCGCGACCGTTTTGACTGTGTCAGACAAGCCCGCAGATCTTAGACGGCGGCCCTGATTTTGTCGGCAAGGCCAGTTTTTTCCCAAGAAAAGCCGCCGTCCGCATCTGGCTTGCGGCCGAAATGACCGTAGGCGGACGTGCGAGCATAGATCGGCTTGTTGAGATCGAGATGCTGGCGGATGCCGCGCGGCGTAAGATCCATGACGTTCTCCAACGCCTTCTCGAGCGCAGCTTCATCGACCTTGCCCGTGCCGTGCGTGTCGACATAGATCGACAGGGGACGTGCGACGCCGATGGCATACGAAAGCTGAATGGTGCAGCGGTCGGCAAGACCGGCCGCGACCACGTTCTTGGCGAGATAGCGCGAGGCATACGCTGCCGAACGGTCGACCTTGGTGGGGTCCTTGCCCGAGAACGCGCCGCCGCCGTGAGGAGCCGCGCCGCCGTAGGTGTCGACGATGATCTTGCGGCCCGTCAGACCGCAGTCGCCATCGGGACCGCCGATGAAGAACTTGCCGGTCGGGTTGATGTGCCAGACGGTATCCTTGCCGACCCAGCCCTGCGGCAGTGCCTTCATCACGTACGGCTCGATGATGGAGCGCACCTGGCCCGATGTCAGGTCTTCGACGATGTGCTGATGCGACACGACGATCTGTGTCACGCCGACAGGCTTGCCATTTTCATAGCGCACCGTGACTTGGCTCTTGGCGTCGGGCCCGAGCTTGCCAGCGTCACCCGTCTTGGCCTTGCGGGCGTGTGCGAGATCTTCGAGAATCTTGTGGGCATAGTAAATTGGGGCCGGCATCAACTCCGGCGTCTCGTTGCAGGCATAACCGAACATGATGCCTTGGTCGCCGGCACCCTCTTCCTGATTGGTCGGCTGCTTGGCATCGACGCCCTGAGCAATGTCTGCCGACTGCTGATGCAAAAGCACGTCGATATTGGCGTTAGCCCAGTGAAAGCCTTCTTGCTCGTAGCCGATGTCCTTGATGGCCCGGCGCGTCACGGCCTGGATCATCTCGACCGTCACGGTCTTCGGACCGCGGAATTCGCCGGCGACGACGACGCGGTTGGTTGTCGCCATAGACTCGCACGCCGCGCGCAAGGCCCACGGATCGAACTTCGCGGCCAGACCTTCACGATAGAACAAATCGACGATTTCGTCGGAGATCCGGTCGCAGACCTTATCGGGATGGCCTTCAGAGACGCTTTCGCTTGTAAACAAGTAGGATTGGCGTGCCACCGGGGCCCCCGTATGTGTTCAGGTTGACGACTATTATCAAGTAATGGGGCGTTATGCCGGGCCGCCTGAAAGGGGTCAAGGATTGCAAGCCTACACCCCCTGGGGCTCCTTAACGCACCCAACGCGAAAACCCGTTCTGGCTTTCCGGCTAGTCTGCAGTGTCGGCATCGCCCGCCAGGGACCGCACAAGATCGAGCACGGTCCGGCGCACACGCGGGTCGGTGATCCGGACAAACGCCTTGTTCAGCTCAAGACCCTCGCGGCTGCTAAGAAATTCAACGACATAGCTTTCAGCTGGCTGTTCCGCGAAACCATGTTCCAGCGAACCGCCTGGAGCCTGTTCGTAGAAAAACTGTATGGGGACACCGAGCACTTGTCCCAAATCGTGCAGGCGCCCCGCGCCGATACGATTCACCCCTTTTTCGTACTTCTGCACCTGCTGAAAGGTGAGCCCCAGCTGCTCGCCGAGCTTTTCTTGGCTCATGCCAAGCAGCATCCGCCGCAGGCGCACCCGCGTGCCCACGTGAACATCCATGGCGTTGGCGCGACGGGCATTGTGCTCGTCCGGCTCACCTGCCGCTGGGCCTTCTCGCCCGTTGTCTATTTCTTTTGCCAAGTTGCAGCCCTGCAATCGTTTGATGCGCTCCACCAAGCCAAGCCCTGGCAAGCCAAAAACTTCTGTGGTCATCTTATTGTGATAATCCGACAAATAGAACAAATGGCATGGAATTTCGAGAGCATAATCTTCATAATTTAGTCGTGAGCGGCAAAGATCAGTTTCGCCGGAGCCTGATCGCACACGCTGCAAAAAAAGCCAGATGACAGATGAGTATCAGACTTCCGAAGCGAACGTAAAGCGTCGCCGGTAGAGCTGCGGGAAGGGTCGTGTCAATTACGCCACGCTCGTTCATGCCAAGTTTTGAGCGGACGCGGCCCTTGGCGTCGACCATCGCAGAGATACCGTTGTTGGCCGACCTGATGAGAGGCAGCCCCTCTTCGACAGCCCGGACGCGCGACTGGTGGAAGTGCTGGCGCGGCCCAGTGGTGTTGCCAAACCAACCATCGTTCGTCACATTGATAATGAGCCCTGGCCGTTCGGCCGTCTGGACGGCTTCGCCTGGGAAAATCGCCTCATAGCAAATCAGGATGATGACGGGTGGCAATCCAGCGACCCGCAGGGGCTGCCGGGGCTGAGGCCCCGTTGAAAATCCGCCGCGCTGGCGTGTGAGCTGCTGCAGGCCGATCCATTCGAGCGTCGACTGCCACGGCAGATATTCGCCAAAGGGCACCAGATGGATCTTGTCATAAAGCGCAACAAGCCCGCCGCCGGGGCCAAAAACCATCAAGCTATTGAAGGCTTTAGGGCGCCCACTTGGCACAGCTACGCCGTCTGCAGCAGGCGGCGGCGCGGCCACGCGCAAGGCACCTGCGAAAAGATAAACCGAAGTGCCCAGCAGACCTTTAATGGTCTCGAGCGCTTCTGGATGATCGAGCGGGCGGAATGGCATGGCGGCTTCCGGCCAGACCACGTGCGTAATTCCGCTGAGATCGTCGACTTCACCCGTCGCTTTCTGCCGCGATAAGCCGAGGTGAGCCCGGAAAATGTCACCCTGCTTTTCGCCCAGCCACTTATCGCGCTGCGGAATGCTCGGCTGCACGATGCGGAATTGCACGCCTGCAACGTCGGGGGCGTCATCACTGGCAAGCCGGATTGCCCCCCAAGACCATGCCAGCACCAAAGGCAGGCCGGCTATGGCGAGGGCTGCCACGGCGGGCCGGCATTTGGCTCGGGCGGCACCATTGTCTGCGGCCGGCTCGGCTCCCGCATCGGCGAGAAGCACAAGCGGGGCAGCGAAAATGAGCACAGCCCAGAGTGACAGGGCGTAAACGCCGAAGACTGCAGCGGATTGCATAAGGGCATCCGTTGACGTCAGCATGTAGCCGAGCGCGTTCCACGGGAACCCCGTGAAGATGTGACCGCGAATCCATTCGATCGCACCCAGTGACACGGCCAGCGTTAGAACGCGCGACAGACCTTGATGCCAGAATCTTTGCGCTGCGGCTGTCGCCAGCCCCCAGAACAAGGCGAGGCCTGCAGGTAGAATGGTGACAGCGAACGGCATCAGCCAAGCGAAGATTTCGGCTTCGACAAGAAACGCTTCGCCGATCCAAAAAAGGCCGGCCGCAAAATAGCCGAGCCCGAACAACCAACCGGCCGAAAAAGCGCGGCGCGTTGCTCCGTATACATCCGGCAGGCAATCGCGCACCGCGGCGCCCCGCGCGCCGTCGACGAGCCAAACGAGAACCGGCATGGTCACGAACAAGACCGGCCATAGGAAAAAGGGAGCCAACGCTAAAACCGACAGTGCACCGGCCGCAATCGCAAGGCCAGCTCTGCGCCATCCGGTCAGGGCCACGACATAAGCCGCCAGCCCCGACGCGGCGGTTACGGCGCGACGCTCGGCTCCGCTGGCGAAGCGCATAGCGTTTTCCAGCAGCGATGTCTTGCCGGAGGGGTGCACCAACTCAGGCCTTGCTGCCGGTGGCAGCAGACACCGCCACAGCGGGCGCAGCCGGCGCGGCGGAATGCGGGCGGTGAATTTTCAATTTCTTCACACGCCGCGGATCGGCTTCGAGCACTTCGAATTCGACGCCCGAGGCATGGCGCACCATTTCCCCGCGCGATGGTACCCGGCCGCCGATGCTGAAGATCAATCCACCCAGGGTATCGATGTCTTCTTCCTCATCTGCCGTCAGCAGCTTCAAGCCAAGGTGCTCTTCCAGTTCGGACACCGGCGTGCGCCCCGACGCAATGAGGCCCTGACGCGGGTCGGTCGTGATGTGCGCATCTTCCGCCTCGTCGTGCTCGTCCTCGATGTCGCCGACAATAAGTTCGACAAGGTCTTCAATCGTCACAAGCCCGTCGGTACCGCCGTACTCGTCGACCACCAGAGCCATGTGTATGCGCGTTGTCTGCATGCGAATGAGCAGGTTGGTTGCCGGCATTGATGGCGGCACATAAAGCAGCGTGCGCTTGATTTTTGCGGCCGAGATGGGCCGCGATAGATCGAGCTTGGCGACTTCGGGGGCCGTTAACTCAGTGCGGACGGTGCAATCGGAAGCAGCGATGGGCGGTTGCGCCTCGGCGGTCGGCCGTCCGGCGGCTTCAGCCGTCAGAAACCGCACGAGATCTTTAATATGGATCATGCCGCGCGGATCATCGAGCGTTTCGTGGAACAGCGGAATGCGCGATACGCCGGCCTTTTCAAACGTCAGCACCAGTTCGCGCAGTGGTTCGCTTTCATCGACCGCGATGATGTCGGCGCGCGGCACCATCACGTCCGAAACGGTGGACGAACTGAAGCGCATTATGCGCAACAGCATCTCGCGCTCGGCTGTCGAGAACGACCCCGCGGCGTGCGCTTCATCCTTTTTCAGCGCGTGCTCGAGCGCCTCACGCAACGACTGCGGACCTTGCGAACCAAATCGCCCGCGCAAGCTTTCGAGCCAACCTGTAATCGTCGACGTGGAGCCGCGGCGGTCTTCCGTTTGGCTTGCCGCCGTTTTGGTGTCGATCGGGTCTATCGTCATGGTCTTTTACACATCATCAGTTGCCGGCTCGAGCACGAGGCCCTGACCGTAGGGATTGGCGAGGCCGAGCCCCGCCAGAATTTCAATCTCGAGACTTTCCATCACGGTTGCCTCGGCGTCTGTCTCATGATCGAAGCCGTTGAGATGCAGCACGCCATGAATGGCGAGGTGCTGGAGATGATGCTGAGGGGCGATGCCGAGTTCAGCGGCTTCCTGCAAAACCGTCTCGAGTGCCAGAACAATGTCACCAAGAACGGCGCACGCACTTCTGGGGTCCTGCGCACTGGCACCAGCGGGGAACGAGAGCACGTTGGTGGGCTTGTCTTTGCCGCGATAGGTGGTGTTAAGGCGGCGTACGCTGGCATCATCGCTGAGCGCGATGCAGAGCGAAGCGGCCTCGTGTTCAATAAAGATGGGATGCGCTGCGAGCGCGCCCACAGCGCGGGCGATGACGGAGACGGCCTCATCGACGAGAGACCAGTCTCCGGCTTCGTGCACGACATCAATGTCCAGCCAGCCGCATTTTATAGGCTCGGGGTCTGCCTCGGCGGCGTCCGTCTGGCTGTGTCGTTCAGGCATTTTCTTTAGCGCTTCTTCGTGCCGTCGGCTGCCTCGTAGGCTTCAACGATCTTAGCAACGAGATCGCGGCGCACGACGTCGCCCGCCGCAAACCGCACGGCCTCGATACCCGGAACGCCATCGAGCAAGCCAACAGCCTCTTCGAGACCTGACTTGATGCCGGGCGGCAAATCGATCTGCGACGGGTCGCCCGTCACAACCATCTTCGAGCGTTCGCCCAAGCGCGTCAGAAACATCTTCATTTGCATCGATGACGTATTCTGCGCTTCATCGAGAATGACGAACGCATTCGACAGCGTGCGGCCGCGCATGAAGGCGAGAGGCGCGATTTCGATGATGCCATCTTCAAGATCGCGCTCGACTTTTTCCGGCGGCAACACGTCGTAAAGCGCATCGTAAAGCGGTCGAAGGTATGGATCGACCTTTTCGCGCATGTCGCCGGGCAGGAAGCCGAGCCGTTCGCCGGCCTCGACCGCGGGACGCGATAGAATGATGCGCTCGACTTGACCACGCTCAAGCGCTTGCGCGGCAGCCGCGACCGCGATGTAGGTTTTGCCCGTTCCCGCTGGCCCGACACCGAACACCAAGTCAACCTTTTCGAGCGCGCGGATATAGAGGCTCTGTGCGGGCGTTCGCGCTTTGACAACGCGGCGCCGGGTGGCGATCTGCGCCTGCCCGTCGGCCGAGGGTTTTTCTCCCCCCTGGCGCGCATGCCGGATCAGGCCGTCGAAATCTCCCGATGAGATCGGCTCACCTTTGGCGATTCGATTGTAAAGCGTTTCAAGCACCGACCGCGCGAGATCGCAGCCCGCTTCCGGTCCCGTCAAAATAATGACGTTGCCGTGGGCGTGGGCACCGACGCCCAGCCTGTCTTCGAGCAGCGACAGATGGCTGTCATATTCGCCCAGGAGCTGAGGCAGGAGACGGTTATCTTCGAAAGGCACGACAATGCGCTTGCTGGCAGCTTGCGATTTCTGAGATCGCGCACTGCTGGCAACGGCTGAACCGCGAGTAGCTGTCAAATGAGGATCTCCCGAAGGACCACTGAAGTGTGACGCTTAGAACGCCTCTGCGGTCCGACTATAGCGGCCGCGTCACCCGGCGCAAACCCGATGCGTGGGATCATTTCGGTGATACCGCGCGATTGTGACAGTTACAGTTGCACAAGCGCCGCCGGATGTTAAGCGGCGTGGATAACTCCGGAGAGGCTATTCGAGTTGACGCTCGAAATCTCGACCGGCCGGATCTGGCCGAGAAGGGCCCGGTCGGCATCAGCATGCACAAGTTGCAGATACGGCGAGCGGCCCACCAGCTGACCGGGGTTGCGGCCCGGCTTATCGAAAAGAACCGGTAAAGTCTTGCCGACGCATTGAGAATTGAAATTCGATTGCTGCTCAAAGAGTAAATCTTGCAGCCTAGTCAGGCGGTCACTTTTAACCTCCTCTGGCACCTGGTCGTCGAGGCCCGATGCCGGCGTGCCCGGACGCGGGCTGTATTTGAACGTGAATGCCTGCGCAAAACCGACGTGCCGGATAAGGTCGAGTGTTTCCTCGAACTCGGCGTCGGTTTCGCTGGGGAAGCCGACGATGATGTCGGTCGAGAGCGCGATATCGGGCCGTGCTGCGCGAATCCGTTCGACCAGCCGGATATATTCGGCAGTGGTGTGCTTGCGGTTCATGCCGGCGAGAATGCGGTCGGAGCCCGACTGAACGGGCAGGTGCAGAAACGGCATCAGCTTGCGCTCGTCGCTATGCACGGCGATGAGGTCGTCTCCCATATCACGCGGGTGGCTGGTCATATAGCGCAGCCGCTCCAGGCCATCGAGCCGCGCCAGCCGGCGGATCAGGCTCGCGAGAGAGGCGGGCGTGCCATCTTCGTTATCGCCATGATAGGCGTTGACGTTTTGGCCGAGCAGCGTGATCTCGCGCACGCCGCGCGATACCAAGCTGCGCGCTTCTTTTTCGATAGCCGCCACCGGGCGTGAGAATTCAACGCCACGCGTATAAGGCACAACACAGAAGGTGCAGAATTTATCGCAGCCTTCTTGTACCGTTAGAAAAGCGGTCGCTGAACGTGGCGCGCGCTCTTGCGGCAGGGCCGCGAATTTGTCGTCTTCTGGGAATGTGGTCTCGATTAAACTGCGGCCTTCGGCCTTCGCTTTGACGATTAGATCGGGCAACAAATGATAGCTTTGCGGGCCGATGACGAGATCGACGGCGGGCACGCGGCGCGTGATCTCGGAGCCTTCGGCTTGGGCGACACAGCCCGCGATTGCGATGGCTGTATCTTTACCGGCTTTGGCGCGCTCTTCCTTCATCTGGCGGATGCGGCCGAGATCGGAATAGACCTTTTCAGCTGCCTTTTCACGAATGTGGCAGGTGTTCAAAATGACGAGGTCGGCGTCTTCCAAATTGACAGTTTCGATGTAACCGCGGCTTGACAGCGACTCGCTCATGCGCTCGCTGTCATAGACGTTCATTTGGCACCCGAACGTCTTGATCAAGACTTTCTTGGCATCCGTCACGCCGTCTACTCCAAAACCGGACTGCACCAAACTTCTTAGCAAAGTCCGAAGGTTAACCCATGCCCGTTCCGATCTCGTTAAGACGTCGGGGCGGGCACGGCGCTGCTGCAAAAATTTCACAATCTATATTGCATTGCACCATTTCACGCCCCTGTCGAGATGACTTTCGTTGAAAGCGTTTCACCGCGCTCATCGCCATTTTCCTGAAACCGCTGATTCCTTGCTTCGATGGCGCATGGATTTACGAACTGTTTCAGAGACTTGAATGTCTTCTTCTGGCTTGCGGCCGCGCAGAATTCGCACTACGTCCTCGCGCACCTTGGATTCACTTGCCGCAGCCAATTCCTTGCGGCCCGCGAAACTGCCGAGCGCGACCGGCGGGCCGACCTTGATCGTGACATCGAGGGGACCGGCGCCGAGAACCTGCCAAGCGTGGCTCGTCATCTCCATGTCGCCGTACCAGCCGACGTGCGGGCGCTGATCGCGCGTCAAAGGCACGCCATGGTGATGCGTGTAGACGATGGCGAGCGTCTGAACCGCTACATCAGCGGCTGGGCTCGCCCGCTCCCCACTCGATTGCACGACGGCACCAAACAGCGATGTCATGAACGGCAGTACGCGATTGCCATCGCTCGATGTGCCTTCAGCGAACAGCAAAATCGCGTCACCCTTCGCAAGACGCGCCGAAATCTCAGCGGCAGTGCCAGCTGTCGCCGAGCGCCGCTCGCGATCGACGAAAACCGTTCGCTGAAGTTTGGCGAGCCATGCCACGAACGGCCACGTGCCCACTTCTTTTTTGGCGACGAATGAAATGGGCGCCACCGCAGACAAAACCGGAATGTCGAGCCATGACGTGTGATTGGAAATCAGCAGCACTGGCTTGTCTGAAACAACCGCGCCCTCGATGTGGAGGCGCACCCCGATCAGGCGGCACACCTGACGGTGATACCAATGCGGGAAACGGCGCGCGGCCCATGGCCATGTGCGCACGAATGCAGCCTGGAATGGCATCAACGGCAGGGTCAATGCCATGAAACCGACAAGCAGCGAACCGGCGCGCAGTCTGCTCATGGAGAGGGCCAGAAGGCCCGCACGATGGGCATCATTGTCTTGTCGGCTTTGCGCTCGGCCCGATGTTCAAGGCCAGTGTCAAACCGTCGATCGCCGGGCCTTCCTTGCGCGCATAGTAGCCGCGGCGCAGTCCGGTGGCGGCAAAGCCAAGGCTCAAGTAGAGCCCCATGGCCGCGTCGTTGTCGGCTGCAACTTCGAGAAAGAGCCGCTTTGCCTCGGCCCTTTCGATGGCGCGCGCCAGCCCTTCGATCATGCGCCGGCCGATGCCGCGCCGCTGCCACTCAGGCAAAACACCGATTGAAAGAATTTCAGCTTCGTCGGCGGCCAGCTGCCCGATCACAAAGCCAACGGCGAGGCGCGTGCGTCCATCGAAAGCAACGAATGCGGTCGATGCGGGATGATCGAGAGAATTTCGGACGCTCTCTTCGGTCCAAGGCGGATCGAACAATTGGGCATGAAGCTGGGCCACTTCTGCGGCACGATCTGGGCCAGCCCACAAAAGGCTGACATACTTTTGGTCGGGCGCGAGCGGCACGGTATTCATGTGAGCCTCGGAATCGATTTGCCGTGCTGCGGTTTGGCATCGGGCGGGCGGAGATAAAGAGGACGGATCGTTGCGGCGCTCTCGGCGTCTTGATCGGGCCCCATGCGGGCCGCCATAACGGCGAGACACGCGGCATCGGGTTGAAGGTCTGGATACAGCGTGATGATGTTCGCGCGCGCCGAGCTGACAGCAGCAGCAACGCATCCAGCACCCGAGCCGACAATCGCGACAGGCGCATCTGGCAGCAGTGTGGCAGCATCCTGAGGCGACAGTACTGCGGCCGGCGCAATCAGCGACGCATCGCGGCCGAACAGCTGCGCATAAACCTGCTCCTTGCGCGCATCGACCGCGACCAGAATATAGTCAGGCAATACAGCGCGCGGCTCTCCGAGCGGCAGGCCGGCGGCATGACGAGCCCGAGCCGTTTCTGCCATAACCTGCAGAGTTGAGAACCCGGCAAGTCGAGCCCCGGTCGCCAACGCAAGCGCGCGCGCCGCTGCAACGCCAATGCGCATGCCAGTGAAGCTGCCCGGTCCAGTGGTGACAGCGATCCGCTCCAAATCTGAAAAGCTGAGACCCGCCTCTGCCATCACGCGCTCGACCATCGGCATCAGCGCTTCGGCATGCCCGGTTTGGCGCAACTCGAATGCGCGCACGACCTCTGTCTCAGCGCGGCAAGCCGCAACCGAGCACGCTCCAAAGCAAGTGTCGAGCGCCAGAATGTTCATGAGAGGAAAGGCTATACGCTGTTCATGACAATCTGTCAGCAAAGTCATTTGAGATGCAAAAAGGTCATCGGCAGAGGTTCGCCCCCGGGCGGGGCGCTATCCGCCAGACTCATCCGAACCCATCAAACGATCTCAGCCATCTCCTCGAACGCAAACCGCGGCGAACGCGGGTGCAAACCGGCCGGATTGCCATAACCAATGTTGCACAAGAAGTTCGACTTAACCTCTGTTCCCGAAAAGAATTCTTTGTCCACTCCGGCATTGTCGAAGCCCGACATCGGACCGCAATCGAGGCCTAAAGCGCGTGCCGCCAAAATGAAGTATCCGCCCTGGAGCGTGCCATTGCGGAAGGCGCTCGTATCGGCAAAGTCTTTGTTGCCGGTGAACCAGGCCCGCGCATCCGCGTGCGGAAAGAGCTTGGGCAATTGATCATAGAACTGCAGATCGTGCCCGATGATGGCGGTGGCAGGGGCCGCCATGGTCTTTTCGGCGTTTCCTTCCATCAGCAGAGGTTTCAGCCGCGCCTTGGCTTCGGGCGAGACGACGAATAAAATTCGCGCCGGGCTCATGTTGACGCTGGTTGGCGCCCACTTCATCAGATCGACAACCTCGCGCAGAAGGTCTGGAGCAACTTGCCGGTCCTGCCATTTGTTATGCGTGCGGGCATCGAAGAACAGTTGATCGAGCGCTGCCTTTTCAAGACGATTCGGCATGGTTCAGTCTTTCGCGGTCTGAGGTTTCGTAGGCATCATGTGAATAGAGCCCCGCTTGTGAGCGAGGCTCTTGATGGATTGAGAATATCCACGTGTTCAACGGATCAGGCAGCCGCTTGGACTTCCAGAACGTCCGGGCAATAGTGCTTGAGCAAGTTTTCGATCCCGTGCCGCAAGGTGGCCGTGGAACTCGGGCAACCAGCACAGGCACCGCGCATGTGCAGATAAACAACGCCGTCGCGGAAACCTGAGAAGATAATATCGCCGCCGTCTTGCGCCACGGCCGGGCGCACGCGCGTTTCGAGCAATTCCTTGATGGTGGCAACCGTGTCGGAATCCTTCGGGTCAAAACTGCCAGCATCGCTGTCGTTGGAAAGGGCCGCAGCCCCCGCCGCGTCGCCCGACATGAAGTGCTCCATGATGGCGCCGAGCACCATCGGCTTCAATTGCGGCCAGTCGAGATTGCCCTTGGTCACGGAAATGAAGTCCGAGCCGAGGAATACGCCAGTGACGCCCTCGATATCGAACAGGCGCGCGGCGAGCGGCGAACTTGTGGCATCTTGCTTGGCACGGAAATCGGCTGTGCCGTCACCCAGCACGGTCTTGCCGGGGATGAACTTCAAGGTCGCCGGATTTGGCGTTGCCTCGGTCTGAATGAACATGTCTTCGACCTTTCAGTCAGGGCCCTAGTTTAGAATTGTTCAAATATATAGGGTGCCGATCCCGCAGAGTCGAGGCCTGTCCTTCACTTTGCAGCGAGATATCCCAATCAGCGTCTGGAACAGCGCTTCATGCCAGAGCCACGATATCGGCAAGCGCCAGATTGCCCGGAACGACCGTCACGGGGATTGGGAACCCGCCGGTTTTGCTGGCCGCCAGCGCGGCCACAAGGGGGCCTGGACCTTTGGCATCGATGGCCGCGCCCAGCACCAGGATCGCCACATCCTCGTCCTCAGAAATCACTTTGAGAATTTCTTCGGCCTTGATGCCTTCGCGGATCACGTCCTCGCATTGCACGCTTTCAAAGCCAGCGAGATTGAGCTTGCGCCGGAACATGCGGAACAGCGCCTTGGCCGTTGCCGTCTCTTCCTCGATCTGCACTTGGCGCACGCCCGCCCAAGGCTGATGCTCTTGCGGTTGGATGACATACAGCATAACGAGCGAGCCCGACGAATGGACGATACGGCTCGCTGCATAGTAAAGCGCGCTTTCGACTTCCTGGCTGTCATCGACGATGAGCAGGAATTTGCGGGCGTGGCCCGCCTCGAACGACCGGCGTTTTTTGATATCTACCATGGCCGCATGCTGCCATGCGATTCTGACAGGAACAATAGGGTGTCTTCATTGGCACGCGGTATCCGGCGCGCGGAACGTATGACACCCGTTGCAGAACACGACTTCTTATCTCCCCACCTGCACGACGATGCCGGCGTTGCCGTTGCCGTTTTGGCTGGCGTCGAGCGTATGGCCGCGGCCGATCTGGAACACGGCGAGCGCATTGTTCTTGCCGTTCTGGGCGAGCGTTGCTGAATTGTTCGAGCCGCGCTGCACGACGGCACCGTAGTTGCCTCTGCCGCTTTGGCTGACAGCCGCCGCATTGTTACGGCCGCGCTGATCGACACCCGCGGTGTTCTTTGCCTGCTGCGCCCAGCCATAAACGCGAAGGCTCTCGCGGATGACTTCGGCCTGTTTGCCTTTCGGCGTCAAAACGAACGTCCGGCTTTGACCTGCAAACGAGGGCGAGGCACCAGCGGCCATGGCGGTCATCATCGCCAGCACGCACACAGTTGTTTTTGCCGTCAGTGCCATTGAAATTCTCCGTTCGTTTCACAATGCGGCACCCTTATGAGATCGGTGCCGCGCAGATCAAAACCGTTAAAGCGAACCGCCAGTGCGTTCTCTGCAAGCTGTCGTGTGACCGCCAGCTGAGACCCGCAACGAGGCCGTGTAGCTGCCGCCGCCGCCCAGAGAGACCGTGCCAACAGTCGTCTTGCCGCCCGAGCCGAGGCTGAACGCGCCACCCTGGTTGATGTTCGAGTTGCCACCGCCGCCCGATTTGACGACGCTGAACTGATAGGTGCCCTCAACGGCGCCGCTGGCGAAGACGACGCCTTCGAGCACAACGCCATTGCCGCTCTGGGCTTGATAAATTTCGCAACGAAGTCCGCCTGCGCCGCCAGCAGAGGCACCGTCGGGGGCCGCCATCATCAGGCCCAATCCCAGAACACCGGAACTGGCCAGCACGGCCAAAGGTTTCGAGTACGTTGTCATGGTCCTGTCTCCATACGGACGAAGCAATCGGGGTTCCGGGGAAGCGCCTGGCGCTCCCCCGGCTTTTGACACTCACGCTTCAGGATTAGTCCTGAACGATCACGGCGACGTTGCCGGACCCGACCTGCTTGGTCGATGTCTTGTTGTTGCGGCCGGCCTGGATCACGCCAACGGCGTTGCCGCTACCGTCCTGCGTGGTCACAACCGTGTGGCCCGAACCGAACTGAGCGACACCGGCGATGTTGCCGCGGCCAGCCTGGAAGGTGTCAGCCTTGTTGCGGCGGCCCTGCTGGCCGATCACAACGAGGTTGCGGGCACCGTACTGATTGCTGATCGCGGTGTTGCTGCGGCCGTTCTGGTAGACGGTGAGGCGGTTCCGGCTGCCCTTCTGGGCGCCGCCGATGCCATTGCCAACGCCATACTGCTCGATCGAAACGCTCGATCCGCCGGCCTGGGCAGTGGTGAGGCCGCCAGCCATCGTCAAAGCAACAGCGGTAAGGGCAATAAAGGTACGGGTCATCATAGTCAGATCTCCTGGGTTTGGCAGAGGCGGCCGGTTTCTGCCGGCTCACTCACTGTCCACCTCTCGAGTGGATGATGATGTTCTACTGCCGTGGCGCTGAACCCGTTCTGAACCCAAAATTTACCTGCGGTTCATGTTGGCCCGCGCCGCTTTTCGGGGTGTCGCTGTTCAGGGCCGGGTGTGGCTGCTCGTCCAGTCCGTAAACAATTCATCATCGACCGCTTGACGGCAGACCCCGGCTGTGTGCCTCAAACATCCATCAACGAAAGCGTAACCAAATTCGTAGACTGGCATCGCGACCGCTAAAACCCTTAACCGGCCTTAAACATCGCATACGGCATGGTCAGCCGCGATACGGCACACCGGAGGCATCCGGCAGGGAGCACAAGCCAATGAACTCGCAAATTATCTGGATCATCATTTTGACGGTGAGCGTTTGCGCCATCATTTTGAGCGCGGCCATCGGCGACCCTGCCGTGTTGATGTTTATGACGGGCACCATCAGCCTTGGGCTTGCGATGGTTGGGATCCGCGACCATCGCCATCTTGAAGCCGGGGGCGCTACGCGCGGCCTTCTCAGCGCTTCGATTGCCCGCCACATGGGGTTGATCTGGGCCTGGGGCGGCCTGTGCCTGCTCGTCTGTTACGGCTTGCTGCTGCAGAAGACTTGGCATGAGTGGCCGGTGTTCTTCGGCGGCTTTGCGGCAGCAGCCGTCGCCTGCCTACTCTATGCGTCTGCGCTTACCCGCGATGAACACCTCGGCCGCCAAGACGAAGCCATGATCAATCTCGGCCGGTATCTGACCATCGCTCAATTGCTCGGCATGCTGGCAACGCTGATTGGCATCGGTATCGACCCTGACAAGCGTCTGCTCTCCACGCTACGCCCTGATTGGGTCGCCAACAACATTTTCGTGGCCGGTGCCGTCGCTTTAACTGCGCTCAGCGCCTATGCCCTGTTGCGTGACAAGCGGTCCAACGCTTAACTTGCTTGCGAGACCTGTTGGAAAGCCTCGAATGCCGCCGGAGCCATTTGTCAAAAGCGTTGCGCTTGCACTTGTACTCTCCGTCGCGCTGCTGACGGTCGGGGCCGCGTCTGGCCTCGTACCGCTGGCGCTGGTCGCGGCCGCGTTGTTTGCAGCTGCGATCATCGCCTCGGCCGTATCGACCCGCCCCATCGTGCGCCAGTCGGCCAACATTGCGCGCGACCTCGGCCGCCATCACACTCTGCTCGCTGCCATGTCCTATGCTTGGGCTGCGGCCAGCTTCGCGGCCGTCTACAGCTTCTCGGATCTCGTCTGGTATCATGCCTATCAATACGGAATAGGTGCTGCGCTCGGCGCTTTCGGATTGTTCGCACTCTACCGGCGCATGACGATGGCGCCGCCGCCCATCACTCTGACGGCCTTGCATGGTCTCGCGGCACTGGGCGGGCTGTTCTTCTTGGCGGCTTCCGGCAAACTCATGAGCCTGCGCAGTGACTGGCCGGGCAACATCATTTTTGTTGCCGGAGGTCTCACCCTCGCCGCGCTGTGCTTTATCGCCGTGCGCTCCCAACAGGCGTTGAGAAAATCTGTCGCTTGAAAGTCAGCCCGCGCAATTGGGGCAAGGCTGAGGCGCCGCGCCTTGCGATACCGGATGCCCGCACCGGCTGCACAAGGTATGCACGCCTTCTGCCAAGCCATGCTGCAGGGCGACACGCTCGTCGAATACGAAACACTCGCCTTGCCACAGACTGTCTTGCGGCGGCACGTCTTCGAGATATTTGAGAATGCCGCCCTTGAGGTGGAACACCTCTTCAAAGCCCTGAGACAACATATAGGCCGATGCCTTCTCGCAGCGGATACCGCCGGTACAGAACATTGCCACCTTGCGATGCTTGGCCGGATCGAGGGCACCAGCGACATACCTTGGGAATTCGTGAAAGGCCGCCGTCTGCGGATCGATGGCGCCGCGAAAGGTGCCGACTTTCACTTCGTAGGTGTTGCGCGTATCGATGAGGATGATGTCATCCCGGCCGATCAATGCATTCCAGTCCTTGGGTTCGACGTAGGTCCCCGCGTGAACCGAAGGGTCCGCAACGGGAATGCCGAACGTCACGATCTCGGGTTTGATTTTAATTTTCAAGCGCTGAAATGGTTCGGCACCGGCCGTTGATCTTTTGCTGTCAAGACCGGCAAAGCGCGGATCGGCGCGCAGGTAGGCTTCGAGCATGTCGATAGCCTGAAGGCTGCCAGCGACCGTGCCATTGATGCCCTCTGGCGCCAAAAGCATGGTGCCTTTGATGCCGTGTGCCTCGCACACAGCCAGCAGCGCCTCGCGTGTCTCAGCGAGATCACTCAGCCTGACGAACTTGTAGAATGCTGAAACCGTTAGTGTCATGGGGACAGCGGAACATCGGTTGGGAAAGACTTCATTTCTGGCACTTCGGACACCAGAATGTCGAGCGTCCCGATTGCACAGAGCGCCGCACCGTGCCGCCGCAGCTGGGACGCACGCAAGGCTCGCCCTCGCGGCCATAAACCCGGAAATCTTCTTGAAAGCTGCCCGAGGCGCCATCGGATTGCCGGTAGTCTCTCAACGTCGACCCACCGGCCTTGATGGCTTCGTTCAACACCTCGCAGATAATTGGCACCATGGCTTCGGAGCGCGCATTGACGCTGCCATTGCGCCCGGCAAGGCGCGAGGCGGGCGACAATGGCGACACCCCGGCGCGATAGAGCGCTTCGCAGACATAGATGTTGCCGAGACCCGCCACATGCCGCTGATCCATCAAAAACGCCTTGATATCCGCTTTACGGTTGTGCGCACGGGCGGCGAGGTAGGCAGGCGTCAACGCCGCATCCAGCGGCTCGACGCCGAGATTCTTGAACAGTGCGTGGCCAGCGAGTTCTGCCATGGGTATCAACTGCATGAAACCGAAGCGGCGCGGATCGTTATAGGTGATCGCCGCACCACTCTCCAAATACAGCACAGCATGATCATGTTTCGGATCGGCACCGGTTCCGTAGATGTAGTCACCCAGCACACGCGATGGCCCGGCATTACTGCCTTTAGGCAAAGATGAAACCGACAAACGCCCGCTCATGCCAAGATGCATCACAAGCACTTCGCCGCCTGACAGCTCTGTGAGAATGTATTTCGAACGGCGCGCAACGCGCACCACTCTCTGGCCTTCGAGGCGCTGTGCAAAGCGTTCGGGAAACGGGAAGCGCAAATCGGGCCGGCGCTGCTCAACGCGCACGATCCGCGCGCCGGACATCACGGGCTCAAGCCCCCGGCAAACGGTTTCAACTTCGGGCAATTCAGGCATGACGGGATATCTAGGACCTTTTGACCGTATGTCAAAGCAGCCGAATGATCTGCCTCAGCGGATCAGGAACAACGGCCCGTGATGGCTCGCCGCGAAGTCTGCCAGTCCGCCTTCTAACGGCAATAACGTCCCGCCCAGCGGCGCGATCACAAACCCCGCGCCCAGATCTTGCAGCACGCTCGCCAAAGCTTCCGCGCTAGCGCCGAGGTCGGGAGCCAGTATGAGATCCGGCGGAACGTCGCCGCCGAGCATCAAGCGCACTTGGCCTTCCGTCCAGGCGAGTTCATCGGCATTGCCACCGAACAAAATCAAATGCACGTCTTCGCGCGCGCCCTCCGCCAGACGTTCAGCGGCACGCAGCACCGGTTGCACGTGTGCCAGTTGCTCAACGATCGCGATCACCGGGCCGCGCGTTCGCGATGCGCTTGGCCCCGCCACAACGAACCCGGTCACGTCCTGAACATAGGCTGTCAATTCGCAAACATAGGCCTCGTTTGTGGCCGAGACGGCCTCGGCAAGCACGGCCACATTCCACGGACCGTTTTCCGAGCAAGCAGCCGACAGCGCCTCAGCCGGGTGATCGCGCCACGTGCGGCAGTGCAGCGGCACGCCGGTTCCCGCGACCGCAGCCGCCACTTCACCATGCCGGTTTGCGGCCCGGCGTTCGAATTCGGCTTCAAGAGACGCAACTGTCAACTCGCGCGCCGGCCCGCCACCGGACGGCACTTCACGCGCAAAGCCGAACTGGGCAAAATCGAACAGCTGTGGATCTTCGACGAACAGGCTCTCGATGCCGGCATTGAAGCTCTTGGCGACATGAAGGGCTGCGGCCAGAGCCACTGGCGAGGGCGGCCCATTCGACGTCAATTGCAGGATCACCCGCCCGCTGTTCTCGGCCGCTTCGGCGACATGCGCGATCATGCCGATGCCCCTTTGGCTGGCCGGGGCATCAAACGTGCGGCGCGCTCGGCGAACACGCGCTCGATGTGGACAGCATCTATCACTTCGGCATCTTCATGCAGCGCAAGGTGATGGGCTTCACTCAGCACATCGGCAATGGCATCTTCGGCAAGCGATAGAGCATCGTCTTGTCCGGCGCGCCGGGCGCTATCGCCGATCAATTCGGCGACGGCATCAACGGTCAACGGCGAGCGCTGATCGCGCGCGATCAGTCCGGCGATCCAGCGAGCGAACGATGCTTCGGCCTCCGCCGTGCGGTCCATGCGTTCTGCGCAGCGCACCGTGATCTTGAACAGGGAAGCAAATGCGGGATCGGAATCGCAGAGCCGCTCATAAGATGCTTCATCGGCAAGCAGCACCACTTTGACGGAGACCGGCATGGGTGCCGCAGCAACAACGGGATGCTGAGCGTGCACTTCGCCCGTCAGCAGCGCGTGTTTCAATGCGGCAGCCATGTCGGGGGCTTGTTCGAGTTCTGCAGCTTCAACCAGAATATAACCACCGTTGGCCCGATGCATAACGCCCGGCCACAGCGTCATATGTGCGCCATCGACCGGCGCAGAAGCCGCTGTCGCCACTTGGCCGAGGGCTGGCATCGCCGCGGACAGTTCAAGTACCGGAACACCTGCGGCAGCCCCAATGGGCTGGCAGATGAAAGCGTTGACAAGGTAAGGCTGAAAACGTGCATCATGCGCCAGATGCGCCGGCCCAGGCTCGCCGCCCGCGCGCGAATCCCGCGTTCCTAAAAACAGATCGCAATTGCGCACAAGGCTGGCTTTTGCAGCCATCAAAAAAGCGGCCGCTTCTGGGGCATCCTGGGTGCCGGCCTCGAGGCGCCCGAACGCGGCATCGACCGTTTGCTGGGCATACACATCGCGCAAGGCGAGCAGGTCTTGATGCTGTGCGCGCGCCTCTTGCGGCGATTGCTCCAAGGCGCTGGCGAGTTCTGTTTGCAAGGCCGCGATTCGCACTTCGATATCGCTGCGCATGCCGTGGGGCAACTGCGCGAATACCGCCGGCTTCACCACCTTGCCGTCGTGCATGGGGGCAAGGCCGTAGCCGTTCGGGGTGCGCAGCAGAGCAATGTTCTGATTGGCCGCTTTCTGACTGAGAGCTGTCAGCACCGCATCGTGCGACGCGCGATGTGCCTGCATGATTTGGTTACGGCCCGCCGTAAAGGACTCGCTCTCCAGCGCAGATGGAACCGTGACACACAACTCTGACAG
>Ga0247836_1001110_pt1 | contig 45609 bp, 39 predicted proteins | sample LaCruzMarch2015__4_FD_187116 | JGI IMG/M metagenome (GOLD analysis project Ga0247836, IMG submission 187116) | Freshwater microbial communities from meromictic Lake La Cruz, Castile-La Mancha, Spain - LaCruzMarch2015_14m | ecosystem: Environmental > Aquatic > Freshwater > Lake | place: Spain... | reverse complement strand
TCTTCACGATGCCATTGGGGTATGCAATGTGGGCCGAGGGCTATCGCCGGTTGTTTGGCGATCCGAAGGAATCTTCAGCAGAGTGAACCAATCAGCTTTTCTTCATTTCATTCAGAACATCGGCCAGAGGAACCACTGCAAAACGCGACGAGGTGTCGGAAACGGCATAAGGCAAAATGATGTTCTCTCCGTGCACAAGGGCGCCACAGCTGTAAACAACATTTGGCACATAGCGCTCGTCCGAGCATGGCGTAGTGACCGTTGAGGGTGCGTATCGAGCGCTCATGGAAGTCGCGGGTGAATGTGGCGATGCCACACTTTCTGGGCGGGTAATCGCCGAGGATCGCCGCCTTGGTTGTGAATTGAGAAGAGTTCATCCCTTGCGACATGCTTTTAGCCGACGCAGCGGATTAAAGTATGGGGTGATGCCCGCAGGGCGGCCTCAATCCCTGTGATAAGGGGTGCCGGCGAGGATCGTTTCGGCGCGGTAGATTTGCTCGAGGGCCACGAGCAGAGCGAGTTCGTGCTGGAGTGTCTGCGGGCCGAGGGACCAGAGAAGATCGGCGCGGGAGCGTGTGGCCTCATCCCAGCCATCGGAGGCTCCCACGAGCAGGGCGAGACGGGAAACCGAGCGGTTGCGGAGTTTCTGGATCTCGGTGGAAAATGAGCGACTGGCGAAGGTTTTTCCGCGCTCGTCGAGGAGCATGCGGTGGCAACCTTCGGAAAGCTCGAGCATCCGCTCGTGCAGGCGGGGCCCTGTTTTGACGAAGTGGCACTCGACCTTGGCAAACGCCCTCAGTCGGCCGAGGTATTCCTCAATGCCTGTTTTGGCAAAATCGAGAGCGGGCCTGCCGGCAGCGATGATTTTCCAGGTCAACGCTGAACCGGGTTGAAATCCGCCGCGTGGTAGGAACTGCGGACGAGCGGACCGCTGGCGACGAATTCAAAGCCCTTGTTGCGCGCAATGTCGCCGTAGTGGTCGAACATCTCGGGGGTGATGTAGGCCACAACGGGCAGGTGATTCGGCGTGGGGCGGAGATACTGGCCGAGCGTGAGAACGCGCACACCGGCCTCGCGCAGGTCGTCCATCGCTTGGAAGAGTTCGGGCTCCTTTTCGCCAAGCCCCAGCATGACGCCGCTCTTGGTCATGAGTGCGGGACGGAGTTCGCGGGCGCGAGCCAGGAAGTCGAGAGAGAGATGATACTTCGCCCGGGAACGCACGAGGGGCGTGAGACGCTCGACGGTTTCCAGGTTGTGGTTGAAAACATCGGGCGCGGCTTCAAGAACGCGCTGGAGAGGTTCGTCCTTACCGTTGAAATCCGGCACGAGGACCTCGATGACGATCTTCGGATCGAGCGCGCGGATGGCCTCGATGGTTTTGCCAAAATGGTCGGCCCCGCCGTCCGCGAGATCATCGCGCGCCACGGCTGTAATGACGACATGCTTCAGGCCAAGGCGTTTAACACCCTCCGCAACGCGTTGAGGCTCATCCTCCTCGAGAGCAAAGGGCTTGGCCGTATCGACGGCACAGAAGCCACAGGCGCGCGTGCACCGGTCGCCGGCGATCATAAAAGTGGCTGTTCCCCCGCTCCAGCACTCCCAGCGGTTTGGGCACTGGGCGCTCTCGCAAACCGTGTGGAGGCGAAGATCCGAGATGAGGCCCTTCGTGGAAAAGAAGACGGGATTCGAGGGCAAGCGCACCTTGATCCAGTCGGGCTTCTTGTGCTGATGCAGAGTCGGGTCGATTTTAATGGTGGCCATGGTTTTCCTGAAAATAACTAACGGCAACCTCGCTGCAGGGCCGTAAGATTCACGGCCGATCTTGTATTTCACTGCCGCGCTGTCAACCATGATTGCCCTCAAGCCCGATTTTCCATGAACACATCCCGACAACTTTTCGAAGCTGCAAAAAAACGTATCCCCGGCGGGGTGAACTCGCCTGTGAGGGCCTTCCGGGGCGTGGGAGGCGATCCGTTTTTTGTGAAGTCGGCAATGGGTTGCCGCTTGACCACGGTGGACGACTGCGAGTTGATCGATTTCGTGGGGACTTGGGGCCCGGCGATTCTGGGCCACGCGGCTGAACCAGTCATCCGAGCAGTCCGCGAAACGGCGGGACATGGGTTGAGCTTCGGCACGCCGAATCCCCTGGAAGTTGAAATGGCAGAGACCATCTGCGGCATGGTGCCCTCCGTCCAGAAGGTGCGCATGGTGAATAGCGGCACCGAGGCCACGATGAGCTGTATCCGCCTCGCACGGGGATTCACCGGCAGGTCGAAGATCATTAAATTCGAGGGCTGCTACCACGGCCATGTGGACTCCCTCCTCGTGAAGGCCGGCAGCGGCGCCCTCACGCACGGCAACCCCGACAGCGCGGGCGTGCCGGAGGCGCTCGCAAGACTCACGGTGACGCTTCCCTTCAACGACACAGAGGCCATTCATGCGGCCTTCGCGGCAAACCCAGGCGAAATCGCAGCGGTGATTATAGAACCTGTCCCGGCCAATGCGGGCCTCTATCTGCCGGAGCCTGGATTCCTCGAGAGCCTGCGGGACATCTGCACTCGCGAGGGCGCGGTGTTGATTTTCGACGAAGTCATGACCGGGTTCCGACTGGCTCCGGGCGGCGCGCAGGAAATCTACAAAATCACTCCCGATCTCACAGCCATGGGGAAAGTCATCGGCGGCGGCCTGCCGGTGGGCGCCTTTGGCGGGCGGGCCGAAATCATGGATCACCTGTCGCCGGACGGACCCGTCTACCAAGCGGGAACGCTTTCGGGAAATCCCATCGCCATGGCGGCGGGCCTCGCCCAACTCCGCGAGATGGAACGCATCGGGGGATGGGCCCTGCTGGAAAAAATTGGAGCGACCTTTGAGGCTGCCACACGAGAAGCGATTCAAGGCCTTCCCCTCACCTTCCAGCGCATCGGCTCGATGTTTTGCCTGTATTTCCAAGAAGGCCCGGTGCGGAATCTACAAGAGGCAATGGGTAGCGACCGGGTGCGTTTTGGGAAATTCTTCCACGGCTGCCTCGAGGACGGTGTTTACTTTGCCCCATCGCAGTTTGAGGCCGGCTTTCTGTGCACGGCGCATTCCGAAGGGGATATCGAACGATCGGCGGAGGTGGTGAAAAAAAATCTCACTCGTGTTTTTTGAAGTTACGCGACCATGCGCCGCGTGTTAGAAAAAAAAGATGACAGCACTGTTGGCATTAGAAGACGGGCGGATTTTTCATGGCGAGTCGTTCGGAGCGGAGGGCACAACGACCGGCGAAGTTTGCTTCAACACTTCGATGACTGGCTATCAGGAAATCCTGACAGACCCTTCCTACCGAGGCCAGATCGTCGCAATGACCTACCCTGAGATCGGGAATTACGGCGTGAACGACCTCGATGTGGAGAGTGACGCGCCGCAAGTGCGCGGCTTCGTGATCGAGGAGCTAAGCCCCGTCGTGAGCAGCTGGCGCGCGGATACCGACCTGGGCGGATATTTAAAAAAGCACGGCATCCCCGGCATTCAAGGCATCGACACGCGGGCCCTCACGCGCCATCTGCGCACACGGGGTTCGATGCGGGCCTGCATCACCACCGAGACCACTGATCCCTCCCAAGCCGTGGAGATGGCGCGCAATGCCTCCTACGAAGGTGTGGATTTTGTGACGGAGGTGACCTCCACCGAGAAGAACCTCTGGGACAGTGAAAGCCGCCAGAGCCGCGAATGGATCATTCGCCGAGGCTCCGAGGAGATTGTGGATGCCGACGCGAGGGGCAATGTCTTCACCGACCTGCCGCCAACCACGCACACCCTGGCTGCTTTGGATTTTGGAATGAAGAAAAATATCCTGCGCTCGCTCCGTCGCAACGGATTCGATGTCACTGTGCTTCCGGCCACTGCAACCGCCAAAGAGATTCTTGCTCTCGGAACGGATGGTATTTTTCTTTCCAATGGTCCGGGTGACCCAGAGGCACTCGACTACGCCCGCAAAACCGTGAGCGGTCTCATCGGAAAAAAACCACTCTTCGGCATCTGCCTCGGCCACCAAGTCCTCGCACTTGCGTTGGGAGCGAAGACTTTCAAACTCAAGTTTGGACATCGCGGAGGCAACCAACCAGTGAAGGACCTTCGCACGGGGAAAATCGCTATCACCTCCCAAAACCACGGCTACGCAGTGGATCCAGCCTCCCTGCCGGCCGATGTGGAAGTGACGCATGTAAACCTCAACGATGGCACGGTTGCCGGCCTGCGGCATTTGAAACACCGGGCATCCAGCGTGCAATACCACCCGGAGGCCTGCCCCGGACCGCACGATGCCGAATACTTCTTTGCAGAGTTCGCCAAAGAGGTTGCTGCAGCAAAGGCCAACGCTTAATAATCACCTCCATGGCCAAGCTCCAGATATTCCTGCCAGACGGCACCGAAACGACCCATGACCTACCGGAGGAGAAGACATCCGTAGGTCGCACTTCCGAAAACCAGTTGCACATCGCAGACGACTCGGTGAGCAGCCAACACGCGGAGATCATCTTTGAAAATGCGAATTTCTTCGTTCGTGACCTTGAGTCCACGAACAGCACATTTTTAAACGGCTCGAAAATACAAAGCGCCGTCCTGAAGCATGGAGACGAAGTGCGCTTCGGCTCCGTGGCTTGCGTGTTTCTCTCCGAAAATTCGGATTCGAGAGGCGCCACCGAATCTTCGACCTTGGGGGAACAGGTTGCAGCGACCTGCAGCGTGAGGCCCGAGGGCTTTGTCAGCTCCTCCCCCACACCGCGCAATAAAAACGGTAAAGATTTCGGGCCACTTGCCGTCGCCGCAGCCGCAGTGATCGGCTTCTTAGCAGTGGGAGGAGCACTCTACTTGATTTTTCAACCTCCTGCCTGAACCACTCGGGCAAGGCCGTAGTTTCTATAAAAATGGAAGAGCATCCTCAAAACGAACTTCTTGCCGTCCGGCGGCACAAGTTAGAAGCCCTACGCGCCGCTGGCATTGACCCTTTCGGCCAAGCCTATGAGACGACCGGCACACCAGGAGAAATCCGGGCCGCATTCGCCGAGGGACAAAAGCTTCGCACCGCCGGACGCATCACCGCACACCGCAACATGGGCAAGAGCCATTTCATAGACCTCTCCGACAGCACGGGCCGCATGCAGGTTTACTTAAATGCCAAGGAAGTCGGTGCGGAGGAGATGGCTGTCTTCGACCACCTCGACATCGGAGACTTTATCGGCGTCGAGGGCGAAACCTTTGTCACAAAAACCGGCGAGCCGAGCATCAAGGCGGTCAACTTCACTGTCCTTTCCAAATCCCTGCGCCCGCTCCCAGACAAGTGGCACGGCGTGCAGGACACAGAAATCAAATACCGCCAGCGTTACCTCGACCTCATCTCCAATCCGGAGTCGATGGAGGTCTTCCAGAAGCGTATTTCCATCGTCCGCGAGATTCGCCGCTTTCTTGAAGACCGGGGATTTATCGAGGTGGAAACTCCCATGATGCAGGCGGTGCCTGGCGGTGCGGCAGCGGCTCCCTTCAAGACCCACCACAATGCACTCGGCGTGGACCTCTTTCTCCGCATCGCGCCAGAGCTCTATCTCAAGCGCCTACTCGTTGGCGGCTTTCCCAAGATTTTCGAACTCAACCGCAACTTCCGCAACGAGGGCATATCCCGCCGCCATAATCCCGAATTCACCATGCTTGAAGCCTACTGGGCGTGTGCGGACTTCGAGAAGATGGCAGAACTCGTCGAGGAAATGGTCTGCCATGTCGCGCAAACGGTCTGCGGCACACTTCAAATCAAACACAAGGATGCCGAGGGAAATGTGATCCGCACGATCGATCTTGCGCGCCCTTGGCGCCGCACCGACTACGCGGACCTCATCAAGGGAATCGTGCCGGATTGGTATGAAAGAACCCCCGATCAGCGCCGGGCCTGGTGCCTCGAAAATCACATTGATGTCACTCACTGCCAGGAGGACTTCGAAGTCACCCAGCATGTTTTTGAAAAGCTCGTTGAGGAAAAGACCATGAATCCCCTCTTCGTCACACACTGTCCGAAGGAACTCGTCCCCCTCGCAAAACAAAATACGGTGAATTCCTCAGTGGTGGATGTTTACGAACTCATCATCAATGGCCAAGAAATCTCCCCGGGCTACTCGGAACTCAACGACCCCGACATCCAGCGCGAGCGCCTCGAGCACCAGAGCGGGGGAGAAACCCAGAAGCTCGATGATGATTTTCTCACTGCCCTCGAATACGGAATGCCACCAGCCGGCGGCATCGGTATCGGTATCGACCGCTTGGTCATGATGCTTACCGGCGTGGAAAGCATTCGCGACGTCATCCTCTTTCCTCACATGCGCCCGCGCACCGGCGGCTGAAAAACGAGCCTTGCACGGAGTCCGCCCGACACACCAAGCCTCGTGAAACGAATCCTCGGTCTGTTCCTGTTGCTTGTTGCCATTCAGATTCCCGCCTCCGCTTGGGAAGTGGTCATGCACGCGGGGCGGCGCCATGTTTCCCTCGAGGATGTTTCCAAGTTCTATCGACTGCGGCAGCCCTTGATCAATGGCCCTGCATTCTCCCTCAGCGGACCCTCAAAAACCATCCGGGGCCGAGCCGGAACGCGGGAGATCTACATCAACAATGTGAAATACATCCTCTGCTTCCCCGTGGAGCAGAAAGGCGGCCGCATTCTGATTTCAGCGATGGATGTCACGAAAATCATCGAACCCGTCATGCGCCCCGGCCTAATCAAGAATGCCAACGCCGTCCGGACTGTGATCCTCGATGCAGGCCATGGAGGACACGACAGCGGCGCCAAGGGCAACCGTGGGATCGAGAAGGAGGCCGCATTGGATGTCGTCCTCCGTGCCAAGCGACTGCTGGAGCAGAACGGCTACACCGTGCGCCTCACCCGCTCGAGTGATGTCTTCATTCCCCTCGAGGACCGCGCCGCGTTTGCCAATCGATTTCTGAATGCCATCTTCGTGAGCGTTCACTTTAATAAAAGCGTCGGCGGAGGGGCCTCTGGGATCGAGACTTTTGCACTCGCTCCGCGCGGCGTGCCTTCGATGGATGAAGAAAATTTCAGCTACAGCGACTTAAAGCTGCACCCCGGCCATGGACAGGATGCTGAGAACATCGCCCTCTCAACAGCTCTGCATTCCTCCATGCTCCGCCACATGCGCCTTACCGACCGAGGCATCAAGCGCGCGCGTTTTGCGGTGATCCGCGACATCCGGATTCCAGGCGTCCTGCTCGAAGGCGGCTTCATGAATCATCCGGTGGATGGCAAACTCATAGCCTCGCCGGCCTACCGCGACGCCTTTGCCCGGGCCATCCTCGAAGGCGTGGGCCGCTACCGCAGCGCTGTCTCGGGGGAGACGACCTACAAGGCTCCCTCAGCCGTCGCCACGGGCGTCGATAAAACATCCATCCCCGACTTGCGCCGCAACTTTTCACCGCTTGGAACCCATCCCATGCTGAACGAAGCTGTCCAACGCGCCGCAGATTCGCTTAAAACTCCAAACACCACCGCACAGGAAATCAAACCGGATGCTTACTGAAAAATCCATCGACCCAATTGGAGTCTTCGATTCCGGTATCGGCGGCCTGACCGTTGCCGCCGCTCTGCAGGCCCTCCTGCCCTCGGAAAATATTTTCTACCTCGGCGACACCGCCCGCGTCCCCTACGGCGGAAAAAGCCGTCGCACCGTGGAGCGCTACAGTATCGAGATCGGCGGACTCCTCCTCGCCGAGCGTGCAAAGATCATCGTCGTTGCCTGCAATACGGCATCGGCACTTGCTGTTCCTCGGATGAAGGAAATGTTTAAGGTTCCCGTGCAAGGAGTCGTCGCTCCCGGGGCTGCTGCGGCCGTGGCCTCAACAAGAAAGAAAATTGTGGGCGTCATCGGCACGCGCGCCACCATTTCCAGTGGAGCCTACGAACACGCGATTCATTCACTGGATGCCGATATCCATGTCATGAGTGTGGCGTGCCCGCTTCTTGTGCCGCTCATTGAAGAGGGGATGTTCGAAGACAAGGTGACCGACCTCATGCTTGCCCGCTATCTTGCCCCACTCCTCGCCGCCGGGATCGACACCCTCGTCCTCGGCTGCACCCACTACCCCCTTCTGCACGAAGCCATCGCGCGCACCGCAGGGCCGGGAGTCACGCTTGTGGACTCCGCCGAAAACTGCGCGCTGGCCGTCAAAGCCCTTCTTGAAAAAAACGCCCTCTCCGCACCACCGGAACGCCTCGGCAAACTCGATGTCGCCCTCACGGACGCCACAGAGCGCTTTCTCCGCACGGCTGCCAAGGCCTTGGACCTTGAAATCGGCGATGTAAGCCTGCGCTCCGTCCAGAATATCGATCAAGCCTGAGCGTCGCGGGCATTCTGGATTTTCAGAGAACCGTTTTCCATTGTAGCAGCGTCTCTATGAGCCCCGGAATCCTTACCCATCGGCGGTCACAGACCGCCGCTACAGCCTGAGTCCTTATGAGCCGTAGCTTTTGCTGAACCGTTTGCGGAATTCGGGTTCTGATTCCAGTGAAGACGTGGCTTGGGCGGGCGAACTCGAGATTCACCTCGGGCTGGCCGGTTTGGGGATTCGGCACATGGCCGAGAAACATGGCGGCCTGCTGGGCCTGCATCGTAAGATCAGGGAGAGTCTGGTTTCGACAGTCTGGTTTCGATCACCCGGCAAAAAACGGAAGTGAATGAGGAGATGTTTGTCTCACGAAGCTGAGTCCCAGGGCGAGACCGCCGCGTAAACAAACTCCGGGGCCCGTTCTTTGTTGAAGTAGTTGATGATGGCTGGGCACACCCATGCGCTGATCGAGATGTCTGGGTTTTCCATAGGGTGCTCTGATCGGTATTCGCACCCCGCCCGCTCGTAGTGTAAGCCAGTCCATGTGCGGGTGAGCTTACAGTTTGCTCCCGGGAAGGGGTGCTCCGAGAAGAGCAAGTGGGCTTTGCGGCAGTTCTCTCCCACCACGGCTGTGATAAAGTCGGAGGCGGCCCACAGAAATGGCTCGCCTCACAGCCCGTGCCGCTCGTCGTCAAAACCCCATAGCTTCAGGGATTCTGGCAGGCGGTAGGCTTGGATTGAGTGAATGGTGTTCATGTTTTACAAAATCCTTACTCATCGAGATCACAGAAGTTCTATTCCCAGCATCTCCATGTTCGGTTGCTCCTTCTCGCACCTGCCATGGCGCTCGATTGCGCTTAAATAAAATGCTTGTTGGTAAAATGATAAAACATCTTGGTTCGATTCGCGCATACCTTGAAGCATCGATCTCACCTTTTCGTTCCCCGAAAAAAAGGTTTCGACTCCCTCCGCGCCGACCTCTGAAAGGATGTCCATCGCTGAGCGCCCCCGCCTGCGGGAGGCGGTTCAGGCGGATCCTCGCCACCCTCATCCGGCGGCGGTTCCTTACCTCCGCCTGGCTGCAACTTCGCGATCAACCAAACAACGCCGATCACCAACAGCAACGGCCAAGCCGGCACAAACCACGCCAAGGCGAAAAAAAGAACGAAGACAGCGAAGCGATTCATGGTTGGGAAGCGTTCTTCTGCTCATTCCCGCGCTTTCTTTTTCTCCGAAGAATGCCCATCGAATCCTCATGAAGAACCAGTTTGCAGTAGCACCCATCTTCATTCTCGAAATCAATCCGCACTTTCTCAGTAGTATCTCCGCCATGAAGTTCCAATTCAACGCCCTGCAATCGTGTTGTAGGTCTTTCTGGGAATCCTCTCATGGTTATGGTTTAAAGAAGATCAATAATACTGCCTTATGTAGCCATACGCCCTGTCAAAGAGGTCTTGGTCGGTGTGGAGTTTGTATTTCAGCAATGCGCGGCGGAGGGCTTGTTTGACCTCCCGCTCGCCTTGGACGGTGCTCTGCCAGCCGTCGAACCGCACTTGTCGAACGATAGAGTCGATGTCGGCGACGATCCTTTCGACGATCACATGGGTGTGGCGGCTCTTGATTTCATTGAATAGCTCCGTCAGCGCAGTTGTGGCTCTGTCCTGTTCCTCCTCCGGATCGACGCGGCGCTCCTCCTCCACGACTTCCTTGGCTATTTCGAGGATCGCCTTGAGGAATTCGAGGCTGTTGAGCAAGCCCTGCTCATGCTTCTCCTTGATTTTTTCCAACCTCTCGCCGAGGGCCTTGAATTTTGGGTTTCCGGCGTGCTTTCTCAAGCGGGCCACAAGTTGGATTTCAATCTCGACGGCTTTCTTTTTCGGCTCCGCGTTTTTCAACACATCATCGAGGACATCGGCATCCAGCACCAAGGCATCGATGTCGTCGTGCACCGCCTCGACCTGCACATTCTGGTTGATGAGTTCGATGGTCTTCGCGCCAAGACGGTGCCAGACAAGTTTTCCGTTTCCACTGACGGGCTTCACCGACTCATAGATCTGCGTGAGCCATCGAAAGTCCTTTTCATACGGCGTGAGGCACGGATCGGGTGACAAGGCCTCCCAAATTCGGCCGAGGACCGAGTATTCAGCAGCAAATTTGTCGCGTGTGGCATTGTTTGGGAGGCATTGCTGGGCCGCCATGAGCCCCTCGAACCCTCCAACGCTCCGATCCACAATGGGGAAAAACGCGAGACACTTCTGCATCTGCGCCGGGAGGGCCTTGCGCAGGTCGTCGATGTTGCTCACGACCTGTTGCACCGCTTTCTCATCGAAGTCGAGAGCGCGGGCCACATCATCGAAGATGCCGATGTAGTCTACGATGAGCCCATGCGTCTTCATCTGACCGTAGGTGCGGTTCACGCGGCAGATGGCTTGAAGGAGGTTGTGATCCTTCATCGGCTTGTCGAGATACATGGCCTGGAGGATCGGCGCGTCGAAGCCGGTCAGCAGTTTGCTGGTCACGATGACAAACTTCAGCGGGTCTGCCGGATCGCGGAAACGGTCTAGCAGCTTCTCCTCGGCGTCCTTGTCGCGCAGGTGGACGCTCCATGCGGGTGGGTCCTTCTGTGCGCCACTCATCACGATGGCGCTGGCCTCGGGAGCGATGAGTTCATCCATCACCGTCTTGTAGAGCACGCAGCACTCGCGGTCGAAGCACACCACCTGCGCCTTGAAGCCGTTGGGCTCCACCTTGGTCTGGTAGTGCTGCACGATGTGCTCCACCACGGCTCGCACGCGCTCCGGGTTCTTCACCAGCACGGCCATCTTGGCGGCGCGTTTCGCGAGGTCGTCGCGATCCTGCTCGCTCATGTCGTCGGTGATCTGCTTGTAAGCTTCATCGATAGCCGCCTTGTCGATCTTGAGCTTGATCGTCGGAGCCTCAAAGTGCAGCGGCAGCGTGGCCTTGTCGCGGATGGAATCCTGGAAGGAATAGCGGCTCATGTAGCCCGCGCTGTCCTCGTCTGCGCCGAAGGCCCAAAAGGTGTTACGGTCGGCCCGGTTGATCGGTGTGCCGGTGAGGCCAAAGAGGAAGGCATTGGGCAAAGCCTCGCGCATCTTACGGCCCAGATCGCCTTCCTGGGTGCGGTGCGCCTCGTCCACCATCACGATGATGTTCTTGCGGGCGTTCCACTCGCCTGTGGCCTCGCCGAATTTGTGAATGGTCGTGATCAGCACCTTGCGCACGTCCTGATTGATCAGCCGTTGGAGTTCCTGCCGGTCGCCCACGCCCACCATGTTCGGCACGTCTGCCGCGTTGAAGGTGGCGCTGATCTGCGTGTCGAGATCGATGCGGTCCACCACAATCAGCACCGTGGGATTGCCCAGCCTCGGATGCATCCGCAGCTTTTGCGCGGCGAAGACCATGAGCAGCGACTTGCCGCTGCCTTGGAAATGCCAGATCAGGCCCTTCTTCGGATACCCAGCCACCACGCGGGCGATCATCTTGTTCGTCGTCTCGTATTGCTGGTAGCGGCAGATCACCTTGATGCGGCGGTGCTTCTTGTCCGTGGCGAAGAGGGTGAAGTTTTGCAGGATGTCCAGCACTACCTCTGGCCGCAGCAGGCTCTCCACCGTCTTGCGGACAAAGCCCATGTTTCCTTCGTCTTGGTTGTCGTCATTGCGCCACGGACCCCAGAGGTCGATGGGCATGCGGATGCTGCCGTAGCGCAGCACGCGGCCTTCGGTGGCGAAGGAGAACACATTCGGCACAAACATGGCCGGGATCTCCTTCTCGTAGATCTCGTTCACCTGATAAGCCCCGTCGAACCAAGTCACCGCGCTGCGCGTTGGCGTCTTCGCCTCGCCGATCACCACCGGCAGACCGTTCACCAGAAAGACCACATCAAAGCGCTTCACCACGCTGCCCGTCTGGTAGGTCCACTGGTTCGTCACTGTCAGCCGGTTCTTCGCGGGCTGAGTGAAATCCACCAACCGCACCGCCACATGCTCGCCGTTCGGGCCAAAGGGCATCGTCTTCTCCCCGCGCAGCCAGGCCATGAAGTTCTCGTTCGCCCGCACCAGCCCGTCACCCTGCACGGAGAGCAGGATGGCCCGCAGCGCATAGATCACCTCGTCCGCCCGGTCGGGCTGCTCGGCGATCTCGGGATTCAGGGCCATGAGCGCCTCCCGCACCCACGGCTCCACCATCACCTCGCCCGGCTGACGCGGCAGCGTCGTCGCCGCAGTGTAGCTCCAGCGCGAAGGCTTGAACTCCTCGCCCAACGAACCGCCCCAGCCGGAAGGCGGGTCCTCACGCAGCACGGAACTGCCTGCGCCGCTGCCGAGGCTGGTCGCGGCGTCGAGGATCATCTGCTCGACGGTGTTGGATTCGGTGAAGCTCATGTGAATGCGTCGGTGAGGGCTGCGAGAGAGTTCCGTGTGGCTTTTGTGTGCGTCTCAAGAGCGTCTCGGGCCGCTTGCAGTTTCGCCGTGTCCACTCATGAACGCTCGCTGTTCCTTGAGCGGCGGAACTTGAAATGGAAACGCCTTCACCTGTGTCGAGTTGATCGAGGCAAGATTGGAGGTCTTCTTCGCGCACCCGAGGAAATATCGCTTCCCGTATGGGCTCGCCAGTTGCAGCGCGAGAAACTCTGGCAGCACTGTGGACGAGTCTGCCCGAAGGCTGAAGACATGATTTTGGTGGAGGCAGTCGGCGACTTGCTCCCGCCAAATCGCTCCGCGACCAACTTTGTCGAAGTCCCCGCCTTCGCAGATGACGACATCGCCGTTGCGAAGCAGATACCTGTCCTTCTCGGCTTCTGGAATCACGATGGTTTTCATCTCGGAGAGATTGAGGTGCCCGTCTTGAACATTCGCTACGCGGAGATACGGCAGTTCAACAGTCCTGACCGATGCCGGATACTTTTTGCCTTTTGCTATTCCGGTTTGAAGCCGCGCTACGCCGGAAAGCGGAACAACCTTGAACCTTTGATTGCGGACCCCATTTCCAAACATTGCGCCAAGGCTAGTCGTCAGGGCTTCATCGCTTGCTTGCAAAGCATCCTCGAAGCTGACGGCCGTCTCATCCACCGCCCAGAGGATTTCCGCGATGCTGCGCTGCTGGTCGAGCGGCGGGAGGTCGAACTCGAAGCTGGCGAGGCTGCTCCAGTTGGTGCGCGGCGAGAGCGAACCGGCACTCGTTCCGACCGCGTGCTGAAAGAACCGCTCCGACAGGCAGAGGAACGGCAGCAATTCCGGCAGCAGGCGCTGGGAGTCCTTCGGCGCGAGCACATAGATGTCGCCCGACACCACCGCCTCGAACTCCGCCACCGCCACCTTCCGCTGATAGGCCCGCCGTTTCCCGAACAACACCTGCCCCGGCTGGCACCGCCGCGTGAACGTCGTTCCATCCGCCACATTCCCCCAGCTCCGCACATGCAGCGACCCCGGCTCCAAATGCTCCATCGCCACAAACCGCTCCAACCTCGCCGCCGCCGGATCGCAGGTCTCATTGCAGTTCTCCACCACATCCCCGAAGCGCACGCGTTTCCAGCCCGTGCGGTCGAAGATCGGGAGCGAGGCCCAAGCGGGGTTGGGCTGGAGCTTTGAAAGATTTGGAACCACGAATTTCACGAATGGGCACGAATGGATTTGGCCCGGACGGCTTTGCCGAGGGCGGTGAGGCGATATCGCTGGTTCTTGCTGAAGGGCTTGTCGGGAATGGTGCGCTCAACGACTTTCGCTTCCAGTGCCGGGTTCAGATAGACCTGCGAAAAGTTGTTTCGGTCCTTCAAGCCAAGAAGCCCCATCAATTCGTCCCTTGATCGGTCGGCCTCCAGATGGACGAGAAGTGAGTGAACCTGCGGGGTGACCTGCTGGGTATCCTGCTGGGTATCCTGCTGGGAGACTTGGTGCCGACTTGGTGCCGACTTGGTGCCGACTTGGTGTCTGACTTCCGGGGCCGGGAAGGTGACGGTGACGCCGAGCTTTGGATCGGACTTCCAAAACGGGTCTGCCAGCCCAGCGTCACGGCATTGCTGAACCATCAGCACGCTTCCCCGTCCGGCTTTTTCCATGAGCCCGCGCAGGTAAAGAGCGTGGGCGATGTCGGGATTGCGCAGAACGGAGATGTGGCCCTTGGGCAGGTTCTCCTCAGTGACGCCGTCCGGCAGCGGGCCGGAGTTCCAAATTTCCAGGCGGCGCGGGAACACATGGATACTCACACCACCGGATGCGGCGCCGTAATCGCGGTGGGCCAGCGCATTGATGAGCGCCTCACGAACGGCATCCTCGGGATAGAGAGGAGAATCCTGCCGCTTGGGGTTGCCCTTGATGAAACGAGAGACGCTGGGCGTGTTGCGGATGATGAAGGTGTAGGCCTCCTCGAAGATGCTGTGTAGCGGTCCTTCGAAGGACTTCATATCGCTGAACTTGTCGCCGGCCTTGTCCGAGTTGTAGCGCATGGCCCGGATGCGGATCTGCGGCAGGCGCACGGCGGGATTGCGGGCAAAAAGCACGTCGCCTCCGTTGGTGAGGCGTCCGTATTTGGCGGCGGCAAAATCCTCCAGCACCATGAGCGGCTGCGCCGCATCGCGGAAGTAGGAGCGGCGGACCTTATGAGCTTCCTCTACCGCGAGTTTGATCTCGCGGAGATCAATGTCGGCGTCCAAATCGGCGAACGAAAAGCGGCGCTCCCATCGCTCGGGTTCGATCTGCCGACGCATGACAATATCGCGAATCGTGGCGGCATCGGCCCGCTGAGTTGAGTCAGCCACCCGCAGATAGATCGTATCGCGGAAGGCATATGGGACGTCCTTCCCAGCCGGGACTTCGATCACAAGGACGGTTTTCCCTTCGAGCACCTGAGCCTGAATCGAAACGAGTGACTTTGGAGAAAGTCCCTCATGCAATTTGCGGGCTATCTCGGCGACAATGTCCTCCGAGAGATCGAGCCCGATGATTTTCCCCGGCTCCTGAATCCCGCAGATTAGATAACCGCCGGTCGTGTTGAGAAATCCGCAAACGATCCTGCCGAGGACATCCACGTTGCTGATGCTGGACTTGAACTCGATGCGCTGCCCCTCGCCGAGAGAGAGCATTTCCTGAATCTGCTCCGAGGTCATGACTCACCTCCTTTCTGCGGCAGCGGCGATTCACCCTCAAAGTTCTCTTTGATGAACTGCTCCACCTCCTGATAGCGGAAAAACTGAGAACCGACGAAGAGTGAACCGTCCTCAGTGGAGCGGAACTTCTGAACCCAGTTGCCGTCACGTTCAGCGAGCGGAATACCATCAATGATGGCTTCTTCGTAGAGATCCAACACTCGCAGATCGTCGAGGATTGGCGTGCTCTTGAATTTGGCTTTGAGTTCTTGTCGGCCCGCTTTGCCTTTGTGTCCAATGTTCTTCAACAACGACCAAGCGAAGACGACGTGATCGTGGGCGAGCAGCCAGCGAGGTTTCTTCAACTTGATTGCGAGCTGGACCTCCTGATGCGTGATGGAGGGCTCTTCGGCATTCTTCTTATCCTGTCCGCTGCCATACTGCGGCGTGATGATGCCAAGGAAAAGGTCGCATTTTTTCACAGCAGCGAGGCAGTTCTCGAATGCGGTGCGATCAGAGCGAACGGGCACGGTGCCTTTGTGGGACATCCAGACCTCGTAGCCGTAGCTCGTGAGCAGTGTGTAAACACGATCCAGCAACTCTTCGATGCCGTAAACGGTCGAGGAGACGAGGACGGTGAGTTTTGGTTTGGCTTTGCTCATTTCGCAGAAATGGTGAGGAGAGTGTGCAACGAATCGCGGACTTTGCGCGAGCTTTCCAGCCAACCCGCTAGCGCATCCGGCAGGGCCGTGGTTGCCGACTCGGTAGCCGCATCCGTTTGCGCCTGCGTTTCGCCACCGACAAACAGCGGGATGCTCAGATTCCCCTCCTTCGCCCGGATTTCCTCGATGGCCACGACGCGGGTGAAGCCGGGTTCGTTTTTGAAATCCTGATAGGCACGGACGACGCGCTGGAGGTGCCCATCGGTGAGGAAGCTCTGGGCGCGTTCGCGGGTGACTTCGTTCACCGCATTAATGAAGAGGATTTTGCCGCGTCGGGCCTTAGGCTTCTGCGTGCGGCAGACGACGACGCAGGCTTCCATGGGCGAGTTGTAGAAGAGGTTCGGGCCGAGGCCGAGGACACACTCGATGAGGTCGGCCTCAATGAGCTTGCGGCGCATTTCCGACTCCTCCTGTCGGAAGAGGACGCCGTGGGGCCACAGGACGGCGCAGCGACCGGTTGCGGTTTTGAGGCTTTGCAGGATGTGCTGCTGGAAGGCGTAGTCGGCGCGGCCCTGCGGCGGAACGCCAAAGACATTGCGCCCCCAGGGGTCGGCGGCGAAGGCTTCGCGGTTCCACTGCTTGATGGAGTAGGGTGGATTGGCCAGCACAACATCGAAGCACTGGAGGCGGTCGCCCTCGACGAGCTTCGGCTCGGCCAGGGTATCGCCGCGTTCGATGCGGAAGTCCTCGATGCCGTGGAGGAAGCAGTTCATCCGGGCGATGGAGGAGGTCATCAGATTTCGCTCCTGGCCGTAGAGTTTCACATTCCGCCATTCCTTTTTCTGATTTCGTAGGTGGGCGATGCAGGAAAGCAACATGCCGCCGGAGCCGCAGGTGGGGTCATAGACGGACTCGCCGGGCTGCACATCGAGCATCTCGGTCATGAGGTGGACGACAGTGCGGTTCGTGTAGAACTCGGCGGCGGTGTGGCCGGAGTCGTCGGCGAACTTTTTGATGAGATACTCGTAGCCCTGGCCCAGCTCGTCCTCGGGGAGGTTGGCGACGGTGAGTTCCAGCGTGGAGAAGTGCTCGATGAGGTCACGCAGCATGGCATCGGATAGGCGGTCCTTGTTCGTCCACTGCGCATCACCAAAGATGCCGAAGAGCTTGTCGGGGTTGGCCGTCTCGATGGCCCGCATGGCCTGTTGCAAGCCCCGGCCCACATCCCGGCTGACCTTCCGAATCTCCAGCCAATGCGCGGCTGCCGGAATCTGGAAACGGTGGTTCTCCGGGAACAGCGCGAAATCTTGATCCCCGCCCGAATCCCGCAGCGCCGTGACGGTCTCCTCATCGAAGACATCGCAGAGCCGCTTGTAAAACAGCAGCGGGAAGATGAACTGCTTGTAGTCGCCCGCATCAATCGTCCCCCGCAGGAGCACGGCGGCTCCCCAGAGGTAGGATTCGAGGTTTTGTTGGGTGATGCGGGTCATGGGTTAGCTGGCTCTGCCACTTCTGTCGCCACCGGTTTTCGGACATTGAGGACTTCATGCAATTTCGAGCGAATGAGGGATTCTCTAGCATCGAAGAAATGCAGGAAATCATGGAAGTCCAAGGACTGCGAGACCGGAAACAAATGCAATTCCTTGTATTGATTAAACTTGCCAGAATCCGAACATGTTTCAGACAGCCACTCTTTGAGCATCTTTGCGCTCTTTTCGTTATTAGGTGTCGCCTGGAGCAGTTGCAAGTTGGCCAATCTGTCCACTCGCTCCAAATACTTGTCCCGGATTGCAGTATCTGTGACTCCCAGCGCCTCTAGCTTCCTCGCTGTGAAATATTTTCTCGGGTGAATGTGGTCTTGATGAAACTCGTAGTCGTGGTTCAAAGGATAGAAGAGGCTAAGAAGCATGAAGGCAAAGGATGAACCATAACCAACGGAGAGAAGGTTTTCGATGTCCTCTTGGTAGAAATCGAGGCTCTTGTTCGTGCCTGAATAGCGATCAATTATCTGTTGTAGAGGAAACTCCTCCCCATGTTCCTGAATGAGCTGCCGGTAGACCGGGTAGAGGTTGTCAGGCGTGCCACCAAAAATCTTTTTCAGGAGCGCACGAATCAGCCACTGTTTGATGTTGGCGCGGTTTGTTGCGTGCCCCTTCGCATGCAGGACACTCTCGTTTATTTGCTTCGTCTTGAGGAAGTAGGCTATCGGAATGATGGCGTTCGTCGAAGTCAGAGTTTTCTCATCGAATCCAAAATGAGCCGCAAGTCGGATCGCCAAAGTAATCGCCTCCGCGATCCCTTCCCATTGGCTCTCGATCACCGCCATGTTATCAGACGAGAAATTGTCCACCTTAAACTTGATGTCCTTGATGTCAGCAAGCACAAGACAACTTTTGAGAACGAAGTCCTTATTGAAATTGAAGCCCTTCCCAATGTCGTTGATCTTGTCCACGAACTCATGAATCACCTTGCGCGCATCGAGTTTCTTCCACTGCGCTGTAGCAATAGACAGGAGCAAATCAGAGTAACTCAGCTTCGTCCCACCTTGGTTGATGCGAATGAATATCTGCAAAACCTTGTCCAACTCCTCACTCTTCTCGAGAAAGAAGTTCAGTGATTCTGTCTCACATATTGCCTTATATAGCCTGTTCAGTGTGTTCGTGGCAAAACGATTAGTCTCCCGGGGGATTGGCGTTCCCAGAGCTTCGTTAATGCCGTAGATTTGATCGTTGATCCATTCGAGCGCATCACTTATGTCTTTAAATTTCAATATGTCACCAACATGAAACCAGAGGTTGGCACCGTCTTTGACCTCAGATTCAGCTTCCGTCAGGAACCGAAAATCGTATTCCATCTCGAGTTCCTCGGAAGGCTTCATCAGGTTGAGGAACATCCGTTTCTCTGGATAAGCGTGATCGCTCGAACGACGGTGATACGAGAGCTTAGCTTCATACGAGCCCAACAAGGCAACATACAGCGAGGTCAATCGCTGCTGCCCATCAAGAATCGCGATCACATCCTTTTCCCCTGACAAAGTGGCTTTTTCGTTGTGGCGTTCGTCACGCTCATGGTATCGACGAAGAAAGCGGTAAAACTGAAATTTTCCCACATGCTCGGCCTTCACCTTCCAAAAAAGGAAGGTGCTGATGGGGTAGTCCCGCATGATCGAATCAAATAGCGTCTCCATCTGATCGGTATCCCATACAAATTCGCGTTGTATTGAAGGGAGGACAAATTCTCCATCTTCGATGGCTGCAATTGCTTCTTTAATCGTGATCGGTTTCTCGTATGCCATGATTCAATTCAGGTAATGGGTGGTTGGAAACATCATTTTGTCAGTAATTCCTCTTTATTGAGTAAACTCACAAGCCTCTCCTCCGCTGCAAATGCTGCCTCCACACTCTCACGTAGGTGATTCATCGCATCCTCTACGGTGAGCACTTCGCTGGTGACCTTCGGCTCGACGTAGCGAGGGATGTTGAGGTTGTGGTCGTTGGCGGCGATCTCGTCGAGGGTGACGACGCGGGCGATGCCTTCGACGTCCTGAAAGTAGCGAACCCAGCCGTGTATCCGCTCGACGTGCTCGGGCAGCAGTTCGTTCTGGGCACGGCCGATTTTGAACTCCTTCGAGGCATCGACGATGAGCACCTTGTTTTTGCGGTCCTTCGGTTTCTGCTGGCGAAAGACAAGTATGCAAGCGGCGAGGCCGGTCCCGTAAAAAAGGTTAGGGCCGAGACCAATCACCGCCTCCAAAAGATCCATGCCGAGGATTTTTTTGCGGATTGCCCCTTCCTTGCCCATGCGGAAAAGCGCGCCGTGGGGCAACACAACCGCCATGCGGCCCGTGCCGGCAGCCATGGATTTCAGCATGTGCTGCACAAAAGCATAGTCGCCGCTCTTGTCCGGCGGCATCCCGGCAAAATTTCGGCCGTAGGGATCGCTGGACCAGACCTCTTCACCCCACTTTTCCAGCGAGAACGGAGGGTTTGCGATTACGCAGTCGAAGGTGGCGAGATTATCGCCCGAGTAGAATGCCGGGGTGCGAAGGGTATCGCCCCGCACGATCTGGAAATCTTCGGCTCCGTGGAGGTAGAGATTCATGCGGGCGATGGCAGCAGTGGTGAGATTTTTCTCCTGCCCGAACAGCCTGCCCCAGAGTTTGCGAACATCACCCTGGGTTTCGCGAACATGGTGAATGGCCTCCAATAGCATGCCGCCAGTGCCGCAAGTGGGGTCGTAGATTGATTCGCCTTCGCGGGGGTCCAGGATGTTCACCATCAGCTTCACAACCGACCTCGGGGTGTAGAACTCGCCAGCCTTTTTATTGGTGGCATCTGCGAACTTCTTGATCAGGTATTCGTAGGATTGCCCAAGGATGTCTGACTGCGCGGCTTTGTTGCCCAGATCGATCCGTGAGAAATGCTCGATGAGATCGCGCAGGAGGGAATCACTGAGGCGGTCCTTGTTCGACCAGTGGGCATCGCCAAAAATTCCATAGAGCGTGTGGGGGTTCGCTTGCTCGATCCCGCGCATGGCTGTCTGGAGAGCTTGACCCACATTCGTTGCAACCTGCCGCACATCGCGCCAGTGGCATCCCTCCGGAATCTGGAAGCGGTAGTTTTCAGAAAAAGAAGCTGCTTCGTCGTCTCCCGAAAACTCAGCGAGGGCAGCCTCGCGCTCTTCGTCGTGAACATCTGAGACCCGCTTAAAAAAGAGCAGTGGGAAAATGAAGGTCTTGAAATCGGCAGCATCGACGGGTCCGCGAAGAATGTTGGCAGATTCCCAAAGGTGCGATTCGAGTTCGGAGAGAGTCATGGCCTTAGTTCTGCCTCATAGTTCCCAAGAACCTCTCCGAGGACAACGGTGTAGTTGAGGTTTCCGTGATCGAGGTCTACATCAGGTAGAAAATCTTCATCCAGCGAACCGAGTAGCGCTGGCACATCGGATTCCTTCCATCCCGCGTCTTTCAGCAAAATCACGGTCCCGGCAACGGTGCCGCTGGCGAGGTAGTGGAGATCGACTGCGGCAACATCCTTGCCCTCGCGCTGTGCGAGAAAGCGTTCTGATGAAGTCGTGCGGAGGGTGCGTTTCCAAGAGAGATTCATGAAGTGAGGAGAAGTTTTGTGGCGGCGATCCCAACTGGAACAGCAGCAAGAAGAATAAGGCAACCAGCGCCAGATTTGCGATAGCCAACTCCCGTCCCGGGGATGCTGAAGCTCGTATATTTTTTCTCACGAGCCGTTGTGCCAACGCGGAATCCGCGACCACCGACAGAAGAGCCCAAGCCAGACTTGCTCAGGCTCACTCGGAACGGGCCAAGATTAACAGATTTGCGGTAGGTGAAGCCCATTAGAATTCGTCGAGGCCGGAGAGGCGGTTTTCGGTATCGTCGGCGATGCGGGCTACCATGCCAATGAGGTCGCAGAGCGACTGGGCGCGAAGGGCGGCGCTCACGGTGACGCTGAAGACGGCGTAGTGCGTCTTCTCAGTGTCAAAGATCACATTCCATGCTCCGAATTCGAGTCTGGCATTTTCACGAAGGAGGAAATTGGCGGTGCGGCCTTCGAACGGGCCTTGGGAGTTGAGAGCGATCGAGGCAATAGTGCGCATCTCGACACCCATGAACTCGCGAGTGGAGGAGTCTACGATAACTTGCTGGGAACGATTTTCTGTGCACTCGACATACACGATGATATCGCCGCTGGGATCAATCTCGCTAATAACTCCCATTTCGTCGAGCGCGGCAGTGAGGCGCTGGTCAGGTGGTCGAGACTCATTGGATTCCGTTTGGTCTTCAGATTCTGGGCAATCGTTCATAAGGATGAAGGTGAGTTAGGAGGTGTAAAACTGGGAGGCTATTTCCATTTTTTCCGAAGATACGGGCGAAAGAAAATCCAAAGAATTTCACTTCCTGCCTGCGCACAATCTTAATCTTATTGCTGCTGACAGTTTCTTGGGTTTTGCAGTTTGGTGGAAATTCCGGTTTCATCACCAAGAGAAAACAATAGTCAGACATTACAGTTTTTGAATCTTAAAGTGGGCTCGTCTTAAGATTTTTTCCAAGGTCAGACATCCTGACCTCTGCACATGGTGTCTGAAGGTGCTGTTCTCTCGGAGACAACACGTGTTATCAAATCGATAACAGCTGTTCTCTCGGAGACAACACGTGTTATCAAATCGATGACTGCTGTTCTCTTGGAGACAACACGTCTTATCAAATCGATGACTGCTGTTCTCTCGGAGACAACACGTGTTATCAAATCGATGACTGCTGTTCTCTCGGAGACAACACGTGTTATCAAATCGATGACTGCTGTTCTCTTGGAGACAACTCGTGTCATCAAATCGATGACTGCTGTTCTCCCGGAGACAACATGTGTTATCAAATCGATGACTGCTGTTCTCCCGGAGACAACATGTGTTATCAAATCGATGACTGCTGTTCTCTCGGAGTCAACTCGTGTTCTCAAATCGATGACTGCTGTTCTTCCGGAGACAACTCGTGTTATCCAATCGATGACTGCTGTTCTCTCGGAGACAACTCGTGTTATCAAATCGACGACTGCTGTTCTCTCGGAGACAAGTCGTGATATCAAATCGACGATCTAATATCCGCCTCGGGACAACTCTTGTCATTTTTTGCGTGGTAAGCGATTTTGATTCAGAAAATGCTGGGTTTTTGCACGAAGCCATCGCGCGCACCGCAGGGCCGGGAGTCACGCTTGTGCACTCCGCCGAAAACTGCGCGCTGGCCGTCAAAGACCTTCTTGAAAAAAACGCCCTCTCCGCGCCACAGGAACGCTTGGGCAAACTCGATGTCGCCCTTACGGACGCCACAGAGCGCTTTCTCCGCACGGCTGCCAAGGCCTTGGACCTTGAGATCGGCGATGTAAGCCTGCGCTCCGTGCAAAATATCGATCAAGCCTGAGCGTAGCGGGCCCTCTGGATTTTCAGGGAACCGTTTTCATTTCTAGCGACGCCTCTGTGAGCGCCGGAATCCTTAGCCATCGGCGGTCACAGACCACCGCTACAGCCTGAGTCCTTATGAGCCGTAGCTTTTGCTGAACCGCTTGCGCGACTCTGGCTCCGATTCCAAAACCGCGGCGGCCTGCACAGGCGCTGCCTCGACCGCCGGAGCGGTTGGCTGGACGCCAGCGGCGGGCGCCGGATTCTTCGAGGCTTGGAGAAAAGCGAGGCGGAGGTCCGAGAGGACGCTGGTGAGCATCTGGGTCTCTTCATTGCTCAGGTTGCCCCGTGTTTTTTCCTGAAGCATTTCGATCTGGTCGATGAACATGCGGGCGAACTCGAGATTCACCTCGGGTTGACCGGTCTGAGGATTCGGCACATGGCCGAGAAACATGGCGGCCTGCTGGGCCTGCATCATAACGAGTTCGATGAAACGCTGGGTCATTTCCCCAGAGTGGGTGGCGGATTGGACTTCGGGCATGGTTTTTTTAGTTGGTGGATGGTTTTTTTTCGGGCGGGAGCACGGTGGCTTCGACGCGAGAGCCCTCGTGGAAATACTTTGCGGCAACACGGCGGGTGTCATCGAGGGTGATTTTCTCGATTTGTTCCTTGCGAAGCTTGTGGGCATCGACTCCGAGCCCCATGAGTTCATCGACGGCCACGGCGGCGCCAAAGGCACTGTTGCTTTGATTCCGAATAGCCTCGCCGCCGAGGAGCTTCGCGCGGGCGCGGGTGAGTTCCTCTGCGGTCAGCCCGTTGGTGGCAAGATCTTGGATCTCGGAGCGCATTTCCTTCGTGACGGGCTCGATCTTTTGGGGATCGGTGCCGAGGTAGAAAAGGAAGGCGCCGGGTGCAAGACCGCAGAACTGCGCGGCTCCCACAAAGTAGGCGAGACCCATCTGCTCACGGATGCGATTGAAGAATCGCGAGCCGAGGTCGCTGGATGCCACGCCAATCAGCTCAAGCGCAATACGGTCGGGGTCGTTCACCGAAGCACCTTGGAAACCGAGCATGAGGACGGCCTGCTTTTTGTCCAAGTGCGCGATCGCGGGGGCCACACCGGCTGCGGGAACGGGTTTTTCAATATTCTCAAAAGCGAGGACCCCCTTGGGCATCGAGGCGAAAGCTTTTTCGAAGAGATTGACCACTTCATCGGCCTTCACATCGCCGAATACTGAGATAACGCCATTCGCAGCAGAGGTGAATTTTTTATGGAAGTCTCGGAGCTGCGCTGCGCCGATGCCCGCGACGGAATCCGGCGAACCGAGATTGCGCAGGGCATAGGGGTGAGAGCCAAAAAGGTTTTCACGAACGAGATTGCGGGCCACCGAGGTGACCTGCTCCTCATCGGCCTTGATGCCGGCGAGCTGTGTGCGCTTTTCCAGCTCCACCTCCCGGTCGGGAAAGGTGGGGTTCAAAAGCACATCGGCCAGGATATCCACGCCGAGCTTGAGGTCCGGCCGCATGACATCCACCGAAACAGTGAAGGAATTGTTGCCGCTGTCGGTGCCGATGCTGCCCCCCACCCCTTCGATGTCGTCGGCGAGCTGCTCGGCGCTGCGGGTTTTGGTGCCCTTGAGGAGGGTTTGGGAGTAGAGGCGCGTGATGCCATTTGTTTCCTTGGTCTCCGCCAGCAGGCCGCCACGGAAGACGGCGCTCATGGCCACGAGAGGGATGCGGGAGTCCTCGCGCACCAGGAGGCGCAGGCCATTTGAGAGGGCGAATTTCTTGATTTCGCCACCCTTGTTATCGGCAGCCTGCGTTGCCTCGGTCTTGGCGACAGGCGGGTTGATCGACGTCACATTCAACGACTCGTCGCGCAGATAATGGCGGGCGACGCGCTGCACATCGGCGGCGGTCACCTTGGAAATCTGCTCAAGGTATTGGGCGGTGAAATTCAGGTTGCGGGTGAGCATCCAGTTTGAGCCAAGGTCCGAGGCTTTGCCGCGCGCGGTGGTGAGGCCATGCAACTGGGAGGAGAGGAGTGAGCGGCGCGCGCGGTCGAGTTCCGCCTCCGTGACGCCGTTCTTTTTGAGGTTCTCCAAAATGGCGAGGGATTCCTTCTGGGCCGCTTCGCGCTTGTCGGGATCGGTCACCGCCTGCATGAGAAAGACGCCTTCGGACTGAAGCGAAAACATGCCCGCGCCGGCGCTGTGGGCGATCTGTTTGCGCTCGCGGACTTCACGGTTCAGACGCGAACTCGCGCCGGAGCCAAGGATTTCGCCAAGGATTTCCAGTGCGGGTGTGTCGGCATTCGTCACGCCAGGCACGCGCCAGGACATCGAGAGGCGCGACAACTCAGTGGGAAACTCCTCATGCACCTCACGACGCCCCATTTGAGGAGGCTCGGTGGCCACATAGAGAGGCTCGAGAGCCTTGCGGGGAGCAGAATCAAAAAGCTCGCCAAGTTCCTTGCGAACCGCTGCCGCATCGACATCCCCCACCACGACAAAAGTCAGGTTGTTCGGCACATAGCGGGATTTGTAATAGTTCAGCACATCCTCGCGGGTGAGCTTGTTGTAAACATCGAGGTAGCCAATCACCGGATGCCGAAACGGGCTGGTGGTGAAAACCGTGTCGAGCATGAGCTGCGAGCTCTGGCGGCCTGGGTCGTCAAACCCCATCGCAAACTCGCGGCGGATGACCTCCTGCTCCTTGGTGTATTCCTCTTCGGGAAGGGTGGCGTTCTGCATCACATCGGCCAGGATCGCGACGGCATCCGACGCACCCTCCTTCGGAACATCGATCCAGTAAACCGTGCGGTCGAAAGAAGTGTAGGCGTTGATGTATCCGCCACGGTTTTGAACCTGCTTGGCGATCTCACCCGGCGGGCGTTTTTCGGTGCCCTTGAAAAGCATGTGCTCGAGGATGTGAGACAATCCCGCACCCATTTTTTCCCCCTCGTGGATACTCCCCGTGCCGCACCAGGCTTGAACGCTGGCCACCGGTGCGCTGCGATCCTCCTCGACGATGAGCGTGAGGCCGTTCTCGTAGGAGAAGACCTGGGCTTTTGATTCAGGGAGTGTCACGCTTTCGGAGGTTTTGGCTTGGGTGTGATCGGGCATAAGGTAAAGGGTGACCGCTATGGCGGCGGCAAAAAAGCGGAGTTTCATGGATGGATTTCGACCTGCAGAGAGGTGTCTTCGTTCAAAGAAGCTGACAACGGACGAAAGGGAGCGACAAAGGCTTCGCGGAAGTCAAAAACATCACGGAAACTCTCCGTCGTGTCTTCGTCCGTCTTTCCAAAGATGCCAGCTTGAACAAGGTTGAAGACCATCTGGCCAACATCCGCCGTGGACACGACTCCCCAATAATCCAAAACCATGAGGGCCATAGGGCCGAATTCCGCAAGAGCGTAAATGCGAAAGCCATCGAGCAACTCAGTAGCCCCCACATGGGGGCCCGGTTCCTTTTTGGACTTTTTGCGGCGCTTGATTGTGCCCTCCAGCGAATCGCGGAGGAAGGCATAGGCTTCGGGATGGTAGCGACGGTCTTCTTGGCAGACCGTTTCGACGGCTTCTTGGAATCCTGTGTTCTGCATTATTGGGTCGTGGGAGCCACAGCGGCCGGGGCGGCATTGTCTGGGCGAAGCTCTCTCCAGTGCCGAACCCCCAGTCCCAGCACAAAGATGAAAACAAAACCCATAACAAGCGTCTGCTCACGGCGCGTCAGCTCAAACATGGTGTCCACGATAAACCGAAAAGCACACGGCGCAAGATGTGTGATGTGCAAAATTCCATTCTTTGAAAAAAGGCGATGCCGACTGCCGCGTTGACGCCACCGAGAGAGTCGGGTTTGATGCCGCCCCTATGTCCAAAGACGCTTCTGCCACCCGAATGGAAAAAATCGTGAGCCTTTGCAAACGCCGCGGGTTCATTTTCCAGTCCTCCGAAATCTACGGCGGCCTGAATGGCTTTTGGGACTACGGCCCGCTCGGGGTCGAGCTGAAGAAAAATCTCAAGGACTTCTGGTGGCGCCGCAATGTGCGCGAGCGCGACGACATGGAGGGCATGGATGGATCGATCATCATGAACCGCGCGGTCTGGAAGGCCTCGGGACACGAGGAGACATTCAGCGACCCAATGGTCGACTGCAAGGTGTGCAACTCCCGCAACCGCGCCGACCAACTGCCGGAGAAGGACGGCAAAAAATACTGCCCGCAATGCGAAAGCAGCGACCTCACGGAGGCGCGCGACTTCAACCTCATGTTCAAGAGCCACGCCGGTCCGCTTGAGAGCGAGGACAACCTTGTTTATCTCCGCCCGGAGACCGCGCAGGCGATCTTTGTGAATTTTCGCAATGTGCTCGATACCTCGCGCCAGAAGCTCCCATTCGGCATCGCGCAAATCGGTAAGGCCTTCCGCAACGAGATCAACCCCCGCAATTACATCTTCCGTTCCCGCGAATTCGAGCAAATGGAAATCGAATATTTCTGCCGCCCGGAGGACGGCATGCAACTCACCGACTACTGGCTCGAGCAGCGCCTGAAATTCTACGAGGACATCGGCATTCCCCGCTCGAAAATCCACATCAATGACATCCCGGATGGCGAGAGGGCGTTCTACTCGAAAAAAACCTACGACCTCGAATACGAATTCCCCTTCGGCGTGAGCGAGCTGGAAGGCATCGCCTACCGCACCGACTACGACTTGGGCAAACACATCGAACACTCCGGCAAACCGCTCGATTACTTCGACGAAGCCACCAAGGAACGCTTCATCCCGCATGTCGTGGAACCCAGCGCTGGCGTCGACCGCACCACGCTCGCCCTCCTCTGCGAAGCCTTCGACGAGGAAACCGTCACCGACGACAAGGGAAACTCCGAAACGCGCACCGTGCTGCGCTTCCACCCCCGCATGGCCCCGATCAAATGTGGCATCTTCCCCCTTCTCAAAAACAAGCCCGCGCTTGTGGAGAAGGCCAAGGAGGTCGCCACCGCACTCCGCCCGATCATGAATGTCTTCTACGACGAAGCCGGCGCCATAGGCCGCCGCTACCGCCGCCAAGACGAGGCGGGAACACCCTTCTGCGCGACGATCGACTTCGACACCATCGGCGAAAATGGACCTGAAAAAGAAAACACGGTTACCCTCCGCCACCGCGACTCGATGACCCAGGAACGCATCGCCATCGCGGACCTCAGGGCCTACCTGATCGATAAAACCAGCTGATCATTTCCAACCCGCCGGAAACCAGCCGGCCCCATCCTGCAGGGGGATTCTCTTGGCAAATCGTAGTTGAGATGCGATCTCAATTAGGCATGACAATGTTTTTTCCATTTTCTGTGGCACGCCATCTAACGTTGGCAAGTTTGTGTCTTGGTATGCCCCTATTCGCGGAGGCGGCACCAGGCAGGGCGTTGCCCGCTGAAGTCGTGGTCGCGCTGAAGCCCGACAAGGATCCGGACAAAATGCTGGCAGAGCGCGAGTCGCTCGCCAAAGCGCTTGGATCCTCCCTTGGCAGACCGGTGAAAGTCATCGTTCCCCTCTCGACGGCCGTGATCATCGAAGGCCTATCCAATGGCTCCATCGACCTAGGCTATCTTAGCGCCACCGACATGGTGAATGCCCGCGATGCAGGTGCAGCAAATCTCCTGCTGGTCGGAGAGATCGACGGCAAGCGCTCTTACGAGAGCGTGTGGCTCTGTTTGAAAGACAGCCCCCACAAACAAATCGCCGACCTGCAAGGAAAGCCGGTCGCCTTCGCCAGCCGCACGAGCACCTCGGGATACCTTGTTCCTCTGCTGGATTTGAAAAAACAAAATCTCATCGAGAAAAATCCCACGGAATTTTTCGGCGAGGGGAATGTCTGGTTTGGCACGGGCTACATGAGCGCCGTCGAACGCGTGCTCGCGGGCGAGGCCGAGGCCGCCGCCGTGAGTGACTATGTTTACGACAAGGACAAGCACCTCACACCGGAGCAGAAAGCCCGACTCCGCATCCTCGCAAAACAGGGCCCCGTGCCAACGCATGTCATCGCCGTCGCCTCGAGCCTGACCCCCGAAGCCAGCGCGCAACTCCGCGAGGCCCTGCTCGATTTCTCGGAAAAAAACCCAGCTCTTCGCGACACCATTTTCACCTCGCGGCTCGTGGAGACGGATGCAAAAACCCATCTGCAACCTGTGGAGGACGCCCTCGCCTTTGCAAAGGGATCCCAATCCTCGCAGTGAGATGATAGCCGACAAGCCGCATCTTCAGATAAACAATCTGATCGTGGAGCGCGAGGGTCGTCCATTGTTCGAGAAGCTCGACCTCAGCATCGGGCGCGGCGCGTTTATTTGCATCGAGGGCCGGTCCGGTGTCGGAAAAAGCAGCCTTCTCTCCTGCCTTGCCGGCATGCTCGAACCAGCCTCGGGCGAGATTACCTACTGCGGGCAGGATGACTCCCAGCAGTCACCGAAAGGATTCTGCAAGAAGCTGGGCCTCGTCTTCCAACACCTCAGGCTCACCCCAAATGCCACCGCAGAGACGAATGTCCTGTGCGGCCTGCTCGGCCAGCGTTCGACTTGGCGCACGCTGTTGGGGTTTCCACGCGCGGACCGGCAGCGGGCCATCGCGCTCCTGGAAAAACTCGGCATCGCGCATCTTGCTCAGAAGCCCGTCGCCCACATCTCTGGTGGGGAACGCCAGCGGGTGGCTGTCGCCCGTGCCCTGATCGGTGAACCCGAGTGTGTGCTCGCGGACGAACCTGTATCCAGCCTCGATCCGCAACTCGCCCGCCAGGTTCTGAGCCTTCTCAAGCAGGAATGCGCGCGCTCGGGTTGCACCGTGCTTTGCACCCTTCATGACAGTGCTCTCTCCGAGGAATTTTCGGATGCCACACTGCGCTTCCACGGCGAAGGCGGCTGGGACTACTCCGCAGGAGGCAGGTCGTGAGACCACGGCTCGACGCCCCGCGCGTGGCGTTTCTGCTTTTCCTCCTCGCGGCGCTTTTCTCGCTACCCGTGCTGAGGCCCTCGGGACGGGAACTCGACTATGCGGCGAACCTTGCCCGCTTCCTCTCACGCTTCTGGCCGCCTGATTTTTCGATACTCCCGCAAATTCTCCCATCGCTCTGGGAGACATTCCAGATCGCCGTCCTCTCGACGATCATCGCATCCCTTGTCGGCATCCCGCTCGCAGCCGCCGCCTCGAAGACAACAGCTCCAAAGGCGCTCGTTACCAGCACCCGCCTTTTACTCAATGTCATCCGAGCGATCCCCGGGCTCGTCTGGGCGCTCATCACAGTGGCCGTCCTGGGAGCCAATGCCGGGGCAGGCGTCGCCGCTCTTGCCATCTACTCCCTCGGCTATCTGGGAAAATTTTTTAGCGACGCCTTTGAGAGTGCGGATCCCGCCGTGAGCGCTGCGCTACGGGCATCCGGAGCCCGCCGCGTGCAGGCCTTCCAATACGGCATCTGGCCACACGCCCGACCGCTCATCTGGAGCCACACGCTCTGGATGCTGGAATACAACATCCGCTCGGCCGCCATCATCGGCTATGTCGGCGCGGGAGGCATCGGCACCTGGCTGCACACCTATCAGGAATTCTACCAGTGGGACAAATTCGCCGCAGTCCTCGCCTGCATCCTTGTGGCCGTGATCCTGCTCGATCTCGCGGGTTCGAAATTGCGATCGGCACTTGCCCCGGAAGCTTAACCGACGGTGTCCAGAGCGGGCATCCTTTGCTTTGACCCAGAGGGCAAAACGCCTTTAAATCCACGACTTTCCCATATGCCTACCCAACCGACCATCATCTACACGAAGACCGACGAAGCCCCCCTTCTGGCCACTTATTCCCTCCTACCGATCCTGCAGGGCTTCACGAAGCATGCGGGCATCTTGGTGGAGATGCGGGACATTTCCCTGGCGGGACGCATTTTGGCCGTTTTTTCGGACAGGTTGCCGGCAGATCAAAAAACAGAAGATGCCCTTGCCGAACTCGGCGCTCTCACGCTCAAGCCCGAGGCAAACATCATCAAGCTTCCCAATATCAGCGCATCCGTCCCCCAACTCAAAGCCGCCATCGCGGAGCTGCAGAAGCGCGGTTTCGCCCTGCCGAACTATCCCGAGGTGCCCACAAACGACGACGAGAAGGATGCCAAAGCCCGCTACGACAAGGTCAAGGGCAGTGCCGTGAATCCTGTCCTGCGCGAGGGCAATTCCGACCGCCGTGCGCCGAAGGCGGTGAAGGACTACGCCCGCAAACACCCGCACAAGATGGGCGCCTGGTCCCCAGATTCCAAAACACGCGTCGTCACCATGGGCAGCAACGACTTTTTCTCGAATGAAAAATCCGTGACCCTGCCAGCCGCCACCACGGCCAAAATCGAATTCACTCCCGCCGGGGGTGTGCCCTCGCTGCTCAAGGACGGTCTCAAACTCCAAGCCGGCGAAATCCTCGACGCCACCTTTATGAGCCGCAAAGCGCTTGAAGCCTTCCTCGCAGCTCAAATTGCCGCTGCGCAGGATCTGGGCATTCTTTTCTCCCTCCACCTCAAAGCCACCATGATGAAGGTCTCGGACCCCATTCTTTTCGGCCATGCAGTGAAGGTTTTTCTTGGTGATTTCCTTGAAAAACATTCCTCGCTGCTCACGAGGCTCGGTGTGGATTTCAACAACGGCCTCGGCGATCTGCTGGCCAAAATCGAGAAACTCCCCGCCGAAGAGAAGGCCGCAATCGAAGCCGATCTCAAATCCACCCTCGCCTCCCGCCCCGCGCTGGCCATGGTGAACTCGGAAAAAGGCATCACCAACCTCCATGTGCCCAGCGATGTGATCGTCGATGCCTCCATGCCGGCCATGATCCGCGAAGGCGGCAAGATGTGGAATGCCGCTGGAAAAACGCAGGACACGCTCGCCGTCATTCCCGACAGTTGCTACGCCTCCGTCTACGAAACCACGATCTCATTCTGCCGCAAAAATGGCGCTCTCGATCCCCAAACCATGGGCTCCGTTCCGAATGTGGGCCTCATGGCGCAGGCAGCCGAGGAATACGGTTCCCACAACAAAACTTTTGAAATTCCAGCCTACGGCGTCGTGCGCGTTACGGACTCGGATGGAAAAACGCTCCTCGAGCACAGCGTGGAAGAGGGTGATATCTGGCGCGCCTGCCAGACGAAGGATGCCGCCGTCCGCGACTGGGTGAAGCTCGCCGTGCGCCGCGCCCGTGCCACTGGCGTCCCGACCCTGTTCTGGCTCGACACCAAGCGCGCCCACGACGCGCAACTCATCTCCAAGGTGGAGAAATATCTTCAGAACCACGACACCGCTGGTTTGGACATCCGCATCCTCCCGCCCGCCGAGGCCTGCCAGATCAGCCTCGAGCGCATCGTCAAAGGCGAGGACACCATTTCCGTGACAGGCAATGTGCTGCGCGACTACCTCACCGACCTCTTCCCGATTCTTGAAGTCGGCACCAGCGCCAAGATGCTCTCCATCGTGCCGCTCATGAACGGCGGCGGCCTCTTCGAAACCGGCGCCGGCGGATCCGCGCCCAAGCATGTGCAGCAATTTCTGGAGGAGAATTACCTTCGCTGGGACTCGCTCGGCGAATTTTTTGCCATCGCCGCGTCATTTGAACACTTAGCCGAAACCCAGTTCCACACCACGGCCAAGGTGTTGGCCGACACACTGGACGCCGCAACCGGCCAACTCCTGGAACACGACAAATCACCCGCCCGTAAGGTCGGTGGACTCGACAACCGGGGCAGCCATTTCTACATCGCGCTCTATTGGGCCCAGGCGCTTGCCGCACAGAACCAGGATGCGGAGCTGAAAAAAGTATTCACTCCCGTTGCCAACGCACTCAGTGCCAACGAGACGAAAATCGTCGCCGAACTCGGCACCGTGCAGGGTCACTCGGTCGATGTTGGCGGCTACTACATGCCCGATGATGCCAAAGCCTCGGAATCTATGCGCCCCAGCGGCACCTTCAACGGCATCCTCGCATCGATCTAAAAACGGTATCTACTCCGAGTCTTACGAAGCGGACGCAGGGACTCGGAGCCCGGCAAGAGCGCCCGCAAGGGCGGTTTTGTGTGGCTCCTCGAGCAACCGACCGTCGGGCAGCAGGATTCCGAAACCCGGACCAAATGCGGCGCCGTTCACCACACAGGCGTTGGTGCGGCACTCGCGAATCTGATCCTCGCCTTTGGAAAGAGCCGCCGACCGGTCGCCGTCCAATTCATATTTCCAGCCAACGATAAAGGCCTCGGGGAACCACTCCCGCAGACGGGGCAGAATTTTAGGGGCAGGCTCGAGGTGCAAAGAAACTGCCCCGTCGCGAGTGGGGATTTTTTTCATCCCACCCGCGCCATCGATAGATGCGACCTGAAAATCACACAGTGCCGCAGCATGAAAAATGGCGTTCGGCTTTTGAGGCAGGTCTTGGAGTAAGGTGGCGAGGGATTCGTTGGTGGAGAAGGAATGGACATCGACGCCCTCTGGCGCGAGTGCCGTGCTCCCCTCGCCTCTCAAACAAAGCACCTCCCAGCCTGCCTGCCGCAAGGCTCGGGAGAGAATCGCGCCGATTTCACCCGTCGCGAAATTCGTGATGCGACGCACAGAGTCGATGGGCGAATAGGCCGGCCCGCAGGTGACAACCGCAAGGGGCTTGAGTGGATTGATCGAGGAGGCAGGCATGGGGTTGTGAGTTATTGAAAACCCTATGTGCAGTCTGTGTCCCCTGTCGTCAACCCAAGCTCAATGCCGGAAATGCCGCGTGCCGGTGAAGACCATGGCGAGGCCTTTGTCATTCGCTGCCTGAATGACCTCGGGGTCGCGCACAGAGCCTCCGGGCTGGATGGCCGCCGTCGCTCCGGCTTGGGCCGCCGCGAGAAGTCCGTCGGGAAACGGGAAGAACGCATCGCTGCAGACCACACTGCCCTTGAGGGAGAGACCCGCCTCTTGAGCCTTCCACACGGCGATCCGCGAGGAATCCACGCGGGACATCTGGCCAGCACCGATGCCGAGAGTGCGGTCCGGTCCCGCATAAACGATGGCGTTGGATTTCACATGCTTGACGATTTTCCAGCCGAATTCCATCGCCTCGATCTCGGTTTTCGTGGGCGGCCGAGCGGTAACGACTTTGTGCTCGAGTTCGGGGATTTCGGCCGTGTCGGAATCCTGCACAAGCAAGCCTCCCAGCACACTGCGGATGTCGCGTCCACTCTGGGTGAGCGGCTTGAGCACGCGCATCAGACGGAGGTTTTTCTTTTTTTGGAGAAGGGAGCGGGCCTCGGAGTCGAACTCGGGGGCGATGATGACCTCGCTGAAGATTTCGCAGATGGACTTCGCCAGCGCTAGGGTAATCGGCTGGTTGCAGATGATGATTCCACCGAACGGCGCCTGTTTGTCGGTGGCGAAGGCTTTTTCCCAGGCCTCGCGCAGGTCGGGATCGCTGCCCACGCCGCAGGGGTTCGTGTGCTTGAGAATGGCAACAGTCGGCTTGCCGAACTCGGAGATGAGACCGGCGGCGGCACTGATGTCCAAAATGTTGTTATAAGAGAGTTCCTTTCCGTGGAGCTTCTCAAAATACGAGCCAAAGTCGCCGTAGAGCTCGGCTTGCTGGTGCGGATTTTCGCCGTAGCGGAGGCGCATCTCGAGTGGAAACTCGATATGGAACCGGCTGCAGGTCTCCTGCTCGCGGTTGAGGAACGAGGAGATCATGCCGTCGTAATGCGAAGTCGTCGCAAAGGCCTTGATAGCCATGCGCTCGCGCAGCACGAGGGTCGTGCCGCCATTCTCCTCGTTCATATCGGCGAGCACGGCTGGATAATCCAAAGGATCGGTGACAACGCAGACGGATTGATAATTTTTCGAAGCGCTGCGGATCATCGAGGGCCCACCGATATCGATCTGCTCGATGGCCTCGGCGAGGGTCACATCCTCACGGGCGATAGTGGCCTCGAAGGGATAGAGATTCACCACCACGAGGTCGATCGGGCGGATTCCATGAGCCTTGGCCTGCTCCTCGTGTTCGTCGTTGCCGCGAATGTAGAGAAGCCCGCCATGGATTTTCGGATGCAGTGTTTTGACACGACCATCGAGGATTTCGGGCGAACCTGTGAAATGGGAGACCTCGGTGGTGGGGATACCGGCGGCTTGCAGGGCCTTGGCGGTTCCGCCGGTGGAGAGAATTTCGATGCCGTAGCCATGCAGCTCACGGGCAAAATCGACAATCCCGGTCTTGTCGGAAACCGAAATCAATGCGCGTTGGATTTTCATTTTTTGAGAGAGAAAAAGTTAGTTGTCGCGCACCGGGACTTCAACATCCAATCGGTGCGCGGGAAGGCTTAGAATGTCTTGCGAGCTCAGTCCAGCGAGGGAACGGGCACTTCCGGATTCACCTCGGCTTGATAATCAACGCCTGCCAAGCCAAAGCCGAAGAGACGCAGGAAACTTTCCTGATAACCCGCAAAATCCGAGAGCTCCGAGAGATTGGAAGTCTCCACGGCATCCCAGCGCTCGCTGATAAGTTTCTGCACGGCATCCGTCATTTCCCAATCATCAAGACGAATCCGCCCCTCGCTGTCGGTGGCGGGTTCGGCACTTGAGAGGCGGTCGCGGAAGAGGCGATCCATCTGCTCGATGCACTCCTCATGCGTGCCACCGGCTTTCATGATTTTATAGAGAAGCGAAATGTAGAGCGGCACGACGGGAATGGCGGAACTCGCCTGCGTGACGAGCGCCTTGTTCACCGAAACCCACGCCTTGCCGCCGAGCGGAGCAAGCTTGCTGTTGATGGAGGCGCAGCAGCGCTCCAGATCCAGCTTCGCGCGGCCGATGGTGCCGTTTTTGTAAATTGGCCAAGTGAGGACAGGTCCGATGTAGGAGTAGGCCAGCGTGCGGGCACCTGGCGCGAGCACTCCGGCGGCCAGGAGATCATCCATCCACATCTCCCAATCCTCGCCGCCCATCACAGCCGTGGTCTGCGCGATTTCCTCGTCGTTTGCAGGCTCGATGGAAATGGAATTTACCTCCCCATTGCCGGTGTTCAGGTTTTTGTTCGTATAGGACTCTCCGATGGGCTTGAGAACGGATTTGAAAACCTCGCTGGTCTTCGGATGCGTGCGACGGGGTGAAGCCAGGCTGTAAATGACACAGTCCACCTGGCCGAGGTCGGCCTTGATGGCGGCGATCACCTCCTGCTTCATGGCATCTGAAAAGGCATCGCCGTTGAAAGACCGGGCATAGAGCCCGGCGGCCGCAGCCTCCCGCTCAAAAGCGGCGGAATTATACCAACCCGCCGTGGCCGTGCGCCCGCCCTCGGCGGCACGCTCAAAGAATACGCCAACCGTGGCAGCATTCGCTCCAAAAGCCGCAGCAATCCGCGAAGACAGCCCGTATCCGGTCGAACTTCCAATCACGAGAACCTTCTTGGGACCGTTCGAGATCGGCCCGCGCTTTTTAACAACAGCAATCTGGTCGGCAACGTGCTTGGCGCATCCCGTCGGATGGGCAGTGGTGCAAATGAATCCACGAATCTTGGGTGAGACAATCATATCGACCCATAGACTGAATGCTGATGCGGCTTCACTCAACGTTTTTGTTGCCAGATCGGAGAGCAAAGTTCCAAGGAATCGAACCGCTGAGTGTCGATCTGCAGCAGCTTTAATGTCTCGACCCTCCACTCCCTCCCTCTTGATCGCCTCTCTAAAAATCCCTCGCTAATCGCCCCACCTAAACCGCCAAGGAACACTGGCAAACTCACGACACTACCCACGCCTCCCCGTAACCCCCTGCTTGGAAAACTAAGCCTTCGGAGCTGAAGGAATGGCGTGCCCTTGGAGGGACGACCTCCGTGTCGTCCGACTTCTGCGGGGCGCAGCCCCGCCCCCATCCGGCTGAGAGGGCCGCGCTGGCGCGCGGGAAAAATGGGCGCCGACGGAGCATCGCCCTCCAAGCGTTTCGACCGCCTCCGGTCTGCCAGCTCTCCGGCTCCGCCTCCAAGCACGGCATCCCTTCAGCTTCTTCATCCTTCAGACTTCTTCTTGAGCTCCGGAAGGCTAGTTTCCCGAACTGCGGGCCAGACGGAAGCCGATGCCGTAGTAGCGGTTGTCCGAGTCGTCGTAGTGGTCGCACTTGGCGACAGTGCAGTCGTCCGCATTGTCGATCCAGCCGCCGCCGCGGAAGTGACGGTAGGAGGTACCGACCAGAACATTGGAGCACCACTCCCACACATTTCCGCTCATATCATAAATCCCGATTTCATTGGCTTGTTTTTGTCCAACTGGATGCGATGTCCCCGCGGAATTATCCTTAAACCACCCCGCAGCATTCAAATCATTGCTCCCAGAATAAGTATACTTTTTTGATTTTTTACCTCCCCGCGCAGCCCATTCCCACTCCGCTTCTGTTGGCAGTCGATACCCTTTGGCTCCCGCTTTTTCCTTCACAACATCCGATTCCTTTTTATCAAACGCTCCGCTTTTATACACCTCCCCCTTGACCTGATACACGGGTTCCAATCGCTCCATCTCGCTCTTCGCATTGCACCATTTCACCATATCATACCAACTCACATCGGTCACGGGATGATTGTCGCTTAGTCCCTTCCCGACTTTTTGTAGATCATACCCTTTGCTCACCGCCCAATCTCTCACTTTTTGCCACTCACCCCATGTCACCTCGTATTTTCCAATCTCAAATGTTTTTACAGATCTGTTCGGGACCTGTGAATCCTTTGGTAAATTTCCTCCCTCCACCTTGATCATCTCAGACTTCACGGGCGCCACATCCTCCGAGTCTTCGCTACTTTCTGATACAGGCGCACTCTCAAACGACTTGGCTGGCACCGTCTGTCGGATTGCTCGATCGACCACGCGTGTCTCCGCCATAAGCACACTCGCCCCTGGTGGGTTGGGCTTAATCGTTGCTCCGGTCGGGCTATCGATGATCTCAAAAGCTTCTCCGGCACTGATGGGCTGAACCGTTCCGCTCGGTGTCAAAAATTCTACCTTCCCTTCGGTCACTCCCACCATCGTTCCGTCCTCGGGTCTGCCCTCGTCGTATTTCAAGAACAGGCTCGTTCCTCGAATACCCGTCATTCCCACTCGCGTTCCAATCTGAAACTCCGAGTATTCTTTGAGTTTCTTCACCCCCATCAGAATCGTCCCCGTGTTTAACTTGAGCTTTGTCGTTGACTGCGTTGGCTCGTCCTCCATGGTCTTGTAGTCGACTCCCGCTGGGTCGAAAGGATCGCGATCGAACTGCTCAATCAAAAATTCCGTCTCCGGCTTGATCTCTAATACCGCACCATTGTCAAACATCAGAGTCACCGAAGCGCTCGCTCCCGTTTTGACCTTGCTCCCCTGTTTCAGAACCATTCCGACCTGAATCTCCATTGACGCTCCATTCATCGTAACCTGGATAGGCGCCCCGTTTTTATTCATCACTCGCACGCTTCCCTCGACAGCAGCGCCTTTGGTTGAATAAGAAAATACACTCAATAAAAGCGCAACGAGAAGGCCCGCTGCGCAGAGAATGGAGCTTTTGGAGGGGTTCACACTGGAGCCCTCTATCAGTCTGATATCGTTCATATAAGCAAGGGCCACCTTTATGTCTCATGAGATTTGGAACAGCAATGCTAATACTGAATGAGCGGACAGTTTTCACAGAACTCGTCTTATCTGTAATGAAGTTCGCTCAACCTCCCACTGGCGTTACCGCAACTGAAGAGACATGCAAAGCTGCCGACACACAGAGTATTTCATCCCACCCTCTGATTTAAGAATCCGTTTCGCGGATTGATGGCGGAGGAGGTGGGATTCGGCGGCTGATTTGCGGGTTGAAGCCTGAATCTATAAGCCTCTACTGGGTATTCGAGTAAAACCAGCACCTGCTCCGCGACTGCCAAACCTGACTCTGGAGGGTCCCTTTTAGGGACACCTCGGAACACACTTTTTCCGACATGCAGGTGTCATGCAGTCTTCTTTTTTCCGTCTGATTGTTACGGAACCCAAGTTAATGGCGGGTTCCACCTCGAACGAACTCTTCCCGGCATTTGGTCACACGCTCGCCAATAGACTGGACCAGAAGTTCGACGATTGCGTGAGTTATTCCTTCCCTCGCCAGAGCGTCTGCGACTGCGCTGCACTTTTGGGGCATCACATCCATGAGATGCTCTACGCGATCATGGAGCATTTTGGGGCTGATTTTGTTTTCGACAGCAAACTTCTCCCAGTTCCGTTTCCCGATTTCCCTCAATCGGTAAGTGCCACCAATTCTCATCGCAAGGTTCGCCCTGCGTAGATCAACCTGCTTGGGATAGGGTAGCGCACTGGAAATATCATACAGAGGCGCAAGGCGGACCTGAGCACCGGCAGCGATCAATACCGAGAAATTCTTAGCGTGCGCATCGGTTGCTTCGATGAGCCACCCGAGGATCAAGGCATCGATGAAGCGCTGTTCGTCCTCGGCGTGATTGGACGAATACTGTCGGATCAGGGTTACGATTTCGGAGGCCGACGGCCCTCCCTCATTTTGATATTTCTGCTGCGGAGCACGTCCCAGTGCCTGACAGAAATCCTCCTGATGGATGCGAAAGACGATTCCATCCTGACGCAAGCGGTCATACCGCTCCACGACGATCACTGGGGATTCGCTAAAGTATTCCACCGTGGATGTCGCTGTGGAAAAGCCGCATTCCTTCGCCAGACGTAGACAGAAGTGTTCATTTTCCGCGAGGCCATCGAATGCGCCGGTAGCCGGCTTCAAGATGTGCGTGGTGGGCATATAGCCGGAGGGGATACCCCATCGACCCCTGTCTTCGTCGCGGAACAAGGCGATTTTCGGCTGGGCTCCAGCCAGACTGAATTGCCCCGAGTCGGAACCGGATCGCGTGGCCGCATGGTCTCGCAGGAGCAGGGCCATGCGTTCGTCCACCTCGGCGCTCTTGAGCCAATCAACCTTCCCAAGAGGTGGATCTGCGATCCAGTTATCGATTTTTTCACTCCGCACAAACTGAATTCCTCCCGCACAATCCTCCCCGACATGGGAGAGAAGGGCGAAGGCATTCTTTGAGGAAACCTGAAACTTGGTTCCCCAGCGCCTCAAAACCCCATCATTGTCGGGAAGCAGCCCCCAAAGAAACGACTCGATGACATCATGGGGATGTTCCACTGCAGTCAACGGCATCGAGAGCGACAGGGGAAAAGAACCAGGATCCGACTGCCAAGCCTGCTCGTAACGAAACACCAATTTGTTTCGGCGAGGATCGCGGATCACCCGCCCCATGACCCTCTCTCTGCAGAAAACATGCAGCTCCTCACTCATGCCTGCTTCGTTGTTGAGTGGATGATCTCACCCAGATCGATTCTCGGGGTGAATAATGACGCCTTCGCCGAATCGACGCTGAGTGCCAAGCCAAGCTGGTGGAGTGTTCTCAGGACAAGATCGAGTTGAGCGGAGGGCTTGCCCTTCTCAAGAGCCACGACCCAAACTCGGCTTACTCCGGTCTTGTCGGCCAGATTCTGCTGGGTGAGACCGAGTTCGTTTCGACGATCTCGGATCAACGCTCCCAAGTCTTTTGCGGCTCGAACGTTCATCAAGGACACCCTTGCATGTCAACGATCGGATACAAATGAAAAATGTCAACGATCACTGTCATTATCAAAATAACAACGATCGGCGATATTTCTAAGAAAGCGGATCCGATCAAGAACGGGTTGTCTCATCGATACCCCCGGGAAAACTTGCTCTCTTCTTCTCATTCCGGCTTTGCCAGTAGCGTGAGATCTGGCGAGTGGCGGTGGATAGCCATTCACGGTCTTGGGGAGCCTTGACGATATCAACAGCTGCAAAATGTTTTGGCGAATTACGGGCAGGCTTCCCGAGAGGGTTCAGCAGCTTGGAGACCGCCAACTGGGCGATATCGTGATCACAGAACCCCAAGACAACCGCCACTTCAGCGGAGGTCAGACGGGCTGGAAGGCGGCGGCCATCGAGGAGGTGGGATTGATTCCGGCCTTCGGCCTACACCCCTGCGGGGCTGCGCTTCGCGCAGTCTTTGCCTCTTCGAGGCGGTCAAACTGCGGAATGTTGACTCGCACCGCCCCCGGTGTCTTGGCCCTTCGGGCTCAACCTCCGGTTGATCTACCGCGCGGCCGCCCTGCCGCCTGGTTCATCATCCCACCCTCTGATTTGAGAATCCGCTTCGCGGATTGATGGCGGAGGAGGTGGGATTGATTCCGGCCTTTGGCCTACACCCCGGCGGGGCTGCGCTTCGCGCAGTCTTTGCCTCTTCGAGGCGGTCGAACTGCGTTCATCATCCCACCCTCTGATTTGAGAATCCGCTTCGCGGATTGATGGCGGAGGAGGTGGGATTCGAACCCACGGAGCCTTGCGGCTCTCCGGTTTTCAAGACCGGCGCAATCGACCACTCTGCCACCCCTCCTCTGTAATAATAATCAGCAGTTAATTTTATCAGGACAACAGACAGGAATCCTGCTCGTTGCCGATTTACTGCCAACTAAACGAATGTCCAGCAATCCAAGACGCAGGCGATGCGTTAGCAAACTATACAGATCGCGAAAGTGTGTTCGCAAGTTTTTCATCGCGGCCAACGGCAAAAATCAGATTCTGAATGGGCTCAAAGAAATTGCGATCCCATTCCTCCAACCACGAGAAGCAGCGCCAGACTGGTTGGATTTTATGACACAATTACAGCTTGGAATCGCAGTCGATTTGTAGTATTAAGTTTTCATCATCAGGAATCCCTGTGGCCGCGCAAGGCGGGTCAGGGTGCCAACCGGGGAAGGAGAAATCCCACGGTGGTTTGCGATGGCGGAAACGCCAAGCGATGTGTGGGTGAAAAGCCCAAACAAAAAATTCTCCTCGGACTTCATTGACCGCCGATCCTGATTGGGAACGGCGGTTTTTTTGTGGCCCGGAATTTCTGGTGAGAAACCCAAAAGGAGACACACCATGAACACACTCGAAAAACCATCGATCCGCGTGCTCGCGCACAATGTGGATCATCACCTCTGGAACAACCACGGCACCTGGTGGTGCCACTACACAGTCCACCTACCGGACTACACCAAGCGCCGCGTGCGCCTGAGCCTCGGCACTCCGTGTGTGAATCGCGCGCGCAAGCTCCGGGATGAAATCCTGAAGCGCGCAGCCAAGGGCCACGGCCTCTGAAATGAGCGAACTTTAGTGCGCTCAAACAATCCCTACGAAACGCGAACCCAACCCAACCCCACTCCCTAATCATGGTCATCCAATCCGAAGTCGAATCCCTGAACCACCTTGGCCTCCACGCTTGCGCTCTCGAAGCAGTTCAGCGGACGCTCGAGACACGCGTGGACGAATCAATCCTGTATGAGGCCGTCTGCACTGCACTCAGCAACAAACGCTACGAACTGGCAGTCGAATATGCCGATCGTTTGGCCCTCATTCCCGATCTGGAAAAGAAGGACATCCAAATCATCAGCCTCGCCTATAATTACGCAGGGCGTCATGACGAAGCCTACCTCGTGTGTCGCGATGCGGTTTTTCGCGAAGGCCAACCGATAGCTACCGAGTTTTATTCTCTCGCCTGCCGCGCTGTGAGCACTGGTCGATTTGAGGCGGCCCTCAGTCACATCTTGAGGGAGTTGAAAAACGTTCGCCCCAGCGATGACTATCTGGTGAGGAAGCCATTTATCGACTCCGAACTCGTCGAGGCATGGGAGTATGCATCCGAATGTTCTCCAGACCTGCAGCGGGCACTCGGAAATTTCTTCGATAACTGGCAATCCATCCTGGATGGAAATCAATGCCTCGGCCCCGAGCGCTGGGTGGACCACAGCGACCTGAAGCGTATCCCCGGAGAATTCCACATTCTGCTGCGGCCAAGATGTCCCTCGACCTTTGTTACGCCGCCTCTCCAAGCTGCAAAACACCCCGACCTCCACCGGCGCTATCTGGAGTGGCAGGCAGCTACTGCCGCCCCGCATATCGCCGCCTTCGCGCGCTACATGGAGGATGCCGAGCGGCAACTCATCCAAGCACAGCCACTGTTCGCAGAATTCCAAGCCGCGCGCGGGCGCTTTGGACTCGCGCGGGCGCACCTGCTCTGCATCCTGCGGAACTCGACCGATTACGATCCCACGCGCCTCCCGTATATTCCGCTGCTCGCCCCGCTCCTGGAGGAGTTCCAGTGCCAATACAAAGAGTCTCCCGAGGCATTCCGCTTTCTGGTTAATGATTCCACGCGCTGCCAGAGCGAGGAGGAGTTCACAAACCTCCCACCCATCAACCGCTCATCAGGTCTCGCAGCGCTGTATCTTGGGAACACCTACTACAGATGCGGTCGCTATGCGGATGCCATCAGCGAGTGGATTCTTTGCGCGAAGCGCTGGCCGCGGGATGATTCCGCGATCCTCAATATCATCTTCGGCCTCTTATTGGAGGAACGCTACCGAGACGCCTCCAGAGTGCTCGCAACCGTTCGGGCAGAGACATTGCCAGACGCCACGCGCAGGCAGATTGAAGAAAATATCGCTGCCCACGACTCGTCGCGAAACCCGTGCTGCCAGAACCCGAGGATTCCTACTCCAGAGTTCGGAGGATTTTTCCCGGGAGCCAATGACGAGTTTATACAGTGGCTCGAAAACCAAAAAACTCGCTGAAGATTCAACGCCAAAAATCCCTGCCTATGAACCATAAATCCACCGACACCCCATCCATTTCAGCTGAGGAAAAACTCGCCAAAAGAATCCTTGTAGGGCTCTCCAGCAGGCGTTCTGACGAGGAATGGGAACACTTCGTAAATCGAACGATTGAAATGTTTCGTCAGAAAAATTTGTTTAAAAAAGAAACCCCAACTCCCACCACAAAATCATGAGCAAACAAGCACCCCCAAGACAGAAAAATTAACCACGGAGGACACGGAGATCACAGAGGAGGAAAAAGAAACAGGGGCATTCGTCGTCATCCAAGACAATGGATTTGCATCGTCTTTATGCCTCATCCCTTCCCTCCGTGTGCTCTGTGGTCAATCCATTAGAAAACCCATGCCTAAATCCCAAGACTCCTTCTTCGCCATCTTCAGCGATGTCCACGCGAACATCGACGCCCTCGAAGCCGTGCTTGCCGACATCGAGCAATTTCCCGTGAAGGGAATTTTCTGTCTCGGCGACACCGTGGGCTACGGTCCGGAACCGGCCGTGTGTGTGCAGCGTGTCATGGATACCTGTGCCATCACCGTTCTCGGCAACCATGAAGCCATGCTTTTCCTGACCGAAAAAATCCCCGACGAGGACTGGGACATCTCGATCCGCCAACCGCTTCAGCTTGCCAACGAGCAGCTCAACAAAGCCCAGAAATCCTGGCTGCATGCCCAACCGATCACAGCCGATATCGATCCCATCACACTCTCCCACGCCTCGCTCAACGAGCCCGCCGAGTTCAACTACATCAAAGAGGAAACGGAGGCCGAGGCGCACTTTGCCGCACAGACGACCTTCATCAGCTTCAATGGCCACACGCACGTGCCATTGATTTGGGAGGAAAATACCGAAACATACGCCTGCCGCCCTCTCAAGCCATCCGAAAAACCCACACTCCTGAATGCCGAGAAACGCTACTCGGTGAACATCGGCAGCGTTGGCCAACCCCGTGATGATGATCCGCGGGCCTGCTATGTGCTCTACGACTTCGAGCAGCGTCTGCTCATCTACCGCCGGGTCGCTTACGACATCCCCTGCGCCCAAGCCCGTTTCAAAAAAGCCGGACTGCCAGCGCACAACGCCTTCCGCTTGGCCAAAGGACACTGAGCGCCATGGACAAACAAACAAATAAAGAGGAAAAATGCACACGCCGTCGTCTGCTTGCTTTGGTATACGGCACTTTCCGCAAGCCGCGTGACCATCAAAGCCATTGTCGATGCCCCAAGCGGAACCCCAGTCGAAGTCATGACCTTCTTCATTGAAATATTCAGCCCCGGAATCCTTGCGGCAGTTTGCAACTCACAAAAACCCAAGCAAACCCCTTCATTTTTACTTGAATCTCTCCGGTCCCGGCTGACTTTCTCTTTGGTTTTGACCGAATGGTTGTTTCGGGGAGCCAAGCGGTATTTTTCCCTGTTCGAACGGTCAATATTGCCGTTTTTATTGTATGACAATACAAAAAATATTATTTTTATTTTTTGTAGTTATAAAACTTGATTGCAACATTTAAGAAATAAAAATATTGTTTTATGTTTTGCGGATATTTTTATTAAAATATTTTTTTCTTGCAATAATTTGGCAATTCTGATTAACTAAAAAATATAAAAATTTTATCACTTTTTATTTATTTTATAAACCTTATAGTCAATATTTTAAATAATTATTTTTTTCTTATATATGAATATGCGTCATTTTGTCTCATTAGGGTTTTCTTCTGGTTCATCGACCTGTGTAGAGTTTCCAAGCCAAAACATGGCATCTGGAAAAGCACTAAAAAACTTAAAAGGGTGTAACACCGCCTGCAACAGCCACCAGGTATAATGAACGGCAAACCAATCCGAAGACGCCCTCGTAAATTCACACCAAACACCTCAACACCAACAACCC
>Ga0247836_1001104_pt1 | contig 45728 bp, 48 predicted proteins | sample LaCruzMarch2015__4_FD_187116 | JGI IMG/M metagenome (GOLD analysis project Ga0247836, IMG submission 187116) | Freshwater microbial communities from meromictic Lake La Cruz, Castile-La Mancha, Spain - LaCruzMarch2015_14m | ecosystem: Environmental > Aquatic > Freshwater > Lake | place: Spain... | reverse complement strand
ACTGATTCTACCGTGGACGCTCGCGGGCTAAGCCCGCTGGGCTCAACCGCCGGATGCGGAAAACCGCATGTCCGGTGGTGTGGGAGGGGTGACGGGCGCAATCCCGTCACCCCGACCCGATCGGTAACACCGTGACCTGTAGGGTCCGCTGTGCGGACCGGCGACCGTGCAGATCGCGCGGTGGCCGGGTTTATGACCAAGGCCCGCGGTAAAGGCAAGCCGCCGTGCAGCCGGAGCTTTCAGGTATCAGTGCTATGCCGATCGTGACCAAGTTTGGTGATGCAGACGCTCCGGATGGCCAGGAGATGCAGTGGATCGATATCGATCTTGCCGACGCGGCGGAGCACGCCTGGCTGACTGATTGTCCGGACCTCGATGAGCAAACCCGGACACTGCTGCTCGAACCGGTGCGCTTCAGTCGACGCGAACATCTGGTCGACGGCTTGTTTCTGGGTCTCATCTGGATGCCGATGACCGCGAAACGCTGGTCCGATCGGCCAATCACGTGACCCGGTATCTCGCGAGCCTGGAGGACTGCCGTGCACGAATTCAGATGTTCGAGGACCACATCGATGCGCAGCGGGCGACCACCATGACCCGTGCCAGCCTCAATCTGACCATCGTAGCGACGGTATTTCTGCCGCTGACCTTCATGTCCGGTCTGCTCGGGATGAATGTCGCCGGAATCCCGGAGGAGCATAATCCCTGGGGTTTCTGGATCGTCAGTGCGCTGTCGATCCTAATCGCCCTGCTGGCCTGGGTGATCCTGCGGCGGCGTTTACGTTACTAGCGCTGCCCATCCTACCGAAAGGTCTGGCCCCAACAAACCACATCACTTCGGATCACACCCCGACACATTCGCCGGCTTGCGCCGACCCTCCCCGCGTGTTATCCTCCCGCTTCTTTTTCACGCACTTTGCGTTGTCGAATTTTAGAACAGAGCAAGGGTTTTCGTCATGTCTCGGGTATGTCAGGTTACCGGTAAGCGGCCCATGAGCGGCCACAAAGTCTCGCACGCCAACAACAAGACCAAGCGCCGCTTCCTGCCCAATCTGCACTACCACAGATACTGGGTCGAGAGCGAGCAGCGCTGGGTCCGGCTTCGTTTGACCAGCAGCGGGATGCGGGTCATCGACAAGCGCGGCATCGATGCCGTTTTGGGCGACATGCGCGCCCGCGGTGAACAGGTTTAAGGGGTAAAGTCCATGGCTAAGGCAGCGCGTGAAAAAATCCGCCTGAATTCCAGCGCCGGTACCGGTCATTTCTATACGACCACCAAGAACAAGCGCAATCAGCCCGGCAAGATGGAGATCAAGAAATTCGATCCCGTCGTGCGGCAGCATGTCATGTATAAGGAAGGCAAGATCAAGTAAGCCTTCCGCGCGGCGCCCTGCCGCGCGAGCAAGATCCCGCTGTCGAAGGTTCCGACGGGACGCGCGTCAAGCACATTTGTCCGTTCCCGCGGGATCAGCGCCTGTTTCCGTGGCGTTCGCGAATGACACGCGGGTGTCGGTCTTGGACATCGTTCCGGCCCGCATTCGCCGTGAGCACGGAGCGGAAATTTCATCCACAGATGTCACAGATGAACACGGATGATTTCTTCATCTGTGAAAATCTGTGACATCTGTGGGTAATTCCGGGTGACCGCCTTGGCGGGAACGACGGTTATGGCCTGAGTCCCATTCCGGGCCTGAGCTGAGGCTGGACCCTGGTAATCGTTCCGTTTTGTTTTTGTTTAACTTGTTCTTGAGTCGGTACCTATCGCCCCATGACCTGCTCGACGATGGCCTGAATCGCCGGATTCTCCATCAGCCGCTGGAAGCGCGGGTCGGTGCGTAGCTTTTCCACATCGCCGGCCGTGATCAGTCGCATGAATTCCGGGTCGGTGAGGGCGGCTGTCACGTCAGCGTCACCCTGCAGACGGGAAATCGCCTCCATGGTCTGGGGGTTGCCCAGCAGTTGCTGCTGGACGGCCGCGAACGCGCTACTCTGGTCGCCCGTTTCCGTGGCTGCCGCCGCGGTGGTGCCCGACCCACCCGGACGGATCGCCAGCACGTCGGATTCGCGCACCTGAATTTCACCTAGGCTGGCGCTGCGGACCCGGTAGAAGCCATCCCCGACCGCGATGACTTCCCCGCCGATGACGCTGCCGTCACGCAGTTCGATTCGGCTTTCGCCCGCACTCAGCGGGCCCGGGCTGATGCATAGCCCCCCCAGCAGTGAAATGACCAGCCAGGGCAAACGAACAGGGTGTCGCATAACGCGATTGGGGACGCAAGCCGCTGGTTGGTTCGACATGGTTGGCCTCGGATGCTGTTTGAAGTGAGGTGATGCGCCGCCGCGTCACGGGCATCGGCTGTGCATGATGGCAGCGAATCGCCAACCCCGTCGCGGACGCGATCCGCATAGTGTGCCATTCTTAGCAGACGGCTGATAGCTGACAGCGCCTTCAGGTGCAACACCCGTGCAACATCAAAATCGCGATCAGTTTCTCGCCGAGGTTGAACGGATTGCCGCCGACGCCTGCGGCAACACGGTGCCGGAGGCCTCAAGCGTGTTGTTTCGCCAGCGCCTCGATGCAATGCTGGATCACTTTCTGCTGGAATCCCAACCGATCACCGGGGTCACGGCCACCATCCTGCTCGCCGACATCCGTGGTTTCACGGCGATGACGGAGCGTCTGCCCACGGACACCGTCATCGGTCTGCTGAATCGCTATTTCTCGGAAATGGGGCGGGTCATCAAGCGCCACCAGGGCGTGATCGATAAGTTCATGGGGGACTCGGTCATGGCCCTGTTCGGCGCGCCCGAACGTCAGCCGGATGACCTGTTGCGCGCCCTGGCCTGCGCCGTGGAGATGCAGCAGGCCATGGCGAGACTCAACCAGGAGTCGGCGACGCGCGGCGAGCCCAACCTCTTCGTCGGCATTGCCGTGAACACCGGGGAGGTGATGGCGGGTAGCTTCGGCTCCCGTCAGCATAGCGAGTACACCGTCATCGGGGATACCGTGAACACGGTCGCGCGCATGGAAGCCTTCAGCCTGAGAGGCCAGATCCTGCTCAGCGAATCCAGTCACGCCGGCGCCCGCGAACACATCGAGGTCGGCGCGGTGAACGCGGTGCAGGTCAAGGGCAAGGCTGATCCGGTCATCCTGTATGAACTGCGTTCGGTCAAGCATCCGCGGCGGTTGGTGGTCCCGCGGGTGGAAGTGCGGCGCTCCCCGCGGATTCGGGTCGATTTTCCGTTGGTCCTAAACCGGATGGTGGACAAGCGCATCCTGCTGGAACCCCTGGCGGGGCGTGCACTGGACCTCGGCTACAACGGTTTCCTGATCGACTTGGATCACTGTCTGGGCTGCGGCGACGAGGTCGCTGCCGACCTTGCGCCCCTGCTGCACGGTGAGCCGGTCGGTCGGATCTACGCGCGGGTCATCCGCGTCGAACGGTGCGCCGGCCGGTTTCAGACCAGTCTCCAATTCACCAACCTGGATACCCCGGCCCATCTGCAGGTCAAGCAGTTCGTGGATAAGACGCTGTGGGGGCGGTGATCGATCAGCAGATCCGCGGCAACTGCTCCCCGGCCAGCCAATCGACGATGCGGCTGCCGCCGAAGCGCGTCTCCATTTGTACGAAACGGTGCGGGTCCGCGACCACCTCGCCGATCCGGCTCGCCGCGGTGCCGAGCGGATGGGCGCGCATCACGGTCAGCAGGTCCGCCGCCCGCTCGGCCGGGCAGATCGCGATCAGCTTGCCCTCATTGGCCACGTAGAGCGGGTCGAGTCCGAGGAGCTCGCAGGCGGCGGACACCTCCGGGCGAATCGGGATGGCGCTCTCACTGATGCGCATGCCGACCCCGGACTGGTGAGCCAATTCGTTCAGGGTGGTGGCCAGCCCGCCGCGGGTGGGATCGCGCAGGCAGTGCAGATCCGGGACCGCTGCCACCATGGCGGCAACCAGGGTATGCAGCGCGGCGGTATCGGAGCGGATCGCCACCTCGAATCCCAGGTTCTCGCGCTTGGACAGAATGGCGACCCCGTGGTCGCCGAGAGTGCCGCTGACCAGGATGGCGTCGCCGGGCCGCGCCTGGTCGCCGGAGAGGGTGACGCCCTCCGGGACGACACCGACCCCGGTGGTGGTGATGAAGACGCCATCGCCCTTACCGCGCTCCACCACCTTGGTGTCGCCGGTGACGACCGGGACCCCGGCCGCGGTGGCTGCCGCCGCCATGCTCTGGACGATCCGCACCAGATCCTTGAGCGGATACCCTTCCTCCAGGATGAATCCGGCGGCCAGATAGAGCGGCCGGGCCCCGGCCATGGCCACATCGTTGATGGTACCGTGGACGGACAGGCAGCCGATGTCGCCGCCGGGGAAGAACAGCGGTGCGACGACGTGGCCGTCGGTGCTGATCACCAGGCGCCCCGGCGGCGGAGTGAACAACGCCTGGTCATTGCCCTGCCGCAGCAGGTCATTGTCAAGGTGGGCCTGGAAGACCTCGGCGATGAGTTGGGCCATGGCCCGGCCGCCGGCACCGTGGCTCATGTCGACCGTGCCGTGCTGGAGATCCAGTCGAACGGGAAAGCGGCGATCGGTGTTCATCTAAGAGCCCCTCGGTCCGCGAAAGCGCCCGTAGCTCCAGTACGCGGCGCAGGCGCCCTCGGAGGACACCATACAGGAGCCCATGGGGTTGTCCGGGGTGCAGACGGTGCCGAAGAGCTTGCAGTCGGTGGGCTCCTTGACCCCGCGCAGGATGGCCGGGCACTCGCAGCCCTTGACCTCCCGCACCGGGCCCACGTCGACCGCAAAGCGCTGTTCCGCGTCCAGGTCCGCGTAGGCGTCGGCCAGCCGCAGCGCACTGTTCGGCAGGAAACCCAGGCCGCGCCACTCGAAGGTGTCGCGGGTGGTGAAGACCTCGGCCATCAGCGCCTGCGCCTTGCGGTTGCCGTCCGCGGTCACGGCGCGGGTATATTGATTCTCGACCGCGCAACGGCCGTCGTTGATCTGGCGGATCAGCAGCAGCGCCGACTGCATCACGTCCAGCGGCTCGAAGCCGGCGATCACCAGGGGCTTGCCGAACTCCATGGGGACGAACGCGTAGGGCTGGCTGCCGATGACGGTACTGACATGCGAGGGACCCAGGATGCCGTCGAGTTGGACGCCGTCCGGACCGGCGGTTGCCAGGATGGTGCGCAGGGCGGGCGGGGTCAGGACGTGGTTGCAGAAAATCGAAAAATTGGCGAGCCCCTCGGCGCGGGCAGTCTTGGCCGCGACCGCGGTGGGCGGGGTGGTGGTCTCGAACCCGATGGCGAAGAAGACCACCTGGCGCGCCGGATCGGCGCGGGCGATGCGCAGGGCGTCCTGGGTGGAATAGACCATGCGAATGTCGGCTCCGGCCGCCTTGGCCTTGAGCAGGCTGTGCCGCTCGCTGGCCGGCACGCGCATCAGGTCGGCATAGGTGCACAGGGTCACCCGGTGCTGGGCCGCCAGCGCGATGGCGTGGTCGATGCGCGCCATCGGCAGCACACAAACCGGGCAGCCCGGGCCATGGATGAAGCGCACATTGGGCGGCATCAGGTCCTGCACGCCATAACGGAAAATGGCATGGGTGTGACCGCCGCAGAACTCCATGAGACGGTAATCCCGGTCGGGGCCGGCCGCGGCGTCGATGGCCTCGGCCAGGCCCCGTGCCAGGTGTTCGTCGCGGAAGTCGTCGACGTATTTCATACCATCAGACCGGATGGATCGGCGGTCGGCGGCGCTGCGGACAGGTCGTCGAATACCCCCATCTCACGCATCAGGTCCAGCGTTTGCCTGGCCTCTTCTTCGCTGATGCGGTTGAGCGCATAGCCGACATGGATCAGTACATAGTCACCGACCGCGGCGTCTTCGATCAGCGCGAGTGAGCACTCCTTGCTCACCGCGCCCAGGGCGACCGTCGCCGTCTCACCGGTCGAATCGATGGCGGTAATGCGGGCTGGGATGGCGAGACACATAACGGCGACACCTCGATCGATTTCAGGATGTGGGGTTACGGGCAGCGTTCGCGGGCCGGAGCGCACGATCGCTGCCGGGGAGGTCCAGGGTGTAGTCGACGCAGGGGTCTACGGCGGCGATGAAGATCCGCACCAGGGGTGCGATGTGATCGGCGCCGTGCTGCCGCAGGAGCTGCTGGAGTCCCGCCGCCACGACTCCGCGGGGATGAAAATTCCATTCGGTCGGCGCCAGGATGGCGTAGGCAATGATGCGTCCGTCGCGGATGTGCACGCGATGGACAAGCAGGCCGCGTGCCGCCTGGACCTGGGATAGCCCCAGGCCAGGGGGCAAGACGGCGGGTGCGGGCGGCGCGTTCGGTACTGGGGTGTCGCTCAGGAGGCGCGCGACCTCGGTGAGTTGAGCGGCGAGGCGCGGCAGCAGACCATTGCCGCAGTCGGTCGCCAGGTTGCGCACCAGCGGTTGATCCTGTTGGCGGGTCAAGGGGGTGGTTTCCCGCGGTTGCGCCGCCCAGACGGGTCGGGCGACAAAGTCATCGGTGGCCGCCGCGTCGTCTCCCAGGTGCCGGTCTAGGTCCACCGCGCTCAGGTCGGGGAGGGCGCCGACCGCGCACCGCCCGTATCCGGCCTGGCCCGCGGCGATGACCTGCCTGACCAGTCGGGCCGCCACCGTGTCGGTGTCCGCGGCCCAGGCTGCCAGGGTGTCCAGCCGGTCGGCGCGCGTGCGCCAAACAGCGGGTGTCACACCAAAGAGACGTTCGGTGCACAGGGCGGCGAGGTCCGCGCGGGCTTGCTCGGCGGCCGGTTGATCCGGGGCGGCGGTGTCCGCGCCCGGCGCCAACGCATCCGATCCGCCGGCGAGCGCGGTCCGCCGCGTGATCGTCAGCCGCATCGCCTGGGTCATGGCGGCGGCGTCCGGGTCGCAGCCCAAGAACTTGGGCCAATCCAGCAGAATGCGCCAGAGGTGTTCGCGCAGTGTCTCCGTGTCCACCAACTGCCCTCGCAGCTCGGCAACCCGGTGATCGGGGGTAAGGCCGAGCGCCTGCTCGATGGCCGCGGCGGCGGCGGCCGACTGGGCGGTGCCGCAGATGTTGAACAGGACCGGCAGCAACCGGACGGTGTCGGCGACATCCCGGCCGATGAAGACCTTTGCCGCCCGGACCGGTCGGGTCGAGGTGATGGTCACCACCGCTGGGTCGAGCGTGATGTGGAGTTTACCGGCCGGGTCTGTCATCGGAGCATCGTTTGGAGGTGGCGGCAGGGTGGGGCGGTGCGTGCGGACCACGCGGGCGGCGACCGGAATTCACGTGAGTGTACCGCAACCCCCGGCTAGAATACCCGCCCGTCAACCCGGCTTTGGTGCCGAACACCCGCAGATCGAGTGCAACCCCATGCTCACCAAGGAACAAGTGGACCGCCTGCGCGATCCCATCGACTTCGAAGCGGAGGTCGCCGGCCGTACGCTGCGCTTCGCGAGCACCTGGGGGCTCTTTTCCCCGCGGGCAATCGACGAGGGAACCCGCCTGTTGCTCGACCACATCGAGGTCGGCCCGGCCGCCGATTGTCTGGACCTGGGATGCGGCTACGGCGCCATCGGTGTCGCCCTCGCCGTCCTGGCGCCCCAGGGACACACGCTGATGGTCGACAAGGACTTCATTGCCGTGGACTTCGCCGAGCGCAACGCCCGTCGCAATCACCTCAGTAACGCCCGCGCCCTGCTCAGCAACGGCTTTGATCAGGTGCCTGCCGACCGGCGTTTCGACCGGATCGCGAGCAACATCCCCGCCAAGGTGGGGAAGGAGCTCCTGGCCATTCTGCTCCACGATGCGCAGGCCCGGTTGCGGCCGGGCGGTCGACTCTATGTCGTCACCGTCAACGGCTTGCGCGAGTTCATGAAGCGCAATCTCAAGGAAGTATTCGGCAATTACGACAAACTCAAGCAGGGCGCCCATTACACGGTGGGGATGGCGCAGCGGGGGGAATAGAGCCGGACCTAGGGGCGGGTGTCAAACCCGCCCCTACACCAAGAGTCTGTCCGGACGTAGGGGCGGGTTTCAAACCCGCCCCTACTGGATATCAGGTGCCGGTTGGCCGCCTCAGCGTGCGTCAGCTTGCATTAGCCTGCAGTCGCGGTCATCTTTGTACCCTTAGCAGGTCTTCGGTTGTCCCTTCCTCACCGATTCCAGGAATGTCTATGGTCCTTGACTTACCCCAACTCTGCGCTCGGCTGGATATCCCGGTGCCCGTGCTGTTTCCCGCCTTCGAACCCAGGCAGATTCGCGGAGTGAATACCCTGGAGATGGCCGGACAGACGGACCTCTGTTTCGCCGAAGGGCTGGAGCAAGCGCAAGCGGTGCAGGGCAGCCGCGCCGCCGCGGTGCTGGTCCATAACAACTTTCCGGCCGTCACCGGACCGGCCTTGATCCGGGTTGCGGAGCCGCGCGCGAGTTTCTTTCTGCTGGCCGAATCCTTCCTGCCGGTCTCCGAGGTGCAGGGCATCCATCCCAGCGCGGTGATCGACCGCAGCGCGGTGTTGGGGGCCGGAACGGCGGTTGGCGCCTGCGCGGTGATTGCCGCCGGGGTGCGGTTGGGCGAGCGCTGCACCATCGGTCCGGGGGTCTATCTGGGGCCGGGCGTGATGATCGGGGCGGATTCCGTGATCGAAGCCAACGCGACCGTGCATCGGGACAGCGGCCTGGGAGCGCGCTGTACGGTGCACTCCGGCTGTGTGATCGGCGGGGATGGCTTTGGTTTCCAGTGGGACGGGGAGGGTCACCGCAAGGTCCCTCAACTCGGGCGTGTGCTCATTGAGGACGATGTGGACATCGGCTGCAATTGCTGCGTGGACCGCGCCACCCTGGGGGAGACCCGCATCCGTCGCGGCACCAAGATCGATAATCTGGTGCAGATCGCGCACAACACGGACATCGGCGCCCATGTGATTTTGGTTAGCCAGGCCGGGGTCGCTGGCAGCAGCACGATCGGCACCGGGGCGGTGATCGCCGGCCAAGTCGCGGTCTCGGATCATGTGCAGGTGGGGGCGGGGGCGCGCATCGGCGGTCAGTCCGGGGTGACCAAAGACGTGCCCGCGGGCGCCGCGGTGTTCGGCACCCCGGCCCGCCCGATGAAGGAAACGCTGCGCGAACTGGCGGCGTTGCGCCAGTTGCCGGGTTTGCTCAAGCAGTTCAAGCGTCAGCAGCAGGAGTTGGACACCCTGCGTCAGCGGCTCGACGACCTGGAGGGCGGCTCAGTCAGGGGTGATCAACCGGCCTGAGCGCGCGCGCGGCGCTGGACGTCCAACGCGATAACCGGTTGTAGGGGCGGGTTTCAAACCCGCCCCTACGCCAAGGCCATGTCCGGGTAACAGGTACGAAGGCGAGTGCGCTTCGTGTTCAAGCGAAGATCTTTCGCGTTCGAGGCCGCGAACGCCCTATTTCGGGACATCAGTCTCTGTCTTCCCGGCCTCCTCGGCCATGCCGAGCAGGCGGACGGCTTCTTCGCCGATCGGCGTGTCGGCTCCCAGGTCGCGCGCGCGGCCCAGCGCCTCGCGGGCCTGGGTGCGGTCGCCGGTTTGCAGCGCGACATAGCCCAGGGTCAGCCAAATCCGCTGTGCGGTCGGGTCGGTCTGAGCGCCGGCGCGCAGGGCCTCCAGCGCCCCCGCTCCGTCACCGGTGTAATAGAGGGCGAGTCCCAGGTCGTTCTGGGTCTCGACGTCGTTGGCCGCCAGTTCGAGGATACGCCGGTAGACCGGGATCGCCTGAGCGAAGCGGCGTTCTTCGAACAGGGTCGTGGCGCGCTGCCGCAGCAGGTCCGGGTTGGTCTCGGTGATGCTCAGCGGAATCGCGTCGGCGGCGTCGCGGACCGGGGTTGCGGCCGCCGGGTGTCCGGCCGGTACGCGCGCGGTGCCGGGCGGATGCTGCGCAACCGTCGGTCGGATGGGATGGCGGATATAGTAATCGCGGGTGACGGCGAAGACCGCGAAGCCGTAGAAAGCCAGAACAACGAGAGCAAACAACCAGTGGATGGGGCGCAGTGGCGGCATGGCGGTGATGTAACCTCGGGTGAGAAGGGGGCGGCGGATGCTGGGAACCGCCGGTGCTGCTGTCAATCATGCCCTGATTCGGGCCGTTCTGGTGAATTTGATGTCTGATCGCACCGCGGCCGCGTTGCATCCTCGCGTCACCCCTGGACTTGGCCTATCATGCCGCGCAACGTTACGAAGCCTGGGACGGCCTCGCGACTGCCGTCCCGTCCTGACCATCCGGAGCACACTCTATGACGACCCCTGTACGAGACCTTGAGGGAGCGGCTGACGACATCGTCGATAAATTGGCCGAGCGGGGTATCAAAGACAACGAACAATTGGTCAAGGCCGCGGCCACGCCCGCCCAGCGCAAGGAGCTGGCGAGCTTCTGCGGATGCGAGAGTGCCGACATTCTGCATCTCGCCAACCGGGCCGACCTGGCCCGGATCCGCGGAATTTCCGGCGTCTACTCGGACCTGCTGGAGATTGTCGGCGTGGACACCGTCAAGGAACTCGCCACCCGGCGTGCGGATCACCTGTTCGCCAAGATCGCCGAGACCAACGATCGCGACCGTCTGACCACCAAGCCGCCGACCCAGCCCATGGTACAGAACTGGGTGAGTCAGGCGAAGTCTCTCCCCGCCATGCTGACCTACTGAGGGTCATGCCGGTCGGCGCGGCGGCCTTGATCATCGTCCCGGCCGTAGGGTGGACAAGCGACAGCGCAGTCCACCGAGTCCCGCGCATTTGCTGGTGGATTTCGCTGCGCTTGTCCACCGCATAAAAAAGACCGCTACGACAGGATCTGTCGTTGCGGCCGAAAAGGCTTGCTGCCTGGAAATCGCCGGGGGCGCGCCGTCGGGATGGCCCCGTGGGTCGAGCCCTGGGAGAATCAGGAACGGGATTCGGCGGTGGCCGTCCCGGGCTCGCCGTGGTGCTCACAGTGGCGCCCCCTGGTGTCGTTGCGGGAAACCAGTCCGATCAGGAAACCACCGCTCAGGATGGCCGCCAGGATGCCGGTAATGGTGAATGCGTCGAAGCTCATGATCACGCCTCCAGATACTGCCGTTGCGTAGGGTACTGCTCCAATCGCCATGGACTCGCGCCGCCGCGGGCGCAGGGTGCCAGGCTCTCTTAGCGCATAGTCTGCACGATAAATGTAGACTAGGTATTTCGGTATTCGCTAATATTGTAACAGATTGTAACAAAGATAATACGTTGCGAATTCGCAACGTCCGGGTTATGACTGAACATCACACACGGATTCTGGTCGTCGACGACGACGCCGCCTTGCGCGCCCTGCTGGGAGACTATCTCGCGCGGGAGGGTTTCGTGGTGGTGGGCGTCGGCAATGGTGTGGCCATGGACGACTGGCTGGCGGGTCATGAGGCCGATCTGGTGATCCTCGACCTGATGCTCCCGGGCGAGGACGGGCTGACCCTGGCACGGCGCCTGCGCGCCCAGGGCGACCTCCCCATCATCATGCTCTCGGCGCGGGGCGATGACGTCGACCGCATTGTCGGGCTGGAGGTCGGCGCCGATGACTACATGCCCAAGCCGTTCAATCCGCGCGAGTTGCTGGCCCGCATCCGCGCCGTCCTGCGGCGGCGCGCGCCCGCGGAGTCGACCGAGGCGAGCGGTTCGGCCGACCTCCTGGCCTTCGGCCCCTATCGGCTGGACCTGAATCTGCGTGAGTTGCGGCGTGACGGCGAGTTGGTGGTCCTGACCGGCGGCGAGTTCGACCTGTTGCGGGTGCTGATTGCGCACGCCGATCGGGTGGTCGATCGCGACCATCTGCTCGATCAGATCAAAGGCTACGAGCGCTCACCGTTCGACCGTAGCATCGACGTGCAGATCGCGCGCCTGCGTGCCAAGATCGAGCCCGACACCAAGCACCCCCGCTATATCCGGACGGTCTGGGGTAAAGGCTATATCTTCACCTCCGCCGCAGAAGCATGAGTCGATCGTGGCGCCTGGTTCCGGCCTCCCTGTTCGGTCGGGCGCTGCTGACCCTGATCGGTACCTTCGGCCTCTTTGCCGGCGCGACCCTCTTCATCATCATTCACTTCGCGTTGGCGCCGGTCTCGCAGCGCTCCGCGGCCGATCTGGCCGGCATCATGGCGCTGGCGGCGCGCACCCTCGTCCAATTGCCGCCGGAATTGCGTGACGATTACCGCGCGCGGCTTGCGCAGGACTACGCCTTACGGCTTGCGGATGAGGCCCCCGTCGCGGCGCCAAGCGCTTTTTTCTTCCCCTATGTCGCGCGGCTCGAACAGGCCATGGCGGCGCGTCTGGGCCGCCCCGTGGAGGTGGTGACCAGCGTGGCCAATGGGGAGCGCTGGTTCTGGGTGGCCCTGGAGGTCGACGGCCGGACCATCTGGACCGGATTCCCGCGGGAACGCTTGGGCACCCGCCCGCTGGAGGGGCTGTCGGTGATCGCCGCGTTGGCGGTGTTGCTGGTCTTGGCGAGCGCGGCTATCCTGGCGCGTCGCGTGACCCAACCGCTGAACCGGCTCGCCGCCGCGGCATCCGAGGTTGCCGCGGGGCGCTCGCCCAATCCGCTGGCCGAGACCGGCCCCGCTGAGCTGGCCAATCTGGCGCATCAGTTCAATGAGATGAGCCAGCAAGTGCGGGATCTGCTGGCCAACCGCACGGTGCTTCTGGCCGGGATCTCCCATGATTTGCGCACGCCGCTGACCCGGTTGCGGCTGGCGATCGCCATGCTGCCGGCGGACGCATCGCCGGACCTGATCGCGCGGATGGAGCGGGACACGGACGAGATGAACGCGCTAATCACCCAGGCGGTCGATTTTGCCCGAAACGTCGGTACCGGCGGGCGCGCGCTGGTGGACCTGGTCGAGTTGATCACCGATCTGGCCGCGGATCAGCCGCGCGTGTTCTGGCGGCAGCCGCCGCCTTGCCCCTACCCGGTGGATATCCTGGCGTTGCGTCGTATCCTCGGGAACCTGTTGGAAAACGCCTTGCGCTACAGCCAGGAGCAGGTGGAGATCCGTCTGGACTGCCGCCCGCCGACGCCCGTGATTTCGCTTCTCGATCGGGGGCCCGGTATCCCCGAGTCCGAGCAGGAGGCGGTGTTTCGACCCTACTATCGCCTCGAGCACTCGCGTAACCGCGCGACCGGCGGCAGCGGTCTGGGGCTGGCGGTGGCGCGTCAACTCGCGATCGCCAATCAGATCGAGTTGCGCCTGGGGCTGCGCCGCGGCGGCGGGACCGTGGCCAGCGTTCGCCTGCCCGCGCTCGAAGCGCCGGACCCGCGGACCGAATCCGCGATGCATCATAGTTGACGTAGGGCCTGGGTCTGCCTAAATTCCGCGGGCGGCTATAGCGCCGTCGGACGTGATCGCCGGACGTAGGGGCGGGTTTTAAACCCGCCCCTACACAAGTGTCTGTCCGGATATCAGGTAAGAAAGCGATAACACTACCATCGGAGCGAGACCCCATGCTTCAGCCTGGCGACAAGGCACCTGACTTTTCTCTACCCGACGCGGATATGGAGCGAGTCAATCTGGAGGGCCTGATCGGCCGGCGTAACCTGGTCATCTACTTCTATCCCAAAGATGACACCCCGGGTTGCACCATGGAGGCGCTGGAATTTACTGACCTGCAGTCGGAGTTCGACGCGGCCCAGACCGAGTTGATCGGGATCAGCCGGGATACCTGCAGCAGCCATGGTGCCTTTCGCGACAAGTACGGACTGACCGTCAAGCTGCTTGCCGACCCCGACGGTGAGACCTGTGAAGCCTATGGGGTCTGGCGGGAGAAGGAAGCCCATGGAGAGCGGCGCATGGGTATCGTGCGTTCCACCTTCATCGTCGACAAACAAGGGGTCATTCGTCATGCCATCCATGACGTGAAGCCCAAGGGGCACGCGGCCCAGGTCTTGGGCCTGGTGCAGGCGCTGTAGCGGATGACGGACCACCGAGGACACCGAGGACACCGAGGACACCGAGGACACCGGGGATGCCACGGCGGCCGGTGTGCGCGACCGGGCGAGCGCCTCGCCCGGTGTCCCCCGGTGAACTCCGTGGTCGTCATCAGCCGAACGTGAAGCTGCGCGTCTACATCCTGGGGTTCCTGCTGGTCTTTGGGCTGATGCCCCTGATGCTGGCGGTGATCATCAATCTGCCGCTGGTGCTGGAGCGCACCGCACTCTTCTATCAGCGCGCTTATCTGCAAAACCTGCGCGCCGACTTTCGCGATCTGGATCAGCATCTGGCCAGCCGCCACGAGATGATCCGCCTGCTCTCGAAGCTGCCGGAGCCGGGGTTGATCCTCGGGGCGCAGGGCGCGGCCGACGAGATCGACGTGGCGCGTGCCCGTTACACCGCCTGGGTCAATCAGATCCTTGCGGATCAGCGCGATATCACCCAGTTGCTGTTCATCGACGCGCAGGGCGAGGAGCGGTTCTGGCTGACCCGCGATCCGCGCTCGCAGGAGTGGCGGCCGCCGGCGCAGCCGCCGCTGCTGCCGGCCGGTGATTTCCTCACCGCGGGGCTGCATCTTGCCCCCGGAGCGGTGATCGTGAGCCGGATCCGGGTCGATCCGGTCGGGGGCGCGGCCGACCCGCGACAACTGATGACGCTGAGTTTGGCGAGCCCGATCGGCGGCAGCAAGGAGCCGCCGCAAGGGGTGGTGGTGATGGGCATCGACGTGGGCGGCCTGGCCCAGTTCTACCGCGATACCCTCTGGGTCAACCAGGATGGAAGCTACCTGCGGCCCGGCCAGCCGGCCGGAGCCACGTCCGCCCATGGTGAACCCGGCGTGGCGCAGCCGGAGGCGTTCCAGGCGTTTCCGGGGCTCGAGGCGATCTTTGCGCAAGGCACCCTGGCCCTGTGGAAGGGCCCGCGCGGCGGCCAGCTCCTGTGGGTGCCGATGTTTGCCACCGAGGATGGTCGGCCCCTCTGGGTGGGGCGTGCGGTCGACCCCTCACCGATGGACGAGTTTCGCAATGCGCTGATTCTTAGAGTCCTTTCGATCATCCTCGTGCTGGTGCTGGTGGTCATGTTCCTGGCGCGCTGGATCGCCCACCGGGCCGAGCGCTTCAGCCAGGCGCTGACCGGCGGCATTGGTCAGATTCTGCATGATGGACCGCCGCTGCGCTTCAGTTGGCGTGGTCCCAAGGAGGTCCGGGAACTCGGGGAGCAGTTGACCGCCCTGGCGGAGACCCATGCGGAACATCTGCGGGTCGCCCGCGAGCACACCCAGGCGCTGGAGCGCTCCAACCGCTACAAATCGGAGTTCCTGGCCAATGTGAGTCATGAACTGCGCACCCCGCTGAACTCCATCCTGCTGCTCTCGAAGATGCTGGCAGCGGAATCCAGCGGTCTGACCGCAAGTCAGTGCCGTCAGGCGCAGGTCATTCATGAGGCCGGCACGGATCTGCGAACCATGATCGACAATATTCTGGACATCTCACGGATCGAAGCCGGCCATGTGCCGGTGACCCTGGACGTGGTGGACCTGCCGCCGCTGCTGACGGATATCGTGGAGCTGGTCGCTCCCCTGATCGGCGACAAACCGGTGGAGATTGCGGTGCGGATCGATCCCGCGGCGCCGGTCCGCATCTCGACCGATCGGGAAAAGCTGCGACAGATTCTCAAGAACTTCCTCGCCAACGCGATCAAGTTCACCGACCAGGGTCGCGTTACCCTGAGCCTGCAGGCCTGCGCGGACCCGGTGCGCCCGCTGGCGATCAGCGTAGCCGACACCGGTATCGGCATCCCCAAGGACAAGCAAGCCATCATCTTCGAGGCCTTCCAGCAGGCCGACGGTTCCACCCGTCGACGCTACGGCGGCACCGGTCTCGGCCTCTCCATCAGCCGCGAACTGGCCAAGCTGCTGGGTGCCCGGATCGCGGTGCACAGCGATCTCGGGGCCGGTGCCGTCTTCACCTTGCTGTTGCCGCTCGCCCTGCCGGGTGGCGAACCCGTGGAGGAGGAGTCCGCCGAGCCCGCCGAGAGCCTGCCCCTGCCGTTCCTGGAGGAGTCCCCGAGTCAACCGAATCGGGATAACCCTGGGCACTGGGTGCTGATCATCGATCGCGACGTCCCGACCCTAGTTCACCTGTCCGGGCTCATCGGTGCCAGTGGGCTTGCGGTGCAGACCGCGGCAGACCTGGACGAGGCGCTGGAGACCCTGCAAGAGGAGCCGACCGGCTGCCTGCTGGTGATCCTCGCCGCGTTGGTGTCGGAGCGGGAGACCTGTGATACGATCACGACGCTACTGGAGCATCATCGTGTTTACGGGACCGCGGTCGCGGTCATGACGGAAGCGACGAACCCGGTGGTGATCGAACGTCTGCGCGACCCCTATCTGGCCGCGGGGGCGATTGCGGTGCTCCCCAAACCGGTCGATGCCGCCGGGCTGCGGACGGTCATGACGGGACTGCTGGCCTTTGGGCGCGCCCGCCGAAATTTAGGTTGAGAGACCGCGGCCGTGCCTATCCGGACCTACCCTGTCAACACAGTCTATGAATGGTTACGCTGGATTCAAGCTGCTCATCGTCGATGACCATGCGCACAACCTGTTTACGCTGAGGACCTTGATCGAGGCGCACATGGAGGTCGCCGTGATCGAGGCCACCTCCGGCCAGCAGGCGATCGACCTCACCCATAGCCACCCGGACATCGACCTCATCATCCTGGACGTGCAGATGCCGGGGATGGATGGTTTTCAAACCGCGTCCCTGCTCAAGTTACGCAAACGCACCCGGGATATCCCGATCATTTTCCTGACCGCCGCCTTCAAATCCGAGGAATTCCAGCGGCGCGGGTTTGCGGTCGGAGCCGTGGACTACCTGCTCAAGCCCATCGATGATCAACTGCTGATCAACAAGATCAGCACCTATTTCCGGCTGATCGAGAAGGAGCGCGGACTCAATCGGGTGCTGGAGCAGCGGGTGGCCGAACGCACCGCGGAACTGGCCGCGGCCCGGCAGTATCTCGAGAACATCATCACCCACATGGGCGAGGCGCTCTTGGTGTTGGAACCCGGCGGCACCATCACCATGACGAATCCGGCCGCGTGCCGTATGCTCGGTTACCCGGAAGCCGACTTGATCGGCATGTCGATCGGGGACATCTTCGAGGAGGAGGGCGACGAACAGGCCGGGGCTTTCCTCGGCACCTGGCTGGAGGCCCTGATCCGCACCGGGGCGCTGAGCAAGATCGACGCGCGCTTCATTGCGCGCGATGGTCGACGGGTGCCGATCCTGTTCGCACGCACCGCGGTCAGAAACACGGCGGGGGCAATCAGCGATATCATCTGCATCGCTAAGGATATGACCGGCTATGTGCGGGTCGAGCCCGGCGACGCTGCCGACCCCGCGACAACTTACCCGTGCAGTGTATCTCACATGCCGGTGGAGGATCGATGATGAGCGACCTGCCCAATACGGACCAGCGGGAGGACGAAAAGACCGCGCTGACCGCCAATGCCCTCAAGGCCATGGCCCACCCCCTGCGCTGGAAAATCCTGTGCTCGCTGGGGGAGAACGAACTGTCGGTGGGCGAGATCGTGGAGCGCACCGGAACCTCCCAGAGCAACATCTCCCAGCATCTGGAGCAACTGCGCAACAAGAACATCGTGGTCGCGCGCAAGGAGGCAAACCGTATCTTCTACCGCATCCGCAACACCCAACTGCTGGACCTCATCGGCATCATGCGCGAGGTCCTGTGTCCGGCCAATCTGGACGACCGATTTCCAAGGTAAGGCGGCTTGTCCAGCCGCCCGGCCCTTCTTCATAATAGCGCAGCCATTTCACCAGCCGTCTGCTTCATCCATAAAGGAAGTGCGCCATGTTCGAACCCAACGAGTGGTTTACCGAAGTCGTCGAGGACGAGGGTTCAGCCTTCTCACTCAAGGTCACCGAGAAGCTCCATGAGGAGCAGACGCCCTACCAGTTGATCGAGGTTTACGCCACCGCGGGCTTCGGCAACCTGATGGTGATCGACGGCTTTGTCATGCTCACCAGCCGCGACAACTTTCTCTACCACGAGATGATGTCCCATCCCGCCCTCTTCACCCATCCTGATCCGCGGCGGGTGTGTATCATCGGTGGCGGCGATTGCGGCACCCTGCGCGAGGTGCTCAAGCACGACGGGGTCGAGACCGTCGTGCAGATCGACATCGACGAGGGCGTCACCCTGGCCGCCGAGTGTTTCTTTCCCGAACTCACCGCGTCCAACGAAGACCCGCGGGCACGGCTGCTCTTCGCGGACGGCATCCGCTGGATTCAGGAGACCCCGCCCGGCAGTCTCGACCTGATCATCGTCGACAGCACCGACCCCGTGGGACCCGCCGTGGGGCTCTTCACCGCCGATTTCTATGCGGACTGCGCGCGCGCGCTCGATCAGGGCGGCATCCTGGTGCAGCAGAGCGAGTCGCCCCTCTATCACATGCCTATCCTGACCGACATGCACATCGCCATGCGCGCTGCCGGCTTTGGTGACACCCGGTCGCTGTTCTTCCCCCAGACCGTCTACCCCTCCGGCTGGATGACCGCCACCCTGGCCGGCAAGGGCGACAGCGCCCTGGGCGCCGTGCGCGTTGCCGATATTCGCGCCAAGCCCTTCGACACCCAGTATTACAATGCCGAGATTCACCAGGCCGCACTGGCGCAACCCGAGTTTTTCCGCCGCGCCCTGACCACCGCGCTGGAGACCGCACAGACCGCACAGACCGCAAACGCCTAGGCGATTTCCGCAGCAGTTCGTACCACGTCGGCTCGCCGACCGGGGCGACCCGACCGGAGCCCGAGGCTTTACCGGACCGCGCAAGTCGCGCCGCTCCCACGGTTGAGGGGTGACTACAGCCGCACCGACTCGGACGCCGGTGCGACTGAAATCGCACCTACAGGTTGGTACATCGTTTCCCGGACATCAGCTCAAAGCCTTCAGTCCGACCGCGTCAGCTCGGCGGACAGTTCAGCCGCGCTGCGATGAGACACGTCCAGGTAATACTCGTAACCACCGGGCCCACAGCGGCGGGCCAACTGGTTCACGATGCGCCGCTGCATCGCCGCGTTCTCATTGGGCCCGTTGGTGTAGAGTGGTTTGCCCTGCCACCCGAAGGTGAACTCGATGGGGCAGTCGGCGGTGTCGATGTCACCAAAGATCAGCCGGGCAATCCGGTAGTCGGGGTGTGGTTTGAAGCCCAGGTCTTTGGCATAGGCCACGGCCCCCTCCACCAGTTTACGGGCACAGGCCGGCTCCTGACGCTCCAGCGCCTCCTCCGAGGTGGCTTGGACACGCGTCCAGGCCGCCCGATACTCGGCCTCTTCCATAATGTTATACAGCGCGTTCTTGACGCCCAGGCAAAAGACGTCGACAACGATTCCCGCAAAGGCATAGCGCCCGTCGGGCAGCTGCCGGCTCAGCCAGACCGATCCAACCCCCACCTCGAACAGCGTTGGAGCAAACAACACATCGGCAATCGGCGCATGCGCGGCGACCGTCCATTCGTGGGCTCTGGCCGCGGCGCCGGACCGGCCGGTCGTCGCCTGCTTGGCCTGCTTGCGTTTGAGTTCCCGCTTCGCCCGTTTCTTTTGTAACGCCTTTTGATCGAGTGCCATTGCGCATGTTCCTGTGAAAAAAGCCGGCCGAAAAATCGGCTGAACACGAAGAATCGCACAGGCGGGCAGGGGCGGGAAGTCTCCCCAGCCTTGATCATCATGCCTGCCGCACGAGGCGTCAGCCGGGAACGTCGCGCGGCCCCGGCTCCGAACGTCGGGTGACGCTGCGCGAACCCGGCCTGCTCGGAATACTTGCCCAGGTCTCGTCCGTCTTGTCATCAACCGAGCGTATAACCCGCATCCACATTGAGGATGGTTCCGGTGATCAGGTGTGCCTGTTCGGAGGCGAGGAACAGCACGGCGCGGGCCACGTCCTGCGGCTCGACGGTCTGCTGTTTGAGCACGTGCCGCCGCGCGACGATGCCCTCGATCAAAGCGGCCTCGTCGCCCCACATCGGCGAGGGCACGACGCCCGGGGCGACGCCGTTGACCCGAATCCCTTCCGGCCCCAGGCCCAGGGCGAGGCGGCGGGTCAGCATGTCGAGTCCGGCCTTGCTGACCGAGTAGCAGGTGGAGGTGCAGGTGGCGAAGGGGTGCTGGGCACAGGCCGATGAAATGTTGATGACCACCGGCGCCGGGCTGCGCCGCAGCAGGGGTGCACAGGCCTGGGTCAGCGCAAAGGGGGCGATCAGGTTGGTCTCCAGGGTCGCGCGCCAGTCCTCGACACTCTCCTCCAGGGTGCCGCCGCCGCGGATCACCCCGGCATTGTTGACCAGGGCGTCGAGCCGTCCGCATTCGGTGTCGATGCAGTGCGCCAACTCATGGCGGAACGCGGCGTCGGTGACGTCGCCGACCAGGACTCTCAGGTCGCCGCGGGCCACGGCTTGCGGATGCCGTGCCGCGGTACGGTCGGCGGGGCTGCGGCCGAAGCTGTAGACCCGGTTCCCGGCGGCCAGGAAGGCGGCGACCAGGGCCGCACCGATTCCGGAACTGCCGCCGCTCACACAGATGACGCGGGCGGCCGGACCGGTCGTGCCGGTTTCGGCAGCGGTCATCGTTCCCGCTGCCCCAGGTTGGCGTGGATCAGGGCGCCGTTGAGCACCGGCGCCGCGGCGGCGAAAGCGACCGCGGCGGCGATCTCTTCAGGATCGATCAGCCGGTCGAAGGCCGACAGGGCGGTGATGGCAGCCAGGGTTCCGGCATTGTCGCCGATGAGGTTGCGCAGTTGCTCGGTATCGGTGAACCCTGGGCAGATCATGCAGGTATGGATGCCGCGTCCCGCCAGATCCTGGCAGGTGGCGCGCATCATGCCGACCAGTCCGTGTTTGGCAATGACGTAGCCGGCCACGCCCGGAACCGCCTTTTCGGCCAGGGTGCTGCCGATGTAGAGAATGCTGGAGCCCGGCGGCAGGTGCGGGATCACCAGCCGATTGAGGGCATTGGGGGCGACCAGGTTGAGTTCCAGGGCGGCCCGCAAATCGGCGCTGCCGAGGGTGTCGACCCGGTTGGATTGCATGATCGACGCGTTGTGGACAAGACACAGGCGCGGCCTGTCGACCAGCCAGGGCGCCAGGGCGGCGGTCAATCCATCGGCGGCGCCCGGCTCCGCCAGATCGCAGGAGATGTTGGTCACGCCCGGTTCGGGGCAGGGTCGGCGTGAGATATTGATCACGCTCCAGCCGTCGCGACGGAAACGCCGGGCGATGGCGCGCCCGATCCCGGAGGACGCGCCGGTGACGAGCAAGCGGTTCATGCGGACTCCCAGTGTGACAAGGCCCATTGACCGGAGCCGGAGGAGACGCCGATCTCGATGGCACGGATGGCCCAGGGCGCCAGTTCGGGCCGGGCGCGCAGGCGGATGAGCAGCAGGCCGGCCAATTCTTCAATGGTGACATTGCGGATCGGCAAGGGCAAACAGTCGCGCGCCAGGAAGGGGATCGGCTCCTGCGCGAACCGCGCGATCACCATGGCGTCGCGGTGTTCCAGGGTCAGGTAAGGCGATTGTTCCGGCAGCAATACGCGCTCGTCCAATGCATCGCAGAGTTCGCGCAGCACGCGCTTGAGCGACACATAGTCAAAGGACAAGCCGTCCGCGCCGATGACGGCCGTGACCGCGCAGCGCACCTGGAAGTTGTGACCATGCAGGTTTTCCCGCTCGGTGGCCGAGAAAATGGTGAAATGGCCGGCGCTGAAATTCAGATATTCCTTGCTGATCTCGATGCGGGTCAGGGTCTCTGGCGGCACGGGTGGCTCCGGAAAAGGCTGCGGCCGGGTGGCCTCTCGGTGACTCGGAGATAAGGGGCGTCGGGCCGGATCAAAGTCCAGCGGCGAATCCATCGGCGTCGCACGCAGCCACCGCACGAGGAGCGGTCTGGATCAGGCGGACATTCTCATCGCCCTTGGCGGGGGAGATCGTCAGTGCAGCCGTTGGCCGGTGCGCCAGCGGTCGTAGTAGCGTTGCATCAGTTCGCGAACTGGCGCCGGGTACCGCAGGGCCTCCATTTGGCCCATGCCCTCGCGGAAAAAGTCGGGGGCGTCTTCCGGCAGGTGCTCCACCAGGGAGTCGAAGGCGGCGACCATGAGGGCCGGTCGTTGGCTGCGCGTGGCGACGATGGCCCGATTGAGCAGCAGGACCCGCCAGGGGCGGCTGGGAAGGTTACCCGACTCCTGAATGCACGCCGGGCTCATGCCCTCGACCAGTTCGGTCATCAGCGCGTACAGACCCGCCAGGTCTTCGGTCGCGTGCAGGGTGTTGGCCAACCCGGCGGTGGCGTTGACCACGAATTCCGGGTGGTCCAGTTCAGCCCCCAGGCGCAGCATCCAGCAGGCCAGGGCCAGGCTCAGACGCTCCAGTCCGCTGGTCGTGCGCGGCAGGTTCAGACGTTCAGCCTGGTCCGCGAGTTGGGTGAGCAGGTCGAGCCCGTGGGCCAGTAGGGCATCCGGTGTGCTGCCGGTCGCGGCATGCAGTGCGCGGGCGGATTCGGCGGGGGTGCTGGCTACCGTATCGCTCAGGGTATCCAACAGGTCGCCGAGACCATCCAGTAAGAAGCGCGGACCGGAGTCGAGCACGTCTGGTCGCTCGTCATAGGCGCGCTGGAGATGCTCGCCCAGACGGGCAAGCTCGTGACTGATGTGATGGATGTCGACCGGGGGTAACATACCTCTGATCATAGCAACCAGCCGGGTCGGTGTCTCCCCCGCGCGTCAGGTTTACTGGTGGACGGCGGACCGCCGTCGGCGTGCCGAGCCTGATGTCCGAGTCGATCAAACCGCGCCAGGTCCAGCAATCGTCGCGTCGGCCGGGGCCGATCTCATCCAAAAACGCCGCCGACCGTGCCGAGCGCGGTTTAGGAGGGTGGTGGTCGCGACCATACCTGTACAATAGCCGCCATGAATACGACAATCGACCTGCACACCCACTCGACGGCCTCGGACGGCACCCTGACCCCGGACGCGCTGGTGGCGCGCGCCGCGGCGGCCGCGGTCGCGGTGTTGGCCCTGACCGACCACGATACCGTCGAGGGGCTCGATCAGGCCGCCGCTGCCGCCCGCGCGCAGGGCGTCGCCTTCGTTCCCGGGGTCGAGGTCTCGGTCACTTGGAGCGAGCGGACCATCCACGTCGTCGGGCTTGGCATCGACCCTGCCGATACCGCGTTGCGCACGGCGCTGGCGGGCATTCTCGAATATCGCGACTGGCGGGCCGTGGAGATCGGTCGGCGCCTGGCCGACAAGGGCATCGCGGGGGCTTACGAAGGCGCCAAGGGATTGTCCAACGGCCGCTTGATCGGCCGTACCCATTTTGCGCGCTTTCTGGTGACCCAGGGACATGCCCCGGATGAGCGGGCGGTGTTCAAGCACTTCCTGGTCAATGGGAAACCGGGGCATGTCCCCGGTGCCTGGGCCACCCTGGAGCAGGCCGTGACCTGGATCCGTGCCGCGGGCGGCCAGGCGGTGATTGCCCATCCGGCGCGCTATAAGCTGACCCGGACCAAGCTGCTGAAACTCCTTGGCGAGTTCAAGGAACTGGGCGGCGTCGGGCTGGAAGTGGTGTGCGGCAGCCACAGTCGCGACGATGCACTGCACTTTGCCCGCCATGCCGGGGAGCAGCGGCTGCTGGCCTCCGCGGGTTCGGATTTCCATGGCCCCCAATTGGCCCTGTCGAGTCAGCCCTGGATCGATCTCGGCCGCCTCCCGGATTTGCCCGAGGGGTGCACGCCGATCTGGCAGGACTGGCCGGTCGTCCAGGCGATCGTTGCCGCCGGCGGGCGGGCAGCGGTCGCCTCCGGATGATTCCCCAGGATTTCGGCAGTATCAGGTTATGGCCCAATTTTTTCAGATTCACCCCGTCAATCCCCAGGCGCGCCTGGTGCGCCGCTGCGTCGAGATCCTGCTTGCCGGCGGGGTCATCATCTACCCGACCGACTCCTCTTACGCGCTGGGCTGCCAACTCGGTGAAAAGGATGCGATGGAGCGTATCCGCCGTATCCGCCAGGTGGACGACAAACACAACTTTACCTTGGTATGTCGGGACTTATCCGAGATCACGACCTATGCCAAGATCGACAACCGGGCCTTTCGGCAGTTGAAATCACTCACGCCCGGGCCCTATACCTTCATCCACGAGGCGACCAAACAGGTGCCGCGCCGGATGCTCCACCCCAAGCGCAAGGCGATCGGTATCCGCGTGCCCGACAACGAGATCTGCCGCGCCCTGCTGGCGGAGCTGGATCAGCCGATCCTGAGTACGACCCTGATCCTGCCCGCGGCGGAGCAACCGCTCACCGATCCCGAGGAGATGCGCGAACTGCTGGACAAACAGGTGGATCTGATCATCGACGGCGGTTTCTGCGGGCTCGATCCCACGACCGTGGTGGACATGATCAGTGAGCCGCCGCAGTTGATCCGGGTCGGCAAGGGTGATCCCTCGGTGTTTCAGGAATGAGCGGCGAGGAATCCCCGTCGAGGAATTCGCTGCACCCCCGTATAATGCCGCGATGGAAACACTGAACCAGATCCAATTGCTCGCGGTGCTCGCCCTGCCGGTGGTACTCGCGATTACCGTCCACGAGGCCGCGCACGGCTGGGTGGCCAACCGCCTGGGTGACCGCACCGCGCTGATGCTCGGGCGCGTCACCTTCAATCCGCTCAAGCACATCGACCCGATCGGTACCGTCCTGGTGCCGACGCTGTCGTTCCTTTTCGCCGGCATCCTGTTCGGCTGGGCCAAACCGGTGCCGGTGAACCAGCACAATCTGCATCATCCGCGGCGTGACATGGCGCTGGTCGCGGTGGCCGGACCAGCGTCCAATCTCGCCATGGCTTTGGCGTGGGGGCTGGCGATCCAAGGTGGTCTGCTGCTCTGGGAGACCAGCCAGTGGGTGGCGTTGCCGCTCATCTACATGGGCGCCGCCGGGGTGCTGATCAACGTCTTCCTGATGGTGCTCAATCTGTTGCCGCTGCTGCCGCTGGACGGCGGGCGGGTGCTCAACGCGCTCTTGCCGCCGCCGGCGGCCCGCTATTTCTCCCGGCTCGAACCCTTCGGGCTGTTGATCCTGATCGCACTGCTGGCGACCGGCCTCCTGGGTGGTCTGCTCCTGCCGCTGGTGCTCGGCACGCTGGAGTGGCTGCCGGGCGCCGGTATCGTGAAAGAACTGTTCTTTGTTTGAACCGAGGCTTCCGACGTGACTTCCGTCTCTGCTACGCACGCCCGCGTGCTCTCCGGTATGCGCCCGACTGGCCGTCTGCACCTGGGCCACTACCATGGGGTGCTGAAGAACTGGCTGGCGCTCCAGCATGAGTACGAGTGCTTTTTCTTCGTCGCCGACTGGCATGCCCTGACCACCCATTACGACAATCCGACGCAGATCCCGGAGAGCATCCGCGAGATGCTGATCGACTGGCTGGCGGCGGGGATCAACCCCGGTTCCGCCACCCTGTTCGTTCAGTCGCGGGTGCCGGAGCACGCCGAGTTGCACCTGCTGCTGTCCATGATCACGCCGCTCGGCTGGCTGGAGCGGGTGCCGAGCTACAAGGATCAGCAGGAGCGGCTCAAAGAGAAGGACCTGGCGACCTACGGCTTTCTCGGTTACCCCTTGCTGCAGTCGGCGGATATTTTGATCTACAAGGCGGGACAAGTGCCGGTGGGCGAGGATCAGGTGGCTCATGTCGAGCTGACCCGGGAAATCGCCAGACGTTTCAATCATATCTACGGCCGCGAATTGGGCTTCGCGGAGAAGGCTGAAGAGGCCAAGCGCAAGATGGGCAAGAAGAACGCCAAGCTGTTCGACCAGCTCAAGCGGGCCTATCAGGAGCAGGGTGACGGTGAGGCCCTGGCGGTGGCACGTGCGCTGCTCGAGGGTCAGGCCAATCTGACCGTGGCGGATCGCGAGCGGCTGTTTGGCTTCCTCGAAGGCGGCGGCCGGGTCATTCTCCCCGAGCCCACGCCCCTGCTCACCAAGGCTTCCAAGATGCCGGGGTTGGATGGTCAGAAGATGTCCAAGTCCTATGGCAATACCATCGCGCTGCGCGATGAGCCGGCCGACGTCGAAAAGGCGCTGCGCACCATGCCGACCGACCCGGCGCGGGTGCGGCGGACCGACCCCGGCGACCCGGAAAAATGTCCGGTGTGGCAATTCCATCTCGTGTATTCCAACGAGGAAGTGCGTGAGTGGGTGCAGCAGGGGTGTCGCACCGCCGGGATCGGCTGTCTCGACTGCAAACGTCCGATCATCGACGCCGTCCTGGTGGAGTTGGCCCCGATGCGCGAACGGGTGCGCGAGTACACGGCTCAGCCGGAACTGGTGCGTAATGTGCTCAACGATGGCTGCGAGCGGGCGCGGGCGGTCGCCCGCGAAACCATGGAGGAGGTCCGGCACGCCATGTCGCTGGTCATGCTGTGAGGCCCGTTCGCGGCGCTGATCGGGTCCGGTGACGAGTCCACCGGTGGAACCGGTCGACACGGCCGGGATGCGCAGCCGGCGCGGTCAGCGCGACCCGGTCGACGGCGTCCAGCAGGAGCTGCCCTTTGCTCTGGTGCAGGGGGCGCCCTATCTCACCTTGCCCCTGGATCTCTACATCCCGCCGGATGCCCTGGAAGTCTTCCTTGATGCGTTCGAGGGTCCTCTCGACCTGCTTCTGTACCTCATCAAACGGCAGAACCTGGATATTCTGGATATCCCGATCGCCGTCATCACCGATCAGTACATCGAATACATCGATCTGATGCAGGGGCTCAAGCTGGAGTTGGCCGCTGAGTATCTGGTGATGGCCGCCATGCTCGCCGAGATCAAGTCGCGGATGCTGTTGCCGCGGCCGGAGTCGCTCGCCGACGACGAAGAGGACCCGCGAGCCGAGTTGATTCGCCGGCTGATGGAGTACGAGCGTTTCAAGCAGGCGGCCCTGGACCTGGACGCCCTCCCGCGGCTGGAGCGCGACCTGTTTGCCGTGCATGCGCACCTGCCGTCAGGGCACCTCAATCGCATCCCGCCGCCGGTGGACTTGCGGGAATTGTTGATGGCGTTGCGCGGTGTCCTGGCGCGCGCGGACCTCTTTACCAGTCACCGGGTGGAGAAGGAATCGCTGTCGCTGCGCGAGCGCATGTCGATGGTGCTTGATCGGCTGCGCGGCGGGCAATTCGTCAACTTCACCGCGCTTTTCGATCTCACCGAGGGCCGTGCCGGGGTGGTTGTCAGCTTTCTCGCGATCCTGGAGCTGATCCGCGCGGCGACCCTGGAACTGGTTCAGTTGGAGCCCTTCGCACCCATTCACGTGCGGTTGCGCGAGGCGCGGGTGGGTGGCGATCCTTCGGATCAGGAAGAAGAGTAGTCCGCACATGAACGCAAATTCGAACGCTGTTCCGGCGAATGGCGCCATCAGCCGATGAGTCCGCCGAGCCTTAAAGCGATTGTCGAGGGGGCTTTGTTCGCCGCGGGCGGTCCTTTGACGCTGGAACAACTCCAGGAACTTTTCGCGGAGGAGGAGCGTCCGGAGCGCGGTGCGCTGGCGGCGGCCATCGAGACCCTGGCCGCCGACTATGTCGGGCGGGGGGTCGAGATCGCGGCAGTCGCCGGCGGCTGGCGTGTTCAGGTGCGGGCACTGGTTGCCCCCTGGGTGGGCCGGTTGTGGGACGAGCGGCCGGCCCGCTACTCGCGCGCCTTGCTGGAGACCCTGGCCCTGATTGCCTACCGGCAGCCCATCACCCGCGGCGAGATCGAGGATATCCGCGGTGTGGCCGTCACCACGGCGATCATCAAGACACTCACCGAGCGTGAGTGGATTCGCATCGTCGGGCACCGTGACTGTCCCGGTCGGCCGGCGCTCTTCGCCACCACGCGCAAGTTCCTGGATTATTTCGGCCTGCGTTCACTCAATGACCTGCCGCCGCTCGCTGAGATCCGCGATCCCGCCTTTCTGGCGGATGCGTTGGATCTGGAGCCGCGCGATGCGCCGCGGTCGGAGCCAGGGCCGACCGCCACACCGCGGTGACGGGAGCCAGACCATGGGTGCGGAAGCCGTCGCGGAGTGCTGGTCACCGGCCACTGGCCACTGGCCGCTGGAGCGGCCGGACGGCATTTCCAAGCTGGAGTGTCAATGTCATTACGTTAAGCCATTCTGGCTCCCACGCTCCTGCGTGGGAGCACGTGCGGGCGCTCCGCGTCCGGCGCCAAGACCGGACGCGGAGCGCCCGCCCGGCATTCCCACGCGGAGCGTGGGAACGAGAAGCCGCGCCGTCGGCGCTGAGCTGAATGGCATTACTTCCGCGCTGACGCAGGTGTGATGGCCGGCAGGGTGAGCCGCACCCTCGGGTGGCGCCCGCCGCCGGGCTCGTCAGGCGGGTTTCAGCGTCTCCTGGGGCATTCCAGTCGTGGGGCTCACGCTGGTTGGCCCAGACGCGCACAGACCAGGGTTACCGGTTTGGGTGCCCTGATTTTTCACGGTGATCAAGGCATTGTAAGATTGGCTATGGAGCGGGGCGCTCGGGTTCAGGGTGATGTTGGCGACGGTGAAGTCGGCGTCGGGAACCCCACAACCGATAGCGGATAGGGGTCATTGCGGTGCCGCCGGGGGCGGGATGACCAAGGCCCCCCAACGGATTCGGGCCGACCGGCCTGGCGGCATCAGTGACCCATGGCCGCGCCTTGGTATTCCATAAGGACCGGCAGCAATGCGATCGCGGAGACGATTCCGCCGACCAGCCCCAAGACCATGAAGACAATGAAAATAACGCCCACCACGCGCTCCCAGCTTGGCGTGGGGCGGGGTGGTCCGAAGCGGTTGGCCGTTGCGTCCCCGCGTTTGAAGGCGAGTACGAGCAACGCCACAAAATTGACCAGAGGGACGATCAGGAGGATCGACCACCAGCCGGCGGCATTGATGTCGTGGAAACGGCGGATGGCCAGCAACAGATAGACGACGAGGAACAGCATCTGCGGTACCAGCAGGCCGATGCCCATGAACAAGGGTACCGCCTCCGGCGCCTGGGGTTCCGGCATGGCGACCACGCCGAGAGCCATCAGTCCGAAGACGGCGATCATCATCAGGACCCCGAGCACCAGGTTCCAGGCCAGCCAGCTCAGCCGGGTGAAACGGCCCTTGGGATCGAACGGGTTGGTGGTGTCGACCAGGTCGGCGGCGGGTCGGCTCAGATCACTGCGGGGACTGGAGTAGGGATTGCTGTGTTCCATGGTCGGTTGCCTGTGTTGCGGTTTTCAGTGGCATGCTCCGCGCCGGGAGTGTGCGGCCCGCGGCCGGTCAACACACACCAGCGCCCGGGTATTTAGCCGGATCGGCACCGTTGGCGCAAGCACGAGGCGGCTCAAGCCAAGGTATCTAGCCGTGGGACCTGAGAACCGGACGTAGGGGCGGGTTTTAAACCCGCCCCAACACCAAGGGTCTGTCCGGATATCAGGTACCAAGGCTATACTTGGGTCAATCCGGAGCAACCCGTCAATCCGGAGCATGATTTTCCGGCACTCGCTACCGATTCAGGACTCAGTGCCCGCGAGGTCTCTTGCCATGTCCCAAACCGCCGAGGATTTCTACCTGGCCTTCGCGCAAGGCCGCGAGCCCGATAGCGACGAACCCGAGATGGAAAGCTCTCTGCATTATGATCAACTGGCCCTGCTGGTCAGCACGCTGGAGTGGCACTGGCGCGACCGGGACGATTTCTTTATCGGCGCGAACCTCAGTGTCTATTTCCGGCGTGACCAGTTCGCCCCGCGGGAGTTGCGCGGACCGGATTTTTTTCTGGTGCGCGGGGTGGAGCGTCGGCCGCGGCGTTCGTGGACCGTTTGGCTGGAGCAGGGGCGGTACCCGGATCTGATCATCGAACTGCTGTCCGATGAGACCGCCCGCACGGACCGGACGGCCAAGAAGTCGCTCTACCAGGATGTTTTCCGTACTCCGGAGTATGTCTGGTTTTCACCCGACACCCATGATCTGGCTGGCTTCCACCTCGTGGATGCGCGGTATCAGCCCATCGCCACGGACCCGGCAGGCCGGATACCCAGCGCCATGCTCGGCTTATGTCTTGGGGTACATGAGGGTCTGCTGCGGTTCTTTACCCCGGATGGCGCTCTGGTCCCGACCCTGGCCGAATCGGTGGCTCAGGAGCAGGCGCGAGCGGCTCAACAATGGGCGCGAGCCGAGCAGGAGCGCGCACAGGCTGAGCGGGAGCGCGCACAGGCCGAGCGGGAGCGCGCACAGGCTGAGCGGGAGCGCGCACAGGCCGAGCGGGAGCGGATGCGGGCCGATCAGGAACAGGAGCGGGCCGATCAGGAGCAGGCGCGAGCCGATCAGGAGCAGGCGCGGGCCGATCAGGAGCAGGTGCGGGCCGATCAGGAGCAGATGCGAGCCGATCAGGCACAGATGCAGGCCGATCAGGAGCACGCCCAGGCCGCGCAGGCGCGGGCGCGCGCGGATCAACTGGCCGCGCGCCTGAGGTCGCTCGGTATCGATCCTGAGGCGCTTTGACAGCAATCGCCTTAGCGCGTGGTCTGCACCTGGACCCCATGGTCCGCCAGCCATTGCACATCGAGCCCCCAGGTCACGGATTGGACGTCAGGCAGTGCCTGCACCACATCCATCGCGCGCTTCTGATGGGCCACCAAGGACTGCTGGGCCTTGACCATGGTCGGATGGTCATCACTCAGGCCCGCCAGTTCCGGATACACGATCGGCAGGAATTGGATGGCGGGAAAGGCTGCCGACCGTGGTGTCGACAGGGTTGCAACGCCGTTTTCCAGCGAGAGGACGCGAAACTGGTAGGGGTAATCAGCGACGGCCGGGTCGGACTCGAGAATGCGGTTGATCTCCCACACTCGGGGTTGCCAGGTCGAGCGCATCCACATGACGAACACGGCGAGGACGATGATGCCCAGTACGACGCTATAATTTCGGGTAAAGCGATCCACGAGTGATGACCTCCGGTAAGGGTTTTCGGCTGAGTTTGGATGATGGGGCCGCGGGGAAAACGGCCGACCGACTGCACCAGGCTATTGAAGACCGTGTGCCGCCGCATTGCGTATCCGCAGGCAAGCGCCCGGATGCGGTCCGCGGGCGGCTTGGCGCGGATCATTGGCGGTGCCTTAACATCGTGTAGAATCGCGGTTTTACCATCACACGAGTGAGGCTGGTCCCGGCGGTGCGCACACCTGCGTGACCCGGGCGGCCGGAGTTGAGCGTGCCAAGAGTGAGCGATAACGAAGCACCGCAAACAGGTGACATCCACGTTGGTGAAGAATCCTCGATGACCGGGATTCCCAGCATCGGCCCTGGAGCGGACGGGGCGGTGGCCGCGGAGTCGGCGCGCCGGTCGAGGGCGACCCCAGTGGCTGCCGTATCCGCGCGTCCGGCACGGCGTCGCTCGCCCCGCGCCCCGCGATCCGTCGTCGGTTGGTTCCTGCACTACCTGGCGCCGTTGGGGACGCCCCTGCAAGTCCTCACCCTGGGCCTGTTCGGGGCGGCCGTCTTTGTCAATGTGACCTTGCCGGAACTGCCGGATGTGAAGCAGGGGTTGAGCGAGGTTCAGCTGCAGCAGCCGTTGCGGGTCTATAGTGCCGACGGTGCCCTGATGGCCGAGTTCGGCGTGGAACGGCGCCAACCCATGGCCTTCGCCAAGTTTCCGCCGCTGCTCATTCAGGCCTTTCTGGCAACGGAGGACAGCCGCTTTTTCGAGCACGGCGGCATCGACGTGGTCGGGATGGGCCGCGCGCTGCTCAACTACGCCTCTACCGGCATCAAGGCGCAGGGGGGCAGCACCATCACGATGCAGGTCACCCGCAACTTTTTCCTGTCCCCGGAGAAAACCTTCCGACGCAAGCTGGCGGAAGTGCTGCTCGCCCTGCATGTGGAGAAAACTCTCAGCAAAGAAGAGATTCTGGAACTCTATCTCAACCAGATCTTCTTCGGCCATCGCGCCTATGGCGTCGCGGCAGCCGCCTTGCTTTACTATGGCAAGGACCTGTCCGAACTCAGCGTCGCCGAGCTGGCGATGCTCGCCGGGGTGCCGAAGGCACCCTCGTCCAACAACCCGATTTCCAATCCGGAGCGCGCGCTCGAGCGGCGCAACTACATTCTCGGTCGCATGCTGGAACTGGGCTTCATTGATCAGACCCGGTTCGATACGGCCGTGCAGACGCCTGACTTGGCCAAACTCCATGGCCAACAGGTGGATCTGGAAGCCGGCTATGTCGCTGAAATGGTGCGGCGGGAGATCCGCAGCTACTACGGTGAGGCGGCGGCCAAGCAGGGCCTGCGGGTGACCACGACCATCGATTCCCGTCTGCAAACCGCGGCCCAGGACGCCTTGCGCAAGGCTCTGCGTCAGTATGAGCGGCGCCATGGCTATCGCGGTGCCGAGGCGAAGGTCGATCTGGCCGGGGCCTCCGAGGCGGACATGGATGCCTATCTGGAAGGCGTGGCGCGAGTGCCTGGCCTGGAGCCCGGGCTGGTGACCGGCATCGCATCAGGGATCGCCCAAGTCTACATGGGTGGCGGCCGCTGGACGACCCTGGGGCTCAGCCAGGTGAGCTGGGCGCGGCAATTCCGCAACGTCGGCTGGCGCGGTGGTGTGCCGCGCCGGGTCGCCGACGTGGTGGCCAAGGGTGATCTGATTCGGCTGCGGGTTGATCAGAAAGGCCAATGGGAATTGAGTTCCATCCCGGCGGTCACCGGGGTGCTGCTCACTCTCGCGCCTCGTGACGGGGCGGTGCAGGCCATGGCGAGCGGTTACGCGTATACCGAAAGCCAGTTCAACCGGGCCGTGGACATGCGTCGGCAGCCGGGTTCGAGCTTCAAGCCGTTCATCTATGCCTCGGCTCTCAACGAGGGCTGGACCCCGGCGAGTCTGATCAATGACTCGACGGTCAAGGGCGTCGGCAATTGGAGCCCGCAGAATTCGGATGGCCGTCAGATGGGGCCCATTCGGATGCGCAAGGCGCTGGCCTTGTCGCGCAACCTGGCCTCCATCAACCTGCTGCAGAGCGTCGGTCTCGATGACGCGAGCCGCTTTGTCCGCCGCTTCGGCTTCGAGGTGGACCCCAAGGTGTTGGGTCCGACCATGGCCCTGGGTACCATCGAGACCTCGCCGATGAAGATGGCGGAGGGTTATGCCATCTTCGCCAATGGCGGTTATCACGTCCTGCCCTATTTCATCGCGCGCATCGAGAACGCCAACGGGGATGTCATCTACGAGGCATCGCCGCCGCGGTCCTGCTCCGATTGCTGGTACCGCTACGGGAAGGACAAGCCCGCGCGGACCGAGGCCGCCTCGGGTGAACATCTGGCCGAACAGGTCATCGATCCGCGCATTGCCTATCAGATGACGTCCATGATGCGGGATGTCATCGAGCGGGGAACCGGCACCCGTGCGCTGCGTCTCAACCGCAAGGATATCGTCGGTAAGACCGGCACCACCAATGATGTCCGCGATTCCTGGTTCTGCGGTTACCAGGCCGATTTCGTCACGGTCGCCTGGTTGGGCTTCGATAACAACGAGAAGCTCGGCCGCGGTGAAGAGGGCGGGCGAGCAGCCCTGAGCATGTGGACCGACTACATGGACGATGCATTGCAAGACAAAGCCATTGCCCAACTCGACATGCCGCCCGGGATGGTCCGGGTCCGCGTCGACGGCAACCGTGGTACCGAAACCAAATCCACCGGGGGCCTGACCGAAGCGGTGATGGAGGAGTACCGGCTGATGCTGATGGGACCGGAGCCGGTGGCCGCCGGCGGCCTGGCGGTGTCGGGCGCCAAGAAAAAAACCGCCGCGGTCAAGCCCAAGGCCCAAGCCCAGGCCGCCAAGCCCGCACGTGCGGCGCCCAAGGTTGTGGACGACCTCTTCTAGCCCATCATGCGACGGCTAAACCCTCGGCCTGCTGTCGTCGGCCGGGCAACTGACGGGTACCAGCCGCGGTGCCTGTTGCAGCTTCATGAAATCATCCCGCAGCGACAGGAGCCGGCTGTTCAGTCGTTCGCGCTGGGCTTGATCCAGGGTCGCCCCGAGCCGGATCAGCAGCTCGCCGATGCGCTCGCCGATCGCGTCCCCGGCCGCGGCCAGGGTCGGGGGCAGATCCTGATAATCGACCAGCCAGTCGCTCAGGAATTGCGCGATCCTGGTCGCAGTCGCGTCGGCGCGCAGCAGTGCGATCAACTGCTCCCGCTTGCGCGTGCGGTAGTCCAAGAGCGCTTCGGCCGTGTCCGGCATCCGTCCGGTCACGTCCGCGACCAGCGTGCGCTGTGCGGCGTTCAACGGGCCGGTCCACTCCTCGATCGACTCGACGTACCGATTAGTGCGCTTGCGCAGTTCCCGCCCGACATCGCGGGTCCCGGGCGCGATTCGGTCGTCCGCGTAGTCCGCCGCGAAGCGCTGCTCCAATGCCTGCACTTGCGCGGGTGTCAGCCCCGCCAGCAAGGGTGCCGTCGCCGCGGTTGCGAGTCGGGCGTGACGCAGGTAAAGGGTACGGAACGCGGCGGTCAGGCAGCGGGTATTGGTCTGGTCGAATCCGTTGACACTTGCCGTGTGCAAAGCGTCGAACAGGCCCGCGAGACCCGGCAGTTCCTCCGCCCGATGCGTCTTGAGCGCGGCCTTCAGGTTCGGCTCCCAGCGCGCCAGTTGCTCGCGGTCCAGCTTCAGGTAGTCATCCGCGTAGCGCTTGATGAGGAACTCGGAGGTGGTGTAGGCAATCTGCAGTTGACTGCAGCCGGCGAGGGCGGCGACAACCAGCAGCTGGAGCATGGTCAGCAGGGGGACGCGCAGACAAAGAGATTTCATGTGGAAGCGCTGCCTCGGAAGGTTGAACGGGACGTCCCCGCTATTGACGCGCGCCGCGTGCTGGGACAGGATTGACCGCCCGTCGGCTGCCGGATGGTCGAGCGCAGCATGCCCACCCGCTCAACCCGCTTGCCCGCGGCGAGGTGGCGACTGTAGCGATTATCCAAGAGTGCTTGGCACCTTGCCTGACCGAATCTGCGTAAACCATGCCCATGCCCAAGACCGCTCCCGATGTCACCCAGAAGTATCTGAACCTGTTGGCGGAGAAATATCCGTCGATTCAGGCGGCATCCACCGCCATCATCAACCTGACGGCGCTGCTGCAACTTCCCAAGGGAACGGAGCATTTTCTTTCCGATGTCCATGGTGAGCATGAAGCCTTCGAGCATGTCATTCGCAATGGTGCCGGATCGATCTGGCGCAAGATCGACGCGATGTTCGGCGATGCGATGACGAAACCCGAACGGCGCAACCTGGCCACGCTGATCTACTATCCCGAGCTGAAAGCGCCCATGATGCTGCGCTGCGTCGCCGACAAGGACGAATGGAGCCGGCTGACGCTGATCCGCCTCGTCAAGTTCTGCCGCAGTCTCACCGCGAAATACCGTCGGGAAACGGTGCGCGGCTTTCTGCACAGTCATGTTGCCGACACCATCGAGGAACTGCTGTACGATCAGCAGGGCGTCGAGTCCAAGACGGCGTATTATCAGAGCCAGATCGATACCATCGTGTCGACCGGCAGCACCCTGACCTTCATCACCACCCTGGCCGAACTGATTCAGCGCCTGGCCGTGGCCAAACTCCATATCATCGGCGACATTTACGATCGCGGCCCTGGCGCTCACACCATTCTCGATTTGCTGATGCAATACCATCAGGTCGATATCCAATGGGGTAATCACGATATCCTGTGGATGGGGGCGGCGGCCGGCAGTGAGGCCTGCATCGCCAACGTCATCCGCTTCAGCCTGCGCTACGGTAACATGGAAACGCTGGAGAACGGCTACGGTATCAGTATGTTGCCGCTGGCCTCGTGCGCGCTTGAAACCTATATGGATGACCCCTGTGAGCTCTTCGCTCCCAAGCTGCCCAAGGAACACAGCTTCACCAGTCAGGAAATCCGCCTGTTGGCGCAGATGCAGAAGGCGATCACCATCATCCAGTTCAAACTGGAGAGTCAGGTGATCAAGCGCCGTCCGCATTATCTGATGAACGATCGTCTGCTGCTCGATCAGGTCGACTATGAACGCGGCAGCATCAGGCTGGACGGGGTGGACTATCCCCTGCTGGACCACCTGTTCCCCACGATCGACCCGGCCAATCCGGATGTCCTCACACCGGAAGAGCAGTCGGTGATGGACAAGTTGCTGCAGTCCTTCGTCAACAGCCGCAAGCTGCAGCAGCACACGCGCTTTCTCTTTGCCAACGGCAGCCTGTACCTGGTCCATGACGGCAATCTGCTCTATCACGGCTGTGTCGCCATGAACGAGGACGGCGAGTTCCGCGCCTTCAACGTCGATGGCGCGTCCTTTACCGGCCGGGCCTTTCTCAATCGGGTGGATCGGCTCGCGCGGCAAGGCTATTTCGCGATCGATAACCCGGCGCAGAAGCAATACGGCATGGATGTCATGTGGTTCCTGTGGTGCGCGCCCCAGTCACCGCTCTTCGGCAAGGAGAAGATGGCGACCTTCGAGCGTTGTTTCATCGCCGACAAGGCGACCCATGCCGAAAAGCGCAATCCCTACTATGCGCTGCGTGACACGGAGGACAGCGCGCGCAAGATTCTTGCCGAATTCGGCCTCGACCCGGACCGCGGCTGCATCATCAACGGGCATGTGCCGGTGAAGGTCGGCAAGGGCGAGCGACCGATCAAAGCCAACGGCAAACTGATCGTCATCGATGGCGGCTTCTCGCGCGCCTATCAGAAAGAAACCGGCATCGCCGGTTACACGCTGATTGCCAATTCACGCTACCTGCTGCTCGCCGCCCACCAGCCCTTCGAGTCGACGCACAAGGCCGTGTCGGAGGAACTCGATATCGACACCGAGACCGAAGTCATACACACCTATCCGCGCCGGATGTTGATCGGCGATACCGATCGCGGCCGGGAGATCCAGGAGCAAATCGACGAATTGCACGTGCTGTTACAGGCCTACCGCGAAGGGTTGATCAAGGAACATCGTCTCGACTGAGTCGCCGTCATCATGCTTGTCTATCTCCACGGACTCAACAGCTCCAGCCAGTCCGCGAAGGCGCGTATCCTGCGCGAGCGTCTCTCGCCCCATGTAGTGTTGGCGCCGGACTATCCGGCCCATCGACCGGCCGCGGCGGTGCAGCGGTTAAGTGATTTCTTCGGCGAACTGGGGGATGTGCGACCCGCCGTCATCGGCAGTTCCATGGGCGGCTTTTACGGTCAATGGCTGGCGCGTCGTTTTGCCTTTTCGCATCTGTTCCTGATCAATCCGGCGCTCACCCCCTGGGACCTGCTGCTGTCGCACCACGGTGAGACCATGACCACCGCGGACGGCGAGTCCTATCAGATCACCGCGGACCTGATCGAGGCGACCCGCCCCTTCGGTATTGCCGACCCCTGCGATGGCGTGCCGACGACGCTCTTCCTGGACCGCGGCGATGAGGTCATCGACTATCGCATCGCCCGCACCTGCTATCTGGACTGTGGTCGGCTGATGATGTGGGATGGCGGGGATCATGCCTTCCAGCATCTGGATGCGGCACTCGAGGTCATTCGGGATCATCTGGATTGTATCCATAGGTCGCCCCCAAGTTAAACAGATCATACAGTCGTTGTCGTTGTCGTAATCGGATTCCGTTACGACAACGACAACGATTGAGTGCGTGTTTGATTCGTTCGTGACGCGGCAACGCATCACCCCAGCAGTTTTCCGGCAATGTGGAAGCCGCCGACATAGGTGCCGATGCCGGCCCCCAGGGTGCTCAGCAAGAACACGACGAAGACGCGCGCGACCCGATTGCGCCACCAGCCGCGAATCGTGGCGACGTCACCGCGCAGGGTACTGAAGTCGCCGACACTCGGTTTGCGCAGGGACAGTTCAACGACCCCGGTGACCATTCCGGCGCCGATGGCCGGGTGGAGCGTGGTCAACGGTGCGGCCAGAAAGGCCGCCAGCACGGTCAGGGGATGACCGCCGGCGATCAGAGTGCCCAGTGCGCAGAGCCCGCCGGTGATCAGTATCCAGGACACCACCAGATCGACGCCCAGCGCGGGGCTTTGCACGAATCCGTAGCCCAGTCCGCCGATGATCAGCAGCAGGAGCAGCCAGGGCAGGACGGATGGCCAGCGCCTCGGTTTCGGCACCTGCTCCAGCGCCGTCAGGCGCGCCTGGCAGTCATCGCAGCCCGCGTTGAGCGCTCCGGCGATGCCCTTCAAGTGGCCGACGCCCACTACCACCAAGACCCGCTTGACCCCGTTGCGCTCGGCTTCGAGGCGGAGCTTGGCCGCCATGTAGCGGTCGCGCTCGTCGATCAGCGGGGCGTACAGGTCCTGACGGTCGTGGGCGAACTCGGCGAAAGCGGTCTCCAGCACATCGCCCTCCTTGAGTCGTTCCACCTCATCCTCGGTGACCTCGTCAGTCGTCAGCAGCGCGGCCAGGAGGCCGACGAACAGGCTGTAACGTTTCCACCAGCTCAGGCTCGCCGAAATGCGCCGCAGGGTGATGCCGATTTCGCGATCGATAAGAAGCACGGGCAGACCGCGCTCGCGGGCGAGGCGCACGGCGGCCCGCTGTTCGGCCCCGGGTTCGATGCCAAACTGATCGGCGAGGCGTTGCTGATACGCCGCCAGCGCCAGGTTGGCCACGACCATGTAGACGCGTCGCTGCCGGATCACCGAGAACAGATCCATCTTTGCCAGGGACTTGGGGTCCATGAGGGCAGTGTAGCGGCTGCGGCACAACTCCACCGCCACAGCGTCGTAGTCCCCGCTGCCAATCATCTGCTCGACTTGCTCGACGCTGATGCGGGAGACATGTGCGGTGCCGAGCAGGGTAATGCGGGTGTCGCCGAAGACGACCTCACACTGGGGTTCATCGGGTGGCGAGGCGATGGGTTGCGGCATGGGGCAGGTCCTGCGGCGGTCGCTCACGAGGCGTGGGCGAGCATCATACCCCAGGGCGAGGGATCGGGGTGCCGTTGGTGGGCGTTGGGAGATCCCGTAGAATCCCGGATTGCAGCGCTGTCCGCTCGCCTTTTCACTGGAGTCGGGATGAAGCACAAGCTTTTTCGCGGTCGAGTCACGGCCTTTGCCCTCGTCGGTCTGCTGCTCGCCGGATGCGGCACCATCGCGAAAGACAAGCGCGCGCTGAGTCTTCAGGCGGCCACCGCGGCCTATCAATCCGCCCTGCGCTGGGGCTATTTCGAGACCGCGTACGGTTATCTGCACCCGGATCAGCGTAAGGGTAACAGCAAGGATCTGCCGCCGATCTTCAAGGACCTCCGCGTCGCGGGCTACGACGTCGTGCAGCCGCCCCTGATGCAGAACCCAGGGGAGGCCACCCAGGTCGTCACCATCGACTACCTTTACGAAGACCGGCAGGTGGTGAAAGCCATCACCGATCGTCAGACGTGGACCTACGACCCGAAACTCAGCAGTTGGTGGCTCTCCTCCGGCTTGCCAAAGTTCAGGTGAGTTGCAGCAGTGCGTCGCGCCTGTCGGGGGCATTGAAACCGCGGCCGAGACTCACCACCCTGTGGACGTGACAAAAGCCAACCGTCACGCACTGTCAAGGGCCACCCGCAATGATTCCAGCGACCTCGTACTCCGCCCCCGCCAAGCTTGCCCACTGGCTGATCGCGGCGCTGATTCTGGCCGCTTTTCCGCTTGGGCTCTACATGCACGAGTTGCCGTTGTCGCCCGAGAAGCTGCGCCTGTACTCCTACCACAAGTGGATCGGCATCACCGTGTTGTTGCTGTTCATGCCGCGGTTGCTGTGGCGGCTGGTGCGGCCGCCGCCGGCACTGCTACCCGGTCCGGCCTGGCAACTCAAGCTGGCCGAGGCCACCCACTGGCTGCTCTACCTGCTGATGGCGGCGGTGCCGCTGTGCGGCTGGCTGATGAGTTCGGCCAAGGGTTTCCAGGTCGTTTATTTAGGCCTGGTGCCGCTGCCCGACCTGGTCGGCAAGGATCAGGCGTTGGGCACGCTGTTGGCGGATTTGCACAGCAGCCTCGCTTGGGCGCTCATGGTGCTGATCGTGGTGCACGCCGCCGCGGCGATCAAACATCACCTGATCGATCGGGATGCCACGCTGCGCCGGATCCTGCCCTTCGTCAAATCGCCCTCCGGAGAGACCCACCCATGATCACCCCGCGCCTTGCCTGGTCCGCCGTCCTACTCCTTGCCGGGGCCGCCCAGGCCGTCGAGTTTACTGAGATCAAGCCTGCCGATTCCAAGCTCGTCTTTACCTCCAAACAGATGGGGGTGCCCGTGGACGGCGGTTTCGGACGGCTCGACGGGCAGATCCGCTTCGATCCGGCCGCGCCGTCCGCCGCCAGTGCCCGGCTGGAGATCGACTTGTCGAGCATCGATGCCGGGTCGCCGGAGGCCACCGAGGAAGTGGTCGGCAAGCAATGGCTCAACGTCAAGGCGTTCCCGACCGCCGGGTTCCAATCCACCAGCGTCAAGGCACTGGGCGGCGACCGCTTCGAGGCCGTCGGGCAGTTGACCATCAAGGGTCAGACCCGCGACCTGACGGCCCCCTTCACCTTCAAACAGGAGGGCGCCGCCGGGGAGTTCGACGGGGTCTTCGTGCTCAAGCGCCTTGACTTCGGCATCGGCGAGGGCACTTGGTCGGATGTCAGCACGGTCGCCAACGAGATTCAGATCAAGTTTCACGTCGTCGCCGGTGCGGCGCAGCCTTAAAACGCCTTGCAGCATTAAAACGCCTTATAACCACACCGAGAACACACTCATGAACAGATCGATCGCCCTAGCCATCACCGCCACCCTGTCGAGCGCCGCCGCCGCGGCCCCGGAGACCTACATCATCGAAGGCAGCCATACCTTGCCGCGTTTTGAATACAACCACTTGGGTTTCTCCAATCAGGCCTCGCGCTTCGACACCACCACCGGCACCATCGTCATCGACCGCGTTGCCAAGAGCGGCTCGGTCAATGTGAGCATCGATACGACCTCGGTGAACACCGGGTCCGCCAAATTCAACGAGCACATTCAGGGCGAGGACTTTTTCGACACCGCGAAGTATCCGACCATCACCTACACGTCCGATACCCTGCGATTCAATGGCGACACCCTGGTCGGCGTGGACGGCAACCTGACCATCAAGGGCATCACCAAGCCGGTGGCGCTCAAAGTCGAATCCGTCTTGTGCAAGCCCCACCCGATCATGCAGAAGGCCGCGTGCGGCGCCAACGCCGTCGCCAAGATCAAGCGCTCGGAGTTCAACCTCGGCAAATACGCCCCCGCCGTCAGCGACGACGTGACCCTGATCATCCCGGTCGAGGCCATCAAGGAAGAGGAAGCCGTCATCAAGCCGTAGGGTCCGCTGCGCGGACCGACCGCCTGCGCCGAGCCCCTGCGCCGAGCGTCCGCGCCGAGCGCCCGCGCCGAGCCCCTGCGCCGAGCGCCCGCGCCGAGCCCCAGCGCCGGCCGCCCGCGGCCAGCCCCGGCCGACCGAGCACGCACTTCAACGCCCTACTTCTCCACATCCGCTGTGGTCCCTTCTGTGGATAGCTTGTGCTCAACCGGCCTGAGCCTCAGCCAGTCAGTGGTTTAGCAATGCCGGCTAACATTTAGCCGGCACCTCCCCGGTCGGCGCCAGGCGCCGCCGCCGTGGGTTGCGACCGCAGGCCGCAACCCCCAACTTGCACCGACGAATTCACGTCCGCGGAGGCCGCCGGTGCAGCATCAGCTCAGGGCCATCAAGCCCGAAGACTATTTCATCCTCGAGGAGCCCTACTACGAACCGGTGGGCGACGAGATCCCGGTCTTCGAGGCGGCCTACCATAACGGTCTGCCCATCCTGCTCAAGGGGCCGACCGGTTGCGGCAAGACGCGCTTCATGGAGCACATGGCCTGGCGGCTCAAGCGGCCGCTGATCACCGTGTCCTGCCACGACGACCTGACCTCCTCCGACCTGGTCGGCCGCTTCCTGGTCAAGGGCGGGGAGACCATCTGGGTCGACGGGCCGCTCGCGCGCGCCGTGCGGGCCGGCGGTATCTGCTATCTCGATGAGATCGTCGAGGCACGCAAGGACACCACGGTGGTCATCCACCCGCTGGCCGACGACCGGCGCTGTCTGCCCATGGAAAAGGTCGGCGAACTCCTGGAGGCCCCGACCGAATTCTGTCTCGCCATTTCCTACAATCCCGGTTATCAGTCGGTTCTCAAAGACCTGAAGCAGTCCACCCGCCAGCGGTTCGTCGCCCTCGAGTTCGACTACCCCGGCGCGGCCCTGGAGCAGCGCATCGTCGAGAAGGAGTCCGGCATCGACGCCGGCCCCGCCCGCCAACTGGTGAAGTTCGCCCACATGACCCGCAATCTGAAAGGGCAGGGGCTCGACGAGGGCGCCTCCACCCGCCTGCTGGTGCACGCCGCCAAACTGATGGCGGCCGGCGTCGCCCCGGTGGTCGCTTGCAAGAGCGCCGTCGCCCAGGCGCTGACTGATGATCCGGATATGCTTACGGCGATCAACGAACTGTCGGGGTCCTTGTTTTAGGTGATTTTCGGGAAAGCATCTACCGCCGTGTAGGGGCGAATTCATTCGCCCCTACAACCCAAGAGGCTTTCTGCGCATGCGCAGTCGGGATGCCTATTCACGGAAATCGCCTTAGGGGCGACTAAAGTCGCCCCAACACGTTGGTACATCGTTTCCCGGAAATCACCTTAGTACCGAGTTTGATCTGAGGTTTCACCGTCATTCCGGCAGGATGCCGGAATCCAGTGCCACGGATGGTACCTCGCGGCGCGCACGGACCGGCAGCGCATTCCTTGGTGTGGGGGCGGGTTTGAAACCCGCCCCTACGTTCCGATATGAGGTTCGACGGTATCATGAACCCAAGCACCCCCCTCACCGCCGCCGAACTCGAAGAGCGCATGGACCGCTATCTCGACCCGGCGCTGTCCTCCCGGCGCACGGCCGCGCGGCCGGCGGCTGACCTGGCCGGTTTCGGCGCCGGTGAGCAGGCGTTCGTGCTGCACTGGGGTGCGGTGATCGCCAAAGATAACGCCGAACTGGCCTATCAGTTCACCGCCTTCGCCCCGCGCGCCATGGGGCTGATGGACCTGGACGCGGTGCAGTCCTGGTTGCTGTACGCCATGGATCTGTACGACAAGAAGGGCCAATTGCCGGCCATCCGCGCGTTGCAGGAGGTGGCCGAATTTGCGTCAAACCAGCAGGAGAAGCTGGCCGGCCGGGCGCTGGAGGACTGCGTCGGGGTGCTGGAGTGCTTTGTCTGCGGTCTCAACGGCCGGCCGCTGAAGATCGCCGCCGGTGACCGGCATTTCACGGACACCGAGCAGTGTTTCCTGCCGCCGGTCATCGGCCGCTTGCCGGACCCGGAGGCCAACTTCCGGCTCTATAAGGCGATGGTCGTCCATCAATGGGCGCAGAACTGGTACGGCACCTGGCGCGGCGGCGTGCTGCTGGAAGCGGCGGCAACGCGCGGTCTGACCGGGGCCGGGCTTGAGCTGTTCCACGCGCTGGAGCAGGTCCGGCTGGACGCCTGCATCGCCCGCGACTTCCCTGGTCTGCAACGCGACATGGCGGCCCTGCGGCACGCGTTGGACCCCGGCGGGGAGGGCAGGGACCCGGACTGGGCCCCGGCGGCCGCGGCGCTGGCCGACCCGGCGGCCGGCGTGGCCGACAGTCTGAATCTCACGGCACGGCTGCACGGCCGCCGCCCCGACACCTGCTGTTACCGCGGCGCGCTGGACCCGGACGCCGTGCGCGCCTGTCTGGAGACCCGCGCCGCCCTGGAACGGGATCTATTCCGCATCGCCCTGGCCCGGTTGGTCGAGGATCAGGACGGCCGGCCCCCCGGCGCGGAGCAACCCGAAGCCCTGACCCTGCCCGAGACCGCCGCGCGTCTGGAGGCGCAGCGCCGTGCCGACCCGGACAGCCCCACCGGCGTGCGCTTCGAGCTGCTGCTGGACGGCAAGCCGGTGGCCCCGCCGGACGATGTCCGCTCCGTCATGGAGAGCATCCTTCAGGACCATGGCGAGATCCCGCCCGAGTACCTGGTGGCCGCCGGCCCCGGACTCTACCGGCGCGCCGCGGCGGACCCGGGGCGCGACCCGGACGCGGTCTGGGCCGGCACCTACCATGAGGAGGGCGCCTTTCTCTATGACGAGTGGGATCACGAGCGCCGCCACCACCGCAAGGGCTGGTGCGTGTTGCGGGAGCACGCGGTGCCGCCCGCGTCCCTGGACTGCTATCACCGGACCCTGGCCAAGCACCGCGGTTTGATCAAATCCATCCGCCGCACCTTCGAGGTGCTGCGCGGCGAGGAACACATCGCCCGCCGTCAGCCGCACGGGGAGGACGTTGACCTCGACGCCCTGGTCGATGCCTATGCCGACAGCCGTGCCGGGCTGGAACAGACCGACCGGCTCTTCACCCGGCTGCACCGGGACGAGCGCAACATCGCCGTCCTCTTCATGGTGGATATGTCCGGCTCCACCAAGGGCTGGATCAACGACGCCGAACGCGAGTCGCTGATCCTGCTGGCCGAGGCCCTGCACACCCTGGGCGACCGCTTCGCCATCTATGGTTTCTCGGGCTGGACCCGCAAACGTTGCGAGTGCTACCCGGTCAAGCGCTTCGCCGAGCCCTATGACGACAGCGCCAAGGCGCGCATCTGCGGCATCGCCCCGCGCGACTACACCCGTATGGGCGCCCCCATCCGGCATCTGACCAAACTGCTGCGTGAGCAGGATGCGCGCACCCGGCTCCTGATCACCCTGTCGGACGGCAAGCCCGACGACTACGATCACCAGTACCGCGGCATCTACGGCATCGAGGACACCCGCGCCGCGCTCTTCGAGGCCCGCCGCGACGGCATCCACCCCTTCTGCATCACCATCGACGAGCAAGGTGCCGACTACCTGCCGCACCTGTACGGCCCGGCCAACTATGCCGTCATCGCCGACGTGGGCAAACTGCCGCTGAAAGTGTCCGACATCTATCGCAAGTTGACCTCCTGACCACCTGAGCGGTCAGCCCTCCGGTGGCCGACCCGCCAGTTGAGCGCGCAACTCCGCCAGCGCTTGCTCGGCCTCTCGGCGCGCCTGCGCCTCGGCGTCAGCCCGCCGCGTCTCGCTGGCGGCACGCAGTTCAGTTTCCCGCCACTCGGGGAGGACGAATTCGGCATACACCGGGTCGCGGAACATGACGCCGGGCGCGGGTTGCGCGCATAGATCGGTCACCCGAAATTGCAGCCCCGGCAGTACCCGCGAGCGGATCACCCCATCCTGCGGCGCGATGGGCACATAGACACCGTCCGCGCTGCGGGTGAAAAACGCCTGGCGCTCCGGTTCGCGATGCAGGATGTAATACTCGGGGACGCCGGCGGCGGCATATTCGTCCTTCTTGGTGACCGTGTCGCGCTCGACCGCGCCGTGCTCGGTGGTCGACAGGGCCTCGACGCAGAGGTCGAAGATGCCGTGATAAGAGACATCCAGGGGTAAGAGCGGCAGGGGGTTATCGTTGCGGACCACGCCGAGATCGGGCTTGCGGATCACGGTCCCGGTCGGCAGCGGCAGCCGGAAGCCCATCTCCAGCGCCACCTTCCGGGCGATCGGGCGGGTATCCAGAAAGAGCTGCAGGAGCCGGACGAACCAGGCATGGACCAGATAGGTCTCGTAGTCGGACACGGGTTTTTCCTCCAGACGACCGTTGTTCCATTCGTAATGGACGT
>Ga0247836_1001103_pt1 | contig 45731 bp, 42 predicted proteins | sample LaCruzMarch2015__4_FD_187116 | JGI IMG/M metagenome (GOLD analysis project Ga0247836, IMG submission 187116) | Freshwater microbial communities from meromictic Lake La Cruz, Castile-La Mancha, Spain - LaCruzMarch2015_14m | ecosystem: Environmental > Aquatic > Freshwater > Lake | place: Spain... | reverse complement strand
ATCAACGCCACGGGCGCAAAAGACGAGACAGCCAACCGTTTTTGGCAAAAAATGCCCCGCAGCCTCGGCAACAAACGCAAGGAAATTCCCGAAAATGGCAGCTCGCGCGGCATCGGTCTCATCACCAAAATCTATGGCGATTTTGAGAAAAACGAGTTTTGCAAAATTTTCCCCAACGACTTTTTTGGCTACTGGCGCGCGACGGTCGAGCAGCCCGAGCGCGACGAAAAAGGCAATATCAAAAAAGGAAAAGACGGCAAACCCAAAGCCGACAGCAGCCTGCGCGACAGCGAAAATATCCCCTTCCTGCGCGACGGCAAGCCGCAGACCATCGCCGAATACATGCAACGCGAGGTGCTGCCCCACCTGCCCGACGCTTGGGTGGACGAGTCAAAAACCAAAATCGGCTACGAAATCAATTTTACGAAGTATTTTTACGATTTCAAACCGCTGCGACCGTTGGCCGACATCCGAAAGGAAATTCTGGAGTTGGAAATGGAAACGGTGAAGGCAGTGCAACAAATTTTGGAAATATGAAAATTGATACGATTCATATAAAAAATTTCAAGGGAATTGCTGACAAGGTTTTTCGGCTCAATACTCATTTTACGGTGTTTATTGGCGACAATGCCACCGGAAAAACGTCCATTTTAGATGCACTCGCGGTTAGTTTGGGCAGTTTTTTTATCGAAATGGGTATTGGCATCAATACGCGAACCATTCAGCCGCACGAAGTTAGGACAATCAATACCAACGGCCAGGCCCGCCCCCAATTGCCCGTGTCCATTATTGTAGATGCGACCTTTAATGGCAAAGCACTATCGTGGAAACGGGAAATATTAAAACAAAAAACCACCTCCAAAGATGCCAAAGCCATAAGCCAATTGGCTGAAAATCTGATGAAGCAAAGTAGGGCAAATAATGTGGTCGTATTTCCGGTCATTGCCTATCATGGTACCGGACGGCTTTGGGCAGAGCATGAAAAAACCGGTTTTCAAAAACAGGGAGAAGGCATAAAAATGGCTTACAACAACTGCCTTTCTGCCAAATCGAGCAGCAAGGAGTTTTTGGAATGGTACAAAACCCAAGAAGATAGCATCGCAAAATTTGATCAACCCTTAGACAAAGCCCATTTAAAGGCTTTTAAAAAAACCGTTCTGTCACTGATCCCAGACGACAGATGGCAGGACATGGCTTTTGATAGAAAGGAGGACGAGTTGATGGGCGTTTTTACGGATGAAAAAAGGCAAAAACACAAATTGGCCTATCGTCAGTTGAGTGATGGGTTTCGAAATATCATTGGCCTGGCCGCCGATATTGCCTACCGGTGCATTCAACTCAATCCGCACCTCGGAGAAAATGCAGTAACAGACACCCCAGGTGTAGTACTCATTGACGAACTCGACTTGCACCTGCACCCCAACTGGCAACGCCACGTCGTTGCGGACCTTAAAAATGCTTTCCCGAACATTCAATTTGTGGCGACGACGCACTCGCCGTTTATCGTGCAGAGTTTGGAAGCAGATGAGTTGATCAACTTGGACAACAACATCGAAACGGCTCCCAATGACCTTTCCATTGATGAAGTTTCAACCTTGTTCATGGGTGTAAAAAGTGAGTTTTCTGAAAAAAACGCTGATTTGGAGCAAAAAAGCACTTCCATCATCCAGCGTTTGCAGGCCAATGAGCCTATTGACGAACAAGAAATCAACGAAATTTCAAATCCGGCAGTCCGGGCCTTTTTAGAACTCACCAAAATGGCGCACGGCCAATAACTATTTATGCGTCCGATTGACAAAGGCAGTTGTCCGCAAGTAAATGGCACAGATAAAACCGTTGCGGCCTATACAGACTGGCGGGCCGATCTGATCAGCCGCATCGGGTATTACTGCGTCTATTGCAACATGGCTTTGAGCCACCAACTGCACGTTGAACACGCTGTGCCCAAAAACCCTATGCCCGGGCAGCCCGCCGGGAATCTTTTGGCTTGGGAAAACATGCTGCTCGCCTGCGAAAAATGCAACAACGCCAAATCCAACAAACCCTCCGATGAGACCATCCATTACTTGCCGGAATACCAAAACGGCCTGCTTGTTTTTGAAGCAGCAACAACGGCCACGCGGACCGATGCGCTCATCGTCGGCCATCGAGAAACGCTAAATGCCGCTCAACAAACCAAAGCCAAAGCCACAATCGCCGATTTTGAATGGGAAAATGTGGATACCCGGGGCGCGGTTGTGGATATTCGATGGTTCAAGAGGTACAATGCCCGAATCGAAGTGCTCGCAGCAAGAAAGATGTTGGAAATGGCAAAAGGCTCTCCTACTTACAATGCTGATCGGGCCGGAAAATTGGTTGCAATCCAATCCTCCGGCTCAGGTTTTTTTATGCTCTGGTTTCACGAATTTGCCAACGAACCCGATGTGCTCAAATGGCTTATTCACCCTGATGTATTCCCTGGTGTACGGCAATCCTGTTTCGATGCCACCACTTTTTCACCCATTGATAATCCTGCTTATCCCATCTGATGCTTATGAAACCTTACGAAAAATACAAAGACTCAGGGGTGGCGTGGATCGGGATGGTGCCGGAACATTGGGCGGTTGTTGCCTTAAAAAGATGTGTGGCTATCAAGATAACTGATGGACCACATGAAACCCCTGAATTTCTTTTGGAAGGTGTGCCTTTTATCTCTGCGGAAGCAGTTCAGAACGGCACAATCAATTTTGAATCAAAGCGAGGTTATATTTCAGAGTATGAAGACAAACGCTTCTCTTTAAAATGCAAACCGAGGCGTGATGATATTTTCATTGTAAAATCCGGTTCAACAACTGGGAAGGTAGCAATCGTAAAAACTGACGAAAACTTTAACATCTGGTCACCATTGGCACTGGTTCGGGCCAATGATTTTTACGAACCTAATTTTTTATTTCATTTTTTGTCGAGCAATATTTTTCAAATTCAGGTTCAACTTTTTTGGTCTTTTGGAACACAGCCAAATATTGGAATGAATGTTCTTGAAAACTTAAAAGTCACTCGTCCTCAAAAATCCGAGCAAACCGCCATCGCCCGCTACCTCGACCAAAAAACCAGCGAAATAGACCAACTCATCGCCCAAAAAGAACGCCTGCTCGCGCTGTGGGAAGAAGAAAAAACAGCCCTCATCAACCAGGCCGTCACGCGGGGCTTAGATGCGGGTGCGAAAATGAAAGACTCGGGTGTGGCGTGGCTGGGGGAGGTGCCGGAACACTGGGAGGTGAAGCGGTTGAAGTATGTGGGGGAAATCAACCCAACCAAAGATTTTGATTTTGAGTACGATACAGAAACACTTTGTACTTTTTTGCCGATGGAAAAAGTTAGTGAGGAAGGTGAAATTGATTGTAGTATAAAAAAACCGGTGAGTGAATTGGTTTCTGGATTTACCTTTTTCAAGAAAAACGATGTAATAGTTGCTAAAATCACCCCATGTTTTGAAAATGGGAAAGGTGCAATTTTAGAAAAGTTAGATACTGATTTCGGATTTGGCTCTACTGAATTTCATGTGATCCGCCCTAAAAATGATGTGCTTGGAAAATTCCTATATTTTTTAACCAAGTCAGAAATTTTCATGAATATGGGTGAAGCGATGATGATTGGATCGGCTGGACAAAAAAGGGTTCCAACTGATTTTATCCGAAATTTTACTGTTAGTCTACCTAAACTACTCGAACAAACCGCCATCGTCCGCCACATCGAAACCCAAACCGCGCGCATCCAAACCCAAATGAACCAAACGCGCAAACTGATCGAACTGCTCAGGGAATACCGCGCCACGTTGATCAGCGAGGTGGTGACGGGGAAGGTAAAAATAACGGAATAAAGATAAAAACACTTAAATTTGTGTACTAAATTGAGACCGCCATGGTAGAGCGATTGATTATAAAAAATTACAAATCCATCCGCGAGTTGGACCTCTGGCTGCGTCCGCTCAATGTGCTGATCGGGGCGAACGGCGCGGGCAAAAGTAATTTTGTGTCTTTTTTCCAATTGGCGAACCAGGTTTTTACAGGTAGGCTTAAGGAGTTCTCCCTGCGAAAAGGTGCAGACAATTTGCTGCATCATGGCATGGACGAAGATGGATATTTGGAAGGGCTTATAGACTTTGACAATACCAATGCCTATGAGTTTCGGTTGATTGCTGGCCCGGACGAATCGCTCAAAGTTTTGACAGAAGGTGATTATTGGAATGGTTACAAGGATACGTCAAAAGATTATTCGCAATGGCATTGGAATGCAATGCATCAAGGGTATTTGAAGGAACAAAGCGCACGGGCAAAACACGTGCGACGTTATCTGAGCAGTTTCAGGGTGTACCATTTTCACGACACGAGTGAGGAGTCGGCGATGAAAAAATCCTGCAACGTACACGATAACCAGTTTTTGAGCACGGACGGCAGCAATTTAGCCGCATTTTTATACTTGTTGCAAGAAAACCACCCGAAGTCGTTTTTACGGATCGTCAAAACGATCCAGTCCATTGCGCCTTATTTTGCGGGTTTCGATCTGAAACCCCTCAAAAGCCGCCCGGATTTCATTATGTTGGAATGGAAAGAACGCGGCTCGGACAAATATTTCAACGCACACAATTTGTCGGACGGTACCCTGCGGTTTATAGCCTTGGCTACACTACTGCTCCAGCCCGATCCGCCGAAAACCATCATCATAGACGAACCGGAGTTGGGCTTGCATCCTTTTGCCATCAGGAAATTGGGCGCTTTGCTGCGAAAGGCTTCCGTTGAGAGCCAGATCATTGTTTCCACGCAGTCCGTTGGCCTGGTCAACGAATTTGAAGCAGAAGACATCATCACCGTGGATCGTGCTGACGGGCAATCGGTTTTTCATCGGCTTGATAATAAACTACTTAGAAACTGGCTGGAAGAATACGCCCTAGGTGAACTTTGGCAAAAGAACTTAATCGGCGCACAACCATGAGGGCTATTTACTTCGTAGTGGAAGGTCAAACCGAGCAAGAGTTTGTGCATACTTCTATCCGTCCTTACCTTTTTGAAAAAGGCATAACAGACGTACGCGGCATCCTGATAGAAACAAGCCCTGGGCATAAGGGTGGTTTTGTCAATTATGCGCACTTGAAAAAACTGCTGATTCGCTTGCTGAAAGAAGAGACGGATATTTTGGTGAGCACTTTTGTGGATTTTTACCGCATCCCAAACGACATTCCAAATTACTACCACTGCATGAGCAAATCATTGGTTGATGATAAAATTACTTGTCTGAACCAATCCATTTGGAGCGACATTAATTCGGTAACTGATGCCTCCAGATTGGAGGTTTACATTCAAAAACATGAATTTGAGGCCCTGCTTTTTGCTGAAAATACGGGGTTTGAATACAGTTATGATGAAAATATTTACAACAAAACTGCGGAAATAATCAGTCAATTCCCAAATCCCGAAGAAATAAATGATAATCCATTGACGGCGCCATCCAAGCGAATTTTGCAAATCATGCCGTCCTATGATAAAGTCATTGACGGAAATATCATTGCCCTCGAGGTAGGTTTCGATAATATTCTTCAAAAGTGTCCACGATTTCGCGTTTGGCTGGATACCCTTGAAACAGAATTTAGTGCCCCATGAATATCACCTCCGAACAGACCTTCGAAACAGCGATCATCCTGTCGCTCACCGAACAAGGCGGCTACGTCGAAGGCGATGCCAAAGGGTACAGCCCCGAGCTCGGCATGTTTAAAGACGAGTTGCTGGCATTTTTGAAAAGCACTCAGCCGAAGCGTTGGGCAAAACTGACTGAAGTCCACGGCGCGGAAACCGAAAACCGCCTTTTGCAGCGACTGCACCGCGAAATAGATTTGCGCGGCAGCCTCGATGTACTGCGCAATGGGTTCACGGATTACGGCGTGCGTTTCAACCTCGCCTTTTTCCGGCCCGTGTCCGGGCTGAATCCCGAAACGAAGGTTTTGTACGAAAAAAACCGCCTTTGGGTAGTGCGGCAAGTATATTTCAGCAGTAAAAACAATCAATCGGTGGATTTGGTACTGGTGCTCAACGGCATCCCGATCGCCACGCTGGAACTCAAAAATCAGTTCACAGGGCAAAATATCGCCGATGCCAAACGGCAATTCAACACGACCCGCGACCCACGCGAAATGCTTTTTACATTTAAAAAACGGACGCTGGTGCATTTTGCCGTGGACGCGGACGAGGTCTACATGACCACCCGCCTTGAAGAAGATCGCACCCGTTGGCTGCCCTTCAACCAGGGCGACGAACACGGCGCGGGCAACCCGCACAACCCGAATGGCTACAAAACCGCGTATTTGTGGGAAAAGATCCTGGCGAAAGACAGTTTCATGGACATCGTGCAAAGTTTTGTCCACCTGCAAAAAGAAGAATACGTGCTGGACGGCGTGACGCAAACCAAAGAGCGCATGATTTTCCCGCGCTATCATCAATTGGATGCCGTGCGCGAAATCACGGAAGATGCCCGACGCGAGGGCGCGGGCAAAAATTACCTCATCCAACATTCGGCGGGTTCGGGCAAAAGCAACACGATTGCCTGGCTGGCGTACCGGCTGTCGAGTTTGCACAATGCGCAGGATGAGCGCATTTTCGATAGTGTTATCGTCGTCACCGACCGAAAAGTGCTGGACCAACAGTTGCAAAACACGATTTATCAATTTGAGCACAAAACGGGCGTGGTGCAAAAAATTGATAAAAACAGCCAACAACTCGCCGACGCGATAGGCTACGGCACGAATATCATCATCACCACGCTGCAAAAATTCCCCTTTGTCATAGACAAAGTGGACGAACTGCCCGAGCGTCGCTACGCCGTTATCATTGACGAGGCGCACAGTTCTCAAGGTGGTGAGGCCAGCAAAAAAATGAAGGAAGTGTTGGCTTCCAAAACGCTGGAAATCGCCGCGCAGGATGACGAGGAGGAGGAAGATTTTACGGGCGAAGACCTCGTGCGCGAGCAGGTCGAACGCTCGGCAGCGGCGCGGGGCCGGCAAAAGAACATTTCCTTTTTTGCCTTCACCGCCACGCCGAAATACAAAACCCTGAAAGTTTTTGGTAAAGCAGGTGCGGACGGCAAACCGGAGGCATTTCACTTGTATTCGATGCGGCAGGCCATTGAGGAAGGGTTTATTTTGAATGTTTTGGAAAACTACACGACCTACGAGACGTATTTCAAAGTCTCAAAAGCCATCGAAGACGACCCGAAGTTCAGCAAAAAGAAAGCGGTACGCGCCATCGGACGTTTCGTGTCGCTGCACCCACACAACCTTTCGCAAAAAACGGAAATCATCATTGAGCATTTTCACCAGGTCGTTTCCCGAAAAATCGGCGGAAAAGCCAAAGCCATGGTCGTGACCGCTTCCCGGATGCACGCGAAGCGATATTTTCAGGAATTTAAAAAGTACATCCTCGAAAAAGGCTACGAAAGTGAGATAAAAGTACTAGTCGCTTTTTCGGGTAAAGTGATTGACTATGATTTTCCGGACGGTGTTTCCGAACCGAATTTGACGGGCTTCGGAGAATCCGAACTCCCTGAGGTTTTTGATAACGAGGAGTACAAAATCCTCATCGTAGCAGACAAATACCAAACGGGTTTTGACCAACCGCTGCTGCACACGATGTACGTGGACAAAAAACTATCGGGCGTGAAAGCGGTGCAGACCCTTTCACGGCTCAACCGAACCTGCCCGGGCAAGGAGGATACGTTCATTTTAGATTTTGCGAACGACCGCGAAACCATACTTGCCTCATTTCAGCCCTATTTTGAATGTACAAGCATCAAAGAAGAGGTGGACCTCAACCATTTGTACGATTTGAAGGCGGTTTTGGATGGTTTTCAAATTTACTGGCAAAGCGAAATTGAAAACTTCTGCGACATTTATTTCCAACCCAACGGCCGCTTGACCGCCCGCGACCAGGAAAAACTTTATGCCCTGATTGAACCTGCGGTGATCCGCTACAAAAAATTGGGCGAGGAAGAAAAACAGGATGAATTCAAAAAAGGCTTGCGCACGTGGACGAATTTGTATGCCTTTTTGTCTCAAATCATGCCTTTTCGGGAATCCGAGTTTGAAAAGTTTTTCGCCTACGCAAAGTTGTTGCAGACAAAACTGCCAAAACGCAATCTTTCGGAAAGCCTTGTTTTAGACGACAAAGTGGCGATGGAATATTATCGCCTGCAAAAGATAAAGGAAGGCAGCATTGATCTGATCAAAGGCGAAGCGGGAGAGTTGAGCGGCACGACCGAAGCCGGATTAAAACGCCCAAAAGAAGAGGAAGCGCCACTTTCCGAAATCATTGATTTACTCAACGAGCGTTTTGCCACTGAGTTTGACGAAGCGGATCGCTTGTTTTTTGAGCAAATCGAATCGGAATTGTCAGAAGACGAAACACTGATGGCACAAGCGAAAGTCAATAAAATGGACACGTTCAAGTACGCTTTTGAGGATGTTTTTTTGACCAAACTCATTGAGCGCATGGATCAAAACCAGGAGATTTTTGAAAAAATCCTGGAAGACAAAAAATTTGGAGACACGGTGAAAGAATGGATGATGCGGAAAATTTATCGAAAAATGAATGATAAGCTCTGACAGACATCACAACATCAACGTATAAATTACTGGAGAAATAAGCAATAACAGTAACGAAAACAGTCCACTCCATCCAAATTCTTCTTATCAAAAATAGATGATGCAAAACCGTTTTTTTTACTTTTGAGGTGGACGTTCAAAATTATTAAAAAAAGCATCATCTAACTTTACATGGCTTGACATTGTCCTCCCCCCCGCAAAGCGGTGCCAAAAATAAGTAGAGAAAGTTAAACATCGTAACTGTCACACTTAAAACGGAGTACCATGCGAAAAAGCAGATTTAATGAAAGCCAGCGCCAATCGATTCTGGATAGTTACCTCAAAGGGAACAAGACGGTTGAAGCGCTATGTGAAGAACATCAAATCAGCCCTGCGACGTTCTACAAATGGAAGAACGAAGTGGAGACTGAGCAGAATGATGACAAGAAGCGCCTCAAAGAGCTGGAGGCAGAAAACCTTCGCTTGAAAAAAATGTACGCTGAGCTGCAACTCAAGCACGCGGTTGTATCGGAAGCTGTTGAGATTCTAAAAAAGATGAAGGCCGATCGGAAAAGGCGGATCTGATGGGCCGGATAGGAGCCAGGTGCAAAGGCTTGAGCAAACGCCGCATATGTAGTTACCTTAGATTTTGCCGAGGTGTGTTTTATGATAAACCAACCAATGGCAATAAACGGCATAGCGATGAAGGCATAGTACAAATGATGAAAAAGGTTAGGCAGTCGAATGCGCATAACATCAATGCCGCTAAACTGACTGAAGTGCCGGACAAAATCGTAGAAATGAGAGGACTGCCGCGATACATCCGTTGTGACAATGGCCCGGAATTCATTAGCGCAAAATTGAAAGAGTGGGCTTCAGATCGAGTGGAAATTAAGTTTATTCAGCCCGGAAAACCAACCCAAAATGGGATCGTAGAGCGGCTCAACGGAACGGTGAGAAAAGAATGTTTGAACCTCAACTGGTTCCACAACTTAGACGAAGTAAACGAACTACTCGGACAGTGGTACAAAAACTATAACTTTGACCGACCACACTCAAGCCTGAAGTATAAAACACCAGTAGCCTTTGAAAACCTAAATCAGAATCTCTACTTTAGATTGGCACCGGCAGCCGGGGGGTAGGACAGGTGTGTTGGGGGGGGCGTGAAACGGGAAATGCGGCCTTCGTTTGTTGGCGATTTTCCCGCTTATTGACGCTGAATTATTGACTTTTCAGAATAAATTTTTCACTTAATGCTTTTTAAAAACTCAGGCATGAAAAACAATCAGATTTTACTCATAGTACTGCTCTCTATCGGATGCGCTTTCAACAGTTTTGCCCAGAATGATCTGCAATTTGAAATAAACACAGTTCTGCCACCCATTTCGATTCAAGAAAATAGATTGGATAAAATATACACACTTACGGATTTGGACAAACAATACCCCACATCCTGGGTAAGAGAATATATTTCCGTGGAAATTTCAGCTTACAAAAATGGAACCCAAACAAAGGCTTCGGGTATTAGCGATGTCTTGAATCAAGAGCAAAAGGAACTGATACGATTGGCTGACCGTAGTAGCGATATTGCTGTAAGCGTAATGTATCTACATGAAAATTCGTTGAAAAATAACACCGTGAAGCAATACGATTTCAAGGTTACGATCATGCCTGATAAAAGTGCTATGTATAGCGAAGGCGCAGAGCAGTTGATTCAATATCTGCAAAAAAATAGCATCGAAAATATTGAAGCAGGAAGTTTTACGGGTTATGATTTGACTGCCATTAAATTTACCATTACCGAACAGGGACATATTGCGAATATTCAAGTTGCCATGCCATCAAAAGATACAAAAATTGACGAAATGCTGGTTAAGGCTATTTCAAAAATGCCTGATTGGAAGCCGGCAGCTTTTTCAAACGGTTTAAAAGTCAAACAAGACTTGGTTTTGACCATTGGCAATATGGAGAACTGCATGGTCAATCTTTTGAATATCCGTCCGGTTGAATAAATATGCAGGCTATTACATAAAAAAATGAACAAAGTAATCCTTATCTTAACCTTGCTTCAATGTCATTTTCTTGGATTCACCCAGGAAAGTATCCTCGTGAAATTTACAGTTGATGCCTCTTCACTAAAAGGTATCACAAATCTTGGAGTGCGAGGGAGTGCAAGTCCTTTGAGTTGGGAAAAAACCATACTTTTAAAAGATGACGATAAAGACGGGATTTTTGAAGGCGGGTTAAGTTTCCCAAATACTATTGAAGTTTTGGAATACAAATATGTCTATGGCGACAAAGTCCTGGTTTGGGAATTGGAGGCACAAAACAGGATTTTGATTTTTGACAATAAGCAACTTCAAACCAATGACACCTGGAATTTGCAAACTCCATTTGACGTTAAAAAATTACCGAAAATTAATGCCGAAAAACTCACGGAGGACTTCAATATTTTTAGAAAAGCACATTTAGAAGTTCATCCGGGACTTTACAGATACAATACCAAGAACCAAATTGATTCCATTTTTAACCATTTCCAGATTATATTTTCTAAACCACTAACGCATCAGGAGGCGTTTCTCAATTTTACAAAATTAACTTCTGCTATCAAATGCGGGCATACCTTCCCAAGTTTTTACAACCAAACAGGTTTTATTCAGGAAGTCGTGCTTAACCAAAAAGATAAATTACCATTTGCGTTTCGAGTTATAGACGAGCGAATATTTATCACCGAAAGTATTGTTGAAAATTTTGATATTCCACTTGGCACTGAAATATTATCCATTAATGGAGTACCAACACAAATATTATTACAAGAAACCGCAAAATTGGTAAAGGCTGATGGCGCTAACGATGGCAAGCGATATGCAGACCTCAATACTTTTGGTGTGGGTGGCTATTTTGAAATGTTTGATGCCTATTTTCCTTTATTGTATCCACCAATAAATGAGCAGTATACCATCAAAATAATAAAGCCCAATGCCACGCAACCCGAAGAATTGAAAGTAAATACGGTTGGCCGGCAAGAAAGAAGTAATGCATTGTTAAAAAAGAACCCAAATCATATCACAAAGGCAGACCAGCTTTGGAATTTAGAATTTTGGGAGGATAATACCGCCTATCTGCAGTTAGGTACTTTTGATGTATTTCAACTCTCTTTTGAGTGGAGTAAATTTTTGAAAGATGCTTTTAAGGAAATCAAAAAAAAAATACCAAAAACTTGGTTATTGACATTCGCTGGAACGAGGGCGGACAAGATGAGGTGTTGCTTTTCATAGGACAAAATACTGCTAAACAAACCATTAAAATACCGCAAAGAATAGATTTAGTCAGATACAACAAAATTTCGGCCGAACTAATGCCTTATTTATTTACCTGGGACAATACTTTTTTCGACCTAAGCACTAAGACAAAGCCCTTTAAGGATGACTATTTTCTATTCATGGGTGATAATATTACCGAAATACAGCCTTCAAAAAATGCTTTTGAGGGTAATATTTATTTATTGGTAAATGGTTCAAATAGTTCTGCCACGTTTTATTTTGCTGAAATAGCCAAAGAAAACAAATTGGCAACACTTATTGGAGAACCCACTGGCGGAAGCCAAAAAGGTTTGAATGGAGGCACAATGTTTTTTCTACGGCTACCCAACTCAAAAATTGAGATAGATATTCCAATCATTGGAACTTTCTCTGATGATAAACCCGCAGGCGGAATTGCACCCGATATACTTGTAAAACCAACAATTGAAGACCTTATCAAAGGCGAGGACAAGGTGTTAAAAGTAACCCGGGATATTATAAGGAAGAACTAAAACAACTGCTAACAATCGCCTGCAAAAATTGCTCCTAAATGTCGCTAATGCGCAAAGCAAAATGTTCATAAAATACCTGAAAACAATGAACCCAAAAGCTCCTACCACAATTTATTACGACCGTGTGGTTGAACCGACAGTAGTTGGCCATGGATACCCGTATGAAGCCACCGAACTTTTTGGCAACGAAAAAGACAACTGTTTTTTGGGCGTCGTGGGCAGCCTCGTCCAGCCCTTTGGGGGCCAATACTTCAGCGCAGCCTGATCATGTGGCTCAGCGGCTTCCTGATATACCGCTTTACTCATCCAACCGCTTCACTCACCCCACGTACCGCGTCGTTTACTCATTGGCCAAACATTCATTTGTGGCATGCCGCAAATTTGCATGGTGTTTTAACGCCAAACAACAATGCCATGCAAAAACTCGCCTTCGCCTGCACCAGCATCCTCGTCCTGCTCCTCAGCGCCTGTGGAAAAGACAACGCTTACCTGGTGGAAACCAATCCAAACGATGGACTGGAATTCTTAGCCACAATCGATTCACTGACCCTCTTCAACGGCATCAGCCACTTCTCGGCTACCCTGCCTTCTTATTTGGTCGGTATGGGCATGACGCCCCCTGCCATTAACGACGAAAAAGCCACGCTCGGCCGGGTGTTGTTTTACGACAAAAACCTGTCGGCCGACAACAAAATCTCCTGCGCTTCCTGCCACCGCCAAGACAAGGCCTTTTCCGACGTCACCGCTTTCAGCACCGGCGTGTTCGGTCAGCAAACCCTGCGTAACTCCAGTCCATTAGCCAACACCGTCAATTTCCAGGCCCACTACCAGGCACTCGGCGGCCTGCAGCCGCTGTTGTTTTGGGATCACCGAGCCCAGTCGGTGCCCGAACAGTCCACCCAAACATTCGAAAACCCGCTCGAGATGGGCATGCCCATGAGCGGGGTACTCGAGCGCGTGCGGAACCTCAATTACTACCCCTATTTGTGGAAACAGGCTTACGGCCATTTTGAACCGACCCAGGATGAACTCCTGGACGCGCTGGCGGAGTTCGTCGGCGCCATGAGCGCACACAACAGCAAGTTTGACCGCTCCATGATACAAACGGCGGGTACCATTCCGGTGAATACCGATAACAAACCAATAATTATTTTAGATACTTTGATTTTCCATGTGTACTATGGCGATACCACCCTTGTCGTGGATACACAAATTATTATATTGCCCTTTATTGTGCCCGGCTTAGACTTTGCCGAAACCCGCGGCCTGCGCACCTTCGTGGAAAACTGCTCCAATTGCCATTCCCCTATACGGCCATTTCAGGATGTTTTTGCCGCTTGCAACGGCCTGGATATGGACTACGCGGATGAGGGCCTGGGCGCGCTCACCGGAAATCCGAAGGACATGGGTGTTTTCAAATCGCCCTCGCTGCGCAACATCACCCTCACGGCCCCCTACATGCACGATGGCCGGTTTAAAACATTAGATGAAGTGGTGGAATTCTACAGCTCCGGCGTCCAACCGCATCCCAACCTGCACCCAACGGTGACCCGCAACCTGCACCTGAGCCCAACGGAAAAAGCCGATTTGATCGCTTTCCTGCACACCCTTACGGATAAATCCATTGCACAGGACGACGCCTTCAGCAACCCGTTCCGTAAATGATGCGCCTGCTGTGCCTCCTTGCATGGTGCGTAGGTGTCGGTTTGTCCGCAATGGCGCAAACAAGGCCCCCGCGCTTCGTCCTGAAAGCGGATGTGTACTCGCCCTTCCAACAGGGGCTTGCGGGTGCTTTGGAATGGCGGATTGACGAAAAGTCCGGCCTGGAGCTGCAAGTCGTCTGGCAACACTACGGTGGCCGGAACAACATGTGGTTCAATGGCGAACGCAACGTGGACTATGCAGAGGTGCTCACCGATTCTTTTTCGCTCACTACCCTGACGCGCATCAATACGCCTGCCTGGACGCTCATTGGCGACAACCAGCCCATGGATGCTGCGCCGCAACACGACCCGGTTTCCGCCCTTCAAGGTCGCCTGGCGTACCGTTTTAACTTTCAAAAAGCAAAAAGCCCCTGGCGCTGGATGCTGCAACCCGGCATCCACGTGACCCGATACCAATATTGGCAAATCAACACCACTACCCGGCAGACGTACACCGCGTCGGAATCCAATGTCTTTGGGGTGTATCCGTATCAGGTTCGGGTAGACTTGTCGTACCGGTACTTCCAACAGACGCGGGTTATGCTCGAACAACAAGCTGTTTTTCCGGGGTTACATTACGCCTTTGGGGTAGCCCGGCAGTTTGGTGCACTGGAAATAGAAGGGCTTGGTACAGGCGGACTAAACGTGAATATGCCGTACAAAGAAGCGCTGCCGGGGATTACCAAAGGGCTGTTTGTGGAATTACAATTGCGCTTGGGCTGGTGCATCGGACGAGAAGAGGTAGAGGAAATACCCGATTGACCAAAAGGGGCGAAAAAACAGCCACCCATGCAGCGACAAAACAATACCTTGTCGCTCCCCTGCGGGTTGCATGTCGAATGATGCAACAACGGGCCTCACAACCTTTAACATTTGCGTCATGTTTGTCCAGTCCATGCGGCTATGCCTCGTCTGCCTGCTCCTGCCGGCCCTTTCCTTTGCCCAAACGGTTAACCTCACGTTTAGGGTAGACATGCAACAGGAAATCATCTCTCCTCTGGGGGTGCACATAGCAGGCGATTTCCAGGCTCCCGCTGGTGTGGGCAGCAACTGGAACCCCGCCGCAACCCTCATGAGCGATGCCGACAACGACAAGGTTTATGAACTCAGCGTGCAGGTACCTCCCGGTACGTATTCGTATAAATTTGTAAACGGCAATGCGTGGGGATCAGATGAAAATCCGCCTGCCGAATGCAGCGTGGGTGCCACCAACAATCGAATCGTAACCGTGGGCACCGGAGGGGCAAGCCTGCCTCCCGTGGCGTTCAACAGTTGCAACCCCGCTGTGCTCGATACCAACTATGCCGTGCACTGGTGGAACGATGCTGTATTCTACGAAATTTTTGTGCGCAGTTTTTACGACAGCAATGGCGATGGCATAGGCGATTTCAGGGGCATCATCGAAAAAATGGACTACCTCAACGACGGAAACCCCAACACCGATACCGACCTGGGCATCACCGGCATCTGGCTTATGCCCATGATGGCTTCCCCCAGCTACCACGGATACGATGTGACCAACTACTACCAAACGGAACCCGACTACGGTTCCATGGCCGATTTTGAGGCCCTCCTCGACGCCGCACACGCCCGGGGCATTAAAGTGATCATCGACTTTGTGATGAACCATACCTCTAACCAGCATCCGTGGTTCACCCAGTCGGCCAACAACCAAAACGGATACCGCGACTGGTACATCTGGTCTGACAACAATCCCGGTTTTCTGGGCCCCTGGGGGCAAACTGTATGGCAGCCCTACGGGAGTGATTATTACTACGGGCTGTTCTGGAGTGGCATGCCCGACCTGAACTACAGCCACCCGCCAGTGAAAACCGAAATGTTCAACATCACGCGGTTTTGGTTAGACAAAGGCGTGGACGGTTTTCGCCTGGATGCCATCAAATATTTGGACGAAAACGGCACGGTGCTCGAAAATACCCCGGAAACGTTCCAACTGCTGGAGGATTTTAACGACGTGTACAAAGCAGAAAATCCGGAGGCGGTAACCGTAGGGGAGGTATGGTCAAACACCACATCGATTTTGCCCTACATCCAAAACGAACGTTTGGATATTTGCTTTGAGTTTGATCTGGCCACATCCATCATCAGCGCAACCAAAGCGGGTAACCCGCAAGCGGTGCGGCAACAACTCAGTGTCGTTCAGCAGGGCTATCCACAGTTGCAATACGCCACGTTCCTGACCAACCACGACATCGACCGGATTTTCAGCCAATTCAGCTCCAATACCGCCCACATGAAACAAGCGGCCGCGCTGTATTTGAGCATGCCCGGCGTGCCGTTTATCTATTATGGCGAGGAAATTGGTTTGGTTGGCGTGGGCGCCGACGAAAACAAGCGCCGCCCAATGCAGTGGACGGGCGGTTTGCACGCTGGCTTCAGCACACAAACGCCCTGGATTTCGGCAGGGGGCAACTTGTTGACCAACAACGTGGCCACCATGTCAAATAACCCGTCGTCCTTGTTGTCGCACTACAAAAAATTGGTGCAACTCCGCAACCGGCACGCTGCACTGCGCCGTGGATACCTGTTGAACGTATCCGGCAATGACTCCAATGTGCTGGCTTATGCCCGCGTATACGAACAGGAGGGCGTACTGGTGTTGTCCAACTTTGGCGCAAATGCCACAGGCGTAACGGCGTCTCTGCCCGCGTCTACTTTAACGGCAGGAGAATATACCGTGACCGATTTGTTCACCAACCAGGCGCTTGGCAGCCTGAACATCAACAGCAGCGGCGGCTTTTCCAATTGGCAGGTTCCCGGAAACGACCTGGGCAGCCGCGACACCCGCATGCTGGGTTTGTCGCCCAAGCCCTCGGCGCTGCGTCCTGACCTGTCGAAGCAAGTGTTGAATTTGGCGGTTTCGCCTAATCCGGTTTCAGATGTGGCGACCGTACGCGTGGTGGGCGCAACTGCCGGAGCGGGCACGGTGGACGTGCTCGATGTGTCGGGCAAGTTAGTCTACCAGGGGCCAATGGCCAGTGGACAGGTGATCTTGTCCACCGGCCATTGGGTACCGGGTGTATATTTTGTACGGGTAAATGTGGACGGAAGAGTCGCTTCGCTTCGGTTGGTGAAGTCTAATTAACGCACCATCTTTTTCGTCATCACCCCAAACGGGGTTTGCAGTTCGTAATGCAATACGCCAAAGGCGCTTGTGCCACTCATGTCGAGCAATGCTGAATGAGCACCGGCAGGGTATTCACCGTGCATTTCCTGCACCAAACGTCCGGCAAGGTCAAACACGCGCAGGGAAACGGGGCCTGCCTGTGGAAGTGAAAAATCAATTTGGGTGACATCTACAAACGGGTTTGGCCGGTTCTGCATCAGTTGGACGCCCTGGTTTGCAGTGTGCTGCAGAAGTTTGGTATCGGTAGACACGCTGTATTCCAGGCGGATATTCATCTCTTGCATGGCAGCCGAATAACCCAGTGCGGGCAATTCTTCTTCCATTAAAAACAGCACTTCGCTCAGGAGCATGCCGCTTTTTTGTACGGTAAAGGTCAAGTGAAATACGACTTCCGTTTCCGCTATGGCATTCGACTCCTCGGCCATCCACACCGAACGAATGTCGCCCGCGTCCGCGTGCTCCACGTTGAAATCTGCTGTGCTGACCGGTAGTGTTTCGCCTGCGTTTACGGAAACAAAAGACAACACTTCGGGGTCGAAGCGCAGGGCGAATTGCCAGGCGGCCAAATCGGCAAGTTGATCGGCACGTACAGATACGGCAATGGTTTCACCGGCATTCAGCATTTGATCCTGGATGCGGAAAACCAAGGGCGCTGCTCCGGCAAACTGGCTTGGATTGGCAAATGCCGTAACGACATCTCCGATTTTGATGCCGTAAAAATCGAGTCCCGTTTGATCATCACTGATGTTTGTCAAGTCGATTTGTTCCGGAAAACCCCATGGCGGGTTAGACATGGTGTGCGATTGGGGCACGAAGCGCCAGGATTTGCTAAACAGGTTGAGTGCGTTCTGGTTGTTGTTCAGCGACTGGTTGATGAGCGTGGCGTCGAGGATGGTTACGGTGTTGCTCCCGTTGACGTCTGCAGCTACCAGATCATACGGATCGGTAATCAGGTTTAGGCCGGTGATGTGTTGTTGTATGCGCAAGGCGTCGCCTACGGTTACACCGTTTAGTTTATTCAGGTTTTTCACCGGCTTGATGGTGAAGTTTCCTGGTGTAACCAGTCCGTCAAAAGTGAAGGTGCCGTCCACATCGCTCAACTCGCTATCGGTGGCACCGACTGAAAGGTTCACGGTGGCGTCTTTTACGCCGTTGTTGTTGTTGCGCGACCATTCGATGATGCCGCTGATGCTGAACGTAACCGGATCGCCCAATGCAATGGATTCGCTGCGGAATTTCTGGAAATTGACGTCGCCGAGGTCTTTGGAAATGATGCCGTCGTTGTACCATATTGCATCTCCGTTGTCTACAAGCAGTTGGATCACGCTGTTTTCGTCGAGGTTATCCGGCAAATTTACAATGGATTCGAAACTGCCATTGGCGTTGAGGGTGCTGAGGTCGGTCAGGCGTTCGATGGGTTGATCGCTTGCCAGGCCCGTCCAGGTATAAAACTTGAACGTGCCCGCACCGCCTGTTGGGCCTGCTATGATGAGGTACTGACCGGTATTGTTGCGTTCGATGCTGCGGATGCCGCGGCCACCCAGGTCTAAGAAAATCGGTGCCCCAAAAGTGGCTGATCCGGCAGACGCCCCTGGCAAGGATGAGAAGTTGGTCACCGGAACAATCAAGGCATCGGTTCGGTTGCTGACCGGTTCGATGGGCGCACTTCACTTTTTTTCCAAATTTAGAATGGTAGGCGAATGGGGCGAGCACCAATGGAGTGGAGTCCAGTACAAAATGCTGTACCCTGTTTCGGGCAGCATCCACCCATCCCAGCCCGAATACCGACACCATGACCCATGGCACACCATCCTCACCAATGTGAATATCCTGAATGCCTCCTTCTTCCACGTCAGCGGTTGCATCATTGAATATTGGGATTGTGCCAAAAGTATCCATTGCCGGATCAAATCGATTCAATCCGAGTTCTGTACCGATCCACATGAATCCGGCATGATCTTCCTGTATAGAAATAATTAAACCACCTTTAATACTTTGTGCTTCGCCGGGGAGTTGCCGATATGTTTTCAGGTCGTACCCGTCGTAACGGTGCAGTCCGTCAAAGGCGCCAAACCATAAAAATCCATTTTTGTCAGCATGTAAAGACGTAGACTTCATGTTTACAGGCCCCCGATCCGTAAAGATGCGGTGCACTTCTTTTGCAGAGGGCAAAACCACTTGCGCGCTTGACCATACAGACAACAAACCCGTCATAATGCCCGCCAACGTCCATTGGACATAAACGGACACGACTTTTCTTTGCCGGGTGCGTAAGCAAATATGTTGCAATGCGGTAATCACCTTGCAAAGGTTGTTAATTTATTTTAACCCCTGCTGTAATTTGGAGACTCTTTGGTGATGGCAATGTTGTGCGGATGGCTTTCAATCATGCCTGCATTGGTGATTTGCACAAACTGAGCCTTTTCCTGCAGCTCGGTCACCGTAGCAGCGCCGCAGTATCCCATGCCCGCACGCAAGCCGCCAGTGTATTGCACCATCACTTCAGCTAAGGTGCCTTTGTACGGGACGCGGCCTTCAATGCCTTCGGGCACTAATTTTTTAATATCGTCTTCAACATCCTGAAAATAGCGGTCTTTTGAGCCTTCCTGCATGGCACCGATGCTGCCCATGCCGCGGTAGGTTTTGAACTTCCTGCCGTCGAAAATGATGGTTTCGCCAGGTGCCTCTTCGGCACCGGCAAAGAGCGAGCCCGCCATGATGGTGCTTGCGCCTGCTGCCAGCGCCTTCACGATGTCGCCCGTGTACCGGATACCCCCGTCGCCGATGATGGGTACACCACTGCCGCGAATGCCCTCGGCAGCGTTGAAAATAGCGGATAATTGAGCCACGCCTACACCCGCTACGATGCGCGTGGTGCAAATGCTGCCTGGGCCTACGCCCACTTTAACACCGTCGACACCGGCATCCACCAAGGCTTTGGCGCCATCTCCCGTAGCTACGTTGCCGCCGATGATTTGCAGGTCTGGAAAGGCTTTTTTCGCTTGTTTCACCGCATTCAATACGCCCAGCGAGTGGCCGTGGGCGGTATCGATGCACACCACGTCGACACCCGCTTTCACCAACGCGTCTACACGCGCCAGCATGTCGGCAGTGACACCCACCGCAGCACCCACCACGAGGCGGCCAAGGGAGTCTTTGCAGGCGTTGGGGAAGTTGGTTACCTTCATGATGTCTTTGTAGGTGAGCAAGCCCACGAGGCGGAATTGGTCGTCGACCACTGGCAGTTTTTCAATTTTATGCTCCTGCAGAATGGCCTGTGCCATTTCGAGGTTTGTACCTGCGGGGGCAGTTACGAGGTTGCGTTTGGTCATGATTTCCCGCACTTGTCGGCCGTAATTGGTTTCAAAACGCAGGTCGCGGTTGGTGAGGATGCCCACCAGTTTGCCCTTTTTATCGGTGATGGGGATGCCGCCAATGCTGTACCGGCGCATGAGCTCCAGTGCCTCAGCCACTGTGGCGTCGGGGTGCAAAGTGACCGGGTCTATGATCATGCCGGACTCCGAGCGTTTGACGGCGCGCACCTGCTCGGCCTGCTCCGCTATGTTCATGTTTTTGTGGATGATGCCGATGCCGCCCTGTCGGGCAATGGCGATGGCTAATGCTTTTTCCGTAACCGTGTCCATGGCTGCTGACACGACAGGTGCATTGAGGCGCAAACCGCGGGTGAGCTGGGTGGAAATGTCAACTTCACGGGGAAGGACTTCGCTGTAAGCGGGGACGAGCAGAACGTCGTCGAAGGTGAGTGACTGGCCAATAAATTTGGGCCGGAGGCTATTCTTCAATTCCATGCGCAAAGGTCGGCATTTTTTCTCATTTGAAAAAATACAACTTTTGGTATTTGATAAATTTTGGGAAAAACACCATTTTCGCCCCACCATGCTATCCGTTTTTTCCGACACCTATTACATGCAACAGGCACTCCAGGAGGCTCAAAAGGCTTTTGACGCCGGTGAAGTGCCCGTTGGCGCAGTGATTGTGTGCGACAACCGCATCATTGCCCGGGCGCACAACCAAACGGAGCAACTGACCGATGTGACTGCCCACGCCGAAATCATGGCCATCACGGCCGCCGCCAACCATTTGGGCAGCAAATATTTGCCAGCCTGTGAGCTGTTCGTCACACTCGAACCGTGTGTCATGTGTGCCGGTGCGCTGGCATGGGCCCAAATTGGCCGCGTGGTATATGGCGCTACTGATGACAAACGCGGTTTTATGCTGCACGGCGGAAAAACCCTCCTCCATCCCAAAACCAAATTGGAAATGGGCATCCTGGAAGTGGAATGCGGGGCGTTGGTGACGGCGTTTTTTCGGGAACGGCGGCGGTGAAGGGTAGGGGTGTTGGGGTATCACGGGCGACCACGAGGGCGACCACGAGGGCGACCACGAGGGCGACCACGAGGGCAACCACGAGGGCGACCACGAGGGCGACCACGAGGGCGACCACGAGGGTCGCCCCTACGTGAATCACGTTTAAACACAAATTGGGATTCAATTACAGACGACGTAAGGGCGACCCTCGTGGTCGCCCGCGGTGGTGGTCGCCTTTATGGCCATCCAAGAACCACATTACGGTGCCAACCGATCCAATACCCACCCATCCGCCAATGGCGTATACCGGATGCGGTCGTGCAAACGGCTCTCGCGGCCTTGCCAAAACTCAAAATGGTCCGGAATCACCCGGTATCCACCCCAATGGGGCGGCAAAGGCAGCGTCGTCTGGCCAGCGTACGTCGCTTGCAAATCTGCCATGGCCGTCTCAATCACGCTCCGATCAACGATGACCTGACTTTGTGGACTGGCCCAGGCCCCCAGTTGGCTGTCGCGGGGTCTCGAATGGAAGTATACTTCCGATTCCTCCGGGCTGACCTGCTCCACCCGGCCCTCAATGCGCACTTGCCGTTCCAGTTCACCCCACCAAAAAAGCAGGGCAGCCTGCGGATTGTCTGCCAAATTCTGACCTTTTCGGCTTTCATAATTGGTGTAAAATACAAAACCATTCGCATCAAATCCTTTGAGGAGTACGGTACGAGCCGAGGGTCTGCCCGTGGCATCGGCTGTGGCCAGTGTCATGGCGTTTGGTTCGTACAACCGGGCGTTGAGGGCCTCGTTGAACCAACGCCTGAATTGCTCAACAGGGTCCGTCGCTACATCTTGTTCGGAAAGCGATTCCAACGCGTACGTGCGGCGTAGATCAGCGATATTCATTTTTCTAAATTTATTTGTTCAGATGATTTCAACAACACATACAACAACCCATAGCCCAAACCCAAAAGGGTAAAAAACAAGGCAGATACCCCAATGGCCTGTAACAAACCGTGTGGAGAAGCCAAAATGCGCGACAGATTCTGCACAATGCCAAAGGGGTTAATCATCGCGTCCCACGAGTTCCATCGTTGGTAACGGCCAAGCCAAACGCCAAAACTGCCTAAAGCCACCAGAAGGCCCACGACGGCCCAGGCTTTTTGAGGTTTTATGCGTTTGGCAAGGGCCAGGTGCACTTCATACAAGGAAACAAGCCCAAGCGTGAGTCCGGTAAGGGCCGCGCAGAACAACAGCATCAGGTCATACCAAAAAGGTACCGGAGGCCGAGGGCGCAGATGCAGCAAGTCGGTAACGATATAGGGTGCGTTTGGGAAAAAAAGCAGCCACACGATCAGCCCAAGGGCAAATGCCCACGCAGGGTGTTTTTTATGCACCAGCCATAGCCCGATAAAATACGGAATCCAGGCCAAAATCAGGTTCCATGCCAAAAACATGAACGTTTTACCCCGGTATGCAGAGACTTCCCGCACCCTTTGTATATCTGGTAAAGGGGCACGATCCAACACCAGGCGTCCCGCCAACAACATGCCAATCAGGATCGTGGCGGTCAATAGCAGCCAAAAAAGAGGCCAACGGGCGGGGTTTTGAGTAGTCATTGTGGTGCTGGTTATCAATTGCTGGCTATGTGTTTAGGGCATGAGCGATTATTCGTCCCGGCCAAGTTGAACCATCGCTTCAAGGGCGTTGAGGTGAAGCTGAAACGCCACTTTGCCTGCATCTGTGGCCGTGTACGTGGTTCGAGGCTTTCGACCCACAAACTCCTTGCGCACCAGTATGTATTCGGCTTGCTCCAACGCACGCAAATGACTGGCTAAGTTGCCATCAGTCAGGCTGAGCAAATCTTTGAGCGTGTTGTACTCCACCCAGTCATTGACCGCCAGTATGGCCATAATGCCCAGGCGGTTGCGGTGGTCGAAAGCGGGATTGAGTTGGCTTATAATGTCGCGCATAGATACAGGGGTCAATGGCGGTCGTACCGGTAATACATCCAGATGCCATACACGATGTGCAGCAAACCAAAACCCAAGGTCCAAAGTTCAAGTCCGTGGCCGATAAAAAAGACGCCCAGCAGACCCAGGGCCACTTCGGCGATGCCGAGCCAGGCAACGTCGCCTACGGTGTATTTGCTGCCATTGATCAACGCCAGTCCGTAAAACACCAGTGTGGTGGGTGCGGCCAAACCCGGCAGATCCCAATACAGCAAACCCAACACATACAGTCCGCCAGCTACCAATGGCAAAGCCAATGCCTGGGCCAGGCGTACGCCCGACGCATCCCACACCCGCCAACCTTTCAGCCGGGCTTTACGACCCGTAAAATACAGCCCGCCTGCTAAGGCCAACACCAATACGACGCTGCCAATGAGCAGAAATGCCTCCTTGTAGCCCAAACCCCAACGCTGTGCCTGCATGGCTTTTTCGTAGTAACGGGCCTCGCCCGAAAACGGCGCAGCTTCTAAATACATATAGACCGCCATGGCTCCCGCCAGCGCACAACAGCCAGCCCATACACCCGATAAACCACTCAGGCTTAAGTACCGGTTACTGCGCTCCATGAGGGAACGAATTTCGGCCAAATGGGCCAACTGATCTTTTACTTCTTCCATTAAAAGCGCTTTGTGGTGCAAAGTTATGGTTTTTCCATGAGTTTGCACGTACCTGAAACAAAATCCTTAGCATTTGGCTGCCCACCTTATCCATAAAGCGTCTACTTTTGCCGAATGACCGATGTTAGCCTCATTTACGGACACCATCCTGTGGTGGAAGCCATTCGCGCCGGACAGGCAGTCGACAAGGTTTTTTTCCAGCAAGGATTGCGCGGCGAGGTCGAAAAGGAAATCCGCCACCTCACCCGTGAATACAGCATACCGCTTCAAGTGGTGCCGCGCGAACGGCTCGACAAAATGGTGCGGGGCAACCACCAGGGTGTAGCCGCTTTTTTATCGGTTATTGCTTACCGCGACCTCGAGACCTTGCTGCCAGCCATTGAAGAACAATCCGAAATACCCCTGTTGATCTTACTTGACGGGGTGACCGACGTGCGCAATTTCGGTGCCATTTGCCGCACGGCCCTGTGCATGGGGGTGCATGCTGTGGTGGTGCCACAGTCTGGATCTGCCCCGGCCAATGAAGAAGCCATGAAAGCCTCCGCCGGTGCCCTGGCGCGCATGCCCATCTGTCGGGTACGCAGCTTGTTTTCCACCGTCGAATGGCTGCAACAGGCAAATTTGCGTGTAGTGGCCACTGCCTTAGACGAGCGGGCTGTGCCCATTCCACAAGTAGACCTTACCGGCCCCACCGCATTGCTTTTGGGCTCTGAGGGTCAAGGCGTGCACCCCAAACTGCTCAAAATGGCCGACGCCGTGTGCATCATTCCGCAAGCAGTTGATTTTGACTCCCTCAATGTGGGCGTAGCCGCCGGAGTGGCGCTGTATGAGGTGCTGCGGCAGCGCAAAAAGTGGTAAGTATACAAATATCCCTGCACGTCTGATTACAACATTACGTTGCATTCAACGTTTTTGTTCAGCACCTGCTATTCATATAATATGCTAAAATCCGGTTTCTGGGTTCTTTTCGCCAGTTTTCTTGCCCCGTTGCTCCTCCACGCCCAGCAACCCAAAACGACACCTCGGCAAACACCCACGAACGTCCCCGCCGATGCCCAAGACCTGGAGTTGTTTCGCCCACGGGCACTCGACACCACCAAATCGCTCGCCATTATTGCATTTGGCTCCTGCAATAAACTCCGTTTCCCCCAAACACTGTTCAACGATGTGGCTGCCAATGCCCCCAACCTCTGGATTTGGCTGGGCGATATTGTATATGGTGACACCACCGACCTGCGCGCCCTTGCTATCGAGTACAAAAAGCTGAAAATTAACCCTGAATACCAAAATCTGCTCAAAAAAACACCTGCTATAGGCATCTGGGACGACCATGATTATGGCATGAACGATGGCGATAAAACGCACCCCACCAAACAAGGTGCCAAACGAATATTAATGGACTTCCTCGACGTAGCAAAGGAATCGCCCGCCCGAAAACGCGAAGGCGCTTACCAGTCCTACTCCTTCGGCAAAGCTCCTCAAACCATCAAAATCATCCTGCTCGATACGCGTTATTTCCGAGACCCCCTGGAATCGGATCCCACCAGGGTGAAACGCTATGTACCCAACACCGAAGGCGATATTTTGGGCGAAGCCCAATGGCGATGGCTCGAAAATGAACTCAAAAACAGCAAAGCCAACCTCAACATCATTGGCTCAAGCATTCAGGTACTTTCAGACGAACAACCGTTTGAAAAATGGGCTAATTTCCCCGCTGCCCGCAAGCGACTCCTCAATTTGATTGTCAAAATCCAACCCAAAAACACACTCTTGCTTTCTGGTGACCGCCACATGGCCGAAATTTCGCGCATGGACGTGATCGGGCTGCCCTACCCACTGTACGATTTTACGTCAAGCGGCATGACCCACACCCGCCCAAACGACAACGAGCCCAACCGATTCCGGCAAGGCGAAATGGTTGTCCGAAAAAACTTCGGCATCCTGCAAATCTCCTGGATCAACGACCGCCCCATAGTCACCATGCAGGTGCGCGGACCACGCAACGAGTTGTTCAAACAGGAAGTCGTAAAATACTGACGCCGCCATGCTGCAACCACACATAGAAGCCCTTATTTTTGCCGCTACCCAACCCATTGCACTGCACGACCTGAGTACTGTGCTCCAGGAAGTGCTGGAAACAGAGGTGCCCGAAACCGACATCAAAGCAGCACTCGAAGCCATTCGCCACCACTATCATAGCGGGCCGTATGCTTTTGAACTGGTGGACATTGCCGGCGGTTACCAGTTTATGACCAAAGGCGCTTACCACCATACCGTATCGGTTTTCCTCAAACAAACCACTAAAAAACGCCTCTCGCAAGCAGCCCTGGAAACCCTGGCCCTGGTGGCCTACAAACAACCCGTGGGCAAATCAGAACTCGAAGAAATTCGCGGCGTCAACTGCGACTACGCCCTCCAGAAACTTTTGGAAAAAGAACTTGTTTCCATAGTCGGCCGCAGCGACGGACCCGGCAGGCCCCTGTTGTACGGCACCAACGAAAAATTTATGGACTACTTCGGGCTGAAAGACCTGACCGACCTGCCCAAACCCAAAGATTTCCGCGACATCGAGAACTCGGTCGGCGAACAACCAGGACTTGATGAAAATTCCCTGGCCGATTTGCCAGAGCAGCCGGAATGATTTAACTTTACACCCTATGGATACTGTTTCCGTTTCTGATAAACCCTTGATCAACCGCGTGGCCAACAGCGGCCTGGTGACCATTGACCTGGAAAACTTTTTTCCTTCAGGCGACATTGTCCCTTTCGACCTGAAAGATTACCTCTTCATGGAACTCATGCTCAAGGAAAAAGACTTCCGCGAGGCACTTGATGCACATGACTGGACGCAATACCAGGGCAAAAACATCGCCCTTTTTTGCTCTACCGACGCCATCATTCCCATGTGGGCCTACATGCTGGTGACCACCCTGGCCACACCGTTTGTCAACGATATTACCTTGTGCTTGCCCGAGCAATTTGTGGAAACGGCCTACTGGAAAAAAATTGCCGCCCTGCCGCTGGAAGACTACGTGGACAAACGCATCGTCGTAAAAGGCTGTTCCGACAAACCTGTGCCCGCATCCGCCTACCTCGAAATAACCCGCCGCCTGCAACCCGTTGCCAAAACCATTATGTTTGGCGAACCCTGCTCGACGGTGCCGGTGTACAAACGAAAATAACGCCCATGTCCCGCATACTCCTTTTCCTCAACATCATCATGGCCGGCGTGCTGTTGTCGCTCCTGCTTTGGTCGTTCAAGGGCGACGAACCCGCCTACGTGGGCCCCGAACAAACGGTGCGTTCCATCAACCTGAACCGGGAGTTCGATTTTTGCGGGGAAAAACTTCCGATGGACAATTTTGACGTCCGCGAGCGCCTCGACGCCGAACTCCTCAAAAATGTGTATTTCCACTCCGCCAGCATCCTGGCGCTCAAAAGGGCCAACGCCATTTTCCCCGTAGTGGAGCCTGTTTTAAAGGAAACAGGCGTGCCCGACGATCTCAAATACTTAGCCGTAGCCGAGAGCAACCTGTCCAACGCCGTGTCGCCTGCCGGTGCCAAAGGCGTGTGGCAGTTCATGCGCGAAACGGCCATCCAGTTTGGCCTCGAAGTGAACAGTGAGGTAGACGAGCGATACCACCTCGAAAAGGCCACCCGCGCCGCCTGCAAATACCTCAAAGGCCAAAAAGAGCAACTCGGTTCATGGACACTGGCCGCCGCCGCCTACAACGGTGGCCCGGGACGCATATCGGGCGAAATGGCCAAACAACGCGCCCAAACCTTCTACGACCTCAACCTCGCTGCCGACGAAACCATGCGCTACCCCTTCCGCATCGTGGCCATCAAAGAGGTGATGCAACACCCCGAATCGTACGAATACCACATCGAAAAAGACCACTTGTACCAACCGCTGGGCAATTACACCACCGTACGGGTAGATGGCCCCATTCCCAATTTAGCCGATTTCGCTGCCCAGTACGGCATATCCTACCGCATGCTCAAGGTGTACAACCCCTGGCTGATCGACAGCAAGCTGACCAACAAGGCCGGGAAGGTGTATGAGGTGAAGATTGCCAAACGGTAGGGGGGCGTTCGAAAAGCCGAAAGCTTGTCGTATTTTTGCAGTTGCACTACATGCAAAAAAACCACCGCCAATATGCCTAATACCACCATTTGCCCCTTTTGCCAATCCGACCTCATCTACGAAAATGAAGGCATGATGAGTTGTTCTCAGTGTTTTCAGGAGTGGGAACCTGCCAGTACAGTACAAGAGGCCGCCGCTGGTGATGGGCCGTTAGTGGTGTTGGACTCCAATGGCAATGAGCTGCAAAACGGCGATTCGGTGATCGTCATCAAAGATTTGCCTGTAAAAGGAATGCCCAGGCCTGTCAAGGCGGGTACCAAGGTGAAAAACATTCGCCTGACCGAAGGCGACCACAACATCGACTGCAAAATAGAAGGATTTGGAGCCATGGGGCTCAAGTCAGCGTTTGTGCGGAAGGCTTGAATACAAGTTACAACAACCATCAAGCGAGCTTAATATGTTTTAAGTCTTCCAATGGCGTCCTCGCTCACTGTCCATAAAATGGGAAGTGCCTCCTTTTGGCAAAAAAACCGGGGTCCCATTCCTGTACTGATCCAAAGCCTTTACTTTTGTCGAAAAAATTACCTACATTTGTAGGAAAACTGGCGCACATGGGTACCACGCTGCACATAAACCTCAACGCCCTGGACGAAGCGTTCATCGAAGAACTGCGAAAACGTCTGGGGGCGGCAGAACTGGAAATCCATCTTCCGGAAACACCGGAAGACTGGCTTACCGAAGAGGGCTTCTGGCACCTTATCGACCGTTTGGATTGGTCGAAGCGGGGCGACGACGAAGCGGTGATTGAACCGGTTGTGCAAGCATTGGCTGAAATGCCCGCCGCCAACATCCACCAGTTTGAGGACATCCTGACAGAGAAGCTGTGGCTACTGGATACCAGACAACATGCAGCAGCATGCATTCGCGATAAGGAAAGCGACTACTTGTCGGCAGATGGCTTCCTGTACGACCGTTGCTGTGTCGTAGCCAACGGTAAGGTCTTTTTCGAAGCAGTATTAAACGACCCCTCCAAGTTCCCGACCGGCCTTTCATTTGAAAGATTGTTATCCATAGCAAGTAAGGCACACGAACGCAAGACGGGAAAAGCCTTCATGTTTATCCCACGGAAATCGTACGAGACCTACAGCAATGAATCCGGTTGGGAAAATTAGTTCGTATGCCCCACGGAAACTCCCATAAAAATAACAACCTGCATCACCTGTATGAGATAACAGATACCTACGAAAACGAGGTGTACAAGTTCGGCATTTCTGACGATGAGATAGAGGCGGATGGCCTTTCTGCCAGGCTTAGAAATCAATTATCACTTTTTAACATCTTGGCAAACTTTCTTCGCTTTGCCGGAAGGATTCTGGTTCGGGATATTGCTGGCAGAAAGGAAGCCGAACGAATCGAGGAGGAATACATCCGGCGGTATATTGAACAAAACGGCAAAAGGCCGCGAGGGAATCGAGAAAGAGGAAATAGGGTAGGCCCTTAGGCCCTTGGCGTCCTCGCTCACACACAACCGGCCATCTACAACGGTAGGTTGCGCGACTTGGTGTATCTGCAACCTTCCGCTTTTGGGTTTCTGTATGTGCAGGCTTACCACAGCTTTGTGGGTGCGGGGGCCAATTTGCTGCCCCATCCGAACGTGTACATGGATCGGTTGCTTTATTGTGGGTATGGCAGTTGCTCCGCAGAACACCAGGCACTGACTGCCCACAACCTAGAGGGCTACGGTGCAGCTATAAACGGAAGATAATTCCCCGGATAAATGGCTTCGAAGGTTGCCTCCGGAGAGGTTTCAAGCCAAAGCGAGGGTGGTTTTGGGTTGGGTTTTGACCATTTGAACTCAAACCCGTAAAGCCGACCATCTCGCTCCTCTACAAAGTCTACTTCCTTCTGATCTTACGTGCGCCAGAAGTAATTATTGGAATAGATTTTCGTGTAGCGCTGTTTTTTGAGTCGCGTTGAATAATCCTGTTAATTTTCATACTTAAATACATAAAATTTAGCATAAAATTATGTACTAGAATCCAATAAAACTACATACTGTTTAAAAATTTATCATTTTTGTTGTAAACGATGCAAGTTTACACGTTAAAATCTGCGGAATCTATATGCTTTTACCCACATTCCGCAGATTTAACTTTGATAATCTGCGGAATCTATGTAAATTTGCACACATTCCGCAGATTAAAAAAAATGTATGATCGGACGAAAAAAAGAAATGGACATGTTGGCCAATGCGTATGCGTCTAATAAACCTGAATTAGTAGCGGTTTTTGGCCGAAGACGGGTTGGGAAAACTTATTTGATCGGGTCTTTTTTTAAAGGGAAAATAGATTTCGAATTAACGGGATTGAAAGATGGCACGAAAGAGCAACAATTGAGAAATTTTGCATATAGCCTGAAGGATGCACAAAAATCAACTGTTTTGCCACCATTGCCCAAGGACTGGCTGGAAGCTTTTCACCAATTAAAAACACACCTCGAGTCGTTGGAGCGTCCTCAAAAACGGAAAGTTATTTTTATTGATGAAGTCCCATGGATAGCAACCGGGAAGTCCGACTTTTTGACAGGATTTAGTTATTTCTGGAACAGTTATGCGGCCAAAACCAATATTGTTGTCGTGATTTGTGGGTCGGCTACGGCTTGGATGATTCAAAAAATCATCAATGACAAAGGCGGCTTGCATAACCGTGTTACCTGCCGAATTCACCTTCAAGCATTCACTCTTGCTGAAACGGAAGCCTATTTTTTGGAAAAAAATCTTGTTTTTGACCGTTATCAATTGCTCCTGATCTACATGACCATGGGCGGTATTCCACATTATTTAGATCAAGTGGAAGGCGGCAAAAGCGCTATTCAAAACATTGATGAAATATGTTTTCACACTAATGGTTTGTTGCGGACAGAATTCGATAACCTGTACAGTTCTCTATTCGCCAATCCCGACCGGTATGAGTCTATCATTTCGGCACTTTCATCCTCCTGGAAAGGCATGAGTCGGATAGAAATTATTGCCAAAACCAGGATATTAGACGGGGGGGGCTTGACATTGATGTTGCAGGAGCTCGAGCAATCGGGCTTTATTTCCTCTTACATTCCGTTTGGAAAAAAGAAAAAAGATACGCTTTATCGATTAACAGATTGTTACTCACTATTTTATTTAAAGTTTATCAGGGACATCCCGGCCAAAGAAAGAATTACCTGGCAATCGTTGAGCCAAACACAAACGTGGATAACCTGGAGTGGATACGCTTTTGAAAATATTTGCTTTCAACACATTGATAACCTCAAAGCGGCACTCGGTATTGCAGGCGTTCACACCAACCAATACAGCTTCCTGGCAAAGGCCAGCGAAGAAAACGAGGGCGCACAAATTGATTTATTGATTGACCGACAGGATAATGTGATCTCTTTGTGTGAAGTAAAATTCTTTAACGACGAACTAATTTTGACAAAGATTGACGCAGATAATTTACGTCGAAAAAAAAGTGTGTTTAGACACGTAACAGGCACCAAAAAGCAAATCTTTGTTGTGCTGATAACCACTTTTGGCTTACTAAAAAACAAGCATAGTTTGGGCCTGGTAGATAATGTATTAGATATGAATGCCTTGTTTTGATATTTTGAACCGTTTTCCTTTTTCATCTATGTACCGTTCATCGCATGGCAGCATACGTGAGCCAACCATACATCACTCCAAAAAACCCACATTGCGCTTCAAGCCTTCGTATTTCACGCGTTTTACTGCCGATTTTGAAAACACGCGGCCAAACACCTCCTCCGTGATCTCTTGCCAGTCGGCCCTGGTCAGGTGCAGCAAATCGGGGTGTGGCTCAAAGGCTGGCTCCTGGTGCCGTTCGGCAAACCGGTTCCAGGGACAAACCGCCTGGCACACGTCGCAGCCGAACACCCATTGATCCATTTTGCCTTTAAATGCGTCGGGAATGGCGTCGCGCAATTCAATCGTGAGGTACGAAATGCACCTGGAGGCGTCCAAAAAATACCCCTGCGGGCTGATGGCCTCGGTCGGGCAGGCATCAATGCAGCGCCGACAAGTGCCACAGTGGTCCCGCACGGGGTCGTCATAGTCTAATTCCAGGTCGCATATAATTTCAGCCAAAAAGAAGTACGAACCCTGCCGGGGGTGTATGGTCAGCGTGTTTCGGCCGTTCCAGCCGATGCCCGCGCGTTCGGCCCACTCGCGTTCCATGACCGGTGCGCTATCCACAAAACACCGCCCCTGCACGTCGCCAAATTGTTCACGAATGGCTTCCAACAGCAACTTGAGCTTGTCTTTCACCACAAAATGGTAGTCTTTACCATAAGCATACTGGCTGATGCGCGGTGCTTCCGGGTCGGTCTGGGTGTCGGGATTGTGGTAGTTACAGGCTAAACAAATGACGGTTTTGGCACCCGGCACCAGTTGGGTGGGGTCTACGCGCAGGTCAAAATGGTTTTCCATCCAGGCCATTTTTCCGTGCGCACCCTGGCGGAGCCAAGCCTCGAGGCGTCGGGCCGCTTCATCCAGTCGTTCTGCGCGGGCAAAACCTGCGAATAAAAAGCCCAGGCGCAGCGCTTCTGCCCGCACCCAGTCCGTTTGGCGCTGCCGAGTATTCATGGGGCGAGGGATAAAGTCCCGAAAACGCGCTTAATATTCGGTATCGTCGGCGATGTCTTCGGCTTCATCGAGCCGACGGGTGACAATGATGTGGTCACTTTCGTCGTCGGCCACATCGTCCAGATCATCGTCGTCATCATCGGCTGCGACAGCGAGTTCATCGCCACCGTCCTCCTTGAAGTTGTCGCGCAGCATGCCATCATCATCGTAGTCATCGTCCTCTTTCACAATGCGTTTGGCTTCCACAACGGTCATGCGGATGAGGTAGTAAATGTCCTCTGTTTCGAAGGGCAGCGCAGACACCTTTTTGCCTTCTTTATCGGTGTAAGACACCAAGAAGTTGGCAAAGCCGGTGGCGTACTTCATTTTAACCTCGCGTAGAATATCTTCCGGCAAGGCATCGTAGTCTTTTACAAGTCGCTTTTTGGTCAATGGTAATGTATGTTTGGTGCTGCAATGGCCAAAAAGGCCTAAAGGTGTCTGTCAACGGCAAATTTAATCGAATGGGCATGGAAAAGGCAAATAAATTTTCAGACTTATTTTCTTTGTCCAACGAATGCCCGTCCAGATCAGTTTTTAGTCGACTTGATGCTCACTATTTCCACCCGCCGTTCCCTGGCGGCCGCAGGGTGGTAAACGGAGTTGCGCCGATCGGCAATATCATCGCTGATGCCTTTGGCAGCGGTGCTTTCGCCAAAGCTGGTTTCGGCCAGCACTAAGGTTTTGTTGTTTATGTACGGCTTGAAAACGCCATTGTCGCACGATTCAAAGTAGTTGATTACACTGCTCACGCGGCGTTTGCCAAGGTTGAGGTTGTAATCGGTTTGTGCGCGTGGGCTGGTGTAGCCTTTGATCAGTACTTCCACGCGCTCGCCGCTGTCAAGGCGTTGCTTCAGTACTTCGGCAAATTGCCCAAGGCGCTCATAGCCCTGGCGCACTTCATCATCGAAAAAAGCATCGATGTCTTCAGCTGCTTCCTCTTTTTTGCCTTTGGGCAACCCGGCGCTAAACGCTTCCCGATAGGCATCCTGGCGTTGCAAATACGCAATTACCGTTGACTCATAGTTTTTTCGGGTAGTTGTGCGGCGGGTGCGCGGATCAGGTTCGTCGTTGTCAAAAAACAGCGGCAAGCCCACAAATTCTGCAAACACCCGTTCAGGGGTTTCCGGCAGGGTATCCTGCACCGGCGGTACAGCGGTCAGGGGCGGGGGTTGGGGCTGTGGATCTTCCGGTACCTGTGGCGTTTTGGGTTTGGGCCATTCCACGGTAAACAGGTCGTTGCAACAGGCTTTATTGGCCGGATCCAAATAAAAAGAACCCGTGCGGTTGCTGCTCAACAAACCTGAATAGCCATCGGGTTTCAGGAAATAGTACAAATCATTGTAGCTGGTATTGATGCCCGGGCCCAGGTTGCGCACTGCGCCAAAGGTGTCGGCCCGTAAAGGTGCCCCATACACGTCGTATCCACCGTATCCCCTGCGAGCATCACTGCTGAAAAACAAAGTCTGTGTCGACTCGTGAAAAAACGGGGTGCCGTCGTTGCCCGGGGTATTCAACGCAGCTACCGGCGCAGGTGTTTCAAAATCGGGTAAATACATGCCTTTTCGGCCGTCTAAGGGCCTGTTGCAAGGGCAAAACCAAAGTGTATCGAGTGGCACAGACCACAGGTCGAGCCCTCCTTGTCCACCCGGCCGATCGCTCGCAAAATACAATACGGAAGCATTCAACGTCGAATCAAATCCGATGGCCGGTTGGGTACTGGTATGCCCCTTCATGTTCACCGGTTCGGGCAGGCGCATAGGCTTGAGCCATTTGCCGCGCCTGTCAAGCACGGTGATCCAGAGGTCGCAGCGAATGCCCCCTGTTTCTGTATTTTTACATTGGTTGAAAATCAGGAATGCCCCGTCTGAGGAAAAGGCTGTGTGTGCCACGTGTACCGAATCGGCGTCGGGAAACCCCCGCCCGGGCGGTTTGGCGCGCGCACCGGCTACGGAGCGCAAGAGCCGGGTTGTTTTTTTGTGGGGCAACGACCGCTTACCCTTCGCGTCGAAGCGATAAGAGCTGAAATACAGGGTATCGCCGAGCAGCACAGGGGCAAAATCGCTGAACTCGCTGTTGATCGTTTTACCCAAATGCCCAATGGCGGGCAAGGAATCGGTGTGTTGCGCTGTTTGCAGTGCCCACAGGCAGTCGTCGCGTTCCGTTTGCGCAGCGAGCCTTTGATCGGCAGGTGCTGTAGTCAAAAAGGAGTCGTACAACACCAGGGCTTCCGCATAAGAGCCCTTCATTTTTTTGACCTGGGCAAGGCGCAAATCAGCCAAAGGGAAATCTTTTCTTTCAGGGTCGGCCGCGCGCACTTTATCCAGGGCCTTTTCGGCTTGCTCAAGCGCATGATAGCGTTGTGCTGCATCGGCGTACTTCCACCACAAAGCCAGGTTGCCGCCTTTGCGGTCCAATACCGTGGCGTAATGCTGCAGGGCAGTGTAATAGTCGTGTCGCTGCATCGCTTCATCCGCTGCGCGTTCATAGCTTTTCAGCGACTGGCTTTGAGCTGGAGCGAAGGGGAAAAGGGAGGCAACGATTAGGAAAAAGAGAACACGGGTCATAGACGCACACAAAACGTGTCGATTGATGGAACGTTCAAATAACGTTCCGTTTGCAGTTTTAGCGCGTAGAAGGCACATGAGCAGCGTCAAAAGATGGGGCAAGACTTGGCGGTAGTCAATGGTGGCACCGGAATGGGCCGGTATATGACCGCTATTTCTACACCGCCGCGCTTGTTGGTGGCCACGTCAAAGTCGGAAATATTCACATCGTAGCTGATGCCAACAGTCCAGTTGTTGCGTTCCAATTGAAGTGCAGGAATGAGGGCGTCGGTAAATCGGGTGCCCAGGGTGAATTGCAAAGCCGTAAAATTGGCCGCTTGCTGGCTGATGATGGTGCGTACCCCTGCTCCAGCCACGGTTTCGTGCGCGGTTTGCAGTTGTTGCCACAGGCCGTAGCCCACCAGGTCAAGTGCGTCGTTGAGCTGCAGGGCACCCGAAAAAGTGGCGTTGAAACGCATGGGCAGGTCAAAGGGGTAGCTTTCAGCCAGCGTCAGATCCGGTTGGTTGAGGTGGGCAGCGCTTCCGCCTATGTCCGCCCGGCTGCGGGTACCGGTGGGCTGCACGTGCCAGTTGATGCCTGCCGAGAGGCTTGGTTTCAGGCCGGTATTGTCGGCCATAAACGGTTCTTTGGTGGGCAAACCGGGGACGAATTGCTCGCCGTCCCACTGGTTTTGCACTTTTAATTTAGACAAGTTGACGTTGCGTTGCACAAATGCCAAACCAAAACCGCCCGTCAGGGCATGAGCGGCCCCCAACGCGCGGGTGTAGCTGCCTTGCAGCCCGAACTGGTTCCAGTTTAGCCCAAGGTCACCTGCCCGGTCAAAGGCCATCAGCAGTCCTCCGGAGAAGCTGTTTGAGCCTTTTTTCCACAATTTTAGGTCGGCACCAACCGTATTGGTGCGAAAGTTTACCGGCACACTTTTCCATTGGGTGCGGTGCGCCGCCGTAACCCGCCAGGGCCCCTCAAACACGCCCGTGAGCGCAGGATTCACGGCTAACGGGTTCAGGCTGGGTTGCGAGAAATGGAGGTCTTGCGCTGCAAGCCGCCCGGTACTTTGCACCGAAACCCAACAGGTGATCAATATAGCAAAAAAAGGCCGCATGGGTAGATGTAATTTTTTAGAGGCTTAAATGTAAGCATAACCATGCATCAAATCGGAATGATCTTTATGCATTCTGCGTTTTGGCTAAAAACTGCCATTTTATTTAGATTTTTTTTAAATAGCTGGCCCTTGAGGAAAAATGCTTGTATACAAGATTATTATTTTTTAGCAAAGCCAATTTTTAAAACTTAATATTTACTTAAAATAAGACAACCCGCATTAAATGATTATCTCCGGTTCTTTGCATTCAAAATTCAACAAAAATTACATTTTATGAAAAACGTACAACTTTCTATCGCGGCACTGGCTGCGCTGACGTTGATGGTTTTTGCCTGCAAAGACACCGACGACACTGGTAACGGCGGCAGCAGCATCAACGACAAAATCGAGTTCAAAAACAAATCGGTAAACGAATCACTCGTGCGCGCCCTGCCCGGTTTTGAAGACCTCGAAATCTACACCCTGATCAGCTCTGACGACGTGCTGTCTCAGTCGCCTAACTTCATCTTTGGCGCTCAGCCAGACGGTGCAGGCCTGCTGAAAGACCCCAACAGCGATGGTTACGTCCTGATCAACAACCACGAAATCCACCGCTCTGTTTCCCGTGTATTTCTGGACGAAACGTTTACCCCAAAAAAAGGCGAGTACATCCTCAACTTTGAAGGTGGCCAGTGGCGTACCTGCTCTGCTACGTTGGCTACGCCGGAAGAGCATGGCTTCGGCCCCATCTTCCTGACGGCTGGCGAAAGCGGCATCGAGTCTATGGTACACGCCATTGACCCATTGGGCGCTTCTAACCCTGCCGACAAAACCCGCGTAAAAGGCGCTTTGGGCCGCGCCAGCATGGAAAACGCCGTGCCACTGCCCACTGCCGCTTACCCGGGCAAAACCGTAATAGTTATTGGCGAAGACGACGGCGACGGCCAGGTGATCCTTTACATCAGCAACACCGTAGGCGATCTCGAAAACGGCAAACTCTACGTGATGCGCCGCACCAACCAGGACCCGGTAGAAACAAGCATGACGACTGGTCAGCAGTACGATGTGGAATTCGTGGAAATTACCGACGCCAAAAACAAAACCGGTGCCCAGCTCAACGCTGAGTACACGGCCAACAAAGCCATTTCTTTCGCCCGCGTAGAAGACCTCGACTACGGCAAAGGCAACGCAGCCAACAACCGCAACCTCTACTTCACTGCTACCGGGGTAAGCCAGGCCGATAAAGTTACGCCAGTACCCGGCAAAACCATGTGGGGCCGCGTATACCAACTCACCTTCAACGAAGGCGATCCGCTCAAAGGAAAGCTCTCCATCATCATCGAAGGCGACAGCCAGAACGGCTTTGGCATTGTGAACCCGGACAACATCTGCGTGACCGAAAACTACGTATACACGCAGGAAGACGGCGACTCTTTCTACAAAAATACACAGCACGACGGCTACATCTGGCAGTACAACATCGCTACCAAAACCAACGTACCGATGATCACCATGTGGCACCGCCGCGATGAACTGGCCTTCAACGCCAAATACAATACCGTAAACAGCGCCAATTTGTCCAGCTGGGAATACGGTGCGATGTTTGATATCTCCGACATCATCGGCGTACCCAACACGTTCCTCGTGAACCTGCACCCGCACACCTGGCAAGAAGATAAATTCCTCGGCCCGGACGGCAGCGGCCTGAGCACCAACAAAGAAGGTGGCCAGGTGGTCATCGTTCGCGGTGTAAAGAAATAGTATTATTGTTGATTTGTTGATTTGTTGATTTGGGGAGTTGTTTATTTGGGGAGTTGTTTATTTGGTGTTTCCCGGAACAATCCGTTCCGCGCGCTGCATATCCAAATAAGCAACTCCCCTTATCATCAAATAAACAAATAAACATCTAAACAAATAAACATCTAAACAAATAAACATCTAAACAAACCACTATGCGATTGCTATCCATTATCATAAGCGCCTTAACCCTATCTATCCTTTTAGCCTACTGTGCCGCTCCGGCCACAACCACAACGTCATCTACCGTCGACCAGGTACGCGCGCATTACCTGACCGAACTGGAAGCCTTTTATGCCCTTGTCGACAATCAACTGGTACCCATGATCGAACGCCGGGCACCACAAGACAGCCTGCAACGCGTGTTCGTAGAGGCCCGCATGGCCTATAAACGGGTAGAGCCTGTTGTCGACTACTTCCTGCCTACTACCGCCCGACACCTCAACGGCGCACCCATAGACGAGGTGGAAACCGATGAATATGAAGTCAATGTACCCGTCGGATTGCAGGTCATGGAGGAAATGCTGTTTCCGGAACTGGATACATCGGCCTTCCACGAATTGCTCGTGCAAGCCAAAAATACCCGTGGGTACATTACCCGGGCCAAAACCCTGTGGGAAGCCATCGGCTTTACAGATGCGCATATTCTTGACGCCATGCGGCTGGAAATATTCCGCATCATCACCCTCGGGATCAGCGGATTTGATACGCCAGGCACCCAGAACAGCATGACCGAAGCGGCAGAAGCACTCGGCGCAGTGGCCAATACCTTAGCCATTTATGAAAAAACCGGCAAAGCCGGCACCGAATTGCGCAGCTTGCAAGAACGCATCGCCAAGGCACGGGAATATTTGCTTCAACACCCCGATTTTCTGTCTTTTGACCGCCTGGCGTTCATCACCGAACACGCCAACCCGATCTCCAGCGCCATTGTTGACCTGCAACCGGCCCTCGGCATTCCATTCTACACGGAGCTCCGCCCCTTGAGGGCTACCGCCAAAACACTGTTCGAAGACAGCGCCTTTGTCGCCGATTTTTACACCCTCAGCCCGGACTACCACAGCTCGCCCGCCAAAGTGGCGTTGGGCGAGAAACTGTTTTACGATGCGCGCTTGTCTGGCGACGGCAGCCGTTCCTGCGCCGGTTGCCACAAACCCGAACTGGCGTTTACCGACGGCCTGCCCCGCGCCGAAAAACTCGACCACACCGGCAGCATTGCCCGAAATACCCCGACGCTGCTCAACAGCGGTATCCAACGCGCCTATTTTTATGACCTGCGCTCCACTGATCTGGAGCACCAGGCCAAAGATGTAGTGGAAAATGCCGCTGAAATGCACGGCAACTACGAAGAAACGGCAATCCGTCTGGCTGCTGATGCGGAATATGCCGCGCTGTTCACCACCGCCTTCCCCAAAGACAGCGGCGTGGTCAAACCTATACACATTCAAAACGCCATCGCCTCGTATGTGCGCTCCCTCCAAAGTTTTGACAGCCGTTTCGATCAATACGTGCGGGGCGACCACACCGCCATGAACGCCGAAGAAATTCAGGGTTTTAACCTCTACATGGGCAAAGCCAAGTGCGGTACCTGTCATTTTATGCCCCTGTTCAACGGCACCATTCCACCTGCATTTGAAAAATCGGAGGCAGAAGTGCTGGGTACTTTTGAAAATCCACGCACCCAAAACCCAAAAATTGACCCCGACCCGGGTCGTTACGGCTTGTTTGACTACATCCCGCAATTCAAATTTGCCTTTAAAACCCAAACCGTGCGCAATGTGGCGCTCACTGCCCCGTACATGCACAACGGACAATACCGAACCCTCGAGGAGGTGATGGACTTCTACAACAAGGGAGGAGCTGTGGGCCACGGACTGGAACTGGAAAACCAGACGCTGGCACCCGATCCCCTGGGATTGACCCCGGCTGAAATCAAAGCCGTAATTGCCTTTATGAACACTTTAACGGACAACACCGCCGGTAAAAAAGCGGCAGCAGCAGGATTGGTCAGTAAATAATCCGAAATTTGCGCCCAAAACGCCAAATGATGCTGCTCTTCAACCTGCTCCTTGCTTCCCTGCTGCCTTTGACCCCCGCCAAAGTGGACCCCGCTTTCCGGGCCATGACCTGGAACATCCGCTACGACAATCCGCTGGATGGCCCCGACGCCTGGTCGGCGCGGCGCGAACGCGTGAGCGGCCTCATCCGATACCACGCGCCCGATGTGCTGGGCATTCAGGAAGGGCTGGCCCATCAGGTGGCTTACCTCCAGGCCGAATTGCCCGCATACAACGTCGTCGGGGTTGGCCGCGACGACGGCAAGGCTGCCGGTGAGTATTGCGCACTGTTTTACCGAAAAGACCGATATGCAGTACTCGACAGCGGAACCTTCTGGCTGTCGCCCACACCCGAAATGCCGTCCAAAGGCTGGGACGCCGCACTCAACCGCATTTGCACGTATGCCGTGCTCAAAGACCTGCAAGGCGGCAAACAACTGCTGGTGCTCAACACCCATTTTGACCACGTTGGAGAAACCGCCCGTGTACAGTCTGCCAAACTGTTGCTGGAAAAAATAAAAGCGACCACATCCAAAGGCCGCGCAGTCGTGCTCCTGGGCGATCTGAACACCGAACCCGGCAGTGCGCCGATCCAAACCCTCACCCAGGCTACTCAAGACGCCCGAACCGTGTGCAAAACGACGCCTTATGGCCCTGAAGGCACGTTCAATGGCTTTCGGCTTGCTACTGCGCCTTTAGATAAACGCATCGACTATGTTTTTGTACAGCATTTGTCGGTGTTGCAATACGCCGTGCTGGCCGAACAGGAACTCGGTCGGTATCCGTCGGACCACCTGCCTGTTCTTGCAGTTTTCAGTTTTCAGTTTTGAGTTTTGAGTAATGAGTTTTGAGTTGTTCAACATCTCGATAAGGCATTACATCGAAGCGAAATAATACCCTTTTCCCCAACTCAAAACTCAAAACTCAGCATTCAAAACTCAGCACTCAAAACTCAGCACTCAAAACTCAGCACTCAAAACTCAGCACTCAAAACTCAGCACTCAAAACTCAGCACTCAAAACTCAGCACTCAAAACTCAAAACTGAATGGTACGGAATCTTTTGGCGCGCAAGCGCATAGCAATCATTGCACACGACAACAAAAAAGACGATTTGATCGACTGGGCGGTGTACAACCGCAGCGTATTGATTCAGCACGAACTATACGGCACCGGCACCACAGGTAAACTGGTGAGCGACGCCCTTGGCGTGCCCGTGACGCGCATGCTGAGTGGCCCGCTTGGCGGCGACATGCAGATTGGTGCCCTCATTGCCGAAGGCAAAATTGATGCCCTCATTTTTTTCTGGGATCCGATGGAGGCCCAGCCACATGACCCCGACATCAAAGCCCTGCTCCGCCTCGGCGTGGTGTGGAACCTCCCGTTTGCCTGCAACCGCTCGTCGGCCGATTTTTTGCTCACTTCCCCGCTCATGCACGAGGATTACGAGGCGCGCCTGCCGGACTACAACAGTTATATTAAACGGTTGCAGGCGGAGAACATAGACCCCCCGGAATGAACAAGGATAGTTTTTGGCTCATGCTCCTAAGTAGCCGATAGTGTCGGGGTGGCTGTCAGGCTAATGTCGTCAACATAAGGTTTTTAGTGGCCTATCAGTCCCCGACACCCACGCGCGGCATTCAGTAAAAAAGGAACATGAGCCCAAAAAGCACTACTAAAGAGCGGGCAGGCTACATCCAACACACTGCGACCTGTGTTAACCATTCGCAGCCCTTTGGTCTTGAAGCCTTCGTCGTACTTCCGGCGCGCCTTTTTGATCTTTGTTTGCTTTTCCATCTGGACACAAATTTAAGAGCGTTTTGTGTGCGGAAAAATCAGGTCATCTTATACTGCCTGGATATTTGTTTCAAAAACGCGTGCCCACCTCTATAAATGCCCGGAAAGGCATGATTTGATGCGTCATCTCGGACCCTGGGGCGGAAAGCCTCAGCCCGGGGGTTGTTTGGACGCCCAATCGCGCGAATGATTTTTGGCCGAGTTGTTTTCCCAAAGCTGCCTGCGCGGCAAAAAACAGGTCCGGGGTGTTGCGATAAGTATGACTGATTTGTGAGGCATCGGCAAGAATATCCTCGCTCATGAAATAATCTGCCTCCGTTATCTGATGCAGTTTCAAACCAAGCCCTCCCTGAGCATCCCAGAAAAAATGCCGCTGGAAGAAGCGCTTGCCCAATTCCAATTGAGCGGCGAAGACGTGGTAATGGTTGTACAGCCGGTAGTCAACCCGCAGGTTTGGCCGAGTGTAGGCGGTGTTGATTTGGTCTTTGTACAGGTGGTAGTTGGCCGAGACGGACACGAAAAAGTCCCTGCTGAGCAAATACTCGTATCGCAGGCCCAGCCCGTAATCCAGTTGGGGCATTTCCAGTTGACTTCTGAGGGCAGCGTTTTCATCAGATGGGGCATCGAAATAGGATTGGTGTCGGCCGATATCCACGCCGAGGGCCAGGCTTTGCTTTGGTACTTTGTGAACAACGATGATGTTTGGCGCAGCATACCATACAGGTTTCTCCCTGTTGAAATCCACCGTGCAATTCAGGACAGGCAGGCTTTCAGTCACCGTGGCATAGTGCTTGCCTGCCGGAATTTCAGGAATAATCTGTTGCACTTCATCCATAGAATCTGGGGTATTCGGAGTGATCGTTTCAACAGCCGGACGATCGTTTGATGGGTTGTCTTCAAACGAGCCGGGATTTTTTTCTAATTTACTGGCAATATTCGTATTTCGGTTTACGGTGGGCAATGCGTCCACACGATCCTCCATATGCCCATAAGGGGTGCTGGCGCTGCTGTTGGCACCCACATATACAACCGTTGTGTGGCTGTTGGCGTTATCAATGCCTGCAATGGGGGCGGATTCCTGTGCGGTTTTGGTTTGCCTGGAAAAAAAGCAGACCAAGACTGTTGCGGCAATCCATAACAGCCCAATCCAGAGGTAATAGCGGCGGCGGTCGGAGCGCTTTCCGGGCTTTTCGATGCCTTGCCATATAAGTTCAGGATCAAAATCCTGCGGAAGTTGGTCAAACTTTTCGGAAAATTTTTTCATGGCGCAAGTGACAGTCGCCCATTACAGGCGGTTATTTTTTCCCTTAAAATATTTTTTGCTCTGGCCAGGTACACCCTGCTGCTGTTTACATTGATGGAGAGCAGGGAGGCAATTTCCTCGTGGCTGTAGCCTTCTATGTGAAACATATTGAAAATGATGCGGTCACGCGGGTTTAGTTCTTCTATAAATGTCAGCAGATATTCCGCTTCCATGCTTTCTATCGCATTCGGGTAATTATCGGGTGGTAAAGAGATTTCATATACATCCTCGAATGGGAGCTGTTTTTTCTTTAAAAAGTCGAGCGCACAGTGGATGTGTATTTTTCTGACCCAATACAGCAGATTGCCTTTTTCGTCGTCGAATTTTGCCAGATGCTTGAATACCCTGGTGAAACCATTCTGCAAGATGTCCTGGGTATCGTGGTGGTTGCAGGTATACCGGTAAACCGTGTTGTACATGGCTTTTACATACTTGTCGTACAAAGCCCGCTGTGCAGCGGGGTTGTGTTTCAAACAGGCTGAGACCAACTCGATGTCTGATTCAAAGTTTTTCATTCAATCCGCCTTTTCTGGGCAAATAGGTATGCATATTCGATGTTTTGTTACCGGGTACTAATATTCGGAGCTGTCTCACAAGACTTGAAAATTGAGCATTGTACAATGAACAGTTTTCAAAGATCAACGACTTATGAGACAGCCCTGAAATTGACAAAAGTAGATAACAACTAGAAACCGCTCAATGCGCCGGTCAGATCGGCTACTGTCCATCCCGCGAAGCTGCTCTTGTTGGCGCCGGTTGTCGGGGTGGTGACGATGGTGGCATCCGGAGTTCTGATGGTAAAGGCGTCGTTGCCATTGAGGCCAGCATCAAAGAAGATGGTTCCAATGGTCGTGTTGCCCGTGGTCAGGTGGGAAGTATTGAACTGCAAGTTGGTGACGTTGATGTTACTGGCGATCCAGTTATCGGCATCGGCATCGCGATCCAGTTTCACAACGGCATTGGCATCAAAGCCGAAGAAGTAGGCATTCTCAATCAAGCATTTCACACTTTGCTGGAAATCGATATAGTCTTCGCCGGTTTGACTGCCCTTGAAGGAAGCGTTTTTGATGGTAAAGGTCGGGTTGGCCGAATTTTCGCCGCCGTCGAGCTCGAGGGCGGAATTGTTGTTGTTTCCGCCGATACCGATGATGTTGTTCAGTGTTCCGGAATATCCTTTGTCGAAGTCAAAGCCGTCGTCCTTGAATTTTGACGTGATGATGTTATCGGCATTTACGGCACCGCCGGCTACCAGGAATCCATCGTCTGTATTGGCAAATAGTTCAACATGGCTGATGGTGGTACCGTTGCCCACGCCGAGGAGGTTGAGTCCGCAAGGGGTTTCGTCCGGAGCAGTTTCATAACCTGTGTGTCGGATGGAGACGTACTTAAGGGTACCGGAATTGTCGTTGATTACGCCGCCGCCATACGTATAAACGGGTTGTTGGGGGAGCAAAGGCACTACCTGGGGTGATATGGATGAAACAGGGGCATCGCCCAGGATAAAGATACCGCTCCACAAGCCGGTACTATCGCCGGTCATATTGGGCGATACGATCTCGCCGGGCTTGATCTGGTCGTTTATCGATGTGAAAATAATTGGATTGGCTGCGGTTCCCTGGGCGTCAATTTTAGCCCCCCGGTCAATGATCAGTCCGGTGGCACCGTTAGCGCCTTTGATTACGACGCAGGGTTGGATGGTCAGTGTGGCATTATTGGTCACGGCTACCATATCATTAAGAATATAGGTGTTTCCGGTGAGCCAGGTTACACTGCTGGTGATGGTTCCGCTTACGACGATGGTATCGCCTTGTGCTTTGGGTTCATTACCCATTTGCGTTTCTATTATCTCATCATCCTGACATTGAAAGAACAATGGGGAAAGCGAAATGAGGGAGAGAAACAAGAACAGTTTTTTCATTCTTTTTTTGAATTGTGGTGTGTTAAGTATTTACCAAGGCCTTGGATGCTGAATTCACTTACAATACTACTCTTCGGGGCAAAACGATACAAGACGTTCCCGTTTATCGTTCATATTTGTAATTAATGGACTCTCAAAAGAAATTCGTAGACGACTATAAAATGGTGAGATGAAAGTTTTTAAAGAAGAAACCGGAAAATACCATCGGGAGCAACAAATTTTGACATAAGTACT